>Ga0179591_1361824_pt1 | contig 10598 bp, 8 predicted proteins | sample CZOMad2_1_08_16f_FD_182891 | JGI IMG/M metagenome (GOLD analysis project Ga0179591, IMG submission 182891) | Vadose zone soil fungal communities from Angelo Coast Range Reserve, California, USA - CZOMad2_1_08_16fungal (PacBio error correction) | ecosystem: Environmental > Terrestrial > Soil >...
GGTGCTCAAGGAAAAGGCTTGCGGTCTTCTGTCAACTCTCGTACGAGTAAAGAGCTCAGAGGGCCGAGAAGGGCTCGCATCAAAAATAGGCCGACCCTCAAAAGAGAATCAAAAAGCCGACGAACGAAGGGAGGGTAAGGATCTGGTGTGAGGAAGGGCAGCGCAGGAGGAAGGGAAGAGGAAACGGGCCTCCAGTCTATAGCGGAGGACAAGGGGAGACGCCAGAGAGGGGAAAAGACAGCTTCAGCGGGACGGAAGGAAAGGGGGAAAAAAGTCAACCAACTGGGGGAGGGACACCCACTAGGCACCGAATCGGCGGAGCGGCCTCGATTGAAAGGGACGTTCTTCTTCGGTCGATACAGGATCCGCAGGGATCTCAAAGGGGGGACGGCCCTCGCTATTGCTTTCCCCTCGCCTAGAGCGAACTCTCTTGCAAAAGTGGGCCGGCGCCGGGATTAGAAAAAAGGCAAAGATCTAGGAAGGGAGAGCGAGGAACTGGGTAGACTAGGGAAGAACGGGGAACGTTGGCTGGGGTAGTATTGGAGGTTCGAACTGCCGAAGGGGCAGAGAAATTTTTTCGAAGCAGGTAGTGGCGGGCAGGCCCGGGGCACGGGGGGGGGGGGGATCATTCGGCAACCGAAAATCTCGAAATCGGTCGACGGAGGTGGAAAAACTACGACTAAAAAAGGAGGAAGAGAGAAAGAGAAAAGGGGCGTAAAAAGCAAAAAGGGGGGAGGGCAAAAGAAGAGAATGTCTTCGCTTTGGGGGACGGTTTTCGCGTCGAATCGGCAAAGCATAGGCCTTGAGGAAGGAGATCGAAGGGACAGCAATATCGAAATCGCGGAAACTTGGGAAGGGAGGGCGGAGCGGACTCGCCCGGGAACTTCTCGAGAACGAGGGAGTCTTTTTTACTACTTAGAGGATCGTCGGCTCTAATGCGCCTGGGGTGGGAAAGTGGGGGGGAGAGAATCTGAGTACCTAAAAAAGGGAAAAAGTCGAGGGAACAGGCCAAAAAAACAAACAAAAAAAAAAAAAAAGGAGAAGCAACCAAAAAAAAACCAAAAACACAAAAAAAAAACAAAAACCAAAAAAGAAAAAAAATCGAGGAAGAGGAGCGACTGAAAACATTCTACCTGCGCAAAAAGAATCTCCGTACTGAAAGAGGAAAAACGTAAAAGCCCATGGGGTCCTTTAGAAAGGGATCAGAAAGGAGCGAGACTCCTGGGCGGTCGGGGAAGTGACTTTTCGGAACGGGGCTTCACCGGGGTGGCCAGGCAAAGGTTCAGAGGACTGAGAAGGATAAAAGTTTAGGTAGGATAAACCAACAGCGCCCCCGAACAAGAACGACTCCTACCATCACCTGGGCGGCTCGCAGCAGAAAAATACGGACAGGGGGAGCTCCTTTGGGGTGACGACAAGAAATAGCCGAAGGGGGGAACCGGGCGACCAAGGAATTTTCTTCGCACCGGAGCAGCCTTGTCTACGAAGAAAAAACAGAAGACCGTGAGAGGAAAAAGTGACCGAGGCCTCCTCGTAAGAATAGAATCCTCGAGTCTCAGAGGGGCTTCGGAAGCCGATAAGAGAAACACCCTATCCTCCAAGGTGCCGTCTTCGTAAACAGGGGGATTAAAGGGGGGACGGTCGGGGGAAGAATGCGGGACTTAACGATTGCTGGGGGTCAGGGGTCAAAGGGAACACATGGGCTCGATTTGAAGGGGGAGGGACTACTCCTTTCGGGACTCATGATCCGGTCGCCAGGATAAACGTAGAGAAGAAGACCAGGATAACCATAGGGACCTACTCATAGAACTCGGGAGAATGCAGAAACGATACGGACAGGTCCTATCATGAGATCAGGAGCATATTTCTTCGAAGCGGCATCGCTAAATCTATAGGGGTGAATGCCCGCGACATAGTACTGGGGGGGGGGGGACCCGGAAAGAATTACTTTACATTGCAAAGGGGAGCGTCCCTCACGACCAAGAAACACCGTTGGTCATGGGGAAGATCGTATCCTGGAAAAAGACGGGTCCAAGCAAAAATTCAAGCTATCATAGAGTAGAAGGACCTCTACGAAGGAAGTTTTCCGAAAAAAAGATGTCGAGGAGCTCTCCAGGGAAGGACCGGGGGGGGGGCTGCTCGGGTCCTAATTTAACTTTTACGGAAGACCGACCTGAGAGATCTATGCAAGATGCCAGGGGAACCAGGAGGACGACGATCCCTCTTACTTTTCAAAGACGTTCATTCGCAACAAATGGAAAAGAGATAGGGAAAAGGAAGTGTTCGTAAAGAGCGAGGGGGCGTCAAGCAGAAATTCGTCGGAGATGAAGCCTCTGCCTTGAAGGTACAAGAGAAAAGTATTCCACCCCTGCGACCTGTCAAGAACCTGACAAAATCGAATACACGCTCCGAAAACCACAACGGTAGTATTTAATGGGGACTGAGCCGAGCTTGCGACTAGAATTGAAAAACGGTGGAGCCGAGCTTTCGAAACGGAACGGGGAGGGATGGGGGGGAGGGCTGACTGTTCCGGTTCAGGAAACACGCAGGAGAAAGGTCCATGACTCCCTACAGAGGGTCGATCTTTTCCTCCTGGAAATAGCCGAGAATGATAAAAAGATCAAGCCGCCGGAAGAAAAAAAGAAATAAATCCTAGCTCTCAAGAGGGGGTTAATATAAATATCCGGTTACGCCGCGCTTGCAAGGGACCTGCCAGTGCGTTCTCGTTGATATACGAGTGGAACCACTCACAAGAAAAAGGAAAAAGAACAGAGAGGAAGAAAAAAGATAAAACCCTACAGCTAAAGCAGCACCCTGTGACAAGATCAGCGAAAGGGGGGACTCCCCTAAAAAAAAAGGCTGGCCGATCGACGAAACCCTAGGAAAACCTGAAAGGAGGGGGAAAGAGGAGAGTTCTCGGGTAGCGAAAGCCAACGGAGGATCAGAAGCGACGAAGTTCTTAAGGGAAAGGGATTGTCCTTCGGATAAACTGGAGAGACGGCGACGGAGAAGGGGAGATAATGGGTCAACTAAAATGAAAAGAACCTGCAATCTTTCCCGGGGAAAAAAATGGTTCTTCCTTGTTTAGGCTACAAACCTATGAAAAAAGGGAAATGAGGAAGAGGGAGGACCATCTTGAGAGATCAAAAGTTTCGAGTGGGAGTGGGGTGGGGGGAGGGAGTGAAGGAGAGGGGGGAGGGGGGGAGTTGGAGGGGTAGAAAGGGGGAGAAGAAAATAAAAAAATCGGGGAAGGATAGGGAAAGAGGTTGGAGCTTTCGAAGCGGATAAAAAGAAAGGGTCACGACCACTGGTGATCATTCAGGCAAAGAACGAAATATGGGGGTCAGGAAAAAAAAAATTTAGGGCCAAGTCACCTTCGAAACACTCAAAAACGACCCCGATAGCTTATACAAAAAAAAAAAAAATCTCGCCTCATGGATCCGGCGAAGTCGGGAAAAAGAAAACAAAGTGAAAAAAAAAACAAAAACAAGAAAAACAAAAAGGAAAAAGAAATGAATGGATCAACGAGACCTGCGACAATCACGTACGAGGGTAACCTAAAAAAGCTAGTCTAGGTGCCGAGAAATAAATAAAGCTGCAACTAAACAGGAAAAAAGGCTTAGGGAACTAAGGAATCGAGAGGAACCCCGCAGAAAAAAAAAGCAGAAGGAGCTAAGGAGGACGTCTTCACCAATTACCCTCCGGCCAAGAAGCAAGTAAGGGAAGAGAGAGGACCTACATGCCAGGGGTCGGATCCTAGGTCCGGAAAAGCCAGAAAGACAGGCTATGCTCTCGCGCGAGCTGGGACGGAATTGATAACAGAAATAAAAGCGCTTAATTCCCACTTGATCCAAAGAAAAAGACTAGCTCTCGGACAAATGACAGGAGCCTTCGCCGCGACTGGTCGAGTCAAAAGTAAAACGAGCAACTCGCCTTGAGGGAAGGGTTTGGGTGACTCGACTGGGAAAGCCGAATAAAAAAAGGGCAAAGGCTGCTTTTCCACCGGCGGTCGAAACCGAAAGATGTCTAGGGAAGGGAGGAAAACAGAACGCTCCGCCAAGAGCCCTGTTTTCAAAGGACGGATCACTCCTCCGAGGATATCCGTCCGGAAGGGAGAATTCAGTCGGGAAACCTCGTTATCGGAAAAGGCGGGAGCAGGAAATTCAGAAGAGGCTTATTCCAAGGAGGAGGAACAAAGCACAAGGGGAAAAGCGGGGAAACTGCAACGCCGTCTTTTCACTAAGAAGAAGACAACCTAACGAAGAGATAAAATCACATGTATTACTTTCTATCAAAGAAGCCAAAGGTGGGTGATAGTGTCGGCGGGCCATAACCTCAAGAGGCGGACTCGAGCTGGAAAGCTGAGAGTCACACAGAGAAAAATCAGAGATTTAAAGGACCGGGAAGAGGGACTCTCAAGAAGCTCTCTGCCAGAGGCCCACCGGGGAAAAGAGAGATCCCTAATGGGTGATAGGCGGGCGGTCGGAAATGCAGCTGCTGTGTTGCAGCCGAGCTACGCAAACGTGCCGGGGGCATGAAGCTGTTGACTGGAGGTACATAGGACACTACGGACAGAAACGTCAAGGGAAACCAGTATCACCCCGCTGCTGAGGAATGAAAACATAAGCAACGGGAGGTATTACCAATAGAAAAGGAAAAAAAAAAAGGAAAGGGCTCCGGTAGCCTAGGGCAGTTTCGAGTATCAGTGAGAGTAACGATGCCAAGAAATCCTCTCTTCTCGGGCCGCATAAACATAAAGAGGACAAGGACCCCCAAGAACCGAATCGGCAGGGGCGGGGAGTGCGGTGCTTTTTGTAGGAGGAAGTCTCGTAAGAAGAGCTAGGATCAACGAGAGGACAGGTTCGAGCGCTCTGACTGTTTGGGATGCCTCTTCAAAAAACCTCATCTTAAATCGACAAGAGAAAGAATTTCTCCAGGGGGACTGGAGCGATCGCAAAAGGGGGTGAGGAGAAAATATTCTTCAGAAGGGAAGCACGTCATAGCATCGGAAGTAAAAGAGGGGAGAAGGGGGGCGTAGGCTGGGAACCGTCTCCGGGGGGAAAGACATCAGCTTCGGGATACGGGCGTCCGGGTCAACGTGTGGACAAGTCGAACAAGATGAACTGGGCCCATGCGATGGGAAAAAATGAGACGAGGAGGAACTATGCAATCGCGGACCAAAAGGACGTATCTGATCCGAGGCCAACCGGACTTCTACCCGTCGCATCGTGGAGGGGAGTGATGTCGAAGGGGGAACGCACTATTCGGCTTAAAAAAAGGGGCGAACAATAAGGTGTAGGAGAACCATCCCGGGTTGCAGTCGCGAGGTTGAAAGGGGAAGAATCTCAACTCAGAAATAGCCGTGGTTCGTGAAAGAGAAACGGGGCAGCTTAGACTCCCAGATCGAAAAGCGCTCGAAAGGGTGATGACCCGAGGGCCCTTCCCAGCGAAGGTGTCGGAATGGAAGGGGGGATGCGTCGATCTCAGGCGAGCGTATGGAGAAGGACAGCGAAGGGACCTCCGATCGCAGAAACTCCGCCGGAATCAGGAGTAGAATGAAAAGCTTCCTTGGCACTCTCGAGAAGAGAGCGCGTTAGCTTGGTTAGGGAAGAGGGTCAAAAGGAGTCGGAGGAGGAGTCGGCCGGGGATTTCGTTGGGTTGATAGGAAAAAGTGACCGAACTCCATCTGGGGGTAACGGGATCCTCAAAAAGGCTAGTCGAAAGATAGTACGCTACAGAAGCGGACGATAACGCGATTTAAAGACGACTCTTGATCGTAGCGGAAAAAGTCACGGGTGAAACCGGTCTCGAACCCGAGACCATCACAAGGGGCGCTAAGGGGTGCTAACTTTAAAAAACTCCAGTTTGTAAGAGACGGAGTCTTGGCCTGGAGACCTGTCCGAGTAACGGTGTGAACCCCTAAAAAGTAGGACGTGTACTCTATACGAGCAGAAGAAAAAAAAGTTGGTCTTTGTTGGAACGAGTCAACGTGGCGACGAACCTCGGCACACGCCGCTCCCCCCCGGAGAAACAGGAAAAGAACCTTTGAGCATAAATCACGCTGGAATCTGAACATATGGGGAGATCCGTAGAGGGGGGGGGACGAAACAGCCAATGGCCGCAAGACTACGTTACGATCAAGGCGGTTTATTCGCGAAGCGGCGAGCCCGGCTCTAAAGGGAAGAGCGAAATGGATCTGAAACATTGTTCCCTCATGGAAGCGAAAAGGAACTGGAACGTAACTTAGAGGGAAGAGAAGGAAGAGAGGTCTCTGGTCCGATGGAAGGCGGGCGGAGCATAGAGGGAACGCCCAGGGAGCCAAGACGTTCTTAGTCACAAGGACTAAAACGCCATTTTCATTCAGGAGGGGCGGCGCCGAAGGAGGCAGCAGACAAAACAGTCAAGAGTATAGTGGGGGTCACCGGTCCTTGGACAGAGACGATGTGAACTCCCTTTTCTTGAATGATCGGAGCCGGAAAAGAAAGGAAACAAAAAAGGGGTCTGCATCCTCTCTATCAGACAAAACGTCGACAAGGTGAACTAAAAATGGGGGAAATCACTATCGCCAGAATCAGGAGGATAGGCTCGCCAATAGGCTAGGCTCGAAAGAGCCGTCATCAAGGAATGGGCACAACGCTCTAAAGGCTTGGGAATGGGGACCCAACCGGAAATTAACGGGGGGGGAAGTTATCAATGGCAAAATTAACGAAGACCTCCACCGGTGAGTACAAGGAGGGTGCGAATATCTTCAGAAGCGAAGTCCCGGGCAAACATTCAGAGGGGAGGCCCTGGGAAGCAAAGAACCTCTGGGCTAGTAACCGTTTTGGCGAGTGTCGATGCGGCCGGAAAATCCTTGAAAAGGGGTGGCAAGGGGAAGTTCAGAGGAAGGAGGGTAGTCAAGTAAGCCCGTGAAGAGCAGCGGGGGGGGGCCGTATTCCTAGCCGAGAAAAGCTTCTTGCAAACTACGGGACCACGTGGAAGGGGGAAGGAAAGTCTCACTATCTCAAGAAAGTTAGAGAGGGGACGTCGACCGCATCGTCGAAAAGAAAAAGGATGACACCTCTTCCTCTTACCTCACCTGTCTCCGGGCGGTAAGGCAAAAAAAACCTTAAGGGGAACAACCGAGAGCCACAACCCGTGACTTACAGGGGACTTTAGAAATAAACCCAACAAGGCGGAAAGGGGGGAGAGAAAGTCTTCATCCAACCAAAGGGAGGTGACTAAATATTTAAATGGACAACAGGACGTCGAGGAACTATCTTGAGAACTGATTAGTACAACCTGGGGGTCTTGAGGAAGTGTCAAGGCAAATGAAGAACCCCAAGAAGGGGACGGGTACCATGACCACCGACTGGCGATCTTTGCGCCTCGAAAGAAGGAAAAAAATCAAAAGAAACGATGAAAAGAGGAACGAAAATCGAGAAGTAGCCTCCAGATCTAAATCTGCCAGCCGACGAGGACTGCGTGCAGAAAAAGAGGGCATCATAGGAGTTAAAAGTGGTCCTCGTACAAACTCGAGGAAAGAAAAAGGAAAGGGAGAAAAAGCAATCCAGAGCCGCTGCGGTCCGAAACAGCGAAGGAAAACACGCTGTCAGGGGAAATAGGGAAAAAAAAAGCGCTTAACCTTCTATTAACCATGAGAAGCGGGAAACGCGTAGGCGAATCGGGGGGAGGGACAGCAGAGATACACAGCCGAACAGGGCGAAGGGAGAGACTATGAAGGGTGCCCGCAAATGAGGGAGAAAAAAGGTCATAAGTAGTCGGGAGGCCTCTCCACCGGACTCACTAGGGCGATCGTCCGCAAGGCCTCAAAAATTGGCGGGAAGGGGGGGGGGAAAGGCTCTACCACCGAGCGACCAAAGTAAGATGCGGAGAGCCACAGGGGAAGGTAGAAAGTCTTGGTATCGCGGTAGATGTAGATAGGATGGTGCTTTTTTCACGGTGGAAAAAAATTGTTAGAATCTCGAGCGGGAACGGGTCTGCAAAAGGGCGTCCACAGGGACGAAGTCAACCGTAACGCACGGACTCCGAAAACGGAAAGAGGGAGACAATGTCGCGACGTCGCGATGGTAAGGAGGATAGTGGTCAGAAAGGGGTCAAAAAGTTCAATGTCTCAACGATTAAAAGGACCAGTAAGCGTTGATCTATGGAAAACCGCTGGCAACTAAGCAGTCGAGAGGGGGAACGGTTCGAAACTGAAAACTATCAAGAAAAAAAAAGGTGCGGTCACTACTCCCGGATATATCAACAAGGACTCCCCAGGCGCAACATAACCGGGAAGATCACGAAGGGGTCGTACACAAAGGAAAGAAAGGAAACTACGGATGAGACTGGGGAAGCGAAGGGAGGGGGACTATACATGTCGCATGGTGGCTCTGCAAGGGGCGATGGCGATCGCGGGAATTCCGAGAAGTCCCAGCCAGGGGATAAGATGCAGAAGCTAAAAAAATGCCAAAAGAGGAAGAACCTCTATGCTGGTGAAGGCCCTGAAACCGAAACCGCTCGCTACATATGAAATAGGACCGGTCTCCCTGGCCGAATGGGGGTGTAAGAAAGATTCAACATTAAACGAAGCACCGAGTTTCCTGTCTCGAATGAAAGGGAGTGCCACTTCAACGATGGCACCGGAAAAGGCTTCTCACCGAAAAAGGATTTCTAAATGAGAATCAGTATGTAGATTATTCAAAAAGAATCACCACGAGCGAGGACAATTTTCTCGTGTCAGCGCCTCGAGATCCGAGAGGTCCGTAAAAAAACTTCAGGAATAGCGGCCCGGGAAAGAGCAATCGTGCAATCTCTGAGTTCAGGAAGTACGGGGGCGGACCACGACGCAACCGGGGGCCGCGAGCGGGGAGGAAAAAAAAATCGAAGGAAAGGGGACTAACACTCCGGAAAAGGGAATCTACAAGAAAAGGCTTACCTAAGGCGTTGATCGGGGCCGGGAGCCCCTATGGGTTGGAGAGGACCAGGGACTGCTCCATCACCAGAGACTGGCGCGGATCAGGTAAGGGACGCAGGATCAGGAAAAAAAAAAAGGGGTCGACGCGTCGTAGACTGCTTAGATCGATCTCCTCTAAATCTCAAAAACGAAATATGCACAACACGCGGATCACTTAAAAGGGAATAGGGAGTCGAGGGGCTTATGTCGGGCCAAAAAAAGCATCTCGTCGGATTCGAGTTGACTCGGACGATGGGAAACCTGGGACGATACCTAAAAAGGAGGCCGACAGCTTCAGGGGAATCAAAAAACCACGTCGGTAAAAATATAGATTCGAGCAGAAGGCGTTGTGTCTAGGTGGATGGCGGGTCTATGGGTCAAAGTCCCTCTCTGGAGAGAAACCAGAAAGTACCAGGAATCGATCAGAGAGATTAAACACTCTCTGCCCCCTATCACGCGTCAAAAAATCACCCGGACATATATACTAAGGGGGGGGGTACTGGGTGGGTAGGACAGGTGCAATCGACCAATCGGAAAACAGAGGCCATGGAATCTCGCTACAATGTTTCTAGCGATCGGAAGGCTGTCCCGAGAAAAGAGGGGGATCGTTTGACTTCCTCCTACGAACGCCGCGCTCCTCGGCGAACACGTCAAAAAATGAGGACAAAAGGCTTCTCTATAGAAGCTCGGAGGTGTCGGAGTATAAAAGGGTCTACGGGTTTCAGTTTATCAATCACACCGTCGAGGGAAAGCGACGCGTGCGGGTCACTGCGTGTACAAAAAGGGCGACGAAAAAGAATGCTGGCTGCGAGGGTTAACGGCCAGGAGCCTACGAGGACCGGAAGAGGGAGAGGGATCTAAAGGGATGACATCTGGGAGTGACTCTAGGCAGGGTAGTAGGATGGTTGTCGGTCAATCCTCTAGAACTCGAGGCAGGTGTACTCACGTTAAGCCTTAGTGGGGGATCCATTAACTTATGATGCGGGGACTGTAAAAAAGTGGCAACATCTTCTGTAAAAGAGGGAGGATCTCACAGTGATTGATAGTGGATGTCGTACCCTAATGAACTTTCTTAGAAATTCCGCTGGCAATCGCTTTATAACGAGAATCCTATCAGTTGTCGGAGTTTCGGGTTGACCAGGGGAAGAAAAAAAGATCAAGAAAGGCAGATGGGGCCGAAGGGACTTAAGTTCAGAAATATCTCCATCTATCACCCGACGGGGGTAGGGTCGTAGCAAATGCAGGAGGCATACTTTCGATCGAAGCACGGGGGGGGACGAGTATTCGAGCTTATCGGGAAGGGATGGAGGGGGTCGGAATGATGGGGGGGGGGGTAAATGACAAAAAACTCTCTTGCTTTATCACGACCGCCAGTTTACGATAAAAGACTTGGAGATAGGGAAAAACGGTCTCCTGAATGAGAAGAGCCAATCTGAGGGGACCAGTGCCAGAAAGAAATGTTGTCGCAGGATAGACTAACGGCCAGGGGACCAAGTAATCTGCATGCCCAGAACGCCCGAGCAAAGTATACTCTGGGTACTGTGCATCTCCTGGGGGGGGGGAGATGGCTGTGGGCGGTGGGGTCTTTAGGGGGCCGGAACGTGGATATTCATGCGGTGTGTGGACGCCCATGAAGACGTCGAGATGAGGAATTATCAAC
>Ga0179591_1332529_pt1 | contig 10597 bp, 12 predicted proteins | sample CZOMad2_1_08_16f_FD_182891 | JGI IMG/M metagenome (GOLD analysis project Ga0179591, IMG submission 182891) | Vadose zone soil fungal communities from Angelo Coast Range Reserve, California, USA - CZOMad2_1_08_16fungal (PacBio error correction) | ecosystem: Environmental > Terrestrial > Soil >...
TTTAATTATGATGGGGCGGAATTACCGCAGAAAACACCAACATTTGGAGTTTTTAAAACGGACCACTACCGCCGGGTGTCCCACTCCACTGGAAAATCAAATCTCACAAAGGATACTATTGCCAGGGAAAAAGAGATGGAATCTTCCCTCAGAAGGAAAACTAATTTGGGAAAAGTGTAATACGAAAGACAGTCATCTAGGATGAACCCTTAATGGGGGGATGAAAACAAAATTAAACAGTGAAAAGAAAAATACTTAATGGTGGGGAACGAAGGGGGAGGAAGGGTAATAAGCGTTATGAAAAAAGAGGGGAATAATCCAATAAATCACCAGGGATTCAATAAAGGGACTAAAGGGTACGTAGGGGGGGGGTAATTCTAATTCGGAACCGGGGCAGCATGCAACCGCGCAAAAGGAAAACGCAAATCAAATTATGAAGCAACCAGAACGCAACAAAAGTCGCTTCAGGGGGGAAAGGCGTAACGTGCCCATTTCAACAAAAAAGGTCGCAATTGTTTTTTAAGAAGGCATCCCCAGGCTATAAAAAAAAAAACAGCAGGAAATAACCCATACCCATCGAAGGAGGGGGGGGGGAAAAATCTTCCGATAAAAGAGAGCAAAAAATCCTAAATGGAAAAGAAAGTGGGAAAGGGGGCCAGGGTTTTCCAGAAGGGAAGCTGTTTATCTACCTACACCAACTACAATTGATAAGAAAGGTTTCAGGGCAGTGAAAAGGGGAAACCATTGTTTCAATTTAAGAGAGAAATGTCTGTGTGTTGAAAAAAGAGTGGAATGGGGTGTGGGTCTAATATAACACCAATACCTTACGGAGCAACGAGAGGGGGCACCTCCCAGGGAAACTCTTTAGAGCTTCTGCCATGCACCCTGTTGGAAAAAAAGATCGTTATCTACGCAGATGAGGGGGGGAGTTATAAACAAAAAAAAAAAAGGTGCGTTTAAGAGACTTATCTGAAGAGGGGGGCCGATGACTATCCACAGTAAAAAAAAAAGGACTTCAACAATACTATCTTGGGGGCTGGCAACGCACTCAAAAGAGGAAAAACTCCATCTAAAAAAAACAGAAAGATTCTTTTTGGAAAGAAATACTTATTAGAATAAAGAAAGAGATTGAGGAGGTAACGCGGAAGAGCGGCCCTAATAAGGGAAACTACCAACAGGGATAAACCATCCTTGTGTCACGGGAGGGTCTAAAAAAATTGCCCTTTAAACAAAAAAAAGGAAAAAACTAATCCACCAATAACCCGGGAAGCCAAATATTTCTGATTACTGGAAGGCATAATAAGGGGGGGGAAAATTTCATTCGTAATAGAAAAAGAAGACCTTCTAAATGCTAGCGATTTCGTTTTTTGGGGGGGTTGAGGGAAGGGGGGGGCTCATCAGAAAAATTGTAATACGAGCTATATTCTCAGAAAGGAAGAAGACCCGGAGGGGGGGCCCAAATACTTTCAGAAGGGATGTTTGGGGCAAAAAAAATAAAAAAAAGAAATACCACTTCATTGGAAAGGGAAAAACTCTTCATAGCGCCGGCCGAGGTCCTGCAAGTGGGGGACACCAGATTTTTTGGAAAAAAGTCTGAAAAGAACCACCGAGCACAAAATGGAGGTTTAAAGGGAAAAAGGATCTGTCATACCTTTGGCAAAGGGTTCTTATGGGGCATAGTCATCTTGGGGGGAAAAAATGCACCTCTCCTGAGAGGGGGGGGGGGGGGGGGGGGTTGTAAATATCAATGGAAGAAAGTAACAACAGGCGTTACAAGAATTAACACAAAGAGAGGACTTTTCCCACACACTTAGCAAGGAAAAAAAGAGGGGGTGGCAGCCATCCTAATGGGGAGGAACGGTCTACTCAATTGAAAGAATTATACCTGTCTACTAAATTGAAGAGGGGGAAGAAAGGAGACAAGATTTACGCCTTAAGATCTTACCGTGGGCATCATAGAAGAAAGGAGGTTCGCTCACAAACTCTTTAAAGAGAAAGGGAGAGATCCTAAACAACAACCACGGTAAAAAGAGAGAGATTGGAAGGGGGGGAAAAGAGGTTGTGAGCGAACATCAGTAAGAAAGGAGGAAGGGGAAGGGGGAACTGTTAAGTCTGGTTGAGGAATCTTTCGATGAGTTGCACCGTGAATAAGGGGGGGAGGCCGCTATTTTTTAAATTGAAGGAAAAGAACGGCCTTAAAATTAGGTATGGCTGGGGAAAAACGCTCTTTCAGAAGTGGAAAAAGTAAAAGGGGAGAGTCTCCGTTCACGCGGTAAGTATGGGGGGGAAAATGATCTTTTCAAAACACCCCAGTAAATTGCCGGGGGGAGGGGGACGGTTACACAGAAAGGAAAAGTTATGACAGAGCCTTTTAAAGGTGTTTGGCTCGGTTTGTGGGGCGCAGAAGAGGGGTTGGCAAACAATCTGTTGGAGAAGGAAGAAGTGCCTCTTACCTCAAACAGGGGGGTCACATTGTGTTACCGAGGGGAAGGGGGGGGGGTGATAAGGCAAAACATCGTGGAAAAATGGAGGAAAGCCCAAACCCAACCGCAGGTATGGGATCCGAGGCACTCATTAAAAAATCGGGGATTTCCAAAGGGGGGGGAGAATAAAGCTATTGGAAAAATGGAGTACTCAGCTCGCATTAGAAAGGGGGGGTGAGATCGGAGTTGAAAAGGGGGGAGGAAGGCGTAACCCTATCATAAGCAAGGGAAAGGGTATTTTTGATTAGTGTTTTAACAAGTTGGGTAGAATATAAGGGGGGAGAACCAATGAATGTTTAGACAGAGTATGGGGAGGTTTGATTATTTCCGGACGCGAGCGAACAAATACAAGTCTTTATCTCAGAGAGGGGGGGTAAATAATAAGTATTTTGGGGAAAAATAATCTTGATCTGAGGGGAAGGGGTGGGGGAGGGAGTGTTTTCAGCTACAGGGGGGAAGTGCCAGGTTAATTAGGGGGGGTTGAAGTTACGTTGGAGGGGGCCGGAAGGGGGCAGTGTTAGCCTTCAGATAGCAGGGGAGGGGGAAAAACCGGTTATAAAGAATTTCCGAAAAAAGGGAGGAGTTACGGAGAAACAGGTGGAGGAGTACAATTAAAAAGCTTTGTCATCAGGGGATTACCAAGTCAAAGCGTTTCGTGCGTCCGCAGGTATAAAGGTATATTCGAACGAAATTACTCGGGGGCGGCAACAAAAGGGAAAGGAAAGTTTTTGCACGTGGGGGCAACCAAACAAAAAGCCCAGAATGAAAAGGGTTGGGTTATCACTGTCTAGTGGGGGAATACATCTCAGGTAGGGGGGGGAAAATTCTTAAACTTGGAATATCGGGATTTGGAAAGGGATTTTCATTTAGGGGGTGCTAGGGGGCAAAATTGGTAATTTTACTCCGGGTGGGCCAGAAGGGGGGGGGAGATGCCCTTCGTCATGGGTATTGGAAAGGCGGTTTTTTTGGCTCGGGGAGACATTATATTTGGAAAGGGGAGGAGAGGAACATTAATTTATGCTTGGGGGGGGTGCAATGTGCATAGGAGGAAGCAATTTTCTGCGGAAGAGAGAAAAAAGGGGAAAATTTACTTTTCTTTGAGGGGCGCGCCTCATTTGATTTTGGGGGGGTACTGTTTGCAGCCATTCTGATGGGGGGGGGGGGTTCCTTGAGGAAAGTTCCCCAGAAAACCCGAAAGGGAAGAACTTTTTCGAAGGGGGGGGATTTTCATACAATCTAAGGGAAATTTTATTTGGCGGAGGAAAAGGGGGGGTCCTTACTTTCTGAGCGAAAACAAATTTTCGTTGCAAGGACTTTTTTTGGTGGGGGGGCCCGGGGGAGGGGGGATGTGTCACTGGAAAGGAAGGATTTTTTCGGAGGGGGATAGGGCTTGAAAGGGGGAAATATTTTAGTGGAGGGGCAGATTCAAGAGTTTTAATTAGAGTAGCAGTCATAAGTGGGGGTTGCTGCCACGGGGGAATCTTGGGTCTGCGGGAGGTGGAGGGACTGTGGTCCGTAAAAAAAGAAGGGGGTGCAAATTTTGGGAAGGTAGGGTCATTGTCTGGGGTTTAAGGGGAAAAACTCATCATACATGCTTGGAGGCAGAGAACACAACAACGGAGGAGGAAGGGAGAAAGCATTATGATAGGGGGGGGGGGGGGGGGGAAAGGCAGTACCCACGGCCCTACATCGAACAAAAACGGGGGTGGGGAGATTTGGGGAAAGGGAAAAAAGAGGATCCACAGATCTGAGCCCAATAAAGGAGACACACTTATGAAAAGGGGGGGGGGCGATTTCCCATCATCTGAGGGAAGAACTCAGAAAAATAAAATATTTCAACAAATGGAAAAAGGCTATTAATCCCCAGGAAGACAGGGCAGAAAAAATCCTCTTAAACCGGAGGGGGGGTAGTCCTACAAAATTAAACAAGTGCAAAAGGATGGATAACTTAATTTCCACTAGGGGATGAGATAAAAATTAAAAAAACCAATATTGGGAATTACTAGCAAAGAAAAGAAAAGGGGGGTTATCAATTCGAAAAGGAATTGTCATCCGTCCGGTGATGGGAGGTCCGATAAAAAACGGGGAAAAAACAAAACCAGGCAGAAACAGCGGGGGGAGCAAAAAACAAACCAAAATCAATGATGGTAAGTAAATTCCACACCAAACAAAATTGTATCGTCAAGGAAAATTGCGGTCAGCGCCGTAACGATGGAAAGGAAAAACCACCATCAGAGTGGGAATATTGCCAAGTCAAAAGTGCATCAAACAAGAAGAAACGCAAGTAAAATACCCCATAACAGGGCTCTATTCCAAAAAAGCCAGGGAAAAAATCAGAAGGGAATACTAACAATCTCAACAACCTCCTAATGAAGATGATAAATTATTATTATCGGGTTCAAAGGCAGTTCAAAAGGAGGGGGATCTACCTACCTGCAGGATCACCAACTAATCAGCAAACTTTTTCATTTCTTGGATTTCGGGAAGGGGGGAGGGCAATTGAAACACAGGGAAGGAGGGAGGGTGGGAACGAGTTCATTAGGAAAATATAACCTTCGAGACCGACGGGAACGAGACCGGGCATCACCGTAAAAGGACAAAGCCGGAAGGTAATTTTACGCATAGTGGGGGGAGAACGGGTACACGTAAGAGACAATCGTAGGGAGCATATTCATTTGGGGGAGGGGAGGTTCTTTATAAAAGGCAGCTTTGCGTCACAAAAGAAAAGAAGGGGGGGAAGGATAATCATTGGAGAGGAAAGATTCAAGGTACCTTCAAATAGAGCTTGAGAAAAAAAGGCAACTTATTATAAAAAAAAGGGAATGAACAAACTCCATGCGAGGAAGAAAGCCAGAAGCAAGATTGGGGGTTTCCCTGCCCAACTACTGAGGAACAACGCTCTTGCGCTCCGGGGAGAAAAAACGCGGGCAGAGAATCCCGGGGCACGAAAAAAGGCAAATCGAGAAACCCTCCTTGGTCGTCCACCTTCTCTCTACACCCTTCCGTGGAAACCCAAAAAACCCCCCCCCACTACAAAAAAAAAGCCCATTGCTTAAAGAGGTGAAAAGGAAAGAGGTGTGTGCGGGGAAAAGGGGAGCACCCACAATCTCACTCTTCTAGGATGTCCTAAAAATTTCGTATGGGGGGGGAAGGCAAAGGGATGGTTTCTCGAATTTTCACGAAAAAGATTGCTGCCGCGATCATTACAATGAAAAGGGAGGGGGGGTTGTGGATTTCATCATTTGGACCCAGAGGGGGGGGGGAAGGGAAACACTATCATAACCACTGAAGATATAACCCTGAAAAAGAAAAGTTGGAGTATAGCAGTCACCTTACGGGGAAGGACACCATGATTGTGAAGCTCTTCTGCCCAACCAAACATTAAAGTAGCTGCGGAGGGGGGCTCTGTCATCACGGTGCACAATGAAAGGAAAGGGTGTAACCGGATTCTTTACGTCGCACTGGCCAAGAGGGGGATTATTTTTGTGGGAAAGGGATCTTTCCATCTAAATTTCCCATTTAACAAAGGGGGAACGGGAAAAACGACAGGGTGTGTCCTTTTGCCAAAACACGAAGGGTTCAACACAAGGCAAAGGGGAGCAAGATTTTCTACGGGAAGAAAGAGAAGAGGAACCTGTCTCATAAAGATTAGCGCTGGGAAAAAAGCAATCGACAAGAGGAGGCCTTTAGCGCAAAGGAAACAGTGGCAACTATCTAGAATACTTTGAGAAGGCAACAAACTCTTTAAATCGAACATGAGGGGGCTCACAACACAACAGGGGGAGGATTGGAATATACGCATTTTCTGGGAGGGTGGGGAAAGGCCGAGAGTAGATATGCTTCATTTGACACTGGGGGGGGGGGTGGTCTTCTCTAAAGGCGTCAATCATGGAGATGGGAAACAAGAGGATGAAGGACAGGTATAGACGGCCAGGGATTATCCCGGGAAGTTGCTGAAAAGGCAAATCGTTGTTGAAAACGCTCCTTGCGAGGGGGAGGAAACAAGTGCTGGTTTTACTAGAAAGTATTGTGGATCAACATGATGGAAAAAAACACAAAAAATCTCCATAACATGAGAATGGCCATTTGATTGGGGGGGGGGGGGGGGGGGGGGGGTTTTCCTAACGCCTAGGGGAAATCCTCCTCCCTTCCGGAGGACATCTCCTTTTCAGCCTGATTAATTGGGAAGAGGGGGGGGGGTGCTCAGAGCGTCTGGGTGGGGGAAAATCTTTTTTCCTAACCAAGAGGCGGGCCTGCTATAAGCCCAAAAGAGAAAGGGGGGGTGACTTTTTAACTCGGGCAAATAATGAAACGGGGTAGTGTTTGATCTCGGGAAAAATTGCTGAAAGTATGGAGGGGGGGAAAAACAAAAGCAGGTAATGCGGGAGGGGGAGGGAAGAAGAGATCGGGTATTTGTGAATGAAGCCAAAAGGTATTCAGGAAGAAAAAACACTCGTCATTCTAATTGGGCGGAGGGGGGGTATACGACTTCACCCAACTTTTTTTAGGCTTGGAAAAAGAGACTCAGAAAAGGGAGACGAAGGGGTATTTGTTATTAAGGGGGGGGGAGGGGGGTAACTTCCTTTTTTTTAGATAGAGGTAAGTGCCTCACCAGGCGGGGGGTAGGACAAGAGAGATTGTTTTCGTGCGGGAGGGGACGCCCGCTTTATCTGTTACCCAATGAGGGCAAAGGACTTGCAGGGGGGGGAAGAAGGAAGTTTATTTTTGGAAGGGCCAAAAATAATCTGGATTCTGGCGGGGGGGGGGGGATGTTTTTTTCAGCCAGGGGGAGGGAATTGTCACAGGGGTTTGCTCAGAGTTGTTTGGGAGGGGGGGGTGTCTATTTGAAGGAAAAGGGGGGGGATTCAAATGGCAGATAAGTCGTGCGTATTTCGACGAAGAGAAAGGGATTTATAAAGAATTAAAAAATAATAAAGGGGCTACTATTATTGAAAAAAAAAGCATTTTATTCAATGAGGCGTCCCCTTACGGGGACACCGCGCGGGAGAACGGTGCTTTTCTTCCCGGCCCTTGCGTCGCGGTGGGGATAGTCGACCCCTTCGACCTCAGGACCTCTGGCGGCACCCCAGGTCGCTGGATGGGGGGTCTTGGATAAATGGAGGGGCTCACGAAAAACAACCGGTCTTTTGGGGGGGAGTGCTACATCAAGGTAGCTAAAACGGGGATGGCTGAAACGGGACCTCCTCTTTAATTGGGGGGGAAGGAGGGGGTCATTAGGCTTTGGGGTTATTGGTAAGTGTATAACGAGGGTTGAAAGGGGGAAGAAGGAAAGGGCGGATGTTTTAGTGGTTAGGGGGGAGGGGGTATTGCGCGTGTGGCTGGTATTGAATTTCAAGGGAGAAAGAGGGGGTGTTGTGGTCATGGGAGGAAGGGAGTTTCTCGCGATGGGGTTGTTGGCCGTTTATGAGGGGGAGACAATCGCATCATTTGATTGGGGGGGGGGCATTTGTCGCGGGGGGGGTTTTTGGGGTAAAAAATTTCGAATTAACTTACCAAGAAAAGAAATCCTTTTTTAGGAATTTATAAACTCTCGAAAATTTGGGGAGAATTCCGTTACAATCTTGGGGAAAGCAAGGAATCTACTCTCACCGAAAGAGGCCGTTATTTACTTTGGGGTGGGGGGTAAGGGGGGGGGGGGGGTCGTCGATTTGTAAAAGGGGAAAATTACTTTACTGGGGGGGGGACTTGCACTGAGCTAAGGGAAGGATCAGAAGAAAGGGGTTGTGCAATCTTTTTGGAAAAAGATCATCCGCTGTAATTCCCTGGGGGGCAATCGAGGAGGGGTTCTTGCTTTTGAGGGAAGGGTGGGCAATAAATATCTTGGGGGGGGAAATGAATGTTTTCTGGAGTGTTCGGGAGAAAAGGGGGGGCAAATGTTGTTGGGAGGGGGGGGAAACGTTTTAAACTTGCGTACACAGAAAGGGAATGACAATCTCGCAAAAACAAAGGAGGAATATAGAGTGTGTCATAAGAAGGGGGTACGCAATAAAACGAAGTACTGTAAAAAAAAATTTTGTCAACGAGGGGGGATTTTTTAAAAACGGAAACATTAATACGCAAAAGAAACAATCCACGGGCGAAAGAAAAGGGATTACTGCTAATGCCCAAGTAAATGGGGGAAGATTGAATCTTGCCTCAGAACCAGTTTCCAAGGAACATTTAAAGTGGACAGATAAGAAGAAAAGGGGAAGAAAAAGGCCCTGCGCAAGAAATTTACAGTGACAAAAGAAATTAAACATGGAACAAAGAAACGGAAATTGCAACGAAATGTGGGCGGGGGGGCGAGTAGAGAAGAATGTTGCTAACGGAAGGGAAGCCGGAGGGGATTTTATACATTGACAACTGAAAGAAAAGAAGGTGAATACGTCGGTGGGGAATTCGAGGCATTGGCAACCGAAAAAGGAGAAAAGGCCAAAAACCCAATCAGAAGGGGGGATCATATAAAGAAAACCATCGAAAAAAGGCTCACTCAGGGTCCCCCAAGGCAACCCACACAACATGGGGAATCGAGCGGGGGGGGGAGGGGGGATGTTAGTGCTTCTCAGGAGGGCAAAAAAAAAAGAATTTGGCGCCATTTTGAAGCAATCCAAAATATAAGAAGGAAACCAACCTCAAGGGGGAGACCGGGGGAATCTACGAAAAATCATGGGGAAAAATTACATAAAAAAATCCGAAAAGAAAAATCCTAATGCAAACCAGAATTTGAGTCCCTTTTTCATCGGTCAAAAAATGATGTGTGGGGGGAAGTGTATTACCAAGAAGAAGAATAACCGGGGGGGTGGCTTTGCTGGGGGGTGGGCAATTTATAAAAAAGGAAAAAAAACCCATTTTCGGGGTGTTGGCATCAAGAGTGTAGTGAGGAATAGAACCGCTCGAAAAAGCGAGAATCAACCGTATCTTGGGGTCAAGCCAAAAGAACAAAGCCGACGGGGGGAGTTACTTTTAAAAGCGCCATGTAAAAAAAGTGTTACACGTAACCTCGGAGGACTACTCAGATGAATTTTTTTCGGTAGGGATAAAAAAAGGTGCGTGTCGCATAAGCAACGAAGGAGAAGAAATTAATAATTGCCTAATGAGGATCGACAACTGGCCAGGACAAAATAAGAAGAACTAATTCACTGGCAACGGAGGAGCAAAAAAAGGGAAGGAAAACCCATAAAGGAAGATCCACTTTATTTTAGTTTGGAGGGGGAAGGGAATAACAAAAGGGGGGGGGGAGAAAAGCAGTTAGTAAAGCAGGTCGTAAATAAGCATCAGAAAAAAAAAGGGTCATAAACAATCCTTGGTTAGGAAGGTATATCTAAAAACATTAAGGGAGAACCACCCTATCCAAGAAAGGAGGAGGAAAATATTGCTTATTATAGGGGGAAAAAAAAAAAAAAGTAAAAAGTTTTTGCTTGTAAAATAAAAGGAAGCTCACCACGAAACCATAAGACACCGGGAGGGGGGGGTACTAAAGGATTTTTTCGGAAGCGAAAAGGAAAGAACTTTTAAATAACCCGATTGCTTTCTCGACATGAAAAACCCTTACGCATACCAACAGGCGTTGGGTGTGTGGTGATGGGAGGGCAGCCTTTTACAGCGACTGGGGGGAGCCGGATCCCCACACGAAAAGTCCTTATGCCCCAACAACTTCTTCATTCGGAGGGAGAGGGGAAAAAATACGGCAGTGGTATCGAAAACAAAGAGGGGACCAAACCAAGAAAAAGAACCAAAAACACAGCCAAAGGTTTCTCATGGAAAAAGCTCTTTCATAGTACTTTAAAGTTTGTAAGGGAAGCTTTACGGGGAAAAAAAGGGTCTCCGGAAAAGATTTTTGTTGGGTGAAAAGAAGGAGAGAGCACATAATTAACAGCTTTAACGGGAAGGAAAGAAAAAATGGGGTTTACTGGGGCCACACTTATCCAGTAGAGGTCCAAAAGGGGAGAAGAACCTCATTTTTCAGGCAAAAGTACTCAATTTACAAAATATCAAGGCTCTAAAGATTCATCTCTTTTTTTCAAAGGGCAAGATTTGACAAAAGGGGAAAAGACGAAAAGACTTCACCAGTGGCAAAAGAAGCTACTTGCGGACGATGTTCGAGGAAAATGAGT
>Ga0179591_1429956_pt1 | contig 10597 bp, 9 predicted proteins | sample CZOMad2_1_08_16f_FD_182891 | JGI IMG/M metagenome (GOLD analysis project Ga0179591, IMG submission 182891) | Vadose zone soil fungal communities from Angelo Coast Range Reserve, California, USA - CZOMad2_1_08_16fungal (PacBio error correction) | ecosystem: Environmental > Terrestrial > Soil >...
GACCTCTCGCGGGTGCGCGCATGTTTGGGCGAATCCGGCTTTCCGATGGCTGCCGCGTATAGGACCTCAGCTCGACTCGAATGACGCTGCGGGTTGACGCGTAAACGGAAGCGCGAGAGCCGGCCACCGAACAGACGGCTTCGCGCCGCCGCCCCTCGAACGGCGGCTTGTTTTGTACGCCCACGTCATGCGCTGCGGCTCGCCCATCCGGATTTGAGTAACGTGGGCCGGCCACCAAGACAATCGTGCCGTAGCCGCGTGATCGGTCAAGAAGTCGTCGCGCGTTAGGCGGCGTCAGATTTAAAGCAGAGTGCTGTGCATCGAGCCGGATCGCGCGAAGCCACCCGCGGCTTCAGGGGCTGATAAAGGAGAGCTTACAGGCGTACTCCGAGCTGGTCGCGGACGAATGCAATCAGCGTCAGAATGGAGCCGTAGTTCCCAGACGAGTGCTAATAGGTTGGACGGTGTCGACTGATCGAACCCTAACTCAATCGTGGTTCTAGGCGCCAGCAAGCAGAAACCCTACAGACAGCCGCTTAGGTGATTGGCGTTTCGTTCGCTCAAGGAGGGGGCGGCTTCGAGATCCTTGCGGCCAGCGAACATCACCGACGCAGCATCCCATATCTCATCGGCAGTCGCGAATCTTGTTCTGGGCACGCGCCGTCGATAGGATGGGCGCTCGAGCGCTCGAATCGCTTTGGCACTCAGCCGGTGGTGTTCCGACACTCTGGCATTCCGTGGCTTAAGCCATCAACGTACTTCTGCGCGACCTGCGACAACCGCCGACATGGAAATCGGCCTGATACCCCGGCGGCAAGTTTCCTCCCCAACTCCGGGTGAGGTGGTGTCGGGCCCACCGATCAGCCTCGTATTCGGCCCCAGCGACCCACGCGGGGAGGCAGCGCCGCGAACAGACGCGGCCGGCGCTCTGGCGCCCTAAATCTCACACTAGACGTGCGCAGGCCGAGGCAGCAATCATCGTCAATCCCAGTAAGGTGCGTCTCATGCCGACACTTTTGCTTAGGCCGCGGCACATCCGACTTTGGTTAACTACTGCATGACGTCGCTAGCGGTTCGGCGCTCTGGGATTTGGGGCTTCCAAGCGACGATAGCGAGTGGCATCTCGATCAGGAAGACGCGGTGCCACGTCGTCGCTCGGTGGCCTCGCCGTCACACGACGGGAGCAAAGGGGCAGGGCAGTGCACCAGCCAACTCCACACCTGGCAGGGCGGGGCGACGGCGTGTAAGCGGGGTCGGCAGGCCGACGACGCGGCTCCACTACCGAGCCGAAGAGTCGATCGATGATCCGGCGCGGGGCCCTATGGCCCGGCGCGTCAACGAGTCAAAGGGCCAAGGCCTCGGCAATCCCACGCTCGCCTGGCTTCACGCTGGCGCTCGGCCACACAATGTGAGGTGATGATCTCCTCGAAGACGCCGACTCGTTCGTGACGGACGTACGAAGAAGTCGTGTCGCTTTCCGTTCCCATCCGAGTGCGGTTCGTTGCAGGCGCCCAAGGGCGAGGTGGTGGCCGGCGATTCGAGCCGACTGGCACATGGCGGTCAGCCGAATCGTCAAGCACCGGCCAAAGCGTTTCTCGCGATCATCATACCCCCGCGGCACCATATCGAAATGCTATTCACACCTCGCCGCTGTCATTGCTCGATGTCGGGCCGACGGGCGTGTCGAGCATACGTGACAGCCGCCATGTCGAATCCTGCGAGCGTGCGGCTCTACCTCAACAGTAAGCAAGAGGTCGAAGGCATTCGCGTCTCGCGACCGGACGCAGCACCGGTTTGGTCCAACTTCAGAACGTGAGCGATGATTTGGTTGCCAGGTCGACGACATCAAGCTCGCACCCCTGAGTTTTGCCGTCGCGGGCGGCGCGGAAGGGCGCGTCCGCCTGGATGCGACGCGCCAATGGCTGGATCGAGCGCGTTCCGGGCGCTTCGGCTTGGGCACAATACAAGGGACCGACGATCGCCGACGCAACGCCAGGACGCACCGAACCGCGCTCCGATCGAACCACCGACGCCTCGCTATCCGTATTCGTGGCCTGGATCCGGGTGAACCAGACAAACAAACCCGCAATTTTCTGGACGCCACGAGCGGCTTACATGGCAAGCCGCGCCACGGCAGCAAATTCGCCGCGAGACGACGGGGGCAGCTCCGTGACTTACGTCACAGTGTCTCACGCTGACGCAGCAGCGGTTACGGTTTTGGTCTTGCGGACTTGCGGCAGCAACCGTCGAATCCGTTTCGGGCTCTCGGGGACCCTACCACAACTGTTTACATGTCGCTGCAGGCGCCGAGCGGCGCCACTTGTTCGGCGTTTCCCGGGGACGAAAAATCGTCGCTCACCCGTCCACTCACGAGCGCGCGGTGGCGGCCTACTGCGCGAGTGAATCGACTTGGATGAATCCAAAAAACCGACTCGGGCCGACGCGAGACGAACGCCCGGGATGCCGCTGGGCGAGCCAGTTTGCTCTACCCAGTGCCCTCGAGGCGTCGCGCTCGAGGAACGGCGTCGGGCGACTAACCTCCCGTCGGCGTTTGGCCGGCAAGAACTTACCTGCTCGAGCAAAACCCGGCAGGCGCCAAGCGAAGATCAGGCGCTGGCAGCGGTTTGCTACGATTTTTTGAGTCGCCGTAAAGGGCCCCCTCGGCATAGTCGTGGGGGGGGGGCCCGTGCTCTCCTGACCGTCCTTGCCGCTCGCCGAAGAGGCCGCCCGGCTTGCCGCGATTTGGCCGTCGCACATCTCGTCGTCGCGTCCGCTCGACGGGCCCGGGGTGGCTCGGTGCACTCGAATTTTCGCGCTCACGGACGTCGACGGCAGCCGCATATTTCGGTCGGTTCGGATTCGATTCGGCGCTCTACGAAGAACAGGGGCGCGAGTGCGCGCTGCCGAGCTAAGCGCTGGTCGCCGTGCGCGTTGCCTCTAACGGGTGGCGTGTACGTTCAATGCTTGTTACTACTGGGCCGATGGCTCAGGCGGTCGGGAAGTTTTCGATGTCAAACCCTTCGCGTGTTTCCGGGCTGGATTGAGAATCCTGTGCCAGGGGCGCGTGACGGGGGACGCCGCCCGCGTGTCATAAACTTGGGCGCCGCTTTGGCGCGCGTGCACCTGACGACCCCGAGGGCAGTCCGCTGCGCCCGAGCCGAAGGCCGCTTTCGATCGCGTACCGTGCGGAGCGGCTCGGGAGCCATGCCGTTGAACGCGAAACCGCGCACCCCCACACGCTCGTATTTCGACGAACATCGTGTCCGCGCACATTCGCCGCGAAACGGACTTGCGCTTCTACGAAGGGCCGAGCGGGCTCGGCCAAACTACGCCGCGCGGATGACTCCAATTCTGCCCAGCATTGCACAGTCTGTTTTTCGCTCGGACATTAACACTTGCTGTGGTCGAAACAGGGCGACGCTTTCGGCTTTGCTCGACTTCGAGACGCCTGCCGAGGGCGCGGTTCCACGACGTGATGGTGACGATCTGCGCCCGGGTGGTCTACTCGTCGCGGCTTCGAGCCGGAGCTGTTCGAGGACGCTGCTCGGCGAGGACCAACAGCGCGAACTCCGGTATCCAGAATCTCTACTCGTCTGAGAAAGGGCAAGCCTGAAGGGGCGAGGGGCGGCGGTCGTTGTCTACTGACGACCTTAGCGACCCCAGTGCACGCATTTGACGAAGATTTTTTCGCTGCGCCAGGCTGGCGCCCCCGGGCACGAAACGTCGACCTGCCGCTAAACAAAAAACAAAAAAAAAAAAACGAAAAAAAAAAAAACAAAAAAAACCAAAAAAAAGAAAAAAAATAAAAAAACAACAAAAAACAAGGAAAAAAGACAACAAAAAAAAAAAAAAAAAAAAAAAAAAAAAGAAAAAAAAAAAACAAAAAAACAACGCCGTCCTCCTCAGCGCGGCTCACGTTATCGGCAATCGAAGCGGCGATCTATAACGGCTGTTTCATCACGCGCGCCCCCCCCTCTGACCCTGAACCTCGCGCTATAAGCGGCCATGACCGCGCGCGAGGTGGCAGACGCCGGAGCAAATCGACGCCGCCATGGAGCGGCTCCACACCAGCGTCGACTGGACTCGGAGCTGTGGCGGCGAAGACTCCAAGGCCTCAACCTCGCCCCGCGCGCGGCCTCGGCCGTGCCACTATTTCTTCTCGGCGCCCCCCTAGGAGACGTCTACACGCGTTCATGGGCTCGAGCCAGATCCTCGCGAGGATCGATCGCGGCGATTTTCGTGGGCGGCGCGACTCGAAGACGACACATGAATCGATGCGCGCTTGACGGAGATCTTGCGGGCCGTCGCGTCAACTGCACACCGGGCGCTCGCGCAACGACCAATGTGGCGACAGGACCCTACGGCTATGGGCGGCCGCAAGGCGGACGAGACGTGCCTGCCATCGACGGTCTCGGCGAAAAAGCCATCCTGGCCGCGCAGAGCGCGAGAATCGATCACCCCTTGAATGCCGGCGTACACTCACCTGCATGGCGCGCGCAAACCATAACCCACCGCAGCCCCTTTTCGCAAATCATTTTCTTGCTTGATGAGATGCTTCTGCTTCTCTCACCCTCTTCCGGTTCGTTACGCGTCCGCGCGCGAATGCGACTGAATGAGTCGCCGCATCCGGCGCCGTGCGGTAGCGGGCAAACCGGCCTTGCGCTCCGATCGCGCCGGCGCGCGCAAGATCTCCCCTTCGACGCGCCGACCCAAATTCGAGAATCGACGCCCACCGGCAGCCCGCGTTTCTTGACGAGCTGGCTAGCGCGCTCGGCCTTTTAGAAAAGTGCCCTTGTCGCGCATCTCGAAGATACGTGCTCTGGTCGAGCCAGGAGTTCGCTTCGGCGCGCTTTTCGGCGGCATTTTCGACCACTCGTCATGATGCCGAGATAAAAACCGGCATTGTGGCCGATCTGGTGCGGCGGCCAAGCGGGCGCCTGATGGGCTCGCCGTCACACACTTGATGACGCTACGAAAAGAGCCTGTGCTTCGGCCTACGGACGCCTAATGGCGAATTCTGCAAGAAGACAAGCGTTGCGGGTCCGAATAGCTTCGACTCTTTCAGAGTGCGAGCCGCTGGTATCAACACGTCCCTATACCTGCTGACCGGCGCGAAAACACATCGCGACACAGCTAGGCTGGATCCCCGGGAGGCGGTATCAGGGCCGAGCACTCGCCGCTCGCGAGTTCGGCCGGCGAGTCCCGCCGCGCTCGAAAAAAGTAGCTGCATCTGCTAGCCCCCTGCCGCCTCCGCGCATCGACCAAGGAGCACTCTCTCTCAGACCCAAGACACGACACAACAGTCCGGCGCACGACTGTGAGCAAGTGCGCTGGGGAGACCTCGACGAGATTTCCGTGCAAATGGAATTCGAAGACAAGCAGTGCGCAGCAACAAGGCAGCCGGGGGGCACGACTCCGACAGCCAGAAAAAACTGACAAACCTACGGCGGCGCCAAGAACATCGGGTGGGACGTTACGTCTCGAAAAGAAGAAACACAAATGACTACAAGGGAGGCGAACACGCGCCGACCAAAAAAAGAGAGGGCAGTCCGCCCGACACAAGCACACCAGGGACACTCAGACGCGGGAATACCACCTCCAGCGATTCAACAGCTGTCTCAGGATACCAGCCTGCCACTCACAGCTCAAGATCGGACGCTCTGTCTTCTTGCAGATCGCGTCCGTAGCCGAAGCACGAGCCTCTTTCGAGCGCCATCACAGAAGACTTGCGGTCTAAAACAGAACGGATCTACCGATAATAGCCACAAGGAAAGCGACCCCTCGAACGGTGAAGTCCCCGCATCAGCCGCGCGCCGCTTTGCCGCGCCCGCCAGCTCGCCACACTCCGGGTTCTTTCTTCGGCGCATCACGACCAGCTGGTCTAAAACTGGCCGCCCCGAAAAGCGCGACAAGTCCGAACTCCTGCGTCCTCCCCAGAGCACGATCTTTCGCCGATGCGCGACAAGTGCACTCCCAAAACCCGAGCGCGCTCGCCATTGATACCAGAAAGCGACGGCTGCCGGTGGCGTCTGACCGAATCTTGACTTCGGCGCTCGCTCGAACGCCGAATCGCTCCTTGCGGCGAGACGGGACCGGCGCGATCGCAGCGCAATAGCCGGTTTAGCCCGCCTTACCCAGAGTTGTCTGACCACCAAGCACCTACCGAAGACGGCGAACATACATCTCAATTACACGCTCGCGTCGCTCCAAAGCCCGGCCGCCGTTCGCGCACATCATCTCCGGCCAAGCCATCCAATGATGCGACAGCGCGCATGGGTTCTCGCGCGCTGCAGGCAGCGTGTAAACGGGCTCCCCGAGCAAGCTCGCCAGTCCGCTATAAATCGCAAAACCAAAAAAGCCCCGTCCGAAGAAGTTCCACCGTAACAGACTCCTGCGACATCAAGAGCGGATCATGACACGAGACCATATAATGTAGACACACTGATCGCGCGAACCCGGCTCTGCTACACCCTGGCCAGCCGCGCACCAGTCTCGCGTCCTCCTTGGCGCGGCTCGCCCATAGCACTAGGCTTCCCGTCGCACCTGGTCGTTTCGCAGCGCCGGGTTGCATTTGCCGCCGACGGCGCCTCAGATACTCGTCAAGCGCGCCTCGATTTTCATGTGTACGTCTTCGAGCGTCGCGCCGCCACGAAACTCGCCCGCTCTCTACGGTCTCGCGCGTATCTCTCGGATCCCCTTACCTCGTATCGACCTCGGTGGGCCGATATCTTGGGCACGGCCAGCCCAGCGCGCGGGCGATGGAGCCTTTCGGAAATTCTGCGCACAGCTCCGAGTCCACGATCGAACGCTTGGTGTTGAAGCCTGCAGTCCATCTGCGGCGTCGATTTGCTCCGGCAGTCTGCCACATCGCGCGACGGTCATGGCGCGCCACTGTATAGTCGCCCGAGGTCAGGGCTCATAGAAAACGATGGGCGCGCTGAAACAGCCGTCTAGCTCTCCGGCTCTTCGATCGCCGTAAGCCGCGCGAGGAACGCCGGTAGTCGCGTGCAAGCGGGCCGGGCTCGCTTTTCGCCCTTGCGCCGCCGCGCAGCGGAAAAAATCCTGTACCTGCACGTGTCCGCGCAATCACGCACACACCCGACGCCGCCCTCGAGGACTTCAGTCTCCAATGCCCCGTTCTTGACCTCGACGTCAAGAAAGGGAGGGGGCGAGCTGGCCGTGATCGGCTTGTACCCCCTGCCGATCCCATACGACACTCGACCAGCTCGGCTCGAAAGCGCGACGAGTAGCACATGCGCGGCAGAAAGGTGTCACCATCACTATCGTAGGCAACGCGCCCATCGGCAGGCATGCTCTCGAAGTCGAGCAAAGCCAAAGAAGCTCGCCCTTTTCGACCCACAGCACGTGTCGCGAACAGAATCGAATGGAAATTCCCTCTCGCGGCCGCGTTTGCGAGCCCGCTCGGCTTCGCTCAGCTGCGCATCCGTTCGCCGGATCGCGCGATGCTCGTCGAAATAAACGCGCGGTTGCCCCCTAAGTTTCAACGCCGCCCGAGCCGCTTCGCGAGGTCCCGAATCCGAAAGCGGCCTTGCCTCGGGCGCGCGACCTATCGGAGCGAGTCGTCAGCTGCACTCGCCACAAACCCGGCGCCCAGCTTCTGACAGCGGTCGCGTCCGCGCCCCTGGCACAGGAGTTCATCCATTCCATCCACGGAAACGACCGCAAGGGTTTTCCCTCGAAAATTCCCGACGACCTGACGCCATCGGCCATTAACACTCATTGCACGACCGGCACCCATCCGTCTGTCATGCGCAACGCGCGACATACGCTAGCTCGGCTATCGACGCCCTCAGCGCCCTGTTACTTCGTTCAAACCGGCCCGAAATAGCGGCTTCCGTCTACGTCCGTGAGCGCGAAATTCGAGTGCCCGAGCCCCGCGCACAGCGGCGACTGCCGCGATTTCGAGGCCAAATTCGTCGCGGCCACCGGGGCTCTTTCGGCGGACGTCAAGTATGTGCAGGACACCACGTCCGACTATATGGCCGATGGGGCCCTCTTGTACGGCTCCCTCAAAAATCGTAGCCAAACCGCTGCACGGCGCCTGCTTCAGGTCTTGGCGGCTGCGGTTTTCTGCTCGACAGGTAAAATCTTGCCGGCAACCGGGCACACGTCAAGGTAGTCGCCCGCGCCGTTTGACCTCGAGAGGTCGCGACTCGCCTCGGGCATGGGAGAGCACTTCTCGCCCCGCGGCTCCGGGCGGTCGTCTCGACGTCGTCTTCGCCCTTTGGACTCGATCCAATTCGATTCCACTCGCGCAGTAGGCCGCCACCGCTCGCTCGTTAGTGAAGGCGTGCCGCGTAATCGATTCTTTCCCAGGGAACGCCGAACAAGTAGGCGCCCGCTCGGCGCCTGCAGCAATCTACTACAGTATGGTCGGTCCCGAGAGTCCCGAACTGATTCGACGTTGCTGCGGCAAGTCCGCAACGACCACACCGTTCCACCAGCCGACTCTTGGCAGCGGTGAAGACCTGTACGAGTGTCCACGTATCTGCCCGCCGTCGCTCCGCGGCGAATTTCATTGCCGTTGCGCTAGGGCTTTGGCCATGTAAGGCTTCCGCGTTGTCGTCCAGAAAATTGCCCGGGTCGACCGACCAGGCCACGAATAGCGAGCCGGCGCTTGTCACATCCTGAGGCGCGAGTTGGTGCGTCCGCGTTCGCGGTCGCGAATCGGTCCCTTGTCCTTTCGCCCAAGCCGAATCGCCCGGACGGCCGCTGCATACTCAGCATTGCCGCTCGCATCCAGTCGGACGCGCCCTCCGCGCGCCCGCGAACGGAAACTCCGTGGCTGCGATCTTGATGGTCGTCGCCTGTGGGCACCAAATCTCGCTCACGTTCTGAAGCTGGACAGCACCGGGGGTCGTCTTGTCGAAGACCGATCCTTCGACTTCTTGCTACTGTTGAGAACTGAGATAGAGCCGCAACGCTCCGCAAGGAATTCGACATTGGCGTCTGTCCCTTATGACTCGACGACCGCCCGTCGGCCCGACGTCGAGCAATGACAGCGGCGAGGTGGAATCGGAAATAGCAATTTCGATATTCTTCCGCTGGACTGAATGGCGTCCGCGAGCACGCTTTTGGCGCGGTGGCCTTGTCGAATTCTGCTGCGCCAAGTTGCCAGGTCGGCCTCGAAGTCGCCGGCCACGCCATACCATCGGCCCGTTGGTCGCCTAGCAACGAGACCGTGTACGTCAGAACCCCTCGGCTGGGAACGGAAATAGCGAAAACACTTCTTCGTCCCGTCCAGCTCACGACAGTTCGCGTCTTTCGCGAGGAATCATCACCCTCACCCTTGTTATGCCGAGCGCAGCGTGAAGCCAGCGAGCGGGATTGCCGAGGCCTTTGCCTTCTGACGGTCGTGACGGCCGTGGCCAGTAGGGCCCCGACCCGGCGTCCATCGAGTCGATCTTCGCCTCCGGCCTCTTCTAAGTGGATGCTCGGTCGGCCTTGGCCGCCCGCCTTCCACCCGTCGCGCCCTGCCCTTTTGGATAGGCTTGGTGCCCGCCTGCCCTTTGCCTCCCGCGTCGTGACCGTCGGCCACCGTCCGCGACGACGTGGGCACCGCTTTCCTGATCGAGAGCCAATCGCTATCGTCGAATTGGCACCCCAATCCCCAGCGCGCCGACCCACGCAGCGCGTCCATGCAGTACCAAAGTCGAGTGGCGCGGCTAAGCAAAATTGTCGGCAATTAGCGCCCCTCCGGATTTGACGATGATTGCTGCCTCGGCGCGCACGTCTATGTGATATTGTCTGCGGCCATCGCCGCGGCCGCGTGTTCGCTGGCGCTCCCGTCGCGTGGGTCGCTTGTGCCCGCATCGCGTTGATCGATGGGGCCCGACCCCACCTCCACCCGATTTGGGGACACTTGGCCGCGGTTATCAGGAATCCGATTTCCATGTCGTCGTTGTCGCAGTGTTCGCTCGGAGAAGCTACGTTTGACTGTGATTAAGCACGTATGCCCAAAGCTGTAGAACGGGAACATCCACCGGCCTGAGTGACCCAACGACGATTTTTCGAGCGCTCGGAAGCCGCAATCTATCGGCCGCGCGTGCCCCGCGACAAGATCGCGACGCCGGAAGCTGGTGCTTTCGCTGGCCCGAAGCTCGCGCGAAACGAAACGCCAAGTCTCTCGCTGGTGACACCGCTCGTGGCGAAAGTCGACTACGTCAGTCGTCGGCAACGCTTCTGCGCTGATGCATTTCCGGACATCGGACGACTGCCGCGGCGGCAGGGTGCGCTTCCGCGCGCCTCCGGCTCGTTCACACGCACTTGTTCAACGAGCCGTCACGCGCGACGTTCGTGACCGAGTCTCACGCGGCTAGCAGGCGCGACTTGGATGGGCCGCCATTTTACGCAATCCGATGGCCGAGGCCGCAGCCCAGTGACGTTTGGCCGTACAACAGCGACCACGTTCGAAGGGCCGCGGCGAGCTTTTCGGTGGCCGGCCCTTTCCGTATGGGGGGGGGCGGGGGGAGTGGGAGGGGGGGGGGAGGAGGGGTCAACCCAGCCGCATTTCGCGATGCTGATCGCGCGGCTCGAAGCCGAATCGCCCAAAACACTGTCGCGCACCCGCGAGGTC
>Ga0179591_1270283_pt1 | contig 10596 bp, 10 predicted proteins | sample CZOMad2_1_08_16f_FD_182891 | JGI IMG/M metagenome (GOLD analysis project Ga0179591, IMG submission 182891) | Vadose zone soil fungal communities from Angelo Coast Range Reserve, California, USA - CZOMad2_1_08_16fungal (PacBio error correction) | ecosystem: Environmental > Terrestrial > Soil >...
AACTCGCACCAAAAGTAGCGGGGTGAACTCCCCACACTGTTGGGTGGTGGGGTAAACCTAAGGGGGTAGCCGCCATACAATAACTGGAAAGATACGGGAGCGTACAGCTAGCCTGCGCCGCGAACCATCACAGGACCCATGGGAAGCACCTGGGGGCAAAGAGAGAGAAGGAAAAGCGGTCCTCGAGCCTGAAATGCACAGCCCCAAAATGGGAGACCGTGTCACTGATTCAACAACTAAACGGTGTTCATTAGGTGAAGGTACTCAGACCCAGGCGTCACTCATGGTATAAAACTAAATTCTTTGAGCCTCGAAGAAGAACGTCTTTGTTATTCGATATGACACAAACGAGAATGTCCGGCCGGGCGGAGGGGGGCCAGACGTGGGACACTTCATCGCTAAAAGTAAATGGGAGGGGGACAAAAAAAAACAGGCGTCCAGTGTGCAGGAGCCTGCATTTGACCAATAACATCTCTATACAAGGTCTATCTCATAAATTTAGGGAGGACCTGTTGGTTGGGGGGGGGAGCTTGGCTGGATAAAGGGACAGGCCAGTTAAAGCCTTTATTCGGGACTTTCGCCTTAGGGACTACGGGAGAGGAACGCGTGGTCAATAGATTGAAAGAGAGGTTAGAGGGGAAAGGGGAGGGTCCGAAAACGCTTTGGCGCAACACTCTACTAAGATATTAGGCCCGCAAGGGGAAACTTACCGGCTCTGCCGGAGCAAAATACACCCCCTTCGTAATGATTCTATACGAAGTGAGAAGGTGAATAAGAAGAGGACAGAAGACAAGGTCCATAAGGGAAGGCAGAGACACTGTAAACTCCAGAGACGGAGGGAAAATGGAGCAGGAGGGCGGATGTCAAAGATCAGAAAAACCGGTAATTGTTCATCAGCTCCGCGTTCGACTATTGTGAAAAAGGAACAATTGGACCAGGGGGAAGACGGGAGATAAAGTCCCTGTTACCAGGCTAAACAATGTGTCGGGGGGCTCTACGGGGAAAGGGTCGGGGACTACTGGGAAAAACCCGTTTGCTCAGAACAAAGTCTCCACTTATTGAGGTACTCCGTCAAAACACCAACAAAAAAAGGGGAAGAAAAACAAAAAGCGGAGAGGATGTATCTACCTAATGGAAAAGGAAGTCACTAGAACGACTTGGGGACAAAACCACTGGCAAGTGTCGTTCTTTGTGTCCTATAGCGAAGAGAAAAGGGGAGAAAGTTGTGTTCGTCCTAATTCGTATAGGGAGTCCGTAAAATCGGAGACGGGGGCGCCACTGAAAGAAAGTGAAAAGATAGGAAATCGATAAAGGTATTCCAATTTCGTACGTGGTGGAAAAAAAAAGTCGAGTTATGAAGTTTTCTATATGTAACTATGTGACATAGTACGTCAAGTATATTGGGTTTAGTAGGAAGTTGGGGGGGCTCGGTCTGGCGTAGGTCTTTAGTTGGGGGGGGGGGAAGTTAGGATTAAGGGAAAGAATCCTATAATCAGGGACAGGTAGTGAGAGGAAAGTGCTGGTTAAAGAAGGAAACGTCTAAGCATCTTAGTTTAAATTCCCAATGCGTATAGACACAAAACAATTATACCGTGAGTAAAAAATGGGATAACAATGAAAAAAGGGGGGGACATGGCAAAAAGATAAAGAGGAAACCTTTCCGTGGGTAGAGCAAGCATAGGCAGGAAAAACGGGAAGGTAGATAAGGGATAAAAAGCTACGGGGAAAAAGAGAAAAACAAAAGAGACCGGTCTAAAAAAAAAACCTTATTCGGAGGAGATCCCGGGGGGAAAGGGGGGGGGGGTCATCAAACAGCTGGGGGAAAAAAAAGAGAGGAAATGAAGGAGGTCACTGCCCCCTGTATCATTATGCTTGAAGACACGCGGACAGGCATATAAAGGGAGGTGGGGTGGGTTGCCGTTCCAATATGGTTTCATAGGGGGCTACGGTATTTTATGGGGGTTGGTGGGAGAGAGAAGTGGAAGACTTATTATCGAGTTCATATAAAGTTTGTAGGAGTTAAGGGCAGTGAGAGAGGTGGACTTATTAAAAGAAGAAATTCAATCTCACAATAAGGGGGCCCTACCTTAAAGAGAAAAAAAGGAACGAAAAAAAAAAAGAGATTAGTAGTAAGGAATGTATCCATATTACAAAAGGTAAAAGTTCCTAGGAGATAACTTTAAAAAACAAAGGGAAAGAGAGAAGTTTATTATCATTCCTATCTAATTTTTCAGTGGCGAACGAGAGAGAAAAATTGTCTGAAGAATCTCAAGGAAATCTCTAAAGATAAATAGTAAAAAAATTGACACTCCGAGGTAAAGGGCAGTAGAAAGGAAAAAAGGGAAGCAGGATGGGTCCTGGGAACCAAAGAGTCCAGGCCATGTAACTAGGGGGCTAAAAAACTACACGCCAGGCACGAGTCTATGGTCACTGTCGTGATTGGTGAAGGGGGAGACTTCACTGCGCCAGGCGATCGAACAACTCTACAGAACGTCGCAGGGGTATGTTTGGGACTGGATAAGAGTGCAGAGATTAAAATTCCGCGGGACCGACTAAGATACGGGGAAGAGGGCTTTGTAATATTCGCGCCTATTATCGGAGACAAGAATTAACAGGGAAGGTAGGGGAAATACTAACGCTGCTCAGTACTCATTGTACCGGCCACGCCTAAGGGGGGTCACCAGAACTTCATTATTAACTTCTTATTCAGACTTTCAGTATTCTTATTAGAGAATTAAGAAGAAATGGGGGGTGGGGGGATGTATACTCCGACGATCCTCCGGGAAGGGACTAAGCGGACAGGTTGGGGGGGGGGAGTACGGTGTGCAAGCGTAAGCAACACTAGAGTTTGGATTACGTTCTTTAGCAACCTCTGTAATCGGTGAAGCACGAGGAAAGGAAATAGGAATAGAAGCTTGGTCTGGGTACTACTCCTTCCAACCGGCTAAGTGGGACTGACCCCGCTAAGATACTCCAACGGGGGGGGCGCGTATAGGAGTCTCATCTCCTGGGGAAATGCAATTTCACGAGGGGAAAAAGGGACCAGGGAAAGAAGCGTAAACCAAATGGTCGAGATGGGTAACTGTACGAAAACCTAAACCTACCTCCTGAACATTAGCGTTTCTCCTCGGCGAATAGGGAACCACTTAGACTTGAGTTCCTATTCAAAGAAGTGAGCTGTACTACGGCGTGAAAGAAAAAAGGCTTTCCTTAGTAAAATTTAACTACAGGCACCTGGGAGGGGTCAGGGGGGTTCTAAAAAGAGGAATGTTGTGTGTGTCGTTCGGCGAAGGGGGACCGCGGGGGGGAAGGAGATTCTGAAATGTGACTCACACATGCTGCCTTTTGAACGTTATGGGGATCCAACGTATCCGGAGGGGTAGACAATGGAATAAAAAAGAAACAAGGCAGAAGGTGGGGGAAGGACCTAGTGAGAATTTATTTTTTGGGGGGCTCCAAGCACCCTTATTTGGGGGGGCGGAAGATTCAAAAAAAGGGGGAGGAGGAGGGAACAAGGATAGAAGTCTCGAACCACACATCAGGTGTGTTCTTTGGATCTACAAAAAAAGGAAACTAGCACGGGGGACTGAACTCCCTTTGTTCCGTCGTTAATATTAGTGCTAAAGCCCAGGGAACTAAAGTTGAACCTCTCTCCACGGCACCTTTGGGAAAAGGCGCTCCTGAATCGTTCCCTGAGTCTGAAAGAAAAGACCAAAAACCTTTGTACCTTCGGGATTAAACCCAGCAAAAGAGGGGTTACTTCTTGCAAGGGGTATGCAAAGCAGGGAGGAAAGAGATGGTAGAGACTTCTTCATCCGGTACTCTCCTTCTACGGTTGGGACAGAGGAAGAGCACAGCTAAATTCTGCTCCGTAGAGATGGCAAGAAAAAGGGTACGTAAGGAAGGACTAAAAGAAGGGAGGGGACAGCGTCTGAGGACCTTTCTTCCCTTTCAAATCTTGAACCTGAAGGGAAAACTGAAGAGCAGTCTCGAGGAGAGGAACTATTATTTCGACATCTGTGTGGCGGGGGCTGGAACAAAAATGGGGAAGGGGAGGCAGGCGGGGGGGGAAGAGAAGGTAACAATGAGCTGAAAGGTTCTTCTTCCCAGGAGATATGACCCCGGTTCTACTATGAGGGAGACTTCCTCAAAAACTTTTGGGGATTACTCATTACGGAAGACGAGGGGGGGAAAAAAGGAATGGGAGATAGGAAAACGGATCGGCAGGAGTCTTTACACATACCCTCTTATAAGGTGGACGCTATAAATATGAAATACGGTCGGCCGACCTAGTCCTTAAGGCTGAGTGGGGTACACACTGTTAGGGAGAACTCCATGTCGGACTGAGGACAAGGAGCTGAGGGGGCCGGATGGGGACTGTCCTCCTTCCTTAGGGGGCCTCTCTGTTCTCGAATATGGTGGAGACACAAAAATACGTGGACAGTATCATCTTGGTACTTGGACCAGCCTTGGCTATGACTAAAAGGAAACGAGTGGCTGGGGGAAAAAAAAACAAACATTCTACTTATTTATCGTTTTACTCATCGCCTGAAAAAAACGGAGGGAAGCTATCCGTACAAACCAAAAAGTTGGGTGCAGACCATTCGGGGTGTAGTTTAGAAAAAGAGATGAAAGGATACTATACTTGGGGTTTTCCATGCAATAGAAATGGCGGGAATGGAAGGAATATATCTTTTAGGAAAAGAAGAATGTTTATAGGGAGCATATTGGCAAGTTTAGGCAAATTACACTGTTCCTGCGCAAATGGGGGAAGAAACGGGGTAATCAAATATTGAATCAAAAAATTATGGAACAAGGAGAAACCGTGGGGGGACAAGGGCTCCGTTCTTCCCTTAGTGCTCGACTGTGACTAGCTCATAGTACTTCGAAGTCTGAGGGTTCCGGTGCTTCGGGGGGTTTCTTCCGTTTTTCTTTGTCCCCCTAAAGTCTTGGGGGGAGATTTTCATGAAAAGGAAGGGGGAGGTCCCTCTTCCTCTTTCAAACCTCCAGCCGGTAGGACACCTGGGTATAATGCAACGTAATCCGCCGTGTACGTTTTCATAAATTCTCTATCCCACCACATCACATTCCCACCGTGGGGTAAATACAAAGGGAGTGAAAGGGGCAAAAAAAAAAGAAAAGGATATGACGGGGGCGGTTTCTATCCATAATAATGTAGTGCAGGGATTCCTTTAAGGGTAATTTATGGTCAAAGCTTAAGTCAAACAAGAACGGTGGTCCACACCAACCAACCGGAGGGTTAGAGAGAAGCCCGTGGGTCAATGATCACGTATTGAAAAGAGAAAGTAATTAGAGAAAGGCACACACGTCGTTTTCTCACCCCCAACGGCGGACCATCTGGGTGGGAGTTGGTGCCATGGAGGAAAATTGTTAATAATTACTAAAAGGTATGGGAGTGGGGGAGAGGAGGAATGGGAAAAAAAAAGAGAAGGGTGCTTAGAACGTTTCCTATCCCCTCTGACTCCGGGTAAACATTGGGCATAATTGAGCTGACCTGGAAACTTAATTAATTAAATCTCACAAGCTTATGTCAATGGACTAAAAAAAAAGGGGAGAGGCAAAAGAGCAAGGAAAATAGCCGGACGAAGAACATCCCTGTAATATATAACACTAAGTGGGTCTAAGGCGGGTAAAAAAAAATAAGAGGGGGAAATAAGTTATGTTGAGATTTGAAATAAGGAAAAGTGGTCAGGGCGAAAAGAAGAAATACAGGGAGGGGAGAGAATAATTCCTCGATAACTCCTTCCAGGGGGACGTTTCTCGGAAATGCACTAAAACTTATAAGCAAAGTATCTTGCAAGGGGAAAACAGGAGAAAGGAAAAGAGAGGGGGCGAAACGAAAACCGCTCACTATTAACGATGGTCTGAAACTTGTCTGGGGGCTGTTGGGGGGAAGGAGAGAACTAAGTCAGGCTATGTGCTCAAAACGGTAAGAAAAGCACGAGAAAAAGGGGGGAGGGGGGGAGAACTCTTGATTTCAATTTATCCACAGGCCTGCTGGTACAGATTAAGGAGCGGCCAGATGATCGGTCATCATTGGGGGAAGAACAAGACGAACCTGCGGTAGGTAACAGAGGAAAAGGGATGAGGGGGGAAAACATAAAAGGGAAGAGCCAATGCGCCACGAAGTTTTTTTACGCATGAGTTCTCACGCCAGGTGTACCATACCTTGGATAAAATGTTCGTAAGGGCCTAATCTGGATGTTGATGATCGGAGTCGGAAAAAGGATACGGTCAAGGGGGGGGGGGACTTGTAGAAGGAATCAACTCACTATCCGCCTTGAAGCTCAATGCTGGAAAAAACCAAAATGGGGGAGTATTACGTGGACAGCGTAAGCACGCGTTTAAAAGACGGGGAAAGAAAGAGAGAGGGAAGAGGGTAAAGCATAAAAGTGATAAACACTCCACGTCCAATCTCCTCATTTTTGCCAGTTCGAAAGACCCCGGCCGGAAACTTTTCTTAGTAAAAGACCTCAGAGAACAATTACTCGAAAGGACTTAAATCGGAGATCATAGCGGGAGACGGGGAAAGTCGAGAACTCTTTACCCCTTGACCCTTTAAGAGAACTAATTTGCCATCAGTCCTGGGTCGGCGATATCCCTGAATCTGAGGGAAAGGAGACGGCCAGGAGCGGGGGGGAGCTCTCGCTGCCAATTATACTTCGTACTGGAAGATTCAAAGAAGTACTAACATCTGTAAACGCTGTAATTCACGAATGACACACCGGGACGGGGGGGGAGGGGGGTTTCAATAATCAGAACTGGTGTCGAAAGTTTTTTAGACATTCTATGAACGGAGGGGTTCCCCATTTTACCTTTGCCTTGGGTTAAGGTCCAGGGGGCGGGGATTGCTAAAAGAGGTAGAGAAGGATGGAGCAATTTCTCTAATTCTAAGATCAAGGATGTCCTTCCCGAAATCGCGGAGGTGGGGGGAAATACAAAGAAAAAGAAGTGTTTATTTCTCACGGCTTCCCTCTAGCAAAAAAAGGAGGAGGATAGCACGCTCTCACCACCACATCAGGCCTTGAGAGAACCCTGCCTGTACTCGGAAGTGGACCTATGCAACTTCCTAAAAGGAACCGTTGCAGTTCTTATTAAGGTATCTCAAGGAGAAAAAAGAAAGAGAGACGCGTGGATCACTCTTCTCCACTCCCATGGACCAAAAGGTTGAACAGGAAGATCTCCTTAAACCAGCTCTCCCTCGTCGAGCCCGACCCAAACGGTGAGGACCGTCGAGGATTACCCCCTCCACGAATGGGGGGTCATTGGAAAAGAGGGCCCGCAGGGGAGGACGGGAGGGGGGAGACTGACACTGCTTTAGACTCACTGACGCCTAGAGTTGGGGGGCACGACGGACTAATGGCAGAAAATAGCGTCTTGGCAGAGTGTACATAGGCACGAAAAAAGGAAGGGGAACGTGGCAGAGGGTCTCGGCCGGGAGTCCAGTTCCCACAATTCCGTCAATTTGCCACAAGGAGACAGCTCGAGATAAAGGTAGCTATTCTCAAAGTGGAGATTCCAATATGGGTATCGGGGGGGAGGGAGAGAGAAAGGGGGAAGCCGCCAGTTAATTCTTATTCCGACGGCCCTTATTAGCTTGACACGGCGTCCTGCAGTGTTTCAAATACGGTCCGCTCAAAGGGATATTATTGGACGAAACCGAAAAAGAGAGGGTGCGTACCATCAGAAAAAGGAAAGAAGAAGAAGGCGAAAGAGGGGGAAAAGTCCCCGGCTTCTTTCCTTGCTTTAAAAGACACCCATCAGTGAGATAGATAGGAAGTATGGACAGACGAGCAAAATCCGCAAATGGGCTTACGGAGGGAGGTAAAACTGGGGGGGAGGGAAATGTCCATTCTTAAACTGTCACTTCATGATAGTGCGGTGGGGGTCAACTAGCAGCGATTGGTCTCAGCTCCTCTTCTCTGTCACGGGCATGGGGAATTAGAGATGGGGGGGGGGAAAAAGAAAAAAAAAGACGTCTTTTAGCCCCATTGGCCGGAGAGCAAACACGAGTTCAAGAGACACAGAAAATCTACGGGGATGGATTCCCGTGATCTCCTTTTGTGACTCAAGAAGGGAACAAAAAAAAAGAAAACTTTCAGAAATATCCCGTACGTTCTCGCTTTAGGAGAAAAAACACCGAAAGATTACATCTTAATCTGGGGGGGTGGACCCACGGCATAAAGTGCGTGAGAAAGGGGGTTGGGAAAGATATACTTTACTCTACATAAGTTTCTAATTTTCGGGTAACAAGTGTAAACTATATATATCGGGGTATTATCTCTTTACCACTGTAAATCTGGAGGTTATGGAAAATATGAGGAAGACATTATTTCAATTCTTACTTTGGGGTAAAAAAAAATTCTATAGGGAAAGACTTGGACTATTAAGGTAAAAAAGGTTGAAATCATATCTGCTAGGTGGGAAGATTGGGGGGAGAAATGAAGGGTTTCTGCACCCTTGCCATCCTTACTTGTGAGGTAATTGAATTAATTGGTAACAAGAATAAAGCAGGAGGACATAAGGGGGAAAAAACTTGTATAAGGGAAAGGGAGAACATCCATTCTCTTTTCTTCGCCTTCTCATAACAAAATCAAAGTTGAAAATACCGTTTAGAGACAATAAGGGAAGGGCAAAAAAAAATAAATGACTAGCCACGAGTGCATTGGGAAGGGAGGAAGGGAAAGATAAGTGAAGAGGAAAGAAGGAGATCTCCACGGTGTCTCTGGCAAACCCCACGAGTATGTAGAGGAGCCGTGGATAGGTCTCTCCCGACGTGAAAGTATAACGATCTAGAAGCCGGCACACCCTGTATGAATGCTTGCTATAAGAGAAAAGAAGGGAGGAGGGTATTTTGGGGGGAAGGGGACAACATAAATGGTTCAATATTGGAATAACTATTTTGTGTTGTGTATAAAGTGGAAGTCTAAAGGTGCTAAAGCATTATAAATTTTATGGTTAATTATGAACAGGGGGAAGAAGGGATTATAGCTTTGAGGAAGGAAAAAAAAAAGGAGGTGAAAATCCGCATCACAATCATTTTTTACTAAGATAACCCGTAAAAAAATATAGGACCAGAAGACTTGAGCCGTCATCGGACCAAATATTTCCCGAGGTCAAAAAGTAAGAAAAGGAAAAGATACCTTAAAACAAGGGGAAGGAAAGTGGGGCCTCCTTTTCTTTATCATTTTTCAGGAATGAAATACTTGTAGGGCAGGGCGGAAAAGGAAGGTTAGGTAAGAATTCAATGACGAAAAAGATAAAAAGGAAACGTTCAACTCTGGGTGAGGACAGATGGAGGGGGGGGAAAAAGAGGACGTCCAACTTCCCTTCGTACGCAATTTAGGGGGCCGTGGGAGTCGAGGAAAGGTAATATCGGGTGCGGGCAAAAAAAAAAACTACCTAGAGGGAAGACTGGGCCGAAAGGGGGGAGGGGGAGTTGGTGGTTTCCGTATGGGAACTCACTAAGTGGCGTCCTAAGGGCACAAACGGACTCAATCCAAAGTCGCAATGTTCTGGTGGAGTTACGACTGGGGGTTTACAAAAAAGGACCGGGGGGGGAAAAGGAAAAAGGGAACTAACATATGATACTGTCCATGTAAGTTTAGAACGAGGGGGAAAGCGGAGCTGGCAAAAGGTAACCGGATGAGGAGGGACCATAAAGCAGTATCATTCTCCTTTCCGTCAGGTTCCGCATGGTTTAGAATCCCCTGGGGGCAGACTGGGATTAACCTGGGAGAAGAAGAGGGATAGGGATTAGTCCTCCACCTTCCTAGAATTGGGGGTGTCCTGGGAGCATAACTCCGCTAGGACGCCGGGAAGGGTCGACCTTGTTAAAACCTATTAGGGAGGGGGAAGGTTGAGGAGGGGGTCAGCCCCCAGTTGTGTCTTTTCTTTCCACATATGATTCGGTAAGATAGGGATAACACGCAGGGAAGGCACAAGTAAGATCCTCCGGGGGGATCCTGACTAAGATGACCCGGGGTCTGACTAAAAAGGGGAGGAGAAAAAACCACCCCCGCTCCCACTTATTACTCACCTCCTCGCGACTCTTCTCGCCTTCCGGTGGGCAGGGAAAAAGACAACTCTGTTGTGCCGGCCCGTACTAGAAGACTTGCCAAAGGAGGGAGGAAAGGCCTGGTGGAAAGGAGAGTCTTTGCTGCCATACTTCTGCCGGGGGACAGAAAAGCGGTGAAAACCGCTCTAACAGCCCCCAAGGAGACGATCCGCGGCGGGAGTAAAAAGTGGGAGAGAAGAAAGCGTACTGCCCTTCGTTCCTGAGTAACGGAAACGAAGACACCCCCGTTCCGTTGTTGTTACGCTACGGGAGGGACAAAAGGGGGGGGGGTTTTATGGGCTTCAATTCTACTAGTTACTTGGTGACTGAAGAAGGGAGGCCTGTTCAGGTGCTGGAAGGCCTTTTTGAAATTTGAACGCTCGTAAGGGAAGGGGGGGAAAGGGAATGGACAAGAAAAGAAGGGGCGCAATTCAGTTTTATCAAAAAGAGGGGAAAGCGGGAGTTTACCTTTTTATGTCCAGGGAAAAAGAATTGATGGTGGGGTGAGAGAAAGCGTC
>Ga0179591_1432719_pt1 | contig 10596 bp, 14 predicted proteins | sample CZOMad2_1_08_16f_FD_182891 | JGI IMG/M metagenome (GOLD analysis project Ga0179591, IMG submission 182891) | Vadose zone soil fungal communities from Angelo Coast Range Reserve, California, USA - CZOMad2_1_08_16fungal (PacBio error correction) | ecosystem: Environmental > Terrestrial > Soil >...
GTCGGCCCGTCCACTTTGGCCGCCGTCCCCCACACCCCCTTTTGCGCTCTGCTCCAACGGCCCCCGGCCCTCTGCACGTCCGCGACGCGCGATTTGTAGAGGATGCGCCGGTTGCGGGCCCACTGCCCAGCCCCAACTCGAGCCCGGTGCGCGCGGGACGCCGGGGGCTCGTGCTAGGCTTTGCGCCGCGGGCGAGTTCTTGAATCCCTTTTCCGCCGGGAAAGCACGCCACAGTATAGCCACGAGGCGCATGTCGTGGGAGCCGTCCGTCATTTGAGGTCGCCGAGCCCGGCGAGGGTGCCGATTCCGGGCTGGTCGGTGTAGTGGAGCCCGTTGATTGTCCTTGAAGGATCTCTTGATCGCGTCCGCTCGCCCCGCGTCGCGGCCGCAGCCGGGTCCGTCCGAGTCGAATCCCACACGCAGGGTTCCGGAATCCCTCGTCACCGGGCCCCCCAGCGTCGATCTGGCGTTACCTCTCCTTGAGCCGCCGTGCCTGAAGCTTGAATGGGTGAGCCATAGAATCGGTCCCGGCCAAGTCGCCCGGCGGGTCGGCCCCTTGTAGTGCCCATGAGAGCATGCCGGCCTGGGTGTTGGTGAAGCTTCCGGAGGGGACTCGTACTCGCGACCTGGGGCCGCCGGGAAGAGAAGACCTCGGCGGCGGATGTCCTGGCCTCCGGAACCTGGCCGCTCGTGAAACTTCCGGGCGCGGTTCTGCCAGAAGGCTGCGTCCCCTCGGTTGAAGCCCAGTTGTCCGTGACCAGAGCCACTCGGATCCTTGCCCCGCCCCTTGCGCTCCCACGCCTTCGGCGTTTGAGCGCGGTGGCCCTGGTTTCTGGCCGACGCAAGAGCCATGCCCTTGTTCCACCCCGTTCCCTCGTTCTTGCCCACGAACTTCCGGCCAGTTGCGAGTTGTCCCCGATGGACCTTCGGGTGCCCAGTTCGATAGCCGAAAATCGTTTCTTGGCGTGGCCGCCGCGCCGTACATAATGGACTTGATGTACGAGACCATGAACTTGGCGTATGGCCATGTAGCCCCGCCCGCGGGCCCCTCGTTCCTCGGTGGAGGAGCCAGTTCCGCGGAGCGTACCGACGGTGCGCCTTCATTCAGCTGCGGAGGGTATGGGTCAATGAGCCGTGGACGAGTGGTAGAGCGTGGGCATGTCGGTCGAGGCCCTTGGATCGAGTGTGGCCCGGAAGCGTGCCATCCACAAATACACAAGATAACCGTCTCCCTTTTCTGTTGCCGTATTTTTCCAGGAGGATCCTGGAGAGCGCGCAGCAGCAGATGTCTTTCGGGCCATTTTTGTGGGTGGTGCTGGGTCCCCCGCCAACCGCGGTACGTCGAAGGAGGTGGTCCGGCGGTCGCGCCCCGAGTTTTTCCGCCAGGATGGTCTCGGGCGACCCGGAGGAAAGGGGCCCGCCCCTTGCCGGGCAGGCCGCTCACACCTCTTCGACCCATTCGGGGGTGTAGCGGGCCGAAGTGGGCTCCGAACGATTCTGGAAGACCGACCGCTGGTTGCTGCAGCCTGTCTCGTCACGCGGAGGAAGTGGGGCGTGAGCAGTGAGCGCACAGCGGGTCCGATGGCCGTCCGGGCCGGCCCCCGCCGGGCGGCCGGGCCCGGCGGGGCCGCCGCCGGCGTACTGCCCCGTCTTCCTGCTCGTTTACTGATGGGCCGACGACCCGTCGAGCCGGCCACCCGTGAAGGTAGGGCGTGTACTGCATTGGGCCGGGAGAAGACTCCCCTCGGCTCTCCGTAATCTCCTTGAATTCATCTGCGATGATCGTCCGCGCGTTGGTGGTAGTTTGGAACGACGACTCCTTGAAAGAACGGGATTCGTGTTTCCAGCGCTCAGGACTTGGTGCAGCACGGTAAGTTGAGAGGCCGCCCCCAGGAATGCCACGTCGGAGGGAAACGGAAAATCGGCGCGTTTGGGATGTCGGGCCATCGCTCCTGGTGCGGGTGAAAGCTCGGGTCCCCGTGGACAGCCTTGGCGCTTTGTGTGCCCTTGTTCGCCGCTCGCCACCGGACGGGGCGACTCGGATGGCCTCCGGCCCATGGTTCGACGAAACCCCTGGATCCACCACGGCAAAATCCGAAATCCTCCCATGTCTGCGCGGTGTCCATTGTCGCCGGCTTTTTTTTCTCCGCTCCCCATCAGTCGTGTCCCCAGCCCGGGGACGCTGGCAGCTGTGTCCAGATACACGGGCCCTGATTCTCGATGGCCACGATCCCGAAGGCCGCGGGGAGCAGCTCCCTGCTGGATGTGGTTTTTCACATTCCCGTTGTCGAGATAGTGGCGGGGCCTCGAGACACGAACACGGATGGCGGGCCCTGCAGTTTGACCATCTTGCCGTCCTCGAGCCGCTCGATGAACGTCCTCTCCGGGTCCTTCTTTCACGAATGCTCGGCCGAGACGCTGTGTTGTGCCATCGCGCCGAACTCGGGCCCTAACCATACTACTTTAATCGCTCTTGTCCTCCCGCTTTTGTCTTCATCCTTGTCCGTGTCGTATCGTCACCCTCCGACTGCTCCTACTTTGGTGGGTTCGCGGCGTGCTGTCAGTGTTCCCCCTTTGTCGTGCTGGTCGTCGCGCCGGTGGTGCACGGGCCTGCTTGCTCGGCTCGTAAAAGACGAACGACTCGCCGACGACGCCGGCGAGTCTACCCAGGGCATGGGTTTTCGCCGCTGCCGATTACTGGTGGCACGCGGTCCGGGCCGCGCCGGCGGCGGGTGGATGAGTGGGCCGCAAATCCCCTCGGCGTCCTGCACCACAAATTCGCAGCGCACCCGCCGGCCAGGCCGTTCCCCGCGCGTGCCTGTCGCGTTGTCCGAAGAACCGCTGGTGTCGATAGGGGGAGGGAGGGCGGCCGCCCGCAAACGCCGAGCGACGTCCCCCAACGTTCTCCGCAAGTCGCTGGCCGACCTGAAGATCGGCGACACAAAACCGGTTGGGCCGGCCCCCCGAAACCGGTGGACCCTGGACGACATCCGAGCCCTTCCCGAATTCACCCGGCGACCACACACGTTTTTTCTACGCGCCAAACAATGGACCGAGGAAAGGCGGCCAAGGCCAACCATTTTCCTTTCTTCGACGAGGGGCGAGTGGCCACGGCTTACCTGATCGTGTCCTTCGCGGCCGGCTGGTTCGTCGACCCGGCCGCCCGACCGGTGCTGCTGGGCCACCTCGGCCACCCCTGGAGAAAAACCTGCGCCTTTTCCTGGAACGTGGCGGCCGCCGGTCAAGCCCGCGACTCGCTCACTACGTCACGTTGACCGCCAAGCAAGATCACCCCGCTCAGTCGACGAGGCCCGTGACTACGGCCGAGTGTGCGCCCTGGGGGGGACGGGGCCGAACGTTGAACCAATCAGTAACCGGCTCATCGTTCCCGCCAATTACTACGTCCCCTGAAACGTTGGTGGCGAAGGCCGGGGAACCGAGCATGACTGTCCCCCGACCACGCAGGGGGCAGTTAAAAACCCATGCCGCGGTTGGGCAGAGAGAGACTTGCCAACAAAAAACTAAATACTAAAAAACTGAACTAACTGCCCACCCTGGGGCGAAAGTGCCACCGACGAAAGGATTCGGTCATGAGCGAGGCGCTTGGGCTGAGCAGTTCTAGGCGACGTGTCCGCGCCCCGATCACTCGGAAATCGAACCGCGCGAAAAACCTGGATGCCACCGATGCGGGTACGCAAGAACGATGATCCGCCCCAGAATCGGTCGCATGCCACAGCGGCAATCTCGGACGATCATCGGCATGCCAGCCCCCTAGGGCCACTGCTACCCCGCGGCGTTCCAATTCCCCCTGGCGCGTAAGGCGATCCTGTTGGCCCAAGGTTGCGACGAGGGGGCCGGCACGTGCCCTCTACCGGTACAGGCGCGCCACAACCGAGACGCTGGGCGCCGACGCGGCCCGATCTGACCGAGCGCCTGATCGATGGGCCGCCAGAAGTAACTCACTCGTCGATCTTCAACTATCCGACGCGCCTTGGACTTTTCGCCCGCGTCGGCGTTCCAATCGGCTGGTTGGTCGACGGCGCGGCGATTCTCTGCCAATCAGGTGCCGTTGTGCGTGCCGGTTCGTTCCTACTGGGCGTACGGCCGGGGCGGATGATCCGCATCTGCAAAGGAGGAAGTCCGTTTTCCACCAGCGACAGGCCTACGAGTCTGCTGATGACGATGTAATGGTTCGGACCGACGGCCAGCGCGAAGTGGTGCGGAACGCGAACGAATCGGTGTTGGTGGCCGTCGCCGCTTTGATGTTCGGAACGCGGCCGATGCCCCGACTCCCCAACAAACCCCCCAGGTTCTCAGGGTCGTATTCTGCCTTGGGGCCTGATCAAGCGGCACACCAATTGACGGCAGCTGCGGGCAAGCCGCTTCGTCCCGACAATGGACCCGTTGGGCCGCAGTCGCCAGGGACTCTGGGCGTCTCACGTTTGCCCACCCCGAGCCTGCGAGGGAACGGGAGCGCGGCCAACGCACAACGAACTTTTTCGCAAGCCCGGACTTGTGTGACGAGTTTTTCAAGCGAGTGGTCGCGGCCCGCCGGTCCGTTGTGAACAAAAACGAAGCGCCATCGCACCCAGCGGCAGCCGCCCACGAGGACTGCGCCTGGGTTTCGAGAGCCGCCCAATGGCCCACGCGGGAGCAGTCATGACCGAGTGGCCGCTGTAACTAGGTGTTCTTCTTTTATCTTTTTTCTTTTCTTTTTCTTGCGGGGCAAGCGGCGGGGACTCAAAATCACGTTGCCAAAAACGTCGTTCACATACTGTATCACGGCGGGCCTACGAACGCCAGCAATGGGCGCCTGGGCAACAACGTCCGTCTGTGGACCGCGAGCCTCTACAACACAAACAAAACACCGGCCTCAAACGAGGGCGGTCAGCAATCTGGGTGTGCGATTCTGGACGCGATCACCCGCGTCGAGCCCGGACGAGAAGGACCGTTTCCTTTTCGTTCTTTCGCGCCCCCAGCGGCCGACAAAGGTGTACCGGCAAACCCGACGGTTCTTACAAAAGTTCCCTAGGACGGGCCCGGCATATATGAGTTTGAGCATCGCAGCGAGCCGCCAGCGAGCGAGGAGGCGGAGCGACTTCAGCCGATGAGCGCTTGCGCGAAGAGCGAGGGCAAGCACCAGTGAGTAATGCCTACGACGGACGCGGGATCATCGAGGAGCCGACAACACCCACGCGGTGGGCCCGTTTTCGGCACCGGCTTTCGACGAACCCGCTCCCCGCCCGGCCGTCCGAACCCATCTGTACCGGCCGTACGGATTTCCGCCGGACCTGGCCCGCGTACTGCCTCATGCTGGTGCATCATGGGCGGCCAACGGGCGCCGGCCCCCCCCCCCCCCCCCCCCCCTGCTGGAGGGCCTTGGGGCCGATTGCGGATTTCCTTCTTGCAGACCCGCCGCCCTGGGCGCTCGGCCTCCCCGTTTGGCCCATTTCCCTTATCCGGAGGCAGGCCGGCCAGGCCTAGCCGGGGGATAGAAAAATTCTTGTTCACCGCAACCCAGCGAAAAAACGGGTTCGGGATATTCCTTCCAGCGCTCGAAACGGCCGAGCCCAGTTTTTGGGTGTAGCCCGTTTGGTGGATCTCGAGTTTGGGCAGCCCGCCAGGCCTGCATGGCGGCCGGCGGTGTTCTTGACGATGAATCCGCCGCTTGCCACCTGGTTGCGGGGAACACGTACATGGCCCCCCCGGGCTCGATTTTCCTCGTCCCGGCCGCCATAGCGGCGTATAGTTCGATGGGCATTTATTCTTAAAAGGTTCCGGGTTTTTCGGAAAGACGAGGCCTTTGTCCCCGTCACGATCCACCTTGCGGTCCCCCCCTATGGCCCGGCCTATCCTTTGCGCGCCACTTGACCCTCCGCCCGACCCCTCGAGCCCGAAATCCCAGGCGGCGCATTTCCTTTCTGCCCTGCCACGTCCCGGCACGCAGGCCTTGGCCGGATGAAGATGAGTCGTCCATGGGTTTGTAGGCGATCAAATATAACTCCAGGCGCAGGCTCAATCGGTGGCGGGATGGCCTTCGCCCATGTATTCATCCTCCCTCCAGGAAGGATCTGTTTCCTCTTTCCATCCCTCCCAGGCGGTTTTTTTTTTTTTGTTTTGGTTTTGGTGGGTTTGGTTTGCCGTTTGTCGAACTTGTATGTTCGCTTTGCCCACAACGGACAGGGAATGGGTTTCCCGTCCGGGGCGTTTTGCCCCGTGATGAAATAAGAGAGCCATTCTTTGTTTCAAAGGTTTTTGCCGATCCAATCCAATAGGAGGTTTTTTTAAGCTTTGGCTTTTAAATCCTCTGGTTCATGCTTTAGAAAGTTCCGAACAGTGCTTTCCTTTTAAAGCCATTTCCTTGGAGGCATCGCCGTAAAAGTGCCCGGGTCAAGCTTTGGCCTCAAAAGATATCGGCGAATTATCTCCTTGGTTTTTTTTCCATCCGCGATAATAAAAACAGCGGCTTTGGCGGGCCAGGGAGAGCAATTTCCAACCTGCGTTGGTGCCGGCGCGTTGTTTTTTTCCAGAGCAAGATAGTCAAGGGCGGCATTGCGTTCCCGAAGGTAGACATACAGGAAATTCCAGGAACCGGTTGAAGTTCCCTTCCCCTCCAAAAGGAGGCGGGCATCCCCCGAGAGCGGTAATCGCAAAAACCCAGGGAAGCTTTTACCGAATAATTTTTTAATTCCCCCCCGGGTGAAAACACCTTTTACGGCTTGACGGTTTGAAATGAAAAAACCATTTTCGGGGATTATTTACTTGACCGACTATGAAATTGGTCCAATACCGAGATTGAATTGCCCCCCCCCTGTAAAAGCCTTTCCCTGGTGTTTTTTGCGATAAATATCGGCTTTCTTTTGTGTTTCTGGGATCCCGCCCTTTCCTTTTGGAGGAAGGGAACTTAACCGGTTCCTGGATCCTGAAGTGTCCTACCTTCGGGAAACGCCAATGCCCGCCTTTGGACTCTTGGAACGCGCGGCACCAACCGCCGGTTGAATTGCTCTCCTCCTCCCCAACCTGGCCGCAGCGATAATCGGCGAAAAAACCCAGAGATATTCCCCGCCGAAATTCTTTGGGCCAAAGCTGGCCCGGCCTTACGGCGGAAAATGGGGCCTCCAAGGAAAGAATATGCTTAAAGAAGCACTCGGGGAACTTTCTTAAAGCATGAACCAGAATAAAGCCAAAGCTAAAAAAAACCCTATTGGATTGGATCCGCAAACTTGAACAAGAATGTCTCTTTATTTTTTCATCCCCGGGCCAACGCCCCGACGGGAACCCTCCGGTTTCGTGGCCTTGGGCAGCCGCCACACTACAAGTTCGACAAAACGGCAAAACCGCTGGGAGGATGAAGAGGAACCGATTCCCTTTTTCCCTGGAGGCGGAAGAATACATGGGCGAAGGCAATCCCGCCCCCGATTGCCCTTTGCGCCTGGAGTCTGATTTGAGAAGGAAATCGCCTACCAACCCATGACGCGACGGTCAATCCGTCATGCGGCAAGGCGCCTGCGTGCCTGGAGGGTCATAAAATGCCGCGCCTTGGTGATTTTCCCGATCGATGATCCCTTCCCTTGGCGCGCGCAGGTATAGGCCTGTGGCCATCCGGGGCCCACGGTTGTAATCGTGACTGGGACAAGCGCTCGTCTTTTTTTTTTCCGAACCGGAACCTTTTTCCGAATGCCCTCGACTATACGCGCGCCCCTATTATGGCGGCCGGGACGAGAAATCAGAGCCCCGGGTGCCCAATGTACGTGTTCCCCCGCAAACCAAGGTGGGCAAGGGATTCAATCGTCAAGAAACACCGGCCGGCCGCATGCAAGTCCCTGGCGCTGCCCAACCGCGAGGCACATCCCACCAAAACAGCTTTACACCCACAAAAACCTGGTGCTTCGGCCGTTTCGAGCGGCTGGAAGGAATATCCAGAACCCGTTTCGCGCTGGGTTGCACGTGAACAAGAATTTCTTAATCCCCGCTATGATTGATGCCCTGGGCCGGCCTGCCCCCTTCCCGGAGGACTGGGCCAACGCGGGGAAGGCCGAAGCGCCAGCGCGGTCTGTGCGGAAGATCCCAATCGGCACAAGCCCCCTCCAGCAGCCGGCCGCCCGTGGCGCCCAGTGATGAACCAGCATGAGCAATAACGCAAAGTAAAACGCGGCCAGGTTGCGGCGGTGAATCCATACCGTCCGGTTACAGAATGGGTCCGCATGGGCCGGGCGAGCGGGGGCGTCGAAGCCGGTGCCGACGGCCCCACCTGGTGTGGTCGTTTCCTCCCTGCTGATCGCGTCGTAGGCTCATTACTCACTGTGGCTGCTGCTTTCGCCTTCCTTCGCGCAAGCGGCTCATCGCTGAATTCGTCGCTAATTGCGCTCCGCTTCCTCCGCCTCGCTGGCGCCCTCGCTGCTATGCTCACTCATAATGCGGCACGTCCCTGGGAAAATTCTTTTGTTAGACGTCGGGTGCCGGTACACCTTTCGCCGCTGGGCGCGAAGAACGGGTCCTTCTCGTCCGGGCTCGACGCGTGATCGCGTTTCCGAGCGCAACCCACCCAGATTGGCCCTGAACGCCCCCTCGTTTGCGTCGGGTGAGATGTCCCCGCGTCGTTGGTGGCAGGCGCCCATGTCGTCGTCGGCCCCTTGCAGTGGACCTCGACGTTCACGTGTATTGAGGCTCGCCGCTTTTCTTGCCCCGCAAGAAAAAAACACCTCCGTACAGGGCCCCCTCGGTCCATGGAACTTCGCTTTCTTCCGCGTGGGCCCCATTGCGGCCTCTTTTCGAACCCAGGCCGCCGTCCTCGTGGGGCGGCCCCTTGGCCGCCTGGGCATTTGCGCCTCGGTTGTTTGCAACGACCGGCGCCGGGGCCGACCACTCCGCCTTTGAACTCGCCCCAGTTTCCGGCCCACTGGCCGAATGTCGTGCGTGCCCGGCGCTCCTCGTTCCATCGGCAGCTCGGGTCGGGCATCCGTGACGGGCTAGGTCCCCAGCTCCTGCCCCTGACGGCCAACTGTCTTTCGCCGAAGCGCTGCCCCGCAATGCTCGTCATTGGTGTTCCGCTGATCCGCCAGCGCATCGACTGCGCCGTGTTTGGGGGAGTCGGCAAATCGGGCTGGTCCGAAACAATCATCAGCCGGACGGCCACCACCCACCGATTCGTCGGTCGCGTCCTGCACGCATCTACTCTCCTCTCCTCCGTGAAGCTCCCTGGTAGAGTTTGTTTCCGTCCGTTTGTATCCTGCCCCTCATCGTCATCAAGCCATCTCGTAGGGTTAGACCCCTGTCGGCTGGTGACGGACCCTCCTCCCTTTGGCAGATGCGGATCATCGCCCGCGTACGGCCCGTAGGACGACGCACAACCGGCCCACCTGATTGCAGATCGCCGCGCCGTCGACCAACCATCCCGATGACGCGACGTCGGCCGAAGTTCAGCGCGGATATTTGAAGATCGACGAGTTACTTCCTGGGTCGGCCCTCGATCAGCCGCCCTCGTGTCATAATCGCGCCGCGCTCCGGGCCGCCCAAGCGTCTCCGTGGGCGCTGTCCAGGGAGAGCCCGTTGGCCGGCCTCGTCCCCTGCCACCTTGGCCAACCGGAATCGCCCTTAACGGGGGACGCGTTTTTTTTTACGCGCCGCGGGATGGCGCCGCGGGTGAGCCCAGTTGCCCTACGGGGCTGCATGCCGATGATCTCCGAATAATGCGCCGTTGCGGCGCGACCTCTATGGCGGATCATCGTCCCTTGCGGTACGCCCTCGGTCATCCAGTCCCGCCGGCGGTTCGATCCGCGTGATCGTGCCGCGAACCGTCGCCCCTCGAACCGTGGCTCAGCCAGCCGCTCGCTCCCATGCCCGAATTCCCTTTTTCGTCGGTGGGCAACTTTTTTTACGCCCCAGGTGGGCGTTGCAAGTGCCCACCTTGCGCGGTTAAACTGCCCACCTGCGGGTCCGGGGGCAGTCAATTGCTCGGTCGCCTTCGCGCACCTAACGTCAGGACGTTTCGTACTTGCGGACCGATGAGCCGTCCTATTGGTCCCACGCCAGCCCCGGCGTCCAGCCTCACCTTCGCCGTAGTCGCGTCGCCCGCGCGGGGTGATCCTGGCTTGGCGGTCACGTGACGGTGAGCGGAGTTCCGCCGGGTTGACCGGCGTTCCAGGAAGGGCAGGTTCTCCAGGCCGTAGTTGGCCAGCAACGTCCCCCGGGCAGCCGGGTCGACTAACAGCCTCGGCCCGCGAAAGGACACGATTCAGGTAGCCTGTGCCGCCCACCCCGCCCCCCTCGAAGAACCGGGTTTTGGCCTTTGCCGCCTCCGCTCGTTTCCATGGTGGCGGTAGAACGTGGTCGCCGGTGACATTCGGCGAAGTGCTCGATGTGTCGCCCCAGGGTTCACACCGTTCGGGGCCCCGGCCAACCAACGGTGTCGCCGCTCTTTCAGTCGGCCAGCGACTTTGCGGAACGGGTGGACGTCGCTCGCTTTGCCGGTCGGCGCCCTCGAACCAGCGTTTTCGTTGACACGCGACAAAACGCACGCGCGGGGACCGCCTGCACGGCGGTGCGCTGCATGTTTTGGTGCAGAAAACACCGCGGATGCCGCCCAAACTCCTACCA
>Ga0179591_1271986_pt1 | contig 10595 bp, 12 predicted proteins | sample CZOMad2_1_08_16f_FD_182891 | JGI IMG/M metagenome (GOLD analysis project Ga0179591, IMG submission 182891) | Vadose zone soil fungal communities from Angelo Coast Range Reserve, California, USA - CZOMad2_1_08_16fungal (PacBio error correction) | ecosystem: Environmental > Terrestrial > Soil >...
AGCAAAAAACCACATTGACCCCGACCATAGGACAGCCGGAGAGAGAGGCTTGAGAATGGACCGGGAAAAAACGAAAAAGAGGAGAAGAGGACCGGCGAAAAAGGAGGATTTTCCTAAAGGCCTTGGACTAACACCAGCAATGGAGACCCCTGTCGTTTTTGGGACGCGAGAGGGTCCGCGAAAAGGGGCGAAAGGGGAGGGAGAGGGAGGGAGGGGTGGCTGTTCTCCTATGACATTAGAGGATATTTTATGGGGATCAAATCCCTCCTCCTAGGAGGACTCGCGGGAAACTCGATTCGATGGATTCTGAGAGGGTGGGGTGCGACGGGGAGAGGAGAGTTAAAGGGACTTGGATATTAAGAAAGACTTAAGTTTCTTTCTGGCTTGAAAGCGGCGCTGCATCGCTCTTCTCGTATCCCCGAAATCAAAGGCAGCGAATCCTGTTGCAACGGAGAAGGGGTTTAAAGTTTAGACGTGCCTCTAGGGTCTGGAGAGAAAAAGAAACAGGACTCGCGAAAGAAAAATGGGGGAGGTTTCAGGCGACCGGTTGACGGAAAACGTATGGGATCTGCCCGGTTACATCAGGGTCATACTGCGTGCGGTGCGGAGGGGCCTGTCCGCCCAACGCAGGGCGAAGGGAACAATTCTTCTAGCTGGAGGAGATCATCTGAACAAAAGCGTACCTAACTTACCCGGGTGGCTCCACAGGTATACTTCCTTCTTAGCAAAGACCAAGACATCGGCGACGGACCCTCCAAAACCTCCACTAAGTACGCCTCTTCGGGGGAGGGCTAACCCCATTCACGTTTGGATGGATAGGCGGCTGATGGCCAGAAGGGTTCCGATGAGGGGAAACTGGAAAGAAAGAACCTCGCATAGACGGATCAAGATGAGCTGTCGGGAAATTACGGGTCTCAGATACTGGGGGGGGGAAAAAATTAGCCCGCACAGTGCGAGACTAAAGAGCCCCAGACTCGATCGGCAACAACCCCATCCTCTTCCAGGGTCGCACTGGCTGCCCTATTCGCCTGCATGACCTTCGATCAGTTGACGGATGAAACTGGGCCCTTGTGTCTCTCCCAGGCCAGGGGCTCGAGAAGTACGTTTTTTTCTTATGAGGGGTTTTGGGATCCCGTCTATGCGGGTGTGGATGGGCGCTTCAACGGCGTGGCGCTCATGGCGAGCTCGAGGGGGGAAAACCTTGGGGGCGGTCGAGAGTTGAGTCTCACAAAGGGACGCAAAGGCGCTGGTCGGCCTAAAGATGACGTCGCTATCCGATAAACGCCGCGACCCCGGGAAGCGAATGGTCCGGGGCAGGAAGCGATTCTTATTGGAACTAAAGAGACATGCTCGGCAGCGCACCCCCCCACAGGGGCCGACAAAAGCTCCTAAGGTCAAGCAGATCCTGCCATCAACCGCCACATGGAAACGAACGACCTGCTCGAGCGCTCACCATTCCGGCCCTCGGACTCGGACGCGCGCAGCACATCAGAACGCGGGTCTGCAGGGGAGATCTTTGTATTTAAGAATCTCCTCCCTAGAGACTCGACAACAAGTTCGCGTCCGACAAGATAGAGATCGGATAAAATCGCCAAGACTCAGGGTGGGCCACTTCATCACAACCTCGCCATGCGCCCGCGTTCACGCCCTCACCACCCAAAGCGAATTGGGAGGGAGAGGACCTAAGACCCCGACCGGAGCGCGAACCGAACCGTCGCCCGGAATCGACGCAGGACAGGGAAAGATAGGTCAAAACGTCCTTCAAAGGAGACTGCGGCCACCGCAACTCGAGTAGACGGCAGGACCAATATAGGAAATCCTCTAAACGTGACTGCTCTCGGAACGCGGGCCTCCAAGAAGCGGGGGGGATAGGCTTCTTACACAAAAATCAAATAGGGCCGACAGACGCCGCGCCTCGAAGCAAAAAACCGTGCTGTACCAACTAAAGCGACCCTGGAAGCGTTCACGGCGAAGGGGTCTTTAGGGGCAAGCGCGCCGTCCTAGACCTCGAGTCACAAAGAAGGACCACGCCAAACTGTTAACTGGTCAACTGGCGCGATCAGCGGGTAAAAGCCTATTCTCCTTGCACCGGCTAATACGAGGTTGGGGCGGATGGACTCAAGAGGAAACGAAAAGAAAGGATGTTTCACCTCGGATGGAGGGTTCAATGGGAACTTGTTCTTAAGAAACTAAGAGCGCAGACGCCGAATCGATGTTCTAGCGGAGCGAGATGCGCGATCGCGGAAGACTAGATGCCCGAAACTCCTCTCATAAAAGGCTCCAAATAAGAAACTTAGGAGTGGAAAGAAGGCAAAGATCAAGAGGAAACTAGTGGAGGGCTCGTCCTTTCCCACTACCGGCTCTTATCTAAGACAAAAGAAAAAAAGCTCTTCATGACCGTGTCAGACGAATGACCGGAAAAGGCGGTAGAAAGAGGCGTAGGAAAAACCTAGTGCACAATAAAACTCGAAGAACTCTCTGAACAGCCAAGAAACTCGTCGAAAAGTAGGGAATCAACAAGAAGAAAAGATCGGTAGGTCTTCGACGTTCGGATGGGACGGGCAGTGAGCAAATGGATCAGCACCGAAAGGGACTGGTCATCTGTTTAATATAAATCAACAAAAAAAGGAGGAGGATTCAAAGAGATGGTAAAAGCGGCCCTTACAAAGTCGCCGCAGTGTGCTGAAGGCGTCACTGGGGGCCCCCCTCCTAGGAGGGGAATTCCTAAGGAAATGGGAGCGTCTGCCTCTCTTGGAGACTTCAAAACGCACGGGGAGAGGTTATCTCTATGTCTTGGGGGCGCGTGGGTGAACGAGGTAGGCAGACGCCGAGACGGGTGGCTCTAGTTTTGAGGACGTAAAGGGAAGTAAAGCGTTAGATCATCTCGTAAGTGCCAGGCGAAGGCAGCACTTTTTTCAAGGCTTGAATCGGGGCCTGGAGAACCAGAGCCCCTCCGTCTGGGTACTCTCTTTAAATAGATCTTGCGGGCATCGCAAAGTTCCTCGATAGCGAGCGAGTCAGCGCGTATCTCCCTCGCCCTTCGAGGGAGACGCCTCGCGTTCTCGGACTCACACGCCGGGAAATGGCACGAAGAGAGAAGCAGTGAAACAACCTTGCAAGGAGCGGGAATTCGAGTACAAGCCAAACACGTCGTCTTCAGCCGGAAACTCAAAGCATCGCGATAGGTCTAAAGGGGGCGGATCGACTAAAAAGGAATACGGTAAAGGGGACGAGCGGCCCAGTGAGAGCATTTCTCTAAACTCTTTCTATGGGGCGCGCTTGAAAGCCCAGGAGGCAGAAAGCAAACGTCTCGGGAAAAGGTGGAGTACCCGCACGGGAGTGCGGTCGACGCGCGCGCGGCTGCTCAGATTCTAATTGATCCTCTGGTCTTCACCGGTGGGTGACCCTCTGGTGTTCAAAGAGAAAGAAAAGTACGGCGGGGCTCACGCGGCTCATTCAAGTACGCTCGAGAATTTAGGGCGTTATCCTATGAAGTCCAGGAGCGATTACTGTGTGATGAGGCAGGCGAGTGTCGTGCGAACTATGCTACTCCGGCGGGGTGGGGGTGGTGGTCAGGTAACTCCTCGAGACGCGTCGATTTTTTCGATTAGGGGAACCTAGGGCAACGGCCGATGGACGCGGAGGGTGGGACTTGCACGTAATTGTCTTTCAAGTATTCTGAGATCGCACGTTGTCTGGGGGCGAAGAGTTGGCTTTCGGTATTAGTAGATTTTCTAAATCAAGATGAATGCAGAGACCCCGTTAAAAAGAGAAAGAAGAGGGAGGGTCTACTAATAGAGAAGGAAAGGCCTGGTCCGAGAGCCGCGTCTGTTGTCCGGTGGTGTCCTCATAGGGGCAAACTCCTTGTCAAAAACCTGTCCCTCGCTTTGTGAGGTAAGGGAGGACGGGGACGCTGAGCAAAAACGAGGAATCCTAATAGTGTACGCCCCTGGAAAACGGACAGTCGCAAGGCGAGGGCTGATCCGGCTAGCCGGACTTCAAGTTATACGCCCACTACAGGGGCGATGCTCATCTGACTGCCATACGAGAGCGCAGGGAAGAACCACCTAAAGATAAGAAGGACACTTGAAATCGCAAGCATTTAGGGACAAGAAAAACAAGAAACTATTTATCAACACTCCAACAACTTTCATTCCTCATCAAAATCAAGATTCCTTCACCCGTTTCATCTACAAAAGTGAAGTGGTAAAAAGGGCGCGACCTATAGAGTCGACATTGGGTCCCAGAAAGTAATAACGGGGAAATGGAGAGACGCACGAATGGGGGTGGCCTTCAGGCTTTATCGTAGAAAAAATATCATCACTAGGCTAGGATATGGATAAGCCAAAATAAATGGAGAACAGTAAAGCCCCGGACAAGATCAGTGTCTCGAAGCGCTCAAGGATCGACCTCCAGGGGAGGCATTACCTTCAGAGTAAGATTGAGGCCAGAAGAAAGAGAAATCTGAAAATCCAGGGAAACTTTAATGACAACCGCCATCTTAGAAGGGGATTTGGAGGGTCGATGGGTGAGCCTATTTCTTCATGCCCCACGACTTGAGAGAATGGATCAGACGAAAGTAAGGGGGGTACGAGAGGGGGCTGTGTAAGAGCGGTACTGACCCGTCTCTCAAAGGGTAAACGCTCAATATGAGTTTGGCGGACACACCGCCTCACTCCTTCCCTCTAGGGCCCTTCAATAAAACGAAATGACGAGTAAAAAGGAATCAGACCACAATCAAAATTTTTCTCAAAAGAAGTACGGGGTCTTTCAAGGAAGCAGCTACGAAGGCGGTTACACGGAAAATATCCCTCACCATACCTGATACGTATCTTTTATCAGAGCTAAGAAGAAGAGAAGAGGGACAGAAAAGGAAGAAAAGACCCGAACGGCGGGGGGGTGGGGATCCACACCAAAAGATAATCTAAAACGTCTCACAGACCGAAAAAGCGGGGAGCGAGCAAGCCCTCGTTAAATTGGCGGCTTAGTTTAAAAACTAAAGAGCTACGGCATAAAAGGGGCGAAAAAACCACGTAACCTCAGAGCAACAGTCAAAGACCTCCCGGGAAGCGGGAGATGTCAAAAAAAACGAAAGGGAGACTTGCTTGTGTTAAGATTCCTACAATAAAGCAATTTCGCGTCTTAGCAGGATCGTTGTCAGAAAGACATAGGAAAAAAGGAAAAAAGGAGCGAGGAGGAGGTGCGGGTCAATGGGGGGGTCTAACAGAAAGAAAAAAAACCCGTAGAAGAAGAGAGATCAACAAAAACATGGCCCCCGAGAGGCATCCGGAATCGATGTTAACGGTCGACAACGACCGGATCTAAAAGAGCACATCTTTCTGGGAGACACGGCAATTTTCAAGAACCAACAAGAAAGGCGCCAAAAGGGAAACCGGTCGGCTAGCCGAGGCGGGAATGCTTGCTCTTTCTCAAACCGTTCTTTCAAGGAAGAGGCTACAATACGAGAGAGGGAGGATAAACTAAAAGAACGCCCCGTTCAAAAAGAGAGAAGAGTGCCTCGCGAGAAAGCTTCCTTCTGCGGACGGGCGACGTGCGCTCTCTTCGTGTTCTTTCTCTTCCATCCGAGTTCGGTGTCTGGGGTACTTGAAGTGAGAGGCATCGAAAAAGCAGCGGAAAGAGAGGAAAAATAAAGTACAGAAATAATCCTTGGAGGAGGGAAGGGGGGAAAGGGGAAGAGAAGGGCCGTACGAGTGGACTGTCGAGCTAAGCACCGGGAACGCTTCTAATCCACCTGGGGGGTGCGCGTCCCGGGGCGGAAAAAAGAAAAAAACGTATGGGATGCATAAAGGTCAGAGGGACAGTGCGGAGGTAGAGGAAGGGATGTCCGCCAACATTCTCTTTTACTAACAAGAGGAGATGCCGTGGATAGGTACATAAGGACAAGCCAGCAGGAGTACCTACCAAGTCGTCGCAGATGGGGGGAATGCTCGCGTCGACTTGCAATATCCACCCTCCCACAGGGGAGAAGACATCGACCCAGAAAGCACCGCGAGAAGAAGGATGGCGTTCAGACCCCATTCCAATTGGGGGGGGACCGATCGCGGGGCTTAAGAAACTATACGTTACAATCTCCAGGGCGGGCAGGGATGAAAGGAGATTCAGAGGCGAGAGGGTGGGAAAAGGGAATTTTACCGGGTCAAGCTACTGGGTCAAGTAGCCCAGTGCTTATTCTAAGAGACCTCCTCTATCGACACGAAAAGATCATCTTTAGGAGCTAAGGAGTCTCCCGGGTATAAGCAACTTCCTTACAGTAAAGGGTAGAGATGGTGAGCTATTCGCCACTTGGGCTATGCCACTTGTTAGCTCTAATTCGGGTGGGGGGGAAGGGGAGGAAAAGAATGGGTTGGTATGGTAGCCCTGAGGCGGGTTTCTGCTGACGCTTCCAGTGGGCCGGGAGTCAGTGTCGATCGAGCTTTGGGGGAACAGGAGGGGAGGGAGGGGGAGCTGGAGGAGCACGAAGAATCATAGCCAGGAGCGGGTCGGTCGAAACTCTGACGGCCAAGCCTTCTGCCCTCTCAAACGGCTCCTTAGTGTGCACGGGAAGAAGTCAAAGTATGAAGCCCGGCGGAGGAGGCTGAAAAAACCGACCAGTAAGCGTGAGACCAGAAAAAATCTAGTAGGAAAAGGGGGGGGGGGTCTAACACGTATTTCATACGGACCAAAAAAATGAACTTCGGACCTGCTCACCGGCGAGCGATCCTCTTCGATACGGGCAATGGGGCGCAGAACGGAGCAACTCGGGTTCTGACATCAAGAGGGGAGGCTTTGTAAGAAAAACGCTAATCCAGCGAGAACCAGGACAAAAAAAGTAGAGGTCAATCGCTAGCGGAAATAGAAATAGAACGAAGGAAAAAGTCCAAAACAAATAGAGAGCCATGGAGAAGAGCAAACTTTCACAAATCTCCACCAGCTCTCCTATAATTCGATGAAATAAAAAGAAAAAAACTGAAGTTCTTCTCATACGGGTACGGTACCTTTCCGACTCGCTGCACTCATAAACAAATCTCCGAGGGCCGAGAGGGGAGAAGCGCCATCCAAAAATTTAGTCTTCGAAGGCGATATCTCCATACAGAGACGGTAGGAGACGCGACACGTAGCACTCCTCGGGTCGTAGGTTACAAAAGAAAACATCGCCGAAACAAGAAAGGGCAATGCAAAGAAATCCTTCGGGGGTACTGTAAAAGTGATAGGGGGGGGGGGAGCCGTGGCGGTTCAAATGGGGGGAGTTCTTTCTTCGACTCCTGTGGGCAAGAAGAGAAAATCAGGGGAAGGACACTCCGAGCGGAGGGTCCGCGAGAACAATTGGATTGACGCCTGGTCTTCAAATCACTCAGTATCTATATCCTATAGTGGTGGACAGGAAAGACGACAGGGTGAGGAATTTACTGAAGAGCATCTACTCAGATTGTGGACAGCTCCATGAGTCAATTCTATTCACGCTGGTTTTCGGGTAAGAGAAAGACAAGTAGGAGGGGGGAGCGCAAAAAAGGAGGTGGAGAGATACGAAATCGAATCGCGATCTGCGGGAAAACTGCCTCATGGGGAAAGAGAACGGAGGGGATGGAACTCGCGTGCTATACTAGGGAATGTTCTCCCACCAGGAAGTGACAAGCCGGCAAACGAAGTGACTAGAAGAGGCCAGCTACCTCTTATCGAAAACCCTTAGTATGGACTAGAAGGTGCGGGAATACAAAAGAAAATCCTTAGACTCAAAGGAGGAGTCGTCGGGAGGGAAGGAACGAGACAAACCGACAAACCCACACTCGCAAGACATAGAGAACTCAAAGGGATTCGATCAGGGAGAGAAAAGACCAATCATACAGAATAGTCCTGAGATAAGAGCAGTGAGAGTGACTGCAGTGAAATATCAACACGAATTTACTTTTAATGGGAAATATTGTCTAGAGTCACAACAAAATAAGGGAGGAAAAGGAAAGAAAGAGGCCAGTACGTTCGCCGGATGTGCTTTTCTTACGAACCACCTAAGAGGAGAAGGGAGGGAGCTCGTCCTGGATATGGAGACGGGGAAGCAAAATTCGAGCCGGGAAGCCTGGAGTCGAACGAAGGTCCATTCAAGGATGAGTGAACGAGGTAGGAGGAGCCGGAAGAAGGTCATGAGGGGTGTATGAAGCACTCATTCCTGGGAGGTTCGATCAGCTGGGACTGAGGGGAAAGGGAGGCGGAACAAACGTTGTGCCTGCTGTATCGGGTGGCAATTTAGGAGAAAACATCGTCTCGAAGGCGAGTGTCAAGGAAAGGTTAGGAGCTATTGGAGTTGGGGCCTCGATCCGGGGGGGAAAGGATCGTATCAGGCGTCGAATCGACCTTGCGTCGGTAAAAACACGAAAAGAAGCTTCGGGGGGTTAGAGGACCCAGCTATTTCGCATCGAGAGCGAAAAGAAAATCCGTTGAGGTCGAGGCGATTGCATTGCTTCCCAGCCGGGAAAAAAAGTCGTCTTCGCAGAGGAAACGCCGAGTCATAGTAAGAGCTCACTTACGGACAGGACCGATAACGTCCCGTTGGTAAGGCTTCCAATGGAAAGGATGGGAGATCAATATGGGATGGGAGAGCTTGCACGGAAACAAGAAGGGGAAAGGACCAAGAGCTCGGTGGAGTGGGATTGTATTTTCTAACGCGCGTCGTAGGAAGGGGGGTGAGGGAGTGGGTTAGAAGAAGATGACGGAGGCAAAGCGGAAGATATAAAGAGATCCGAGACGAGATCAGCGGGGAAGCAAATAAGGACCGATTATCCTATGGGGAACGAGGGTGCTATTAGGGGATGCGGCTTAGAGGACTGTCAGAAGGGGAGTTAGAGAATCCTAGGGGGGGCTTTAGACGAAGAGATCGGTCGGACGCGGTGGAAGAGGAAGTTAACTCTCGGAACGTCGATGGATCACTAGGGGGGGAGGGACATTAGAGAGGGGCAGAAAGGAGGGAATCGCGAATATGGGTCTTCTAGGAGAGGGGGGGAGTTAAGTAGCTAAAGGGAGGAAAGACGCTGAAGATGAATACCCCGGGTTCGATAAAGGTATGTTCTTCTACCTATACTATACGAGGAATGGTTATCGAAAGGTCAAGCGTAGGGGAAAGGGGGTGGGGCAGAATCTGCAAGAATCCTGTGGACCTGCCCAGTAGACCAGGCTTGTCAAGAAGAGACGGGTTTCTGTTTTGCCGAACTGAATATCCGGGGAATAGGACCGATCAGTACTCAAGCAAAGACAGGCGAATGGGGGGGATCTTGGACGATCCGGAGATAAGACGGAATGGGGTTTAGGGGAAGAAGAGCCTGTGTGATCGAGTTGGGTCTCCGAAAGATCAGAACGCCCTAAGGTCGAACCTCTATCTCACTTAGCCTCAACCTGGAACTCATAAGAAATAAGAGAGGAAACGGACAAAAGAAAAAAGGTCTTACAGAAGCAAGGCATACTGTCGAAACCCTCCTTTCATCTCACAATGGGCGAAGTTGCAAAAAAATCGGAGACACCTCGAGAGGGGCAGGGGGAGGTCTTAAAGGGGCAAACAGTGAGAGAAAGCAAGATTATGTGATTTCCTAAGCTCGCGTGAATGATAAGCCACTCAGCAATGCTGGAAAAAATGGGTCTACTCACAGTAAGAGAACCCTTAACCCGAAGCTCAGTGGATCGCGATAGAGACCTATCCCTGTCAGGCAGTACCGCATCGAAAGTCTTCCAAAGAAGAAAGAGAGAAAAAAGGGAAATGGGGGGAGGACCGGGGGGAAAGGAAAAAACGTAAGAGGGGCGATGGGGGCAAAATTCTTTTACCGGTTGAACATAACTTCGGATTGAGAGGAAGTTCGTTAGGACAATACTCATCGCAAACAAAAAAACACACAGTACATGTCTATCCTTATCCAGAGCGGAAGGTAGTAAGGGAGAGGGAGGGAAAGGGAGAGAAGACCATGGAGAGACGAAGGAAAACGAGAAGGAACTTTCGGGGCGAAGAAAAGAAGAGAACGCAACACGCGGAGGGCCTATCCCATACTTTCGAGGCGCACCGGACCGAAAACCGAACCCGGTGTCTTCTCCGGGGGGGCGGCAACTGGGAGGTCCCTACACACAAACCTCCATAAAAAACTTCCCGGAGGTACAAAAGAAAAAAACAGAGGAATCTCCAAAAAGAAGACTGACGGTAGGGACTCAGACGGCAAGAGAGCGTATGCCAGCGACCGGACACGTCGCAAAACACTTCTTATGTGAAGAGATCCAAGCCCACGAACTAGACGAAAACAATCGACACCACCTGAAGCAGAAAGGGGCGGAGAACTAGCGAACCGCAAGGAATCAGAGGGGGAACTAGTGGCGTCTGGGGAAGGTAAAAGAATCCAAAATTCTAGCACTGTAAGCAACCGGTGCGAAGACAAAGGGACAGTCTCAACTAACTGAAGAATACTGCGAACGAAAGGGAGATGTCCCCAACGACCGGAGAACCCTTGCTTTTTTACAATCTCCATTCGTAAATCATATTTGCGCGGGCGAGAGGGAGACTTTTGGGCGAGGGGGGGGGAAGAGAAAGTCAAATATTCAGGAGAGGGGACTGGTTAGGGGGTGGTTCT
>Ga0179591_1445899_pt1 | contig 10595 bp, 14 predicted proteins | sample CZOMad2_1_08_16f_FD_182891 | JGI IMG/M metagenome (GOLD analysis project Ga0179591, IMG submission 182891) | Vadose zone soil fungal communities from Angelo Coast Range Reserve, California, USA - CZOMad2_1_08_16fungal (PacBio error correction) | ecosystem: Environmental > Terrestrial > Soil >...
GGGGGGGGGGGGGGGAGAAGAACGAGGCGGTTCCTCGTTTTCTGGGGGGGCAAGGGGGGAGGAAGGAAAACAAAGAGTGGCAGGGGGCGTCCTCTTTTCTGTCGCGAACGGAAAAAAAAGGGGAAGAGGTGAGTTTTCTACCTCCCCGAAAGAAGGAAGGGACCGTGCCGGCCACCGAAAGCCAAAAAAAAAAAGTTAGCCTGCTTTCCCCTGAAATAGGGGGAAAGAAAAAAGCCGAAACTGGACAGCAACACCTTCCATCCGAAACCGGAAAGAAAAAGAAAAAGAAGAAAGAACCATCCCCGCAGAAGGGACCTCAAGCCATCCTATACCAGCCCGCCCCCAGGAAAAGAAAAGAAAGGGAAGAGGGGGCCACCTTTCCTATACCCAGCTGCAACAAAGAAAAAGCCGAGAACGGGAGGAAAAAAGAGAAGGTGCCACCATCCTAGAAAGGAGACGGATGGCGTGGTGGCCTATTTTCTTTGCCTCTGAAAAAAGAGAGAAGATAGGGGAAACTGTCTGCCCTGCCGGAAAAGGGGGGGAGGGAGGGAGTCGTCCGGAGCCAACCACAGGGGGATGCCTTCGTTTCTAGGCGATCGCCGATGAAGGGAAGGGAGGAAGGAAGGAAATCCCTAGTAATCTGGGGGGGGAGAGGAAAGGTTCCTGCGTGGAAGGTCAGGAAGAAAAAGGGGGATGCGGCGTCGTTTCACTTTGGCAGGCAGAGGGGGGGGGGGGGGAAGGGGGGTTCCAAGGAACTGAAAAGTAATTCCCTTCAAGGGGGGGAAGGAGGGAGCCGTTTTTCACCTGGTGGGGGGAAAGGGGAAGGATGGGCGTCCGTGGTAGGGTCCCACCGGCGCGGGGGGAGGGTAATCCTTTCTGGTAGGAAAAAAAAAAAGGAAAGGGGTGGGGCTCCTGTTGCTCACGTCGACGGAAGGGAAAAAAAAAGGAGGAGGAGGAGTTGTTTTCCCACGGAAAGATGTGTTTGCCACGCGATAGGGGAAAAAATCCCGGGGGGGGGGGGGTGGGGGGGGGGGGGGGGGGGTGGGGCGCGTGGGGGGGGGGGGGACTGTCAAGAGTCTTTCATCTTTTTTTCCGAGGGAGGTGAGACCTCTTGCAGAAGATGTGTTTAGGCCCGCTGAAAAAAAAACGAGCTTCTCGGCCAATCTACTTCTTTCAGGGAGCGTTTTGAACGGTGGGGGCCTTCTTCTTATTGAGTACCCTTTTCCATGGGAAAAACCTAATCCACTCGTAAGTACTTCTCAGAAGGGGAGCAGAGAGAAATCCTTGTTATGCTGTACCGGAGGGGGGACCTGAACCAATCAAATTTGTTTCCACAGAAAGGGGGGGACGAGCGACTTGCGTTGGGCCGAAAAACGAAAACCGGGGGAAAAAGCCGAGTTTTCCACAAGGGGAAGCGGAGGACAACCGTGGCGGGGGGACGAGCCCAGCCCTACAGTTTCGAAAAAAGGGGACAAGAAGGGACTGCACGACGCAAAAGCCCGCCGAACCGGGGGGAAAAGAGTCTTCCCTGAAGGGAAACGCTCTGCGAAAGCATTTTTGTCGTGGGGGGGAAGGAAAAAGAAGAACGGACGCCTACCCCGTGCCTTTCCTGCGGTGGGACTCAACTTTTCCGCACAATGGGGGGGTAACTTCCCAAAGAAAAGGACATCAGGGCACCAGAACCTTCCCCTTTACTGGAAGAACTCCTCAGTCACCAATCCGGCGACGTGGAGGACCGGAGGAAGAGTCCTCCGAGGTGCGCCGGCTCATTATGTGCTGGGGGGGGGAAGCACGGGGGGGATGGACGACCGAAAAAGGAGCGGCCTTGGTGGTTGGGAAGCCGAAGTCCCTCGTGTCGGGAGGTGCGTTTCCGAAGGAAGGGAAAAAGGGATGGCGTGGCCAAGGGCCGTGCACTCCGCGATGAAAAAGCCCCGATCGACGACGAGGAGCAGCGGAAAAAGGGGAAGTTGGCCGGGGGAAAAGGGAGGAAAGAGCGAAACGACACGATCCTGTCCTCAAGGCCAAACTCACCCCGGCCCTTACCTTGACTCCCTGCCGGCTGGATAAAAGAGGAGGAGAATGTCCTCTGAAGGGGAGGGAAAAAAAAAGCAGGGTCGGAACACTTCCCGGAGGATGGAAGGCGGTCTTTTCCTTCCTCTTTGGTGGGGAAGATCGAACTAGCTTCTAAATGATAGGAAAGGAGGAAAGGGGAGGCCCGGATGCTTCAGGAGACTTTCTTTCCCCCTTGCCAAGGAGGAGGGGGAAGGGGCTTTTCCCCGATTGTGGGGGAAAAAAAAAAAAGGGGGCCTTCTACGGGGGCCTTCCGAGCGGAACAGATCGAAATCTACTACGGAAAAAAAAAAAAAAGGGGAAGGGAACTAACTCTGTATTCCTCCCTGAAAGAAGAGGGGAACGATACGCCACAAAAAAAAAAAAAAAAAAAAAAAGGAACCGGGCCTCCACCTAACTCCTTCCCTATTCTAAAAAAAAAGAGAGGAGCGAACTATTAACATCCTCCTCACTTGAAAAAAAAAGGCGGAGCGGCGACCTTTCTTCTGGTGCTGGGTGGGAAGTCTTCTCCTCCGAAGGAAGGAAGGGAGTCTCCCTCTGCTCTACGGAAACGCGCAAGGGACGTCTCTCTGGAAAGGGAGAGGGAAGGACCACCTTGGCGGTCCTCCCCTAATTTTGGCTCGATGGATGGTTCTACCATTCCTTTTAAAGTACTTGAAAAGAGAGGTGGTCTCAGGGTAGCCCTTCCTACTCTATCGACGAAGGAAAAACTCCCTTCCCTTTCTGGGGGGGGCTCGCGGCGAGAAAGATCCCTTACTTCCAAAACCGAGTAGGCACTCTTCTAAATCTCGGACCTTTTCATTCCCGAAAGGGGGAGAAGGGGGAAAGAAAAGGTCGTCGAGATAAAAGGAATAATCTTATCTCCCAGAAGACCAGGGGGAAGCGCTCCACAAAAAAATTCACCGCCCCGCAGGGCTTACCCATCGACTGAAAAAGAAAAAAAAGAGCGAAACAGAAAAAAAAGAAAAGGGCCGAAACCACCCTTTAACTTTGCTGGAGAGGAAAAGGGGAGGGGGGGAAAGCGTCTAACTTAGAGGTGCGTTGTCCGCCAGTCAGGAAAGGCGGCGTCGGGTGGGTCCTCCTTTCTAGGGGGGAAGAGAGCCTCGAATGGCTTTTTCGGAGAAGGGTCGTGTTCGCACACACCAAAAACACAAACCAAGCCGCAACCGGGAGGGCCTGCCACGCGAGAACCAAAAAGAGGTGGTTTAACCTTACCGATAAGAGAGACTGACTCTTCAATGGGAGGGGGGAGGGAGTCAACCTACAATCAAAACAATGAACTACTCTCAGAAGAGAATAAAACAACAACAACTTATTAGGGGGAGGGAAGAATCGCCCCAGTTGTAATTTCCTTTGCCTCCGAAAAGAGGAAGAATATTACTTAGGGGAAAAGGGGGGGGGGGGGACACTGATCTGTCCGATTTCCACCACCTCTTTGTCGAAAAGAAAAAAGAAAAAAAAGAAGGGGAAAGCATCTTACGTCTAGCACCGAGTAAGAAAGAAAAAGGACGCCGACCATATATCCTTACTTTCCACGCAGAAGAGGGAAAAAAAAGAGATGGTCCTGGAAGAAGGGAAGCCGTTCCGGGAGACCTTTCTTTGCTCGGAAGGTTGAGGTTCTCTTCTTCTCTTCTTGAATAAAAAAAAAAGTTCCGATGACCGCTGTGTCGTGGGGCTGTTTGGAGGGGGAAGGGAAGGATGACCTGCGGCCCCGGGTGAGGGGAGGGGGGAGAAAAAATCCATCGCGACACGTGAAAGCACCACCTGGCTTTTTCGCGTCCAAAAAAAAGGGGGAGGGGAAAAAAGGGGGAAAAGCGAGATCAGCTTGCCGACGAGGAGGGACTCGAAAAAGCCTCTAATCAATCTCCGGCTAAAAAGAAGGGGAAGGGAAGGAGGCTCTCCTATCCTCTTTCGGAAGGAAAGGGAAGCCCGGGAAAGTAAACCGTATGTCGGCCCAGCCAAAGGGGAGGGGGGGGAAAAGAAAAACAAAGGAAGGCGACGCACGGCCCTCCTCTTCTTCCGTTCGCCCGAAAAGAGGAGGAAGAGCCCCCTGTCCCCGGCCCCCACAAAGGAAGAACAGTCGGCCGCCCCACAAACAAAAAGCCCTCCAATCCCCGAAAAAAAAAGGGGGAAAGTAGATGCTGTCATCGTCCGCATCAACAGGGAAGGGGGGGGGGGGGAAGTGGCTGTGCGTCCGACCGTCTCTTTTTTCGGCCCGGTTGTGCTTCCGGAAAGGGGGGGGAAGAAAGGAGGGGGGAGGAAGTACCTTGTTGTCCCCCCGGGGGGGAAGGAAGCGATCATGGTTCCCGCAAGACGGCCCCGCCCGGGAGGGGAAGGGGAAAAAAACCGATAGACCGTCTTTCCACCACCTCGAAAAAAAAAAAGGAAAAGAAAAGGAAGGAGGGGAAAAACGCATCCTCCGCGTATTGTCCGCAAGAGAAAGAGAGCCATGTCTATCATCGCGTCGGGTAAAAAGAACCCTCCTTCCGGGGGAAAGGGAGAGGGCCGCCCCGTTCGACCAAGGTGTTTCCTACCGTCAAGAAAAGGAAAAAAGAGGGGGAGGGTATCCAGCCTTCCCGGCCGTAAAAGAAGAAAGAAAGGGGGACCGGCCGAGCAGGGAAAGACAGTTCTTTCTCTTCTCCACCGACTCCAGAGGGGGGAGAGGGAAGAACTGCCCTCCTTCCTCTTCAGAAGGGAGAAAAAAAAGAAAAAAAGGCACGTCCGGCCAATGAACACTCCTTCTCCTGCCCATACGGACGGGAAAGGGAAAGAAAACACCCCGGCCCGAGCAGGGGGGGTCGTTCACTGTGTGACCAACAAGAGGAAAGGGCAAGGTTAAAATTCACCTCATCCGGAAGAGGGATGGCGGCCCATAGTTTTTACTTTCCTCGTCCAGAAAAAGGGCTTCCATCCCGGCAGGGGGGGAACCAACCGGCGAAGGTAGTCTTCTCCTCAGGGGAAAAAAAGGAGTTTACCTCCGGGAGGAAAGGAAGGGAAAAAAATGGAAGCCTCGGCCTTCTCTGTTCCGCGGGGGAAGGAAAAAACTTTTGCCCGTGCCTTCCATGCTGTGAAAAGAAGGAGAACTCGGGCTGCAAACTCGCAGTCGCCACTGCCTCGCGGGGGGGGGAAAAAAAAGAAGTGCGGGTGTCGGGGTAAAGGGAAAAAAAAGAAAGTGAACCGGTGGCAACAGAAATGGCCTGTTCATTTCTATGTCCCCGGCGGCAGAAAAAAAAAAGGAGGAGAGGGGGCTTTTAGCAGTAAGGGAAAGCGCTGGCTAGTTCCCCCTGGAAAAGGGAGAACGCCGCCAAACAACCGCAACCAAAATCGCCGACTACTAGCTTTGGCCAGCAAAAAGGAAAAACCGCAGCCGTTTCGCCGTCAAACAGAAAAAAAGAAAAAAAAAAAAAAGGCGGCCTCGGGCACCCCGCCAGCCCAAAAAAAAAAAAGGAAAGAAAAAGAGGACCAAAAAATGGAGAAGAAGAAGGGGGGGGACGCGTGGCCCGAGAAGAGTGTTCCCTACGGACGTGGGCACCCCAAGGATCGCAAGGAAAAAAGGGAACTAAGCCCAACCAACACTCCTTCCTCTGTGGTGGAAAAAAAAGGGGGAAAAAAAGGAGACCGCAAAACGGCCCCGGAGAAAAAGGAAAGGAAAAAACCGAAGACAGCCCACCCTCCCTTACTTCCCCAGGGCAGAAAAAAAAAAACTTCTGGGCTTTCTCCTTCCGGCGTCAAAACAAAAACTTGAGGATCGCCCGCGTCGAGCCGGAAGGGGGAGGGGGGGAACCGCCCGGCAAACTGGGAAGCGGCCCTCAGCACCACCGTCGAAGAGAAGGAATTCCCGTACCGAGGGGAAAAAAAAAAGAAAAAAGTTGGCCGCATTTACGCCGAAAAAGCCCCAACCAGATTCCTCGGGATCCTCAAGGAAAAAAGGGGGAAGGCTAGCCCTCTTTCGATCGAAGAGGGGAAAGCCGCGGTGCTCAGAAGTCCCTCCCACCGAAAACAGGAAGCCTGCCTCCATTTTTCCAAAGATCAGGAAAAGGAAAACGGACAATCGGCCTCACCCAATCAAAATCCCGCGGGAAAAAGGGGGGGGCCCCTTTCCCTCGGAGGGGGGGGAAAGGAAAAGTTCGCTCGGGCGTTGCCCCTTTTCTCTTTGGCAAGCAGGGAAAAAAAAGGAAGACTGCTTGCTTCTGTCTCGGGCCTGAGAAAAGGGGGGGCGGGCCGGTGGTAGCCCTTCCTTGCGGTCCTGGGAAAGGGAAGTGGTATCGTTCTTTCTTCCTTTTTTTTACGGAAGGGAAGGGGGAGGTCGGGCGTCGGGTGTCTTCGGTTGCTCGGGGCCTATTCCGTGACCGGTGCGGGGCGGCAGGGGCGTTGAGGGGGTTTCCTTCACTGTCCCCATCGGAAAAAAAGGAGGGGAGGGGGGGAGGTCAAGAAATCCCTGACGGAAAGAATGGAAAGGGCGCCCCTCGGAATCGCCTTCCACGAGAAGAAAAAGGAAATATACTCTTCCCTCCTTTGAAAGAGGGGAAAAAAGGATTCACCACACAACACCTTATTATTAATTAAAAGAAAGTATGGGAGGGAAGAGAAAGAGGGAGGGACGCTTTTCCTGGAAGGGAAAGGAGGGGAAAAAAAAACCCCGAGTTGGGCCTATTTCCTCTTGTCGTCGCGAAACAGAAGGAAAAGAAAAGAAGAAGTAAAGGCCTTCCCGGTAACGATTACCTTGCCCGCAACAAAAGAAGGAAAGAAGGGCAGGACGTCCCGTAAATCGGCCCCTATCACCCTAGCCAAAAAAAAAAGAAACGCCATCCTAAACCCTTCCCGCCAAAATAAAGAAGAAAAGACGAAGACCAAATCATCCTATACCAAACGTATCACTCATCCCGCAGAAAGAGGAAGAAGACCCTCAAATCCTATACGAAGTCCTATACCTCAGAAAGAGAGGCTATAACTGTTCCACCAGCCGAGAACGGGGAAAAAAAAAGGGGGAAAAAAAGAAGAGAACGTGCCCCCTTCTCGCCGTATGGCCAGGGGGGGGGGGGGGGGGAGGAAACTCTGCGGAGGACTATCCCGATCGGGGAAAGGGGGAAAAGGAAGACGAGCTCTTTTTTTATGACGAAAGAAACCGCGGGGGTATGGAAAAAAGTCTTTCTAATTTTCTATCGCCGAGGGTGGAAGTCCGCAAAAGGGGGGAGGGAGAAAAGCGAGGCGTACATGCGGGAAGTGCGTTTTATTAAATGTCCGCCGTTACGCACAGGAAAAAAAAGGGGGGGGGGAAAGGAGGCGCTTGTCACTTTCTGCGGGAGGGGGGGGAGGCAGGACGACGCGCAATCAGGAGGGGGAACGCCCTTAATCTAAGGTTCGGCGTTGAAAAAAAAAAAAATGGGAAGGAAAGGGCTTCCTGTTCGTCCTTGGTACCGGGGAGGAGAGTTCGGGGTCAAAGCCTTTCTGTTAATCAAAAAGGTTTTCACCCCGGAAAAAGAGGGTGGTGCAACGTGGCTCTTCTACTCTGCTGGCCGTACTGAGAAGAAAAAAAGTCGTCGCCCACTTCTCATCGAGGAAAAGAGGGGGGCGCTGTCTCGACGCCTGCCGGGAGAAGGAACTCTTTCCTGGCTGGGGGGAGGGGGGGCCGCTTAGGAAAGGATGGTGTGGAATGGCGGTCCCTATCTGATCTTAGGGGGGGGAGTAGGCAGCGGCATTGGGGGAGTTTTCCCTTATTCCGAGCCCGCCGGGAGGGGCGCATCATCTGGGAAGGGAAAGGGGGAGAAGGAAGCGCGACGCCTTTATTCTGGTGACCTGCGAAGGGGGGGAAAGAGACAGCCCTGTCTGTTTTGCAAAAAAAAAAGAAAAACCGGTTTGATACAAGAACGTTCCTTTTTTTGCGGACAAAGAAAGGGCAACGAAACTTTGGGGGGGGGGGAGGAAGGCCGTGGCATCCCCGAGTGGAGGATAGTCGAGGGCAAGCAAGTTAAGGCACTACCCTTTTCGGCCAAAAAGAGAAGTTTACCCGGGGGGGGGAGGAGAGACGCTAGCCGGAGGGGCAAAACGCATTTTTGTCCGAGGGGTGGGAAAGAGACTGACTTACGCCCGAAAGGGAGAAAGGAGGCTGGACGCAAAAATGTGCCGCCAACTTTACTCAATCAAAAAGGAAAAAACCACCCTCACCCGGCAAAGGAAAGAGAGGGTACTTTTACTTCCGCCCGGAAAAGAGGTGGGTCCCCACCGTGAAAAAAACCCTGCTCGAAGAAGGAGGGGACGGGTCCCTTTTTTCCGAAAAAAAAAAAAAGGGAAGTTTTTTGCCCGGTCCAAGCCCCTTGGAAGAAAAAAAGAACCAGCGAAATCGCCCTGCTCTAACGACGAGGAGAGAAGCAGCAGAAACCTTTCTTGCTTGGTCACGCAGGGGGAAAAAAAAAGAAACTGCACGTTCCTGCTCGCACAAAGGGAAAACGGGCCCCCGGTGAGCTTTACTCCTGCCGGCTGGAGACCATAAGAAAGGGAGGGTGGAAGCATGGCCGCTGACTTTCCCGGAAACCCTCCTTCGCACACGCGGGAAAGAAGGGTGGGAACTTGCCCCGTCTTACGGGGGAGGGGGGTGCACGACAGTTAAAAAAGTCTGAACCTCTCTTCGAAAGGGGAAAAGACATCGCGGGCTGTCGTTTTTTCAGAAAAGGGCATCTGTGCTGGAAGGCGGGGCTTTTCGAGGTTAACTCCTGTCCGAATCAGGGTGGAAGGCTACTGTTCTGGGGAAGTGGGGGAAAAAAAGTCGTCGTAAATCGATCTCTACTACGGAAGGGGAAACTGCCTACTCTGAGAAGAAGGAGAGGGGGGCAGACGCCAAAAACTTCCTAATCTCCGGACCCGGCCCGCAAAAAAAGAAAAGAAACCCATTCAAGAGGAAAAGGAGAAAGGAAAGGGAGAAAGAAAAAAAAGGCATGAGCGTCCCGAAACTATTCCTCTGGCTGCTGGTGGAAGGTGCGCCCCCCTCCCGGGGGAGGGGGGAAGGAAGAAAAGACGGCCTTATCCTTCCAGGAGATATACGACGCGGTTCTACTCCTACTATTATTTCCTTGCGAAGGCCGAAAGGAGGGGCGGGGTTTTCCCTACACCACTTTTTCTCTGCCTGTGGGAGGGAGGAAAAGAGAACGGTTTGTCCCCATTTTCACACTGAAAGGGAAACTATCGAGCCCCATCTACCTTGACCCGCCCTGCTTGAAAAAAAAAAGGAGGGGGAGAAAAGGGAAGAAAGTACAACCTCGTCTGCACGCTTGGGGGAAGAGAGGAATGCCCGACCGGACCAAGGTCACAGGGCCCGCCCGCAGGGGGGAAGGAGATGGAAGAAGCTGTATCTCCCCATAATACCCCAGGGACGTCCCAGCGGGCAAACCTCCACCTGGCGGCAAGGGAAAAGGGAGGACATCCGTACTTGACCTGGGAAAAAGAAATCAAGCAACTACCAGGCTTCCCCGATCAAAAAGGAGGAAAAGAGGCCTTACGGGCTTCTGTAAAATAACCAGCGCGGGGAAAAAGGGGGTCGTGCCTCGAAAAAGTTTACCTCATTCCTGCTCGAAAAGGGGAGGGGGGGGTGTTCCTCCGGCGTCAAGGAAGGGGAGAGGGGGGAACATAGATGCGGTTAGGAGGCTCACGTCGAGAAAGAGGGGGGGTGGAAACCTGACCTATCAGCTACAAAAGAAAAGGGAAATAATATTCGGTAAAACTCAATCTTTTCTGCGGCCACCCGAAGGGGAAATCGTTAAAAGGAAGGAAAGAAGCAACCAAAGAGTATTAAACATATAGTATTCTGCTGACTGGGAAGAAAGGGGGGGGGGGGTGTAGTGAAGCCGCCCCATCTTCTTACCTAAGTATTACCGTGAGAAAGGGGGGGAGGGAAAAAAAGTACCACGCACACCTCTGTTGTCCTAACAAGGAAAAAAGGGAAAGAGAGGAGAAGCACCTCTCCCTAATACTTCCGAGAAAAAAAAAAAACATCGAACCCGGGACTTTTCCCACATCCGAGCACTACGGTAGGGAAAAGCAAAAGGAAGGAAAGTAGAAGGATCAGCCTTTCCGGTATCAAAGGGGAGGGGGGAGGGGACTTTGATGTGTCAGAAAAACAGGAATTCGTCTTTTTCCCATTCGATTGTCCCGAGGGGGGGGGGGGGAAAGAAGGAAGGACCTGTTTACTTGCGGAAAGGGGAAAAAGAGAAGCATTTCTCCAAATCAAACCTCTGTACTACCTTTCGCCCACCACCGGCGGGCGGGAAGGAAAAATGGACCCTGTTTAGCTATAGGAGAAGGGAAGGGATCACGACTCCTCTATCATCTCCGGCTCCACACAAAAGGGGAGAAGGAAGCTCGATCTCTTCCGGCCTGAATAAGGGGAAAAAAAAAAAGATCCGGATGTCTAAAACCAGGAAAGAGCGCCAACCTTTTTTTTCTGTACTCCCCCCCCCCCAAAAAAAAAGGAAGAACGTTGCGCGTGGACGCCTTCCCTCCTCTTCGCGGTCGCCCTAGGAGGGGGAGGGAAG
>Ga0179591_1290031_pt1 | contig 10594 bp, 10 predicted proteins | sample CZOMad2_1_08_16f_FD_182891 | JGI IMG/M metagenome (GOLD analysis project Ga0179591, IMG submission 182891) | Vadose zone soil fungal communities from Angelo Coast Range Reserve, California, USA - CZOMad2_1_08_16fungal (PacBio error correction) | ecosystem: Environmental > Terrestrial > Soil >...
CAACGCGGAAAAACATACCTGCACTGATAGGAATGAAGCGTGCAAACGCCCGCTCGAGGTGGCCGGGCGGAGCCTCCGAACAAACTTGAGAGGCAATGCCGAAGGATCGTGAGGCACTGTCGTAAGAAAAAGAAGGAAAGCGAGGGGATGAACCGGCATGACAGGAAGGATAAACGAAAACGCAGTCAGAAGGGGAGGCTCGCTCTGACCGTGAAGTGGCGCGTGTTATGGTTTCGGCCGGGTGCGAAGGCAAAAAAGCAGGAGGAAGGAAAATAAAGAAAAAGGTGGCGCTTAAACAAGAGAGAAGAAGTTAATAAACGAGATCAACAGTAATTGCTGACACCGACCACTGAAAAGATAAGTCGTGTATCATGAACAAAAGTTGGTCCGGGGGGGTTCCTACCCCCAGACGACGGTTCAAATAAATTGAGTAACCTGAAGGGAGTCCCCCCCGGAAGACAAAAGAAAAACATAAAGGTCCAGGCTCTTCCATTGACCGGGATAGAAGCCCGATAAGGAGTCGACCTCGGGATTGCCATCTGGGAACGGGTATGGTTGAATAAAAAAGGTTAAAAAGGTCGGAGATTCCGGCGATAGCTGGTCCCTTAAATCCAAAAAGCGGTCGGGAATCTTCTAGACTGTTCCGACTCTTCGGAAAAGAACACAAGCGAAAAGAAAAGAAGATACGCGGGCTCCATCCGCAGGGATAGTCTCTTCTGCGGGAAGCCGGTGATTTCCAGAACTTAAACAGCTGGGAAAACCGCGTAGCCGGGCGAAACGTGGGACTTAGAAAAAATAAAATATTAGTGAAAGAGAAGTGCGATCATCCAGGTGAGACCAGAGGTGCTAGTAACGCTCAAAAAAGGTATCACCTGGCAAGGTGGAGTCTGGAAAAAGTACATAGAACATGAGGGAGTGAAAACGGCACGAAAAAAAGCGAGTAGCGGCACACGTCCGAAGAAGGACTGACAATGATGCTTGTTAACCATCGAGAGGAGAAAAGACGGGTCAGGGCTGGGGAGGAAAAGCAACACAAAGAGGGGTCAACTTTCACGTGCAAGGAAAACATAACTACATAAAAGGAACGGACAGAAACGTCCGGACCTTCCGACGAATTGAGGAAGAACGGGAAAACCCAGTTCGTAACTAGAAGAGGGGGAAGTCCCGGACCCGGGTGAGGGGACACCACCGCTTTGATACCGTTACGGAAGACTCCCACGCCCAGGCCGGATAAAAGAAAGAAAAGCTGCCGGCTCACACTAAGGTCCTATGATGGGGTGTCAGGACCGACCGTCCTGTGTGCGGCGACACTTCCGGACCCTGACTAACGCGCGCGGCCTGTGCATCCAAATAACAGGGGGGTCGCGAGCCTGGAGAGACGAACATGCTCAAAAAAAGAGTATAACGAGAGAGATCAGAGAAGAGAACCGGACGCCAAGGCCCGAGCGCTTTCAGGTCAGGGCCAGAAAATTGGTAGGTCTGTTCGACAAAACATGCACCCTAAACCATCGGTGGGCGAAGCCTCACGAGGGGCAATCCGGCCAAGAAGACTTCAAGCGGCCTTCAAAGTACCGGGGGGTCAGCGAGAACTCGGGGGTTGAAAGCACCGGGCCTATGGGAGGAGGAACTATAAGGAAGAGGCAAAGACAATGTGGCAACGGGCCACGTAGATTGGAAGGGATCGTGGGTCATGTCAGGGCATTTGAATGCAGGGGACTCCTGGGGGGGGTCCACACCGGGGGGGGGGACGATGCATCTCTTCATTGAAGAATGATCAGGGATGCGCTAAAACGTTACTTAAGAATCAATTCGTGGAAAAACTGTCAGGCATCGGCAAACGGCCGATATCATCTCTCTTCGGGCTGGGGAGAAAGCATGGAGAAAAGGTAATAAAAAAGAACAGATCCAACGGCCAAATGGGGGCAACGGGGGGCCGGATATAAAACAGTTGTATAGAAAGGGATGGGGACACGTAATAGAAACTACCTTTAAAATATCAGGGTAGGGAGCCTATGGCCAGGAAGACGGATATAGTTAAGGCTGATAGATTGAAAAAAAAGCACGCAGACGCGGGCCGAAAAGGAGGGGACGACCAGCGTAGAGCCGATTCCATCCAGGAGGTGAGGACTAAGAAGGGGTCATTACAAAATGGCAGGATACCAGAACTTTCAGTTGTCCTCGAGAGATCTCGAAAAAACGACCGGCGGACAACCTATCAAGGCTCTAAAAGTCAAGAGCACTCCAGAGTAGAAAACGGAACTTCAGGAGCACTGGGTTCGAACAAACGGTCATGGAACAGAGGAAAGGGAACCGGGATGCCCCGGAAAGCGGGGGGAGGGCTGGGATGTGGCTGTGCCTCAAAAAGTTCCTGAAGGGAGGGTATTTAGGAAAACAAAAGGGGGAAGGAGGTCGGTTCTTAAGGGGGTAAGCGCAGGGTGTATGATCAAAGGTGATCGCTGTGTTCAACGGGGCGGGGAATCCATGTCCCTTTTTTGACGGAGGGCTAAAGAGGAGCTCGGGCGGCGAAAATTCCACTCAACAATGATGGCCTCCTGAATTGCGAGGGGAGACCGAATACCCCGCGGCTTGAAAAGGTACTCAAGGGCGGACCCTCCAACAAGGAGTTTCAACGGTGCATGACTAAGAGAAAGTTAAGGGGCGGTTTCGGAAGACCTGGAAAGGGATTCAATCCTAGGCATAAAAAACAAAATATCAAGACCAGAGAGGTACCTGTATCTTCAGGCAGGACAAATAGATTCGATAGGACAGGCAGCTTGCTCAAAACTAGATTCCTACCGGCGGGGTTTAACTGCCGGGGGGGAGGCTTGAAAACGGGTCCGTGGATGATGGGCCTAGTAAAAGGTATCGAAACTTCCAGATCAAAACAAGCTCTGGCTGGTTGGGGGGGCCCCACAGGGTAAAAACGTGCAAAACAGAGGGGGGGGGCAGCAGAAGTTCCCGTAAAAGAACCATTATCTTCCCAACCCGCAAACCAACACGGGAAGGTTGGGAAGCCTTACGCGAAAAGCGGGTCTCAGGAAGTCAAGGTAAGGGAGGGTGTGCGGAGACTTTCACGAGCCTATCAAGAACCGACCACTTATGGGGACTGCCAAGGAAAGGTACCAAAACTAAAAAGAAGGGAAAAACTCTTAATAAACAGGTACTCTGCGCCCTGAGGTAAACGCCCAGACCCCGGGCGTCCTATCCGCAAAAAAGAGGAGCTCAACCTCACATATTCAGGAGGGGGGGGGGGGGGCTCCGAGCGAAATGGAACCCGGCGACTCTGGAACGACGAATGAAGGTAACAGGTGTGGAGATACTAACAATCAACGTGAGGAAATATTTTTCCTCGCCAGGAATTTTAGATAAAAAGAGACCGGGGGGGAAGACAGAGAGCTTTCGTCGGGAAATATGCTACGGACACATGAGTCACTAAAAAGGGTCGCAGAAGATCTGGGTCCTAAAAATCCCTATGCCAGAAAAGATCTCTTAGGTTCATTCGAGGCCAGAAAGACGAAAGGTCGTAAAATGAGCAAGAGGTCAAACTGAGGACCAGGAACACTACAACCGAGGTACAGATACCTCAGCACAATAAAGAAAGGGGACCAAAGAGATGAACTCTCCAGCCTAACGGGGGAATCGAAAATCTATGACAAGAAAAATACCACCTGGGCCCAACTCAAAGGAGGGAACACGAGAAATCTCTCTAACACACAACGGGAAATATCTCTTGGGGCAAAGGGGTGATTAAGATTGGGCTCTTTTAAATTGGTGGGAAGGTTGGGCAGGGGAAAGGATGAGTCTGCTGGCGCGGGCCGTCCAGCAAAACCGTTCTGGGATCTGCGCTCGTCCGAAGCGGGCACTGTTATCAAATGTCAGGGGAAAGGGCCATGGGTGTAAAAAAACTGTGGTCCAAAATCAGCTGGGATGAGACGGAAAGAAAGACGCGATCAGCCGAGTTCGGAGGTCGTAACATCTGAAGACTAGGCCGGTTTCTCTGCTGAAAAAGGCCCTAAATGCGCGGTAGAGGTTAAAGGAAAAGGGGGAGCCAGCAGTCGAGAAAGTATCTGAAGGGTTCCTAAGCGGGGCAAATTTGAAAAGGGGAACTGCACCTCTGGTAAAGAAGGAAGGCCTAGGCGAAGTGGGCTCACACCTGGTAACGTATGTCAAAGGGGGTTGACAAAGCAAGGGGCCTGAGAGATTTGCCGGGGGAGGGGGCGAAAAGTTTGAGGGAATCGGAAGGGAGTAGCTGTCTCCGAAATTTCATCACGATCTTTCGCGCAGACATGAGGTCAATGCTAGAATATGCTGAATTCGTGGTACGGGGAAAGGGGAGGAAAATGAAGCTCGCAAGTGGGGGGCTGAGAGCCATGGGGACGCTAAGGGTAAAAAAAAAACCGCCGCAGGGGGGAAGGCGACCCCTCTAAAGGAAAAGTACGGGGGGAAGGAGAGGTCCCCACCGGAAGGGGGAAAGCTCGCTGCGGCGATTAAGCGGCGAGCGGGGCAATCTGTCATCGGAAAAGGGGGGGTGGTGTGTGCCCGACAAGACCATCTGTGGGGATAAGGGCCGATCTGCTTGCTTCGTAGAAGAGGCTCATAAAGACCGTCCGGTAAACGCCGGAAAGCGTCCCATACCGCCATCACTGAAGAAGGAAACTGAGCACGCCAAAACCACTCAAGGAGACGGGGAAAATTCAAGGGGGAATCAAAGGCCCTCGTCTGTATGCATTGAGCAAAGGGGTGAAACCGAGGAAAGGGAAATCGGAAAAGAAAAACCTCATAAGGCAGGGAAGAATGGACACGTCAAAGCAACGTCTGGCTAAGTCGTTAGGCCAGCGTACTTCCTTTGGACAAGCCGGAGCGGTTGGGGTAGGGGAAAAAATGCGAAGGGAAAAGAAGAAGGCATCCGTCCAGAGGAAGTGTACTCGCCTAAATCAAGAGCCTCTGGAATAATAAAGAACAGTTCCAAAGGGACCAGGAAAGGGGGGGACACAGAGATCAAGGTCGGGGATCAGGTCTGGGAATACCTTTACCGGATCAAGAACTCAGGGGCGGGGCCGAATAATAATTTGAAAACCGGAAAAAGTAGAAACACGAAGGGGAAAAAGCACGCAAAGAGCCCGAGGCCCCGTCACCGAGAGCGGCTTCTACAAACTACCGACTCAAAATGGGGGAGTTCTAAAAGGGGGTAAGAATTCGTCATGTGAGAAAGACTCAGATAAGGGGGGTGGGGCTCTGCTCGAGTCCGGGGAAGTAGGAGACTCACCTCTTGGCTAAGGTAATGACCACGCTGGCGTAAAAAATATTACGGACTAAGAAGCCTACTGGTAAAGCAGACTGGGGGAGGCTGGAACTAAAGCATTTACGTTACGGTATCACCCACTGTAACGGGCATACTGGAGGACCAAAAACAGACAGAGACTTATGCTTCTCCATCCAGGTTCTCCAATCGAAGTGTACGTGAATGCAGAAAAAGTCCCTGGGGGGGAAATGAACTACAGGGAGGAAAAGGTTGGTTTAAAAAAATTTAAGACTACAAAGCCGGGGGCGAGGCATGACGAAGAATGTCTATGGAAACCGGATGCTAGCTGGACGTCTGGCTGGAATCAAGCTCCATCGGGAGTCCTGTTGATCATCCATAGGGCAAGGGTTACTAACGATCTCAAAGGCCAGAGGGGGAGGGAGACCGGGGCCCCAGGATGGGGGGGGCAGGGGAAAGAGCAGGGGGAGGACCTTAACTATGAAAAGCTTTCACAGGCAATCCGACCCGGTATGGTAGGACCTCCCCTCCCCACAGCGCTGTCGGCATGCTCGCTGCCTTCAACCAAAAAGCTGGGAAGGATGCTGATGTGTGCATGCACAATACAGAAAAGGCAACTGACAATGACTAACCTCATCTAAAAAAATTGTGCCTCAAGAAAAACATGGTCGCGAGCCTGAGAGAAAAAACAACAAACGGAGGGTGGGAAAGAGAGCATGCAGAACCCAGGAGGGATGCAAATGAGAGAATAGTCTTCGGGAAGGTAGTCTCTAACCGACAAGCTTGGGCAGAAACCATCAGCAACCATATCGGGTGTGCGCATAAATCTTTCAGAAAAGACAACGGACCTTGTTGAGTGGCGGACGGGCTTTCAGGGCCGCGTTAAGCACCTGTGAAGGGGGCGGGCACAGGCACGGCGGAGGTCACCTGGGAAGATCGGAAAAGAAACTCGTATAAGTCCAGGGATATAATTCGTTGTCGTCATAGGTCCTTGAGTGTGGAAAAGCACACGAAGGAACCGGGGCGCTGCCATGACAGCCCTATGAAGGGAGAGACTATATGGGGTCGTCTCCAGCACGAATTAAGGTCCAAAATAAACGACGCGTGCGGGACTGAGAGAAAACCTCTTTCTCCCATGGGCAAAAGAATCGAAAAACCGCCAAAGGGAGGTACCGTCTGGATAAGAAAAAAAGGTAAAAAAAATTCGGTAGAGCAGAGAATACCTTTAATAGGGAAAGTGGGAGGCAGGGAGAAGGGACATCGACCGCTGCGGGGGACCATCACCGTTAACCGCACTGAGGAAAAACGCCTATAAAATCAGCGGGGAAGGGAAGAAACAAGAGAGAGGCACGGGATGATTGCGAATGCCTAAGGCCTCTAAGAAAGCGTAGGAGGTCATCTGAAGATGCAATATGCGGGGAAAGGGAGAACAAACATGATCGAGGCAATCCTTGTCAACTCATGAACCAGGGAACTCATGCCAGACCAAAGAACACTTGTGGGCTGAAGTAATGGGGAAAGCTGAGGGGGGACAGGGAAGGACTCCTGGTCAGGGCCGCCGTTCGTTCTCTGGGAGAAGTAGGTAGGGTGGGAAACCGGGCGGAGTGCGTGCTCCTTAAAAGAGGAAATAGGTGGTCCTGTAATAAGCCGTTAGCCGCACCCTTGGAAGGGGAAGGGACCTGGGTGGAGAGGGATCCCGAGAAGCTCGGAGGGAGCCTAGAATCACGCCTGAAATCAGCGGGAAGCGAAGCGGGCAAGGGAGCCAACTACTCAGGACTCTAAAGATCACTGATGGTGGCGAAAATCGGAGTGGGGAAAGAAGTTGAGGCTCGGAAAGTAGAAGTGAGTCGGAGGCGGTGGTGCAGAAGGGAGCGTAGGAAAAAGTAATCGCCCAGGTTTCCTAACACAGGAGCGGTACCGAGGGGAGGGGAATTTCCCGGAAAAATGCTTTAACCTTGGGCAGCGACGCTTGCTCGACAGGAGGAAGGAGGGGGGAGGTGCGGCTTGCCAAAATCGGGAGTAAGGATGAGAGAAGAACCAATAAGTCCGATAAACAGCCGAACTTGCAGGTCTTAAAAAATAATAGAGCCATAAGTCAATAGCACTGATACCAATAACGCAAACCGAGCGCCGTGGCAACTGGAGGGGTTTACATACGCAGGAAGGAGACGACCTCTCTATGTTCGGAAACGGGACTGTTGTTGCGGGGGAAGCGGGGAAAACATTATAACACTGGGAAAAAAAAAACGGGATATCGCCCAGGCAATAATTTCCAGGGACTCTCGCTCAAGTCCTGCGCCGAAAAATATATGGACGAGGCTAGGAGAAAAAGAAAGCGGGATCTTTCCAGGGAAAAGGGTCGCGACGGGATCGCAACTTTATAAGAATATACGCCAGAACAGCAGTTAGCCGGAAGAATCTGGAGGGAAAATCCCCGGACTAAAATGACTTTAAGGACAAGAATCCGGAAAGCTCCGCAAAAGGGATTAAAAAATGGGAGCACAGGAAATGCTAGGCTGCTGGTAAACGGGAGCAGTATAAATCTCACGAGGCCGAGGGACCCGCAATGACATTATCAGCGCAAAGAAAGAAGAAGAAAATACTGACGATGACACAAAGGGGGGGGAAAGAGTGTATAGAGGTAGGTCAGCGAGCCATCAACTACGCGGCAAGGTCCGCCACAGGAGGGGGCCTGGAGGGTTCCTAAAGGGGGAAGAAGAGAACAAGGCGGGTCGAAGCCGGAGAAGAAGGACTTAAGGGTGACAATAGAGGCCCTCCGACTCAGCGCACAAAAGCACAAAAAGCATCAACAACTGGGCCGACAACGCGAAGCCATAGTGACCACGAAAAAAAAAACGGAGGATGGAAAAAGGGAGTGAGGGATGGTGATCGGAAAGGGGGTGGTCGGTAGATCTGTGGTCTAAGGTCGCGGAAGGCATAGCTTTTGAAAAACTTGGGAGCGGGAGGGAGGCCGAGGCCTCGCGGCAGGAAAGGTGGAAAAAAGCAAGACACCTGACCCTTACTTTTTGTTCGATGAGGAGGAGGGCCTCTTACCTAGGATCACAGAGGGAAAGCCAGAGGGCTGGAATCTGGAAGAATCCTGTCTTAAGGTCTCTCTCTCGTGTTAAGGAAGGTGAGGGGACCGCGCGGCGACATGCCTGCTAGAAGGGTGGGGGGTCTTAAACCGAGCTCATTGTCACTTGCGGGGAACACCGGAGGGTGCCAAGTGACTTCGACAATTCCTGGGACTAACCCTTGTGACCTTCAGTTTATCCAATTTACTTCAAAATAATGAACTGCTATTGCTGGTACTGGGAGAAGAGAAGACCTTAAAAGGAACGAAAAAGGGGTGGAGAACGGAACCCTCGCAGTGTTTAGCCCTGATATTAGTCCTTCCGGGAAAAACATTACCTGGGGAATTTCCCGAAGGAAGGTGAAGAAGCTACTTTGGGGGGGCTGGGACTTGCAGGTCGGCTACGCGAAGCGGGGTCCCTCTCTCGAAAGAAGGGGAGTTAGTAGGGCGTCTTAGCTCCCATTCTGATTTGGAAGGGTCCTCTTCTGTGCATGAGACGTGGAGGAGAATTATCACAGGCAATCGACATTTCTCGAAGTACTCGGGTGGGGAAGCAATACATGAAAGGCTGGTTTATGGGGAAGACTTAGTTTGGTTTTTGGTGGGTTGGTGTTTGTGGGGGGGGGGGGGGTGGGTTTTGTTGTGGGGTTTTGTGTTTTGTTGTTGGTGGGTTTTTGGGTTGGTTGTGTGTGGGGGGGGGTGGGGGGTTGTTTTTTGTGGGTGGGGGGGGGGGGTTGGTTTTGTTGTTTTTGTTTTTTGAGGGGTGTTTGGGGTGTTTGTTTGTTTGTGGTGGAGCAACTGGTACGTTACGTGAGACAGGCCTGGGGCGAGGGGTGGCGACCGGCCAAAAGGAAGTGGGAAAGTCGGAACGCCTTGAGGCCGAGAAGACTAACATATGGAACAGAAACAAGAAATAGAAGCGAGTAGTGCAGAAACGCCTCCGGACCCAAGCTTGAGAATAGACTGCCGGCTTAGCGCGTCGGTGGGGCTACCGGGAAAACTGCCGAAAACAAAACCTAAATGAATGGGAGATGAAAAAGTGCACGGGAAAAAAAAAGGCAGGCCTGTCGGCGACGCGTGACGACTGGCAGAAACAAGAGTTGGGGGATAAAAGTGCGAATGACATACTGGAAAAGCACCATCGCGGTCACAGTGGGTAATTGGAGAAAGAAGTACATGAGTGAAGACCACGAATGCCCAAATGCCCAAAAAACCCGAATTTTACACTCCAAGTTCAAAAACGGGGAAGGGGGGGGAGAAATTAAACATTGATTGCCGAACCAATGGACCGGCCTCCACACCTCCTTACGTGGCACTAATCCAGACCAGAATGACCGGAAATTACGGTAGATACCGAACCGACAGCACTACAATAAATGGGAAAGAGGGTTGGAAGAAAGGTCCGCGATTCCCACACAGAAAAAAAAGAACTTCCTTTCGGGCTGCAGGAAAGGTCCGGACGTGCCTGAGGGGGCCGAGAAGAAGGGGGGCTCAAGGTCGTCAATATTCTCCTATGACATCTAACAGGGGTAGAGGGGGGGGCGAGCTTGGAACCAGAAAAAGCTGAACACTACCATCCTCTGCGGGACTCAATTCCGCCTAGAGAGTCAGTCGCGGGTACTCCGGATTTAACCATACCGGACGCGACATGCGGACAGAAGGGGGAAAGAGGTTACGTCCCTATGGTTTGGGTGAACCAACTATAATTCTATTAGACCGTATCTCCAATGTGAGAAGTCATAGTGGAGCTAAGAACACACTGTAAAAAAAGGTTGCAAGGTTGGAGGATGGGGCTTACATTGGGAGAACTTATAAACACCTGCAAGTCCTGATGCTATCTCATCAGGGTCCTAGGCCTCCTTACGAATTGAGTGAGGCAAACGAACGGAACGGGGCTAGAGAAATCTTAGAGGAGGGGAAGGGCCGCGCCCATCTTGGAATTACGGGGTGCGGCACCAAACTCAGGGAAGGATGACAGAACGATCCTTACTTCAAATCGAGGTGACTTAGGGGAGACAGGGGGGAAAACATGGGAACGGTTCGGGAGGAGGGGTCCGACCGACGATGACCAGGGAGGGGAACGGAGGGATCTCCAATGAAAAAGGTAAAAGAAGGACTCCATCAAAGTTCGAATGGAAGCATGCATCGGTTCCGTGCGAAAAAAGAATCCTTGAGGCTGCGTGAAGGGTGCAGGCCACACATCAATCTGTGTCGATTTTGGACTAACGGCTCTCTGTCCTGAAGCCAACGCGGCTTAGCGG
>Ga0179591_1311318_pt1 | contig 10593 bp, 8 predicted proteins | sample CZOMad2_1_08_16f_FD_182891 | JGI IMG/M metagenome (GOLD analysis project Ga0179591, IMG submission 182891) | Vadose zone soil fungal communities from Angelo Coast Range Reserve, California, USA - CZOMad2_1_08_16fungal (PacBio error correction) | ecosystem: Environmental > Terrestrial > Soil >...
ATCTCCATCTCGACCCAGGCTTCCTCGAGAACCTTAAAAAAGGCCTTATCAAAAATAGGCCAGGAGCCCATCATGACACGACGCCGCAGAACGCGTCTTCAAAGAAGCAGGTCCCACCAGGGCAAACTAATTTACTATAGTCGAGCATCAAGCGGGGGGAACCTTAGGGGGAAAACGGGCTCGCCGGCAGGCGGGGTAGGGGGTGACGGCTTCGAACCTAGTTGCCGAAGCTTAGCGGAGGAGGTAATTATATTCGTAAATGAAAACAGCTACCCACCGGGGGCAGCTGTACATAGAGCGGTCGTCGGACATAAAACAACTACATGTGACATAGGCAGGGAACGAAGTACGTCGCCTCCGAAGGTGCGGGTCCGCTCTCGAAAGCGCGAAAAGGAGATAAAGGGCAAATAAGTCGTGATCAAGCTCTATCAGACAAAGGTGGCTAAAGCCTCCTGCGGACCCTAAGCCGCTATTCGCATAGAATCTGACGATCTCTCGAGGGTGAAGATAGTGAATATTTCCTTGCGAAGGGACCTAGTAGCCATAAACATCTGTAACTCTATCTAACGGAGGGTTTATCACTTGCTTCCGAAAAGGGGTGAGAGAAAGCTTGTAGAAGGCAGCGTGGCTAAAGATCACCCGGGGCAACGCCTCTATCTCTCTCATGTATCCACCCTCAGTTGTTTCGTTTACGACTTGGCACGGTGAACTCACGGATCCGAGTACAAACTTCAATTTGTTCCACAGACGTCTAGAAGAAAAGGACAATGTGACACCTGCCGCGATTACCAAAAATCTTCAATGGATATGGTTGAAAAAAGAAAGAACTCATTAGCCTCTCACGAGAGGGGGGGAATCAGGGGTAGTCGGGAAAACGAAGCACACCGTGCGCTGGCCATCACAGAAAAATCTATCGAAAAGGAAATGTCAAACGGCAAAATTAAGCCTCGAAATAAAAGGATCAACTGGGTGAGACAAAAGGGAAATGTATGCTCTTTAGGCCCTTACCGAGGGAAAACGGATGAGTCTACCCGAGACGGGTATGAACCGTTCTTGGCCAGGGGAACGTCTAAGAAGGGAAGTATTCTGAAAGGAAAATGCCGCCTCAATCTTCATGTACGTCAGGTGTCCACCAAGGCGAAAACTTCTGGTCAAAAAACTTGAGCGACGCGAAGCCCCCTCTCGGCACGAACCGTTGGGTCCCGGAAAACTGGCCGGTCAACGGGACGAACTCTCAAGCTCCCTGGAAAGGCGGATTGCCGTCGAGCGCAAGCGCCTAGTAATTCAGAGCGTAAGAAAAGGTTGGCAAGGACGGGACCATTCAGAAGCGCATAAAAGGGAGCTGTAGAAACGAGCAAAAAAATCCTCTCTTTAGGAGGTCAAAGGGTAATCCCCCCCCCCCACACCAGAGGGGAGGGTGTCACAAGATAGTGTTAAGAGGGTACAAAAATGAATGCGCATACAATTACTTCTTATGTGGGCATCGACCCAGAGTTAAGTCATCCCCCCCACCCCCTAAGGCCCAAAAGACCCCCAACGCCCCGATGACCCCACAAACAAGCGACCACCGAATAATGACCCCACCCCCCCCACCCCCAACACACCCTCCAAAAATAGCCCAGAACCCTCCAAACCAACCCTCCGACAAGAACCCCCCAAAAAATCCCCCAAACCCAACCCCACACCCCAAGAAATAAGCAAACAACTCTTTATTAAAGACTCCTCTTACCAATATATGAAGACTATTCCTATAACCGCTACTTAAAGCTTTTGGGCCCTGGACGTCCTCCCGGACGTCACCCGAGAGGACATGGCAAAGACTTCAAAAGAAGTGAGCCCAAGGGAAGACCCCGAATTAGACCGTCGCGAAGGTGCGCACACACAGCGGGTGACCGTGCCACTGGAGGCCAGAATCTGTCCGTATGCCGTGACGTAAAAATACTAAAAAGACTCGATCGGGCCCCCGAGCCATACGGACATAGGTACTTAGGCTTTTGTTAGGGCCGCAGGAAGGAAACGCCCCGGGAATAACCGGAATCCTCAACGTGAATGGGGGTTGGTAAGAGGCAGCAAAGGCCCGCATTGCAAAGGAAACGAAGGGGCGCTTCGAACAGGGATCGGGGGGTCGACTGGTCCCGCCCCAGTCCCCTGCCGGTAAACCCTCACTGTCTGTGGGTCAAAAGCGGGGGTCGCTCGATGCGTTATTCAATCCTACGGAGGGTCCGTACTAACTAACGGAAGTAAAAAACCTGGGTGGTAGGGGCTTGCTTCTTTATGTTGAGCAGCCTTTGCAAACTTCCTTACTCATACTGACAGAACGGCCGACTAAAAAAGCAGACCCGCTCGAGAGATTCTGGTGCATAATCCCGGCGCAGTCTAAAAAAAGACCAAGAGTCCTAGAGAGTCGGCCTCAGAGGGGGGATCCGCGAATGGGGCCTTAATCGGTCGAGATATCAGAAGTATCAATCTCTATCCTTGAGGAATAGCAGCAAAGGGGAGAGGACAGCGAAAAAGGTTTGTCGAGAGAGCAAACGCAGAGTATCCGAGGGCCAATTTATAAAGAAAAAATGCAGTTCTGTCTCTCCCAAGCGAGAAGCGTCGTCACTGGGTGCCAACGCCGGCCGACATACCTTACTATTATCTCGGAACACGGCCGCAGAGGAAAGGAAACTTACTCCAAACACACACAAACTGAAATACTCAGATAAGGGGAGGTGGGGACGCAGCTGGGCGCGTAAACCCGGACCGCGTGCCTTCCAAAAAGGTAAAAAAAAAAAAAAAAAAAAGAAAACAAAAAAAAAAAAAAAAAAAAGAAAAACAAAAAGAAAGAAAAAAAAAAACAAACCCCTCCCCCAAAAAACAAACAAAAGACAGAAAAAAAAAAATAAAAAGACGAAAAAAAGAAAAAAGCCCCCAAAAGAAAACCCACGCGGAGCAAAAAAACAAAAAATACACACACAAAGGGCCACCAACCGAATAAAAACACCCCACCAGCCCCCGACTAAACACAAAGAGGAAGGCCCACGAAACGTGACAACACAACCGCCCAGAAACGACGCCCCATAAACAACAACCTCAAGGCCAGTCGGAAGTAAACAAAGCCCCCAGCCAACCTCAAGAACCCCCCCTATTCGCGGCGAAGACCTCGAACCAAAAACATTAGATGACTCTGCCCCGCTTTGGGGTCGGATCCAAACATGTTCTTTCAAGTCGCCCCATTCACGGTCCGGAAAGGAAGATTTCTACAACACTTTACTGTGAGGGGTGCTCTCGCTGAAGGCAGAGCAGCGTTTAGACAAACTCTATGAAAGAACTCGAGATACTTCCTCTGATACTCTGCAATAAAGGCCTATGAAGCGATAGTCACTTAAGGAGTGAAAAACCTAGAAAAAGACGCGGATGAGGATTGCCGCCCCACGACTCTAGGGGGAAGGAAGTGTCTTTAGGGGGGGTCTCTTGGAGCGGCCGTTTCTGAATCTAAGTCTCTGCTAAGGGCCTGGGGAAAAACGGTCCATCCCCGAACTACGCAAGTCCGTCCACTACAGTCAACCCGGGACCGCCGTAAGTTCTGATCAGGGGGTGACTAGAACGAACGGATTACCCGCACGCAAGAGCGTGTACTCAAAAAAAAGCTCGACCCCTCGAGAGGTTTAACCCATTGAGGGGAAGGGAAGAGAGCGTTAACCTACCGATCCGGTAAGGATCAACACGTATCAACATACTTTCGAAGGAGAAAGATCGCGAAAATTTACTGTACCATTAAGAAGTCATTATCCCGGCGATGCCTAACAGGAGGTACCTCACGTTACCCTCCGCCGGCGACGGAGGTCCTCGAAATTGATCTATCTTCGTGACGTGCACTCAGGTCTCGGCCCTGGTCAAGAATTCACTGGGGGCAGAGGGCCCGGAAAAAAAGCTTGGGGGAACTACGTCTGCCTACTTGACTCTTGCGCCCATTGTCCGGGAACAAGACGAAAGGCTGGCGGGTCCTCCTTGAACAAGTCCTCTCGTAGGCGACGAAAGTCACCATAAATACAAACAGCCGGCGGGGGGGTGCAAGGATTCGGCCCGACTAATTCTGGGGGAGGACGCGCTGATGGAAAGCATCACTCCTAAACCGACTACATACTTTCATCGGGCGTGAAAACCTGAACCGTCGGCCCCCAACTGATTCAGCGGCTCAAGGGCAACAGCGCCATGGCGGGCCGGGAGTAACCCCGGTACAGGCAGAAAAAAAAGGGGAATACATCTGTTCGGGGAGCTTAGCCGCGACTCGGACAAAGGAAGCTAAACAGGAGAGGAAGAATGGCTGCAAGACGTTCATGGTCGAGATCTGGTGTGAAAGTGCCCGCAGGTGCCCTAAGAAAAGAGAATGATGCCGACTTTTCTGGGCGCTTCAAAGTGGGCGAAAAACTGGGCTTCCAGAAACTTTTCAGAAGGCGCCGACGCGTCTCTTCCGAAACACGCCCCTCGCGATCCTTCGCATCACACAGAAATACTTAAAACGGTCCCTGTCGAGCCCGAGCCGAGTCCGGTCAGAAAACACACTTATCATGGAAACACTCATGCTCAGATATCGCCTGGGCAGGATCCGAAGAGCGCTGGGGAAAGCGGTTTAAACGTGCCGTCTTGCCCTGGGATCTCGATAAAAAAAGGGGGGGGCAGCGCAAGTGAAGAAGGAGGGAGGACGAAAAAGTCAGACGACAACGCTTTAAAACACCAGGGAGGGACGGCAGTAGAGTGGGGCGTGGCTCAATTGAAAGGAGGTAAACCGCAGCAGGACGAGTAAAAAGTGGTGGTATGGGTCAACGGACGTCGGGGGGGAAAGCCAATTGACCGGAGCTAAGGGCCAGGCCTAAACGGAAACAAAAGGATAAAAAACAAGAAAAAAGAACAAACAAGAAAAAACAAACACAAACGAAACCACCCCCCCAAAACACCACAAACCAAGACGAAAACAAAAGGGGGAAGAGGAAAAGAGAAGAAAAGAAATACAAAACAAAAAGAAAAAAAAACTATAGGGAAAAAAAGAAAACCACACCCAAAACTCTACAAACGAGAAGACGAACTAACGACGCGGGGCGGAGAGAAACCATCAACAAGTGCTAACATAGGGGGAACGACCAAGCCGGAGCTTCGAACGCCCCTGAAGGAATACAAAGTCAAAGGTCCGTCCAAGCGAAGCGTTATCACGCTCGACGACCTAAACGGGGGAGGAGGTTGAAGGAACCGAGACAACTTCGATCGAAAAACGCGGACGCTCGGGAAAGACACAGAGCTATAAGGGTATAAGCAAACCCTGCTGGTTCAAAATAGAGCTGTAAGACTAAGAGGCATGGGTCGAGAAGGTATAACTTCTATCGGACGTGACTTGAGGCGAGCAGGTAACGGAATCATCGCCGAGAAAGCGTGACTTCGATGGGATTCGAGCCAGGAGGAAAGGTAAGCGCAGCCGCGGTGGTAAAAAGGTTTTCAGGCGAAGAACGGGAACTAGAGAACAACATCGCTCACCGGCAGGATATAAGAAAAACCATAAACACACAGAATCATGTGAGAAAAGGAAGAAAGCAAAACAGAACGGGCCTACGAGTAGCTTCTAAGAGGAGGGGCCTGGTAGAATGCTTTTCGTGAAAGAAGAGAAAGCAGCGGCTTAAGGACCGGCTAGCCTGATGGTTCGGACCTTACGAGACGGAAGGCCATAGCCTCCCTTTTTGTCGAGGGATCAAAAAATTAGGAAAAAAGAGGAAATGAGGACAGCGAAGCAACAGTGCCTGCCAAAAGAGAACCTGTCAAGGACGGCGAACGTGATACCGTTACAAAAAAAACGTACACAAGCAAAAGTCCGCGATGGCACGAAGGATTCACGACAAGGGACATGATCAATCTATCTAAAGAGAGTCCTCCGATCTTAAATAAACTTCAAAAAGCTTTCAACATATCTGCAGGACGTCATGTCAGGTCCGCTGCTCTTAAAACCTAGGTTGAGAGATAGGCCCTCTTTTCGTCTTCGGAAAAAGACAAGATACACCACGTAAGCTGTACTAGCGCGCCGTCAAGTACATCAAACCGCCATCGACGAAGCGGTCAGAAAGAGGGTCAGTCATACAAGAAGAAGGACCATTGGCCGCGACGGAAAAGGCGACTTTCAAATAACGCTTCGTGCTAACACCTTCAAGACAGGGCTCATCATCTTGGACCTCCTCCTAGTGCGATAGCTTGACGGAGCGTCCTAGGGGGGCGAGGAAGGCTCCTTACTTAAGAACGTAAAGAGAGTTGGTACGTCGGAAAGCAAGTCGATGACTATCCGGTGGGAGCGACAGACAGAAACGAGTAAGCTCTTGGGGAGGCCTCAAAGAGGGGGTGCTTATTCCCTCCCTACCAAGTCCAAGGTGACCCCCCAATATCCGACCTTTGGGGGGTGCTACTCAACGAACCGGTCAAAAAGAAACGTCAGAGTCGTTGCAAACCGCCGATCCGCGAGTACACTTCCCCTTGGATTCTGAAAAGTGCGCCAGCAAAGTGCATTTTGGCCCATCTCCCACACTCCCCGTGTGGACGCAAACCAAGAGTGCGTAAAATGGACGTGGTCGGTAGAATTATTCCTACCTAATTCAAAGGTCGGCGTCAGAGACACCTCACCGTAAGGAGTAATGGCACGCATGGAACGGCCCACTGAACTCACTTGCAGGCTGGAGAGGGGGATAATATCCTCTCTTCTAAGGCTTGGGCCGTTAAATGAGTAACTGGGAACATCGAAAGAGGGACTACTTGCATGCCGATTTTTAGTAAACAAGATGAGGCGCGAGTACGCTTCAGGTGATGCAGAAAAAGGGTGCCTTTGATCTATGGATGTCTCGGACGTCCCGGGGTACAATCCTCAGGAAGAAAACCTACCAAAAATGGAGCAGAAATAACCGCACAACCTCTTCACAAGTATTTGAGTCACGGATCGGAATTAAACCCCCTCTTTAAAAAATGGGACGTTCATGTGGATCTAACTTATAAACTCAGGTCTATTCCCTGTTTAAGCAACGAAATCTCCTAAATGTCTTATAACTTGAACAAACCGACCGGCTGACGCAGTCAGCGAAAAGGGACACTTGGATGGGCACCCGGGATCTGTTTACGAGCCAGGAAATAATTTTGAAGGCCGGGTCTCTAATAGAAAGCGTTTTCAGCGGACTAGGTCGCCATCCCCGTGGGTCAAGACCAGTAAGGGAAAGAAGACCAGACTACCGATCTTTGGGGGGGGGACCCCGTTTTTCCTCCCTCCGAAAGCACGTCCGACGCGAGAAAATGGGGCCCTCCCTCCCAGATGCGCCCAAACGGACCAGAGAATTGGGGGAAACGCCGTCCGGATGGACTACACCCACAGTCCTGGTAAACTGCTGGCAAAGACGCGGTTACCGAAATCGAAAAGAACAAAAGAAAAAAAGACGTACACGAGAGAGGCCGACAGGCGAAAACCTGCGGGCGGCGGAGTCGTTGACGTTCCAATGTTCACAAGTGCGCTCGGACTCCCGGACGCGACTGCACTTCATCGTGAGGTGAGGGGGATGCGGCGAGGCCCTGCTATTTTCTAGCCGTGCTCGAGAAGAAACGAGGGGAAAGCAGTGTACCCATAAAAAAGGACTCATCCCTTGGCAGGGTCACATTTTTCTGGGACAGCGGTTCATCCAATCGTAGGGGGCAAATTAGTCAGTCCAAAAAACGCCTTTCCCAGAGAAAAAAGGGTTCGTGAAAAGGCGTCGTTAGGTTTAGTCATAACGGATGAAAACGAAGATTTCCCCCGGAGACGAAGAAGTAGAAAAGAAAAGCCCGCTTAACGATCAACTACTACCCCCTGCTTCTGTATTGAAAAAAGGGCCACCACGCCGGAGGCGAAAAGAATAAATCGAATCGGCAGGAGTCCCGTAACCAGGTCGCTTCTTAGGAACCCGTCGGCGAGAGTCCTACCTGTTTCCGAATCTAGAAAAAGATCTACCGAGCACCTCTTCGGCCGGCAACACGTACCATGTCGAAGCGCCAGAGCCGAGACTCGCGGTCATTAAGACAACTCCCGCAGGCCGGGAGCGAAAGAGACACGAGGGTCTGGTTAAGCTCAAACGGAGACGCGGGACGGGATCCGCACGCGAGCAGGGAAAACGAAGCACTAGGCACACCACAGGGACGTAAAATAAAGAAGAAGGAGTGGAAAGGGCATATCGTACTCCTTACAGAAGCAGCTAGAAACCTCTATAACGGCCGTGGGTCTAGGCCAGACCCCACATATTGGATGATTTCCTACCTGCCCTCTCGGTAAGGGCGATGGCAAGCTCCCTAACTGCTAATGCTGCTCTAAGGAGATCGAGGGGGAGCTCGGAGGAGAGGGCGCCGACGATGACAGACAGAGCTATAAAGGAATGGAAAACTTTGGTGCGAGAATCGACGGACTGAGTGCCGGATATCCTGTATATTTCTAAAGAAAAGGTAGCCGCACCGGGGTCGGAGAAGCGAAGCCGTCGTCTCGAATAAATTCTGTCTAAGAAAGGACCAAGGGTCAAGAAAGCTTCTTTAAAAGTGTCAACTCCTTAATGCACCTTTGGGGGCCTTCACCGAAAAGGTAAACAAAGGGAGGAATCCGCCGCAAATGGAAACAAACCAAAAGGACGGCCAACCCGCAGCCGCGAGGGGGTGGGACTTCATGAACTCTGTTACTTGCGCCCGCACGGGCCACCGTCGGAATGAAAAGCCTGCCGCCGGGAAGGAACCTACACGGTCAAGGGTTGCAGGAGGGGTTACCCGGCTATGGGCTGGGTACCTACTACAGAGAACGAAAAAAGGAACACGTAGGCAATAAGACGTTACAGGAGTTCAAACTGGGAAGGTCGACGGCGCGGGAAATGGTTCAAGGCCCTCCTCTGAGCCCACTCCGCGGTCCGGCGAGGGAAAAGAATCTGCGTCGACAGGGAGGGGAAAGGGATCCCAGAGCGTTTAGTAGAAAGACAGCGCCAAACGACCGGAGACGGAAGACAAGACGACGGACGGGTGCCCACGGCTGGGGGAGACCGAACTCGAGGCCACAAGCCCGTCCAGCGACGAAGGGAACCACAGCCCGAAAAAGACGGGAAACCAAAAAGGCCCTTATGACCGGTGAAAGGAAAAGGCCGGTTAACAGCATGCCTCGTGGAACAACTCCAAAGGGAGGGCCGTGGTTTACCATTATCTTCGGCAGAAAAAACAGGACTCGGGGGGGTCAGACCTAATCCCTGGCGCGATGAGGCCCCAGGGAAATTGCCCCGTCGTTCAAAGACGCCCGAAAAAACAATAGCGAGCCATCAATCTCCGGGGAACCACTTAGGGGGAGGGAGACGGGGTTGGAACGAAGGGGCCAAAGTAACTGCCAAAAATAACGGTGGCCGAGCTGGATGGAGTTAAGTTCGTCCCTATTCTGGTTGGAAGAGTCAGGGGAACCGTCTCCGACGGCGTGCGCGCCGTCACCTAACAGCCCAAAAGGGTCAGCGCAAGAAGGGCCCAGGAATACACCTGTCGACGATGTCAGAAAAAGGCCAAAGACCGCGGGACGGGAAAAAGCGCCCGAGCCTGAACTTCGGGCTAAACTTGTGGGGATAGCATTTAAACGGCGGAGGCGCTCCACTTGGGCCTGACATAGGTTGGAACGTCGCTCTCCCTAGGGCACTTGGGGGGCTCGGTGGGCCCCTTGCCTTCTGGAGATCATTCATAAAAGTCCTCCAACTCTCGTAAAGAAAATGCCCGCGTGGGAAGGCAATTCATTAAAAAGGGGATAAAACGCGCTACAGTTTTAAGGGAAGTGTACGAGAGAGGGGCAACCAGTCCTTTTTGACCACTCTGATTAGAAAAAGACAGGGGCTAAGGACCGTCGCATAACAAATGGGGACGGTGACGTTCCGTTTGGGGGAGCACCATTTAGAAAAAAGAGCAGGCCAGGGTATATCCGCAGAGAAAAAGAGCTTGCTCAAACGTGCTAAGTGGAAATCTAAAACACGAACATAAAGGAAAGTACAGATAAACGGTTAAACTTCCATTACCTGAGCATTTTCACCTCGCAGGGAAGACGCAATCCCACGTGACTTGACATCCCGAGTCCACTCGGATCTCAAAAGCTAGAGGGAAGCAATAAGAGGATTATCACCTTGCGGTGATATTCTGTAAAACGAAATCAGGCCAATGAGGAAAAGTTGTCGCCCTTCTCTCTTAACGCCCGCAACTTGACGAGGGAAGGCCGATCGTAACTGAATTAAGAGAAGATCGTCCCATGGACAGCCTCAGTCCAGTATTTCGGATTGACGCCCAAAGGAGTACTAAGAGTAGTGTAGCTGTGGGTCGCCAGCGTAATAGAAGACCGCGGCCGCTAGAGGAAACCGCCGGTACGGGGACGAACCTTACAAGGTAAAAGAAAGCTCATACCCGAGAGGGAACTTCCGATCGGAGGCTAAACTCCAAGAGGAAAAGTGACCTTTTCGGACTGGTTAGTCGTGAAAAAAACCTTACCCCTTTTCGGTCACCCTCCGAAGAACCAAGAAAAAAAAGACGGATCAAAGGCGCGGGGAGCAGACTGTGCGGGCTCTGGAG
>Ga0179591_1377870_pt1 | contig 10593 bp, 11 predicted proteins | sample CZOMad2_1_08_16f_FD_182891 | JGI IMG/M metagenome (GOLD analysis project Ga0179591, IMG submission 182891) | Vadose zone soil fungal communities from Angelo Coast Range Reserve, California, USA - CZOMad2_1_08_16fungal (PacBio error correction) | ecosystem: Environmental > Terrestrial > Soil >...
TTAACCCATGTGACGACAACAACTCATGCCGACGCCCAAGACGCATGCAGAGGGCTCAATAAAGGAAAAATCGGGGAAAAGCCCAAAAGACCGGGACAGACCTTTGGGCCACTGTTGCGTGATCTCTCTACGCAAGGGGCGCCGCAAGGGGTCAAAAGACAGAGAAAGCATGAAAAAAAAGGAGAGTGTGCCGAAACAGGACGCACGCAGCTATTTGCCCAAGGATTTACCTATGTAAAAAAAATGGCACGGGCACAAGGAAGAGGGGAGACCTGACGGGCCGTTCGCCCAGAACCAGGCGCTGAAACCAAAAACAAGGAGGGGATGGGAAGGTGGTTCTCTTCTAAAGGAATCACCTTAAAAGTAAGAGGGCAAGAGGAGGGGATAGACGAGCGTCCATCCCGGGCCGACGGAACGGGAGGGGGCTACTATGCCGCCTCTAAGGTTTTCGCCAAACGTAGCAGATGCTTGATAAAAGTTAAGCTCCAAAGGACACTCGGGGGACGGAGATGTCATCATCGCAAAGGTTTAGACAAACAGGTCGCGGAGAAAAAAGGCCTGAAAGAATTGGGGAAGGGAGCGGAGTCTTTGGCGGAAGGCAAGGCGGGGGGGGGGTCGTCCTTAAATTTGGGCCCCTAGAGTCGTCGCCATGTACCTCGTCGGCTCATCAGGGGGGGTGCGCTCAAGGGTGCCAAAAGGGGGGGAGAAAGATCAGAGGGGAGAAATAAGGGCAAAAATGGGTCCTTAGAAACTCGCAAATGAAATGCAAAACCGTTCGAACCAGGGCGCGGCAGGAAAAAAAGAGCTCCGTTGTATGAAAAGTTCTCTAGTACAAAGTCCCTCGGGCAGAGCGTAGGAGGACAATAACCCACGGCCAAAACATGGGTTGGAAGCACTTCACTGGAGGGTGGAGACGGCCAGATAAAAAACCAACGAGCCGAAACAAAGAGTGACCTGAATTTTCCGCCGACCATAAATCCAAAGTGGGATAGGCCGAGCGAGGGGGGGCAGGGGGGGCAGCTCCGTTGCTATCATATCCTGGGGGGTCTAAGTGATGAAGAGGGAAGGGGGAACCCTTACGTCCTAGAGGGACCACAATTTGGTGTACTTGGCGCCAAGTAAGGGATGCGCAGAACACATACTTTCTGCAGAGAAAAGAAAGGGCTTTTCGCCAGCAGGGAATTTCGGAAAGTTAAAGCGAGCTCTACTACCTGAAGGATTCAAAAGACAAAACGGAAACGAATTTGAGGGAAAGGGAAGTACAGGGGGCTTGGGGGTACGAAGTCAATGAGCGAGGGGGGGCCCAGCGAGGAAGGATCAGAGAAGGCGGGAAGTCGGCGGGGGCAATCCCGCGGAAAGGGCATAAAAAGGGACGTCGCATTACGAGAAGGGATAGCATCGAAGGACTCTGCATACGGCTACTGAAAAATAAGTTGGAGGAGAAAAAAAGTAAATGTTCAAGGGAAAGAGGAAAAGAAGACGGACACGAAGAAGGGAGCATAAGAAGCGGCGGAAAAGAATAAGGCCCAGCCCTCACGGGACAAAATGGCTTCGTCAGCTTCTAGCTCAATCGTGGCTGGGGAACATGGGGCGGGGAGGAGGAAAAGGGGATAGACCTCTCAAGGTCCTGATTAAAAAAACAAGGGGGAGAGTTGCTTCTGGTGGGCTCAGATGTCAGCAACTCTGCAATAAGTCCCGGGAATTCAGGGCCGGGTCCGGGGTAGGGTGCGCCGCTCTTCGGGCTCATGTGGACAGAAGTGGCAAAAAGGGAAATGCCAGAACTAACGAGGACGCCATGTCGAACACGGGGAAGGGAGTCGACCGAAAAAAATCAGAGGAGATTGGGGATCTATAAGCAAGCAGGAAAAATCACATATCTTGCCGCTACAAAGCGAAAAAAACTGCATAGGGATCGGGGGAGCTGCGTACTAACAAGTCCTCCGGGTAGATCGCTTACTCCCGACGAATTGAGGCAGGGCATGAGGGGGTGGGCGGGGGAAACAGGAAGATGCGGCCAGCTCTAGACGCCGAGCCTAGACTCCTAAGTATCTTCTCCAACAAACACGGAGAATAGATACGAGATGGCTCAGGCCGAGAAGAGTAGTTTTCGCGGCTTGTTGGGTTCGGCGAAGAATTCGGTTTTCACCTCCGTATGCGCGAAGGTGGGAGGAAACGAGAGGCGGGGGTACGAGATAGTGGAAACACGGTCTCGAAATGAAGATCTCGCTCTGATTTTAAGAAGAGGGAAAACGAGGAAAGGACCGATTATAGTGCCTATAGCCTCTCCATACAAATACTTAAAAAAATTTTGAAGTGGGGGAAGACAAAAATCGGGAAAACCACTAAGGAAGTGTCGAAATTTTTGAACTTTCGGAATCATTCTCGTCTAGGTGCAACAAGAGCATCTCAGATAAAAAGAGAAACAAAAAAAGCAAAAGGGGTCACTCCGGTTAATCTCTATCGGAGATCCAAAAAACATAGCCGTTTGGGTCGTCCTAGACTTTACTAGCAAGTCCATTATTCAGCATACCGGGTTGCGTGCCAGAGGGGATGATGTATTACTCCTGCTGCAACGGGAGTTCCTTTCCTTGCTCGATCAGAAAAAAAGGAAAATCAAGATAGGGGGCCGGACGAGCTCGCGGGATTACGGGGACAAATACTTTTGGTTACTAAGACTACTAGAAGCAATACCTATGAAGGAGGGACGAGAGGAAAGGGGGGAAGGCTCTGGCAAGATCATGAGTAGTGGGGCGAATTGAAGTCCCTGTGGTCATCTCAACTGCCAATATCCTGAGAAAAAAAAAAAAAAGAGAGGGGAAGAAGGGAAACGACCAAGCCCCACAGACACGTGAGGACTCGGGCTACGTGGGACGGTACAATCCAGCCAAAAGGTCCGAACAAAAAGGAAAATGAAAAATGAAGGGGGGCAGGAAAAGGCGGCGGTGCGAAACCATGTACTCGTTACCAGGTGAAGAGGCATAAAACAATGTTCAGGACTTACAGCGCGTTAATCTGTGGGGACGGCATCAGCTACGCGGATGGTGAACTCAGCACAAGGAACGGCAAGATGAACGACAACTACGCTTACGTCCTCTATACGCTATCGGTATGCAGAGGACAAAAAAATGGACCGGAGCCGAAGAGGCGCGGGGGAGGACAACGATCTGAATATTGCTTATGAGGAAGGAAGAAAGCCCATGGCCGCGAAAACGGTGGAGGAAGGCACTATATATCGCGCAACAGTACTGTCTCAGGAAGAAGAAAAAAGAGAACCAAATCTCAGGCCGCGCAAAGCCGAGCTCAATAACGCAATCATTATCTTCTCTTTAAGGGAACTTATCGGACCGACGTAATTTAAGGAAGCTAGCGCAGACAGAATCGAGGGCAAATTAGTCCTTCTTGACGAACGGGGGGGAAAACTCGGGGATACGGGTACCGGGAACTAGATTCAACTACCAAGTGAAAGGGTAATAAAAACAACTCCATAATGAACCGCAAACACGATCTCTCAACAAAAAGAGGCCAAAGAGGGGAAAGAAGAAGAAGCGAAATTTGGGGGCAGAAAGGGAGTTAGCCCTACGCATGGAATTTGGCGCAGAAGTCAGAAAGCCGAACACGCGTCGCTCAGAGTGGAAGGACAAATGGAAAAGAGACCATCCGGAAACTAAATGATCGTTGAGGCGACACTAACTGTCCACTAATTAACAGGGAAAGGTGAAAGTAGACACTGAGAACAAACTAAAAAAAATTATGGGGATTGAAAAAGATGATCTCGCTAAGTCGTCATTAGAACCTGTATGATGAAATGGTCAGGGGTCTCGCCATAAGTCCCTTGGGTCAGGAATACGTGTAAGGTAGGAAAAAGGAAGGGGGGGCGGACAAGCAGGAAGATGTCGGAGGACAGTGGACTGCCAACATTCCAGGCGTATTGCGATAAAGACAAAAGGGGTATAACCAAGGGGGCGGAAGGTGAGATTAACTCAACTTATGAGGTTTAAGGATTGAGAGCTAAGGGGAGGATGCGGGAGGGGGTTTGTCAGTTAAAAAGTGGGAAACTAGAGGTCGCGCCAAGTTAAGCGCGGTGCAAAGGGAGGATGGAAGGAAAGGGGGGCCAGACAGAAAATCGTCTTGCAAGTAGATAGGATAGATAAGAAATACTGGGGTTTTGGGGGACCCGCCAATCATCCTGAGAAACAGACACAAAAGGAAAAAAAAAAAAAAGGGGAAGGAGATAATTTCGAGCGAAGGGAAACGTTACGCGTGAGTTTCTACTGGGGCCGGGGACGGCAAAGCGGAATGTGCGAGGGAAGAGGGAAGGGAGAAAGACGAAAAATTGGGGGGGACGGAAAAGGGGGGAATCTAGTGCAACGACGCCATGCTGACAAAAACTGGAGAAAGGACGTGGACAATAACCCGAAAGCATTTCATGTCCTGCAAAGTTTTGGAGGCATGCAAAAGCCGATCCTGGGGGGGAAGTCTGACGATAGGAGGGGTGATCTGCCTAGCCTTTTCGAGCACGCAGATCAAAGGAGGGGAAAAAAAGGAAAAAAGGTGGAAAGATACGGATTGGACGCGGGTGGGTGCTTCCGCGATATGGGGATGGAAGACGGGCAGAAGAACGGAAGAAGACAAGAGAGTTCAGACGAGGGGGTCCGAAGGGCATTGGAGCTGTTCTACTTCAAGAAACTGACTACGGCAAAAGGAGGGAAGACCGCCAACAACGGAAGAGGGGAAAAATGGATCATGAGTGGTCATGGGGCGGGTGTTAAGGGGACCAGGCAGCGGGGAAGATAATCAAGATTAGACGTGTCGGTCCTGATCAGAGATTAACTCTAAGGGCGGTAGACCTTGCGTGGTTAAGTCCGCAACGCCGTGACAAATCAGGAGTCTGGCTAAAACATTATAGTGGGCTAAAAAGTCGGAAGAAACGAAGAAATCGAGGACAAAAGAATGGGACGGATTCCAGGGAAAAACAAACTACAACCAGACTTTTTTCAAGCAATGGGCGCAAGAGAAAGAGAACCAGGGAAGATGACCGATGATAGCTAATAGATGCGCCCGGGATGTCTACGCCATAGGACGGGGGGGGACTGAGGTGAGCATCCAGCAAAAGCGGTCATTGACGGTAGGGACGGGTCAACGGGAGGTGGTGGTTGAAGCTATATGGTCTATTTGAAAGAGAACAAGCGTTGCTAAAGGACATCAAGATGTCTAAACTGGACTTAGTGGAAGAGTTTTAACCGTCGAGAAAAAAAGTCAGCTGAAGATTGGAGAATCTATCAAGGGAAGCAGACAATAAGTCTGTCCCCTCTCAACACGCGGCGACCTATCGGGTGGGGCAGAAGGACGAACAATAGAAAAATAGAGAACCGGCCGAAAGAACGTAGACCGTCAATCTTTTAAACAATCTTCGCCATCCAAATCTCTAAAATACGAAATAGCGCGGGAAAAAGAGAAAACGAGAAAAAAAAAACAGACGTTGAAGAAGGAAGCGCTCAAGGTGAGCTAGTTTTTTCATGGTATTTGCTGGTGCGAAGGATGATCGGTGGAAAAAAAATGGGGGACCGGAGCGGGGTTTGAAGGCTCCTCTCGATCTGTACTTATACATTATGTCGAAGGAGGCCGAGAAGAAAGCGATGTTTCAGGATTTGAACGGAACTCTTATATTGTTCAGATCGCTGCCGGAACAACTTACAACGGATGATTTCATCATCTATAGCACTCTAGATCAACATCTTCCTGAGAAGCGTTCGGAAACATGGCAAGAAAAGATATTTCCCACAAATGTCCGATCGTAGAACCCACGGTGCCTTAAGAAGGGATCTTACTACGCATTTGCTGAACGACGAAAGGGGGAAAAAAAAGCATAGGCTTTTGGCCCGAAAAAGTTTGTTCAGACTCAGCGGGTGGCCGACTCTACGTTGGAACCTTCAAAAAACGGTCGTCTCTAGAATAAACAAAAAGTTGCACCTCTAGTGACGGAAGCCGGAGTGGTGGCGGATACAAAGCTCTCTCAACTATCGTGTAAGAGAGGAGAGCCGAGGATGACGAGACAATGAATTTTTGAAACATAGTGACGGGTGACCCCCGATGGTCCTCGCGGCAGGCGCGAAGGGGGAGGGAAGTCAGACGGGAAGAAGTCTGACTAGTGATTGAAAGAAGGAGCTACGAAGTAGGAGGACTATGCTAACGGAGGGTGGTGCCAATCTCCGACCTTAGAACAAAGACCATCAAACTCGAGAGAGTTCCTGGGAAAAAAAGATAAACATCTATTCACCTCCTCGCCAGGACATACGAGACACCTGAGAAAAAGGGATCCAAGGGTGGGTTCTAGACCAAGAAATGAGCATTGCTCCCTCCAATCTGCAATTGAACCAGCCACAAAAAAAGGCGAATAATAGGGGGAAGGTAAGTTGCCATAATCTGTCCAACTATTTTGATCTGCCGACTCGCAAAGGAGGGCATCCACGAACCCTCAAGCACTACTCAACGAATACTCTGTTCTTGGGGATTGCGAACGGAAACCTTGGGGCAAAAAAGACTGGCTTGGTTGGCAGTGGCCGTGCACAGGTTCGTTTCGCTACAAAAACAAAAAAGACCCCTTCACCCAACGCGTCCCATTGCGCGCACCTTTTTAGTCTTTACCTTCAGTCCATCTCAAGAAGGGTCTCTCTGAGGACGACACCGCAGGACGCAAAACTCCCTAAGTAAGAGTCTCTAAGCATCCATTGCTTTCCGTCGTTCTAAAACAGGGAGGGGCGCCCTTATACTTATATAGATAACGTAAGGAAATTAAGCTGGGGCGAATTTGTACGCTGAAAAAAAGAATAAAGTTTACTAATCTGGGCCTGCGAACTAGGTGAAAACAAAATTTGGAAGACAAAATAAAAGGCCGAGCCAAACAATCCGTACGTTTGACCGTCACCTTAAACTTTTTGGCTCAAAAGTGGCGTGATGCGCAGAAAACAGAAAGGGGGCGCCGGCCACTTTCATACAACCACTGAGCCGTCTTGGCGAACCCGGGAAGGCGGTCTGAGACGGCACGTCGCCCAAGGGATATGCTAACCGAACGATTGCATCAATATTAAAGTGATCCTGACAGCCGAAAGCACTAAACAAAACAACTTATGATAAGAAAAGAGAGAGATGGGTGAGCAAATTAGCACCTATACGGTAGAGTGCGAAATACGGGGTGGGGGCGCCATCGTCCATCAGGGGCTGATAGTATACGTAGGCCGCCTTAAAGGGTCCCCAGCCTCGGGAAAGGTGCCGGCGCCTTCATTTATATTACAGTCAAGAAAATTCAAATGTCTGCACGGTAATGAGCCTAACGAGGTGGAAGGGAGGAGGGAGGAGAGGGAGGGGGCACGGCACTGGCGGTGGTACGACATTGGGCAGCTAGATTCCACGAATCATGAGTATTTCTGGACAGCTTGCCAACAAGCGATGCCGCTATAAAGGAAAAGCGGGATAAGTCCAAGAAACATAATTCCGTCGAAAGAAGGGAGGAGGAAGGTTCCATCACTGAGCGACAGGTATGTGGGTTGAAGATTTCTCGGGAAATCTTCGGGGTTAAATGAAAATCTGCGCGGCATCCTAGGCCCACCGACACCGTGGGAGTCAGGAATGTGTACTCTAGGTGACTGCCATTCATCAAAGCGGAACTACCACGCCCAGAGCGAGTAAGGCAAGCAAGGTTTTCCCAAAATACCCAATCGAGCTAATATGGTGAATGTATCGTCCGAGCCTTGGGGGGCGGGAAGGGGAGATCACCGATCGATTGGGGGTACTTGCTGCAAGGTCAACGACTGATAGATTACCGAGAGTGGGGGAGATGGCTAACGGCCACGTTATTTCGAAAATCTGTCGCATCTTTCCACGAGAGCAACCACTCATATGTCTCCGCGGTGTCACTGCGGATTGGAAGGCAAAGGAGGTGCCGATACGTTAAAATGATTGCCACACGGACTAATGGATGACGGTTGCCTGGGGGCGTGGGGTCAAGGGGAAAAGGGGGAAGCTGGGCCTTCGGAGTAAAGCTCTCCTGCGGGAGTTAGAGGCGGGGAGCGAGGCGGTAAGCAGCTTATTCAAAAGGCGAGTAGCCTAGAAATTGTCGGAGCGCAAGCGGGAACGGGCCATCTTTCGTAAGCGGCGAAAAAATACGAAAAATAATCCAGCGCGCGAAAACAAAGAACGGGAGATAGCAAAGCTAGGGGCGCTCACGAGCAATCGAGGGGTTCAGCATGGGGAGGGGACTTACGCGCTGGTTTGCAGCAACACGGTGGGATGCGCATAAAAGCTGGCAAAAAACTCATCAAGGTCTAGAGAAAGCGACGATTGCTAAAGATGGTTCCGCCGTCAGCCCGCATCATCCTGTAGGGCAGGGAGGGGGGGGGGGAGTTAGGTGACAGACAGAATCTTCTAATTTCGAATGGGGAATTGCGCATCATGCTATACGAAGCTTGCACGCCCATTGCGAATAAAACACTGCCAGAGTGGAAGATGGAAGAGAGTAGGAAAAAGATCGCCATGAAAGAGGGCCTCTTAATGACCAAAACCCGATTGCACACTGTAAAAATGGAGAAGCCGACGATCAACAAAGAGAAGAAGCGGGGGCCGCTGAGACCCTAATCTCCGTGGGTCTGCAAGGGCTCCGAACACAGCGGGGAGCCGGGCAAAAGCTTGAAGGAATTCGCCATGTCTCTATCGGAAAAAACCAAGGTATCTATCCGAATAAGCGATCTCAGAACAAAAAAGGAGGGGAAGAGAATATTCCGCCAATTACTCGCGGCGGGTGTACGCGAGGAGGGGTAGGGGAGATGGTGATTGGTGCCCATCAACTTTGCAGAGAAAGTGCGAGGCTGCGCGAGGGAAAATTGGATTAGGACATTCGGCAGGAAGACATGAGTGTGTGAACTAGTCGCGTCTAACCGTATATTGGGGGGTAGGTGCAGAAACGAAGACCCAATCTTGACTGAGAAGGGAAGTCAAGGAGAAGGAAATCTTCAAATTACTTCGTGTCGAGCGTCACATGAGGGGGGGAAATTGATCATGATGCAGAACGTAGATGGGAAAAAAGATAGCCGCGGTATCATACCACAGGCACTGATCGAGAAGGAGGTCTACGGCGCGAAGTTGATGTGAGATAGATCTCCAGAAGAACTTAAGGGGGGCGGTCCTATCCTAGTCAGCTCCTTAAGAACCAGACGTTTTGACAGATCCAAAGCGTTGACGGAGGACTGAAAATGCTCCGATGAGGAAGTTAACGGAGCGAAAGAATATCGTTAGTATCCATGGGCTTGTCAATGCACTAACGATCTCAGCCCGTGAAAATTGTCTGGTATCGGCGACTAGGTCATTGATATTTCGGAAAGAAGCGCTGCTAGAAGAGTTACTTGGGTCTTCCGAACATAGTCTTGGAAAGAAATAGGATGAAGGATGTGTGCGGGTGCCGGCTGGCTTTGCGTAAAAGGACGGGGGCTCATTGACCAAGTCCTGGAGTGGAGGGACTTCTTCGCGGGAAGGGATCCTGAATGGAGGCTATCTTGAGCCGCTAGGGTCGCGGGGGTGTGCAGAGGGCGTAGCCGATAAAGAATGGAACCGTCTCAGTCTCAGGGGTGGCCCGGGACGCGTTTTTCGCGGGGAAGTGGATTACATAAGGGCCCCCGGAAGCACCTTTAAACGCGGCCGCCCCCCAACCTTCCCCCAAACAACAACCCCCCCCCCCACACCAACGGAAAGTCGCTAGGGGCTTGAAAGAAAAAGCGTATTCGGAGATCGAAAGGAGAAGGACCGGAAGGACAAAGCCGGAAAAACGGCTACAGATAATGGCTTGGCAAGATCGCTCATTGCTCTGCAAAGAACATGCAATTCTCCAGGAGAAAAAAAGAGCCAGGATCGAGGCCGTGTTTAACCACCGTAAGGATATCACGGGCGCATCATGTTGATCTGAATCGCCAAGGCAGAGAGAAGAAAACAAGATAATAAAATGGCACAATATAAAGGGAGTTTGGGCGGGCGGAAGGAAAAAGGGCCGAGCTACATCGCGATGGGGGTTAAGGAGGGAGGGACGGGACTATGGCGTATTCGTGAGGGACCAACTGTCCGCGAAAGTTGGAAAAAGGTGTCCTCTAGCGGAGGCGAGAAAAGAGGGGAGACGCCGAACTTCTAGGACTATCCCTCTTCAAGAGCCCGATCGTTGCGGCGCGTACGAAGCGGGGAAAAGCATGGACGGAAATGATAAAATAGATGAGGTCGCAGAGAGAAGAAAAGTTCGTATGGGAAACTCTTATCACTCTGGGACTCGTGCGCTCTGAAACTGGGTCGCATCAAAAAAAGAGGAAAAACCAGGAAACAAATAATCACTAAAAAGAATCAATCTCAGCGGAACCGGCGAGAAAATTGCGAGACTTTTGGCAGTGCGTGTGGGCTAAGAACTAAAGAAAGGAAGGGGCAGAATTTATCCGCGACCACCGCCAAGCGTGCAAAAGAAACCCTGGAAGGCGCAGAAGGCAAGAAGGAAAACTGAGGCAAAAAGTAGAGTAATACCTAAGATTCGCATTACAAAAGTATCTGATTAAGCCTTCGCCGAAA
>Ga0179591_1289747_pt1 | contig 10592 bp, 11 predicted proteins | sample CZOMad2_1_08_16f_FD_182891 | JGI IMG/M metagenome (GOLD analysis project Ga0179591, IMG submission 182891) | Vadose zone soil fungal communities from Angelo Coast Range Reserve, California, USA - CZOMad2_1_08_16fungal (PacBio error correction) | ecosystem: Environmental > Terrestrial > Soil >...
GGCAGGAACGCTCTCCCGTGCTCCCCCGTTGGCACGGCGATACCTTTTTACCGAGGCCATTTTCAGAAATCCGAGTCCCAAGAGCGTGGGCCTGAGTTTTCCCTTGGGGGGGCTCGGGAGAGAGAAAGCAAGCTCAGGGGTGCAAAAAAATAGAGGACTTTAATTGTAAAAGCGTGGGCCAGAAAGGGGTGGGGGGAAGGGGAACGGTTGTTGGAAGGAGTTATGGGAAAGACCACCGGCAGTTCCAAAAGTTAATTTAAGGGCTCAATGAGGCAAGGATCTCAAAGCGGAGTTTGCAGGGTTCTCAATAAAATAGAAAAATCTCTCAAACCCCAACAAAGAGGAGGTCCCATGCGAGGAGAATTTGAATAGGGTAAGAAGAAGAAAACCGAGAATGCTGACCCGCAATCATGCAATGGGTGGACCTATTCAGGACCTGTTGAGTTCTAGACACTAAAGAGAGACAAAACGGCCAAACTTTTGGCAACGGCTGATAAATCGAATGCATAAGAAGGATCCTGGCACCGAAAAAAAAACTGGCAAGCGGAAATGGCATGACAACAGAACCAGACTGGGGGGTTCAAACGGCAAAGGAGATTGGGGGCTGGGACACACCTGCGGAGATGACAAGAAAAAGGAGTAGAGGGAAAGGGGTTTTTGGGGTTCCTAGGGATTATCAAGAAAAAAAATCAGAAGACGTATGGGTGGGTCTAAATTTCCTCACGCCTTATGAATGAAGGCAAGTGAGGGGAATCAGCCTGTTATAATCTAATATTGGGCCCACCCAAGTGACGGCTCGAAAGGGTAAGTACTCCTCGGCCAGAGCGCATGGCCCGTCTCACACCAAAACATACACTTCGATGGCGGAAAAAAAAGAAGGGCTAGAATCAGCCTCTCTTACGACCCCACAAATCATATTCACAAGACCGACATAATTTTAGGGACTTAAAACGAAAATCCGGATCTTGGAAGTCTCTAGCACCCGGAACCGAGGAGATTTAAGGAGAAAAGGGGATTTCCGAAGCTTCGAACTTGTCGCAAAGAATTGTTAGGGGGAACTTCATAAGGTCAAAAAAAAACGCCACTCGGGAGCAAAGGGGGGGGGGGGGGAGGGGTTGCCTAGTCTTATGCCAGACCAGGGAAAAGGCCAAAAAAATCAAAAAAAACAACAGGAAAAAAAAAAAAGTGCAAAAAAAAAAAAAGGAACCATCGGTTAGGTGTGGGAAAAGGGGGGGGGGTTAGGTTCAGGCCGGCCAGGACTGATCGCCTGGAGTATTTGGGATCTTGACGCTGGATATGGGGGGGGGGGGGGGGGACTCAGTATGATCATCCTGGGTCTGGGGTGTTCCAAAGGTCTATTTCCTCAGGAAGTTCCCCCTCTAATAGCTGGGGAACCGAGAGAAAAGACCCCCTACAAAGGAAAAATCACCAAGTTGCAAGAAGGAAATACATGCATCCGAATTCTATACCCCATCCAACACAAAATAAATATGTCATACTGCAAACTAGTCAAAAATGCTGTTCCCTAACATTAAGACCGCCTTTTTGAAAGACTATTTCTCACCGACATAGAGCCTCACTAACCCTCCACCCCCTAGGTACGTGCTTCGAGCTTCTTTTCGTTTCCTGAATTCCTATTAAGGGAAATCATCAAGAACCAAGAACGACAACCACCAACACCCCTTTCGAAAACAATAAGAGTACTGTAGTACACTTCGTACCTTCCCCCCCGTTTCCCGAGACTTTCTGGGGGGCTACCCACCCGTATTGGAGTAATGGCAGACGGAGACAAACCTCCTGTCCATTCGCTAAGTTTCCAAACTTCAAAGAAAAGGACAAACAAGATAGGAAAAAAAACACGCCCAAAGGAAACAAGCCAGACAAGGACGGGCTCCCGCTTGAAAAGGGTTGATGAAAAAGCACAAAGGTGTAAAAGCCACTCCTTTAATCGTTGCCCAAGGTAGTTGTCTTCAGAAGCGACTCTCTGTCTGTAGCACTGGGGGGTGCCACTTGAAGTCCCCGATCGATAATCTCCAGCCCCCACACTCAATCTGGTGTAAATTAGTACAAATCACTCCACGATCTCTATGAAAAGTATAGGACACAGCCGAGCCGGGGTCTCCCTTTCAAGGTCATGGCATTGAGGATTAACGGACCCAACCTGGCCAGGGAGCGGCACAAAAAACAAAGACAAAAGTCAGGAACATTTAAATCATTTCCTCTTAATTGGTCAAAAAAAAGAAGGGCAAACCAGAAAGGGACACTTGGGGACAAACGAAGAATGCATTTAACAAAATTAAAGTGTGCCGGCGTTACTGGGTACATACATCCCTTCCCCTCGCGAGAAAAGAAAAAAAAAACTGGACATGAGATAAAGCGGGGAAAAGACCTGAAAGTCGGAAGAGAAACCAAAAGGAGGAGGACCTCTATAGTAGTTCGATTTCGACTTAACAAAGCATATGTGCTCAGAAAGAGCGTTGGGGAAGGTACCAGGGGGGAGACAGAGGGAAAAACAAATTTTCAGTTAAGGCACTAAGGTTTGCCATAAGCGGACCAAGGACGGTGGGCCGGAGGGTTGGAAAGAAGGATTCACCAAATGGGGGGTTAAAGGGCCTTAGGTGGGGTGGCTTGCGACAGGAGTGTTTTGGAAATACAGAAAATCAACCAAGGGAAAAAAAGAATCCTATCAAGTTGGCAAGCGCCGACTCCCCACCGGCGGGGGTGGTGGTCATATTCACGAGAACAAATTATCTTCTCGGCAGACAATGACTTAGGCAGGAGGGACCATCGCTTCAAATCAGTCAAATGTGGAGTGGGGAACAAGAACCCGACACAGAAAAAAAAGGTAAGGATAGAAGCCAAAAAAGAGGGACTTCTGGGGGAAGGAGTACCCCTTAATGCAGGGGGCGCGGTGGGGGCAAGCATACGCAACTAGTGGGTTCCCATCGGACGAGTTAGGGGGGGGAAAAGTGTTGAGAAAATAAAAATATTTGTCACCATATGCTCTGTGGCTCCGATGTTGCGGGTGGGCGGGGGGGGGGGTTCACGGACTCTGACCCGCCAGATGCGCAGAGCACCTAAAACCCAGGTCCCAGGTGTCTGAGGGTTGAGGAGAAAGTATGTAGGGGGAGGTGTGGAGAAAGGGCCCAATGCTTTCCTGGCGTGGGGCCAGGGGCGAGTCGAGATTTTGGGGGGGAAAGGTTCCGGGGGAAAAATTGCCTAATACGGCTGGCAAACCACCGGGAACCGGGGGGGAAAATTTCAGGGCCCGCTAACCTATCCATCGTTCCACCGCACACTAACTGAAGGATTGGGGTGGGGGATGCAAAGGACCTTATGGAGAGAATTACAAAATAGTCGACACAACGGTTTGTGCGGCGGACAAAACCGGGGGGGGGGGGGGGGGGGGGGGGGGGGAGAGGAGGGGGACGAGGGGTGGAAAAAGGTGAATGTTTTCTCCACGGGGGGCCCATAAACCCCCTCTAAAGAAAAACGTGTATTGCAGGGAGAACGCTAAAAAAATGCACTGTCCGGCCGGGTTGGGGGGCTGGCGAGGGGGTCGCCTGACCTGGGGGGGGGAGAAAAAGCGTTCTGAGTGTCCCGAATCTTACGGCCGGTATCACAGGGGGATGCGGCGAACCAAGGGGGGGAAAAAAATGAATAGCAGGGAAGACAAAAACGCCGGAAATGAGGTATAACAATTTCCACAGGGACGAAACCTAGGGCTATCACAGGAAAAACGGGGGGAAAATGGCCAAGAACATGCTCAAAGCGATAAGAGTTTACAGAGGCAAATGGAGGGGGACAAGTGTAAACACTTCATGGTTCTAAACCTAGACTTGATGAAAAGATAGTATGCCGTCATGGGTAAGGGGGCACATAAGGTGCGGACGGGTGGTTTTAGTATGAGTATTTGCACAAACAAAAGTACCAGGAAACCGAAAGCCCCGGAATGATCCATGCGAAAGAGGACCGCGAGCAGACGTAATGTGGACAGAGATTGAACCAAAGCTCAAGAACCACACGTAGGATAGGGGGAACCATGGGTTGCTGGGGGGGAGCTCCCCGGGGCAACAAAAGGCCTAAAGAAAACACCGGTGTCCCCTGGGAGCAAGAAATTGACGGGGCACTGTCCGACCTGGGGGGGGGACATACATCCTTAAAACGGTCCGATTTAGGCCCACCGTTCGTACAAGGATTCAATACTACGCACAGCACGAGCGGGCAGTCGCGTAACACTGGCAAACTAAAACAAAAACAACAACAAAAACCAGGAAGTGGATCGAAAAACACAAAGATTATGTCTCCCGGCCGCCAGAATAGGGGTTCGGGGGGGGGCTAGCCACCACCAGGATAGAAAATGTTTTCATGGGTGATACCCCAACCTTTACTAACTCCGCCTGTGTAAATTTTGCCCACACTTTTTCCCTTCGCCCAGGCTAAACGAGACGACAAGTCAAGAACAAGAGATCACCAAACCGGCGATTCCAAAACAGGAACCCCAACCGGGAAGGATGCAGAATTCGTCAGATTAAACGGAATCATCCCATTGGAGTGCAAAAGGGGAGGGGGGAAAGGGAAAAAACAAATATTTGCTTTATTACTCCGCCGCATGACGTGGATGGGACAGACGATTCACATGGGAAGACCGAGAGTCATGATTTTGCAGAAACCGGGTGGGGGCATTTTTATGGGCTTGAGGGATACTTCCTGAGTAGATCTCTTTGGACCAGGGCACGTTGTCACATAATGGAAGCCGGGGGGAGAAATCTTTAGGTACCCTACAAAGATGCCGATCCAAAAAAAAAAAAACCCTCCAAAAAACCCAAGGAAACGTCCGTAAAGAGCATTAAGCAGGATACCCTAATCCCAGAAACGAAAAAAAAGGAAGGGGGTTCTTGAGGGGGAGGTGTAAGGAGGCGGTACACGAAACGCAACTACGTGATGCAAACCGATAGGGGGGAAAATTTAAAAAAACCAAAGTTTCAGAAGAGAGGACCCAGATGGAAGACAAAATTCACCAGGCTGTGAATCAAAGAAGAAAAGAATGTGGAAGTACGACGATCTTCCTGGGAACCGGGTGGTTGTTCCCAAACATGTGCTCCCGAAGCGTGGCCTTAGAGAGAGGCCCTTCAGGGGAGGAAAAGAAAATAGAATGGGAGGTCCTCGCTTACGATACCCCCTTAATTGCGCTTAATCAGCGGAGATGGAGGTACATCCGGGGACACTGTATTTGAGGGGAGAACCACCAGGTCACGGTTCCTCACAAAAGCAGTATTGCAACCGCTGAAGAAAATCCCCCGGGGACCAGTTGGAGAGAGGGGGGGCGTTTAAACAACACAAACGAAAAAAAATGAATGGCCAGGTATGACACAAGTCAGGGCGCGGTACTGGCATTATCTTAAGAAGCCATCTGGCAGGCGATCACAGATGACAAGACGAAAAAAGGAAAGAAAGCTCAAAAGACAAAACCTGGGAGAGGAAAAAATAGAATAGGCCGGTGAATTTGTAGTGTATATCAATTGCTAAAAAGCAGGAAGGGAATGCTCCGGGCAAGGACACAAAGAAAAGATTTTCATTGGGGACCATTAAACGTTGCAAACCGCGAGGAAGCATGGGGCCGGGGGGCAGGATAGGGTGTTTGCAAAGTTCCATCCGGGTTCAAGGAAATGCGGGGGGAGGTGGGGTGTTGGGTGTGACGGAAAAGTTCCAGTTGGGGATAACATCAAGTTTAAAAGTATGAGATGGGCTCAGGAACTTGGTCCAAAGGCCCGATATAAAAAGGGGGAAAGACCGAGGATGCAAAAAAAAAAATGAAGAAGTGAATTTAATAATCCCCGAAAGCAATTCCATATTAGGAGCCAATCTGGGGTATCATAAAACATGGTGGGGGGAAAACACAAAAACAACGAAGTCAAGCACCAAAAAAGAGGTCTCAGTAATTGGAAGATAAATTTTAAAAAGATGGGGACTAAATGAGCGATTGGGGTAATGATCGGCGATGTCTTTGAAAACCTTTTGTATGTCACATTGTCATATTTATGCAGCCCGGGCTGTTGGGGGTGGGGGGAAGTAGAAGGTGACCCGCTCCAGATGCAATCCCCAAATGTCACAGGGGTGCGGAGGGAGGGGGGATTGGGGGATGGGAAGACATCGCGGAAGGGAATGCACAACTAATTGCCTCCAGTGTTATGTCAGGGTGTGAGAGCAGATGGATAGGGGGGGGGGTCGGTGAAGTGAAGCCGACTAATGCTGGTAACGTCGAAGGGGTCCCCGCCCGGCAAAACGTGAAGGTTGCCAAACGCTGTCCATGTACCGCTAAATTAAAGGGATGAACGGAAAGGAACTAATAAAAAGCCATCACCCTGCAGACAGGTCTGCAAATTCACTGCGTCCGTCAAAAGGGGGCAGGAGGGGGGAGTAACTAAAAAATGCATGGGGGGTCCGGAACCGGTAATTAAGCCAGGGTGTCAAGGGTGACAGGAGGCGGTCAAGGGCAAGAAAAGGGGTGGGAAGGATCGGGGAAAAACGATGCCAGAATCATCACTCCCATGGGTGTGTGCTTGGTGAGTCGGTGGGGTGTAGGTGGGTGAGGTGGGGGGGGACCGTGGACTGGACGTTGGGGCAAGGTGGGTTTTGCTCCTCGGGGTCTATGCGAGGGGGGGGTTTGTACCGGAACACGGGAAGAGCTGGGTTGCGGGGGGCGTCCCTTCAACGTGCGGGGGGGGGGTAGGGGGTGGTGGGGGGAGGGGCACCGAAATTAAGATCACAGAGGAGGCCCGTCCTTACGTTGGTTCCTTCAATCACCAATTGGACCTAAAGGGGCTGTAGGACATTCCGCAAAATAATTACCGGATCACATCATTTGAATTGGGAAGGAAAGTTCCAGAAGGTGGTGGGACGGGGGATGGGGGGGCGTTAAATTGTGGAGATGTCGCCAGTTGGGGGGGGGGCGGCTAAAGCACTGGCGGGAGCGTGTAAGAGGGCTGCGGCGTGTCGGGAAATGCAGGGGGCGGGTTGTGGAAATTCAAACTGTTTTGGTGACTCCGTGCGGCTGGTCGGAGGTGACTACGATGCTTATTGAAGTGCCACGCCCCAAGGTCAGGATCTGGAAGCCAAAAAAGAATTCTCATAGCTAAGGGAGGTCCCTACGTTAGATGGGGCCTGGTGAATTCAATTCAAATCTCCCAAAAAAAATGGCGGGGAAAGATTTTGGTAAGGTTGAAAGAAAACAGTCACACTACGAAGAGGCTGACCTGTTCACATTGTCAATCAATTTTCACTCTGGGATGAGACTTGGCAAAGAGACTGGCAAAAGTGTCCAAAAAAAGGTGATGGCCCAACTCAGCTTATTGACAATTAGCATAAAGACACCGGAAGTGAGCAGCGACGAGGGGAAAAAGGGGAAAAATACAGTCACCGCCCTTTGTAAACGCTAGGGAAACGACACGGGAAAAAGGTGTAGGGAAGGGGGGGGGGTAAAGGTAGGATTTAACCGGCCGAACCTAGGCATTTGGGTTGACGACAAACCATACTTCGGGGGGGCAGGAACCTGTTTACTTGGTTATTGTCCCACACCTGGTGGCACGGGAGGAACTGAAACAGGGGGGGAGAATGCAAGAAAGAATATGACAACAAAGGCCGATACACACTTCTCATCCTACCCAAAAAAAACCCACATGATAACCTATGACTATAAGAGGGGCGCTCCTTGGACAAATCAGATGATGCTGGGATGAATCTTTAAAACAAGGGGATGGGCGTTTGAGCTTGGTCCGGGGAAAAAAAGGGGGGGGCATCCGCCGAAGTGCTTGTACGACTAAGGGCACCGAAATGCCGACAGGGAATAGGGTGCCTAACCGGGACGGGGATGCCCGGTATGAAGAAATTGATCCTATGCGTTCCGGGGTGAAAAGAGAATGGGGGAGCCACAGGGGAAAAGGGGGGCAAGCGAGAGGCCTACTTAGGCAGCCAGACAAAAGGTTACCTGTAATCAACTTCCAAGCGGAAACAGGGCAAACTAAAAAGTGAGAGCAAGGCTTATTCCCCTGAAAACTACGATACCAAAGAGCAGGGTGGGTATGTGTCTGGGGGGGGGGGTGGCTTGTCCGATGGGAGCGGAATCTGAGGATGTTTTGAACAAAAGAAGGTTGGAAAGTGAAAATAGTTTATGCAACAGATGCGTGTTGGTTTTGTATTACAGGTAGGTTGGTGTAGCCAGTCTCGGCGGTTGGGTGGGTGGGTTTAATATGAAGGATTGGCTCGGGGTTGGGTGAGAAACCGACTGAGGGGAGCCGGTATTGAAGGTAGAAGATAAAACAAACAAAAAAGAAAAAAACAAACAAAAAAAAAAAAAACAAAAATAGTACGAAACACAAGACAAACAACAGAAGAACACAAACAAATAAAAGCACTTAAAAATACAAAAAACAACACAACACAAATCAAAAAAACAAAAAAAACAAAAAAACAAAAAAAAAAAATACACAAACAACCTATCAAGCCTAAAGACAACGGAAATCACAAAAACACAAACAAAACACACCCGACGCCACCAAACCAACACTTGTGGGCGTGGAGGGGGTGGTTCTGTGGGGGCGGGCAAGGGTGTGGTCGGGGAGAGGGGAAGGGTTAGCAGATCTGGTTTAGGGAGCGCTTTCCCCGGGAGGGGGGGGAATCTCAAGAAAGGTAGATGGAGTAGACAGGGTGAAAAAATGGTCGTTAGGCTGGTTGGGGGGCCGAAACTGGGGCGGAGGGTACAGCAAAACAAAGCGTACCGAAAGCATAGGGTAAAAATGAAACTTCCCACTGATAAAAGCAGTGGGGTCCAGAGGGAGTTAGGGGGGGGGGGGGGGGGGGAAGGGGAAAGAAGGGTTTCAAAACAAAAGTGCCTGTGAAAAAAATTTCCCCAGTGATGGCGGTTGGTGGCCAGGGGGGACGACCCGGAAAGTGGTGGCGGGGGAAAACAGGTCAGGTGCTGAAGACAAAAACGAAAAAAAAGACCGGGGCAAAAAGAATCAAAGGGGGGCGACACCGGACAAACGGCGGGGGGGGGGTAGTGGGGCGAGAAAAAGAAAATAGATCGTGTGCAAAGGGGCGGGGGGGAGAAGAGCAAAGAAGATAGCAGAAGAGGTAAAACTGCAGGAGACTGCCAAGCGGCCGGGCAGCGTCGGTATTTTGCAAGCATGAAGGACGGGACACGAAAAAAGACACACGGTAAAAGTGTGGAAGCTGTGGGAAATCAAGGCAAACCAGGTGAAAGAACTCTGTGGGTGGGGGCTTACGAAAGAGCCCGGGGGGGGGGGATACAGAACAATCCCCGTCTTTCAAATTCTGGAAAAACCATCTTCGGGGGAGAAAGCAAAAACAGGGGAAGCCGAGTGAAAAAAGGAAAAACTTCCGAGGGAACGAGCTTTGCACTCAAAGTCTGGCCTTCAAGAGCGTAAACCATAAAGGGGGGGGTTGAAGAAAAACGGCGGCGGTTGGGGGGGGGGAAACAGAAATAAAAACAAAAAAAAAGAACAAAAAAAAAAAAAAAAAAACGGGCCAGGATACAGGACCAACACGGCCTCTAGGGGGCCGACAGGGGGGCTGCGGGGGGCAAGTCCAAGGCAAAGAGGGGGTATTAATCTTTTACTTGCCCCGTGTGAAAGTGCAAGGGGAAACACACAGACAGGGTTCCTCACGATTCGGTGGGACATTAATGGGGCCCAGTACACAAAAAAAGAAAGAAGAACCAGGGTCCATTCTTCTGTGGCTGATACAGGGGAACCTACTAAATAGGATCAACGCCGTTTCACAGTGTTTCCTTTTCTTCTGAACCTCGTTTGTAGGTGTTCCGGGGAAAGATCCCTGGCTTTGAATAATACTTCCCCCTTTCATGGAAAAGTGCCCTTCCAACCTGAAGAGTAATACCCCTCGGTATCCTAAAGTAAACAACGTGGAAGCCGTCGGGTCCGTGCAAAGATGCTGCTGAAGCTTCAGGGGGTAGCAAAACAAAAATGAATAGCGTTTCACCTTATTTAAAGGAATGAACCGGGGAAAGTCCCGAAAACGCAGAAGTTGTCCGGTGCATTCAATCTCGAAACACCCTCAACGCGGGGGCCAAGGAGACGAAAACCATGAAGGGAACCGAATAAGGCATAGCGTTGGGTTTCCCCGGTACGGAGGGCGTGGGAGAGTCAATGCAGGGGGACAATGAGATTGTGCCGGAAACGAGAAGCGTTCAGTTAGCTGGCTGGTGGGGGAAAAAAAGACGGCTAACAGGAAAAAAGACCAAAACCAGGAGTGGGGGGGGGAGGAACAGTTGGACCCCACTTGTGCGCTGTGCATGCACAAAATAAAGGCCCCAGAAGGGAAGGGGACGGCCAAAAAAAGAAAAAGAATCGGGGAAAAGTGCGTTGCCTTTTTGTGCCAGTGTCCCGGAGGATAAACCAAGAAGGGAAACGAATCTTGAATGTGTAAGCAGTTGGGAAAAGAAATTGTGAGGGTAAAGGTTGCCGTATGAGTTAAAACCGTCGATCCTGGAAAATGTCAAGGAGGAAAACGGTGCAAAGCGGTCCGGGGGGGGGACATGGGAGATGGGAATACAA
>Ga0179591_1383234_pt1 | contig 10592 bp, 14 predicted proteins | sample CZOMad2_1_08_16f_FD_182891 | JGI IMG/M metagenome (GOLD analysis project Ga0179591, IMG submission 182891) | Vadose zone soil fungal communities from Angelo Coast Range Reserve, California, USA - CZOMad2_1_08_16fungal (PacBio error correction) | ecosystem: Environmental > Terrestrial > Soil >...
GGCGCAGAAGACATCACACGCGGGTGGAGAGAAAGCGCACGACACTGTTTCAGTCCGAAGAAAAGAGGGTGACCTCAGGAAGGGGAAAATTGGGGAGGGTTCCAGCTGAGAAATGAGCACGCCCGCCAAGGTGGCGAGTATCACCAGCATCCGGGAAAAATTGAAGGAGAAAAAAACATGCAGGCGTAGTTCACGATGTCCAGGAAAAAAAAATAGCGGAGAGGTTCAAACTCGCGAGCTCGATTCACAGACCGGCACCTTCATGACGTGAATGCACCACCAAAGCTGTGCCGAACCCCGAGTAGAGCGAGCGACATGTAAGGAACTGAAAAGATCAAAAAAATGTCGCGCGGAGTCAACAACTTCTTTTGGACGAAATTGGAACATCGTGGTTTGTAGGATGACATGTCGAAGACGTTCGCGAATTCAAATTTGCCGAACACGCGCATCTGGAAGGGGAAAGGGGACCTTTCAAAAAGGTTAGGGGTCGAACATTCTTCTCGAAAAGTCGACCCAACACGCCTGCAAAAGAGTTCATCATCAGGAGGGCAGTTAAGAGGCTCCGACGACCTATCTAAAGCGCATGCGACAAAACTATGTTCACTTCGCGAAAAAGGTAACGGAGCGCGAACAAGCGCAGTACCTCTGAACCGTACGAGGTGTGAAGAGGATCAACACAAGTGCTTGCTAGGTCTTTGCGAGTACCAACTATGGGGACTACCGAAAGAGGGGCAGCATAACGCTCCTTTCCAGGAAAAAGACTTGTCGAAGAACGTACCCAATGTAAATCCTGAGCTTATTACCTGCCATCTGAAAGTGTCTTACACTTTGAACGGCAAATCAGGAAGAAAGTCCTGAAACACTAAGACCTCGGAGGTAGGTGCTGAAAATCGTTTTCTTAAGGAAAAAAACCCACAAAAGACAAAAGAAACAGTTTGAATTTAGCACATTGCAAATCGCGCCTTTTATGAAAACATCAAGCCGTTGGGGGGCCAAGTGAGCCTCTCGAAGCGAGGGGGGGGAGGACCTTTCTAAAAGAATCTCGCGATTACCTGCAAGCGCCGGAAAGAGAAGGCCTCGGCACCACGCGGTAGCAAATCGAACGAGTCTGGGGGTCAGGGGAGAGCTGATCGGGAAAGGGGACTTAAGTAGACCACCAACAGGCCCTTCTCTTGAAGAGCTTCGTCAGACCCGTACCGCCAACGGCCTCGAACTAAATTTAAAGAGAGTTTTTGCAAAACACTAGCCTCAATGGGATCAGTAAAGACGCCTTAATTACAACATTCTTCACGAAAAAAAGATTAGAAACGGGGGGACAGGACGTCCAGTACAGGGAACGAAAGAGCTGTCCTCAGCGTCAAAACAAAAAACGGATAGTCTCCTTCCTGCAGACGAAAGCGGCGCCGGAAAGGAAGATCTCGGCCATCGCCGAAGAAATGACCGAGGTCAGTCGGAGGAAGGGAAAGAGGTACCGATTCTTTGAGTTTTACGGAGCCATTCACCCGAATGACGAGGATGAAAAGCTGAGAAAGATGACCCAGGGGGGAGCACGATGATTTCTTTATAGTGCGAAGGGTAGGGCTAAACTTCCGCACGAAATCGTGGGGGAAAGTCCAGTCAAGGAGGGATATTCGGTAGCCTCTACACCGACGTCGGTCCGAGATTTTCAAAGAAGCCTAAAGGGCTATTGTTCGTCCCGCGTACATCTCTTCGAGAGATATTTCAGCAGGTTGCCCAGGATCACCTCATTCGCTGGAGGGGCTCTCTTAAGGAAAAAAATGCTGGCCGCAAAAGGGTTCTGGGAGGGACCTTTGGGGGTTGAAGGGAATCTCGCTCAACACAAAAAAGAGAGGGTGTCAAACGCCCCCACAAAAGAAAAACCGCGCCATCAGCCGTAATAGCGTCCAGAGGCTCCAAGCGCCGGCAGAGGATCCTTGCTTACAGATATGTGTCAAAAAAAAAATCTACAATCAGGCCTACTAGAAACGCCGCAGAGACGTCGGGGGAGAGGCGTGCCGAAATACCATGTCATGAAAAGTAGCCCTGAATGACTTTCGTCAGACACTCAAAAGAGGATCCGAAGGAAACACTATCCCTCAAAAGAACAGATCTGCCACGGGAGGTGTATGATAAAAGGCAAATCCTTGAACTCGTCGTACTTTCGTAAACCGCAACTACATCAAGGGGTCCGCCTCCTGACCGAAGAGAATCGAGGTCATTCGAAGAGGAGACAAGGCTTGCAGGAAAGTTATAAAATAATACTGGCCTAGCGGGAAGCTTTGAGGAAAAAACACAGGCCGGCCTCCGTCAGTGCGGTTTTTTTGGACGCACGCTGCTTCAAATCGAGAGAGTCAACTCAGCTCCTGGGAGCCTCGCCTAAAAAAAAAGCCTCAGCTGATGGGAGCTGAATAATTTGCAGGTAATGCAAGCGACAGGGAAAGACGGCGAATTATTTCTGACCTTCGAAGGCCAATAGGGGGGAAGAACCGCCGGGAAGTTCTCCCGTTCATTGAATTATTCCGGGTCTGTTGGAGTCTCTATTGGGAGCTAATTTAGTGATCTATCACAGGGGAAAGAAACTGGGTCCCTGAAACTCTTTCATCTGAGGGAAACAGGAAAAGGCGATGCTAGGCTTTCTCTACGACTCTTCAGGGCCAAAAGAGATTCACACAGCGAGTCTCTGGGGGGAGGACTGGCAAAGGGATCTGACCTTTTTAGGCGGAAAATCTATAGGCACGCTTCTATGACTTTCAACATCAACACGGGGGGTCTCACCGTCTTCGGGGGGAGAAACACTGTGCGCAAAAAGGACCCCAGGTTTGGGGGGGGTGAATGGCAACTTCTCGAGGGGCAAAGAAAAATCGCGGCACGGTGTTTGTGAATGTGTAATAACAAGGCTCAGAGCGAAATCCGCCGCGAGACAAGTGTTAGAAAAAAAGCTGCTTGCGAAGAAAACTTGGCGCTGGGTGTCGCAGGTACTCCGTCGCGCGACAACGGGTACTTGCCAAGCGAGACGGCCTGCGGGGAAAAAAAGAGCGTACTTCTACTGTCGGTCGTTGAAAAGGGGGGGCGCACGCGCCGTCGGAAAACCGGTGTTGATTGTCCGATGAGCGGCACACCTCCGACCGGAGAGAGAGGCATGCGCGGGGGGGAAAGATGTGGGGAAAAGGGGAAAAAGTCATCAGCACGACTTTCACAGAAAAAAAGTCTAGATCGTAGAAAAGAAACGGTTCAAGGCGGCGCGCCGATTCACTGAAGGGGCAGTGGTGGCTAGATATGAGGAAGAGCCCAGTGACCGCCACGTGAAAGGGAATCTGGCGCCGTGGGAAAACATTAAAACGCTTACAATTCTTGTGAGAAACCTGCCTTGTGCGCGCGAGGGGGAAACGCGCATGCTGGCAACGGGTGGGTTCGCTAACGCCGGGTTATCCTACTTCAAGAAGCACAGCAGTGAAACGACGCGACAGCGTTCGGAAGACGTTCCGGGGGGAAAAAAAGCAGACGTACTCGTTTGCACCGCCTCCTCGGTGGAGGACAATCGGGAAGACAACTCCGGGGGCTATCTCGTGCCAGAGGTGTGGGGGGGGGGGCCGCTATTTCACGGAAAGGCCCAAGTCTAACATCGTTCAGGGACGAGGGAATGGTCAGCTCTAGGGTATGGGAAAAGGGCTCGTTTCACTAAATCCGAAATTCTGGAAAAGGGAAAAAGAAGCCTTAAATACTCCCATAGCAAAAATCGAGGTCAACAAGAGGGAGGAGGAGACCAACAGGGGGAATATACACCGGTGGGAAATGGGGGCAGCGGTGCTGGTTGGCGTGCAGTGTGAATCGGCCATCCGGAGGAAGCGCGCACTCTACGGCAGGAAGTGATGAGTTCCCATCTTTACGAAGAGATAATGTTGGAGATTTCAACAGGCGCCTGGAATGATCAAAAAAAAAAAGACATCATAGAACATCGGTCTCGCCTAGTCTTATCAAAGAAAAGAAACCCTCCGAAAGAAAGGGAAAAAAGAGTGCTGAATACTCCTTTCTCGGAGGGGATCGTTTCGTTCTTCTCTATGGTAGAGCAAAAAAAAAAAGGAGGAGGATGAAAAGGGAAGGATTTCAACGAACAGCACTAACGACTCGAGTAACCAGCGGCGCCGAAATCTCTGTTTACGGAACGGCTATCGCGGCGGTTCGTCTTACTCAGTAAAAGTCATGATACGCCTAGGCCGCAATGCATATGGGGAAAGAAATCATGACCGCCCCCACCATGTGAAAAAAGGAGATTTCGGCAACGCTGGGAACTCCATCAGTATGGGACGGTAGAGTTGCGCTATTGTCTCTGGAGACGGCTTGGCCGAGCACGCATGCCTCTACAAGGGAGAATCGGAACACCCAAAGAGCCTACATCACCCTTTGGGGAGGCGCACTGAAAGTGTTATCCGCCTAACTAAAAGATGGTGTACAAAATCTATTTCTGGGCTCTATTTATTATTAAAGGCGGGACGTGTTGGATGCCCAGACAGCACGGATTGCTAGTCTAACGCAAAAAAGTCCTTAGACCTCGCAGAATGGGAGGTGAATCGCATTCCCCGGGAAGGGTCAGAAATGACGCTGTAAAGGAGGTCAGTGGCCTTCAGGTCCACTCCTGTCGTGGGGAGGGAAGTCCGCACAGGGAGGGGAGAGTATTTCCTGAAAATCGAGCGCGGTGACGAAAAAAAGGAATTTTTTGTAACTTCTAAGAAGCCACCGGAATTAAAGTAAAAAGCTTCCGACCTCTCTGCGTCGGAAGCCAACGCTTTTACCAGTGGAACATCCGTGTGAAGTAGACTGACATGTCGACGAGCAAGGCCCTTTAAGAGAGGTGGCGACGAAAAAAAAAAAAGCCATCGCAGAAAATTTCGAGGCCGAGAAAAGGGTGAAAAGGGGGAGCACAGGCGCCCGATCTAGCCCAACGGGCACTGGCGAAATGAGGCTCAGGACGCTCGGCGTGAATCGCGGCTGCCGCCTTGCACACCGTTTCTAGCAATATCGAGGAGGCCGCAAATGTGGCGTTGTCGACGAACCAAGGTAACCTCCCACAAGAGAAGCGCCGTACGTCAGGGGATAGAGGTCCTTTCTAGGTGCCCTGCGTCCGAAGAAAAAACTTGGGGGGGAGTTACTTCGCTTGCCATGCAACTCATTTGGGGAGAACGTACCGTCGTAAAATCTAATAGGCTTGCCGGTTCGGAAAAGGGAAACTCTTTGGAAATCCTTTACGTAGGGCTGACAGACAATAGGCCAACGGGGGGGAAGGGTAAAGGTTCACAAAGGCAAGCAATCGGGAAAGACTCCGATGAAAGCGGCGGAGTGTATTTGCAGCGCGGGATCTTCTCTGGTCCCGTCAGAAGAGGAAGGGGGGGGGGGAAAAAAGGGAGCATGGAAGGGGGTGAGGGAAAGGACCGCGAGGGCGGGGAGGGAAGGGAGGAACGGGAGGAAAACGGGGATGGGACATTTAGCAACAACACCGCCCTAAACTCTCAGAGAAGGGAGGGGTTTGAGCACAGTGCCGGGGGCCCGCAGAAAGGTGAGGAAACCCGGGGAAAAATGTTGAAGTGGAGAGCGCCGGAGCCCGTTGGTATAGCCAGTGCTCACCCTTGAAGGATCAGCTCGGAAATTTCACCTGAATCCGGAAAAAAGAAAAAGACTTTGCTGGGGTACTCTCGAGGCGAGCGCGGGGGGAGGGAGGGACTCGCCCTGCTCCGAATCTCAAAAGTTTTATCAACGCTAAACTTATGGAGGAAACCTTTGGGGAGGCGATCTCGCACCACGATGCCACTTAAGGGGGTGCCAGAGATTTCGTCAGCACCAAAAAACGTAACGCCAAGAATGGAATGGGCAAGGAGCGTGGAGAAAGATTGAACGCAAAAACTTCAGGGGCCGTTCTGATCGACGGGGGAAACACCTTAGGGGAAGCAGAAGTCCAATTATAGTCTGTGTATGCAAGGACAGGAGAGGGTATCATGACGGGAGGACCAACGGGAGGGAAACGTCGGATTCTTCCCCAACCAAACCTTTATCGGCGAATGCCTGCCTCACGAAAAAAGGGCTCAAATACTGCGCTACATATAGTGGAAGGAACACGCCTCAGAGGGGAAAAGGGTGACCCGAATATGCTATTAATCGTGTCATGGCTGAAGATTTTACTGAGAGTCGGTTTTAAAAAGGACGGTCAACCCTGAAAATACGGCGGGGGAGCCTGCGCAATCATGACCAGTTTCTACGGAGTGAAGGTTTATGGGCGGGGGCCATTAGCCGTGGGGGGGTCTTCTACTACGCAATCTCATGAGAGCTAGTTCCGAAAGGGGGAAAATTGGATTCTTGATGTCCACCAAGGCTCTCAATCTGGTGACAAGGGGTACAGGTTCCTTAGGATACGTGCTCACCAACCAGCGTCTGCGAGCAAGGTTTCCTCGGGGGGGCCCGGCATCTTTAAAGAAGCCAGGGCTCTCTGACCGGCTGCTTCGGCTCATGGGGAGTGGGGGTTGGGGGCAAAAGGGTGAAAAGAAATCTCGTCAACAAAAAAAGGAGTAAAAGAGTCTGAAAACGCAACACAGACCCTAGACCCCTAATGAGCCATCAGAAGGAAGGGGTGCCTTACTTGAGGAGAAGTGACGTTCTCAGAGAGTCAAGCGCAGGGTGACTAATCTCTCCGAGAATTTCCGAAATATCGGAGCTCGGGACTGGGAGTAAACCCGACGGAAAGGGGGCCTACGTCGGCGATGCATACCGAAAAGTATGCATGTCATAAAAAGAAAAGTGACTTAATTAATTAAGAGAAACTCATCACGGCGATCAGAAGCAATAACACCCCTTGGAGAATAAACCTTTGTCCGGAAGCTCAAGACGTTCGTCATCCTCGTGAGGGGTGAATTGCTAAGGAAAGGAAAACCAGGCTTGAGAGAAAGAAGGACCACTAGAATCTAGTGCCAAAAAAGTCGTTATACACGTTCAAGCTGCTTCGAGGGAGCTCAAGGTGCCTAGCGGGAAGGGGAGCGGGGGTCTTTGAAGGAGTCTCCGTACCCGGTGTTTTGGTTTTTTAAAGCGCGGAAAACTTGGATCGGGGATTACTGAAGGGGATCCTCAGGATCCCTGGGGCTCCAACAGTAAGAGAGGGGGAGAGGGAAGGGGAGAAAGAGGGGAGGGATAAAGTAGGAGGAGCGGAAAGGGGGGGAGGGGGGATCGCGGGGGAGGGCAAATCAGAAGAAGGAAATGGGGGGAGGGGAAGGGAGAGAGAGTGAGTGATGTAGGGGGGGGAGAAGGGGAGGAGGGGAGAGTAGGGGGGATAAGAACGGAGAAGTAAAGGGGGAAAAAAAGGAGGAAGGGAAGAGGGGGCAGAGGGCGGAGGGAAGAGGGAAGAGAGATATTGGTAAGAGGGAGAGGGGGCTGGAAGCGGAAAGGGTATGGGTTGGGGAGGAAAGGTAAGGAGGGTGTAGAAGAGGGATCTTAGAGGCAAGAAAAGTGGGGGGGGGGGGGGGGGGGCGGGGGAAGGAAGGAAAGAGGGAGGGCAGGGGAATGGCGGGGTAAAGGGGACAGCGCAGGGATGCGGGAAAATAGGAATGGATGGGATGGAAGAAGGGCTAGAGGAAGGTGAGAGAAGGGAGATGACAGGAGGAAAAGGTAAAGATCAGGGAGAGTGAAGGAGGAAGAGGTGTGGGAGGAGAGATGAAATGGCAGTGCGTAGTAGTCAGGAGAACGTAAGCGGGGGAGGAGCGTAGATGACTAGAGGGGAGCGAAAAGGTAGGGGTGGGAAATAGGAGGAGGGGGGGGGGGAGTGAGAAGGAGATAAGGAGGGTAAAAGTCGGAGGGAGAGGGGAGGGGGTGGGGGGGAGGGAGAAGGAGGGAGGGGCGCGGAGGGAAAAGGTTGAGAAGAGTGGGAGGGAAGTAGGGGGGGGGGGAAAAACATGATAAGGGGTAGAAAGGTGGAGGGGGGGTGGAGGGAGTAGGAGGAGGGAGAGTAGGGTGGGTAGGGAAAGTAAAGAAGGGTGGAGAGGGGGCGAGAGGGAGAGGAAGGAGGGAGGGTGGAGAAGGGGAGGGGTATAGGAGGAAGAGGTGTGATAAAGAGCGAGCGGGGAGGGAGGGAAAAGGTGTGGGGAAGGGACGGGGGAGGTAGGTAGGAAGGATAGAGAAACATTAATAAGCGGGGGTAGACGGAAGGAAAACGCAGGCTAAGAAAGGAAAAAGTGGGGGGGGTAGGCGGGGGGGAGAAAGAAGGGATAGAGTGAGAGGGTTGGGTAGACAGGTAGGGAAGGTGAAAAGGGAGTCGAAGTAAAGAAAGGGTGGGGAAGAGGGGAAAGGAACCAGGGGGGAGGGGGAGGAAAGGCGGAAAAGTGAGGGGGAAAGAAGGGGAGGGAAGAAAGCTAGAGGGGGGGTGCAGGGGAGGAAGAGGGGGGTAGAAGAGGAAGGGGGAAATGGGGGGAGGGAAGGGGGGGGGCGGGGGGACAGGCAGGGGGGGTCTGAGGGTTAAGGGGAATGGATGGGGGAGGGGGGGGTGGGAAGGGAGAGAGGAAAAGAGGAAGAGGAGGGGAAGATGGATGGGGGGAGGGAGCTGGGGAGAGGGGGGGGAGGATAGATGGAGGGGTGAGCGTGGGGGGAAAAAGAGTAAGAAAGAAGTGGAAGGGAAGGAGAGAGAGAGTGGAAAAAGGGGCAGGAAAGAGAGTAGGGGAGGAGGAAGAGGAGAGAGACAGGAGCTAGGGACCGTTCCACTCGAGTCTTCTTTCACGTCAGAGCCCTACCAGGTTACGCTAGGAAGAGCGTAGGGAACCATGGCTGCTGGGATTCCACTCAGGGGAAAAATTTCCACAGGAAAAATTCATGGTGCCGTTGGAGGGGAAGGGGGGGCTGGTGCTGGGGACTAAAAGAAGTAACCGGAATGGAGTCAAAATTGGGTGAGGATCTCCAAACTGGGCAGGCCGAAACTTCATCGGCAAGAGGGGGGGGAAAGAAACTATACGGGGAGAGGTGGTCGATTCTGAGGCGGTTCGCTACCGCGATCTTTGCAAGGGAGATCGAAAAAAAAAGGGTTCGTGCGAGGGTTCCGGGGAGAACATGGGCAGGTAATAAGAGAGTATCAAGAACGGTTAGACACCAAGGCGAAGATTCTCACAATGTGGGTCAACGAAACAAGGAGGGATATTGTGTGAATCACCGGGGCCGGGGGGGGAAAGAGCACTGGAGAAAGCATCTAACTGAAAGGGGACTTCGAGGGAGGGTTGTTGGTCGTTAAAAAAGACAAGAGCAGAGGGGGAAACATCCCAACGAAGGTCAGCTAAGGCATCTGGCTTAGGGGCAGATAAAAGATTGCCTAGATCCGTGTAAAAAAAAAGTGGCGAGAGGTCTCATGTATGATAAAGAGTTTCAAAAAGGTACTTTCCGGTCGCGAGAAAAAAGGGGGTCAAATGACTGTTTCATGGGACGGAATGAGAGAACTAATGCTGTCGTCCACGGTTAAGTCAAAAGAGGTGTAATACTCTCCTTCAGAATAGAAAACTTGGGGGCATGAAGACTTGCACTCGTACACGGATAGGCGCCAAAAGCGCTGGCTACTATTTCATGGGAATTTGGCGAGGGGTGTCTTCGAAAGAAATACTTTCACATCGTGTGGGGGCCGAATTCTTCGAGGAAGGAGCGGGGAGGACACAATTTTCAAAGGAGGGGACGCCGGGTAAGGGGTCCTCTCTTTGGGGTTAGCCCAGGGGAGAAAGTGCCCTCCACGTTCAGAGGTTGGCTCTATCGGGGGGCGCCTTGTACGCGGAAGGAAAGGAAGAAAAACACACAACTTACTGCCTTGTGGGAGAATTTCCCTTCCAGAGGGAAGGGAGTCTTCGCAAACGCGCGACAAGGTGACTTCTCTAACTCCGTGGGGAAAGGAGAAGGAAAACCCGGAAAGCATTTGGGAGGCCAGGGGGGGAGGGCGGCTAAAGCTCAACTTCTTTTAAGTGAACTTAATGAAAAAGAGCTATGAGATCTTACTCTGTGTGGAGTCTCTCGATGGGGGGGGGGGAAAAGCCAATGTGCTTCCGAGGGCGAGCGCAACTACTCTTCTTTTGGAGGGGGAGCCTCTATGGAAGAGGGCAGAAGTGCGACATCTTTCAGGGGGGTAGAAGAGGAATTTTTCATGGAAAAGAAGTAGCGAGGGGATGCTGGTGAGAAGAGACATAGCAAACTTTTCTTTGGGCTTGGTCTGTGAAAAAAAATCGAAAAAGGGAACTACTAAAAGCCTAGGAAGAGATGTTTCACCAAGCTCGGGAGGCGGCCCTCCCATCATTGAAGGAAGGAATGTGGAAAGAGTATGGCCGAGGGGTCGGCGTGGTGTCTTTGCTCATGGTAAAAAGAAAGCCTTGTCTCGGCCAAAGGGGAGCGAACCTCGCGCATCGACGGCCTTCCCTAAAAACAAAGAGGTTAAGAGGGGCGGGGGGAAAAGGGGGTTTGTGCTCCTTATCTAGTCGTCCCGCAAAAGGGGCTCTCCTAGGCGGATCACCTGAAGAACGGTACGAGTCCGCCTAACCCTCCGAAACAATACCTTACTGGAAAGGAGCTTTAAAAGGGCGGCGTACTCGATTCGGGGG
>Ga0179591_1307374_pt1 | contig 10591 bp, 15 predicted proteins | sample CZOMad2_1_08_16f_FD_182891 | JGI IMG/M metagenome (GOLD analysis project Ga0179591, IMG submission 182891) | Vadose zone soil fungal communities from Angelo Coast Range Reserve, California, USA - CZOMad2_1_08_16fungal (PacBio error correction) | ecosystem: Environmental > Terrestrial > Soil >...
TGCTCTTCGGTCTTAAAAAGAGAAAATAAGGATCTTAACGGAACTAAAAACAAAACATATCAAAAGCATGGGCTGGGAAGGACAGGAATGGACACAACTAAAAAACTCGAACACTACACACAACCCGTCATTCTTACCGTTTTGTAATACATGGACTGTCAAAAACTTTCGCCTTCCCAACCTGGAAAAATTCAAAACTTTTCCCCCAATACACTGGTGACTGGAGAACTTGGAAGGAGAAAGGGAAGGTCAGGTTGAAGAGTCAAACTAGGGGATACTTGTTCTTGTTCCTAAAGGGAGGGAAGAGGGTTAGGGTGGATCTGCTGACAGGATTGAGGGGAAAAAAAGAAAACGATAACCAAAGTTCTTACTAAACATGAACAACTTAAGTCAAAAACGGGCCAAACCAACGGGCCAAAAGAGACAAAAAAAAAGGCGCGTAGTGTGCCGCCCGGTTTGTGTGGCAAAAAGGGCGCACAGAACAGTGAGCTCGGCTGGTGATAAGGAACACAAGAGAAGGCAGGGCGGCTCCGGACCACATAACGGTTGTCAGGGACGCGTGCCAAAAAGTATCGGGTGGTTCGGGGGAAACGCAGAGCAAACCCTCGTCATCCCCAGGGGTACCGACACCAAGGGGCATTCAGGGAACTAGCCCAAAGTAGGAGAAAGCATAAACGCCACTGAACAGGACGCACTAGAGTCAATCAGTGATAGAAGAGTTTAAAAAAAGGGTGTGCAGGAAGCCGGCCCCGATGGGGGGAGGGGTAAAATGCATAATTGGGGAGCAATATTCCTAACGGAAACCGCATGAAAAAAAGGGGGAGTCACTGAGCGAGGCCAAAAGGGTGGAGTTTTGTGCTAGGTAACGTCCAGGGATAAGTGTCATTACCAATGACGTTACTAGGGGGAAAGGGGAAACCCAGAAACAGAGATAATTTCTCGCAAAGGAGGGGCAAACCCTTGCTTGAAGGGAGGGGGAGTGAGGGGAGAAACCAGAGGCAGGAGAGTGACGCTTGGGGAGGCTCAAAACGGAACCTAGATTTGCACGCTTGGGCCGCAAAAAGGGTCCTCCTTCTTGGGGGGGAAACTGGGGACCTGGGGGACAGAATACAGTGTGACGGCCGATCACACCAGGAGATGTCTGGCAGCACGTCTGTAGGGGGAAGGAGGAACAGTCAACAAGAGCTTTTTAAATGTGATGGGAGGAAGCTAAGATGCTCAAATGGAATTGGTTGTGTAAATGGAAGAACATAAGGAAAAATAATGGTGATAGGTGATTAAAAAAAAGGAGGGGGGGGGAGAAAATTTAATAAACGATCAAGGGAAGGTAACAACATGGATGTGGTAAAGAAAAGGGGGGGTGGATCTGGAAGCGCCATTTCCTGAGGCACTGGAAATAAAAAACGAAAACACCCAGAAGGAGCGATAACTTGAACAAGGGCGCGGCAAGAAAGGGCACAAAAACAAGGCCCAAGAGTTGGGATGCGTTAATAAGGAAGATACCGCGGCATGTAAGGTCGGGGAAGTAATTAAGAGCTAGCAAAGGGGGGTTTGGTCCGCATGTTGAGCGAAAGGGTTAAGAACAAGGTGGTGGTACACTTCGGGAACATTGAGGTAATGAATGGGAGGAAGAATGAGTGATACATGGAGGGGTGGGGGGGTGTGGGGGAAAACTGAAGAAGAACAAGAACACATGCGTCTTGTACGGTAGGGGGTCGGAATGCCAATGTAAGAAGGGGAGATTAGTTGACAGCAACAAAATCAGGGGCCTAGGGTCGGGAAAACATTTGTCCCTCACAAAAAGGATTACAAAGGAAATGTACGGAGGCGGGGAACATTAGACTTGAGGTCAGCGTAAACGGGGGGAAGGTAGGAAACACGGTCCAGCCAACAACTTGCTGAATTGTGGGGGGGGGAATAAAAGGATACACTGAAAAAATCAGCAATGAAGACGCAGGCAGAAACGTGACGGAAATGCATGAGTGGTATTCGAATCACAGAGCGAACAATATCTCCTCTAGGCCCAAACGGGAATGAGATTAAGGATGGGAAATTAGAGGGATATTGATTGTTTGGCAGGGAAAATTTAAGGGACAAAGGGGGGAGGAAAGATAACGAAAAAAACGGAAAAAATGAGAAAGAAGTGAAGGGAAAAAGAAAGGGGAGAAAAAGAGGATAGAGAGAGAATAAATCGTATGTAAAAGGGAGGATGTCCGACGGAACAAGCGGAACGGATACCGCCTGAAAAAAAGGGAGGCTTTCCGTAAACGCGGAGGTAAAAATAAAAGTTAGTTTTGGTGTTTACGCAACAATGTCGCGGACGAAAAAAAGAATTTCCATAACAAGGGCGACAAGGCGAAAAGACAAGACAAAGAAAAAAGCAGGCCAACAAGAGGGAAGAAAAATGCAACGACGAAATCTCGAATTGAGACGGGAGCATATGGAAAAGGAAGAAAAGAAAGCAGGAAGGGGTAGAAGAGGAAAGTCAAAGTACTTTGAAAAAAAACAAGGCAGCAAACCGAAAAGCTGCGAAAAAAAGCAATACAAATAACCGACTGCCGAAAAAATGCTGGTTCGAAAAAAGAGGGGGGGGGGGGGTCATAGTTAAAAAGGGTAGTAAGAAAGCAAGTGTTGGTCCGTGGAAGGTCGAAAACAACTTCTAGGCGGAAGAACAGTTGGTGCTGGCGATCTAAAAAAAAAAGGGTATGGGGGGGGATGGGCAGTATGCCGGATTGAGTAAGCACCGTCCAGCAGGGGTGACTTCCCATCAAAAAAAGAGGGGACGGCTTCGGAACGAGAACGGAAAATGGCTAGATAAAACAGTAACCCCGGTAAAGATATAACTTCAAAAAAGGGAGGTGGGGATGGGTCTGCAGGGAAAGTGGGAAGGGGCGGCAGGAAGAAATGGGTAATAAAAAACTAAGAGAGAACTCCGTAAAGAATTACAGAAAAAAAAATAAAAAAAAAGGAGGGGTCCAAAACGGAAAAACGGACGGAAGTATGAAAGAGGAAGAATGAACAGTGGAGCTATCGGGGACAGAGGAGGGAGGGATTTCTGAGGCAGGAGAGGGATTCCATCAAAATAAGGCGCGGGGGATTCTCAGAGGAGGGAGTGTGAAAAAAAAAAAAAGTCAAAAAAGGGGTCTGGCCTTGGAGCATTGACAAAAAAGACCTTTTAAATCCCTTGCCACAACGAATCCCTCCAGATAGGGTCGGGATTATTAAACTGAAGACAACATCCAGGGACTAATAATGGGGGAAAAGGGGTAAACAAGGAAAGAGTGACGGCAAGAAAAAAAATCACCTCTGGGGTCTCCTGTAGAAGTACGGCTCAGTGACTAAAAAAAAAAAAAAGAATGGAAAATAAAAGTAAAATGGTTCACGGTTGAAAGAAAGATGGAAAAAGGGAAGGGGTGGGGAAGAAAAAAAAGAAAAAAAGTAAAAGTAGAGAATAAGACAAAAAAAAGGGGAGGGGTGATGGAAGGGAAGGGAGGAAGAGGTAAAAAAAAACCTAAAGAGTATAGCGGGCACTCCAAGCATCGTGAAACGAAAGGCAGAGGGAAAAGTTCAAGAGTAAAGAGCCGAATAATTTGGGACGAATCGAGAAAAACCGGATTGAGGGAGAGATAGATTTGATAGAAGAGAATGAAGGGCGAAGGGTTGTAGTCACAGATCGAAGTAAAATGTCAACCCTAAACTAAAAAAGACTAAAGGTCCTGTGTGCCTAAGGAGGGGGAACATATTCAAAAAAAGTGAGACAACAAATTCCTTCACAAACATCGAAAAAAAATAAAGAAGCAATAGCTTAAATGGTTCATGGAAAGAGCGTCTCAATATCTGGGACAGTGAGTGGGGTCTCCAGAGGAACAGAAAGTTCCCTTGTGTGGGAAGACTGGAACGTCAACAACTCAACCGGAATGTAAAGAACGCTCAAGAGCGCAAAGAGAAAAACAAGAACTAAGAGCGAAGAAGGACAGAAGGGAAACAATAGAAAGATTAAAAAGAGAAAAAAGTGCAAGAGGGGTTAGGGGAAAAACGAGAAAAAAAAGGGGATAGCGGGAGAAGAACAAGGGGGACAAAGGGTCGGCCAGCCAAGTAAATTGAGAGGCAAAAATTGGACAAAAACGGAAAGAGGATGACTCATGATAATGAAAAAGCCAGGAAAAAATGGCTCGGGATTCCTGGGAAAGAACGTGGGGTCACCAAAGAAGAAGGGGGAACCAGAAAAAAAAAAAACATGAGGCCAAAAAAAAAAAGGGGGGTGCGCCATAAAAAAAAAAAGGACGCTCCGGTACGTAATGTTAGGGGTAGAACCGGGGTAAGGGACTGTTACCAGATGGAAAAAGCATCGGTGGGACTTTGGGGGGGGGAAAAGGAAGGGAATCCGCATTTTGTTTTTTATAGCTGTAGGGGATAAGGGGGGGTTTGGGGTGGGTTTGGTGTTGGGGGTGGGGGTGTTTGGGCGAGAAGAAAAAACAGGATATTGTAACCCCTAGCAGCCTATTTACTGGGTGGTTAAAGAGAAAAAACAGCCTTTGACTGCTGTGGTCTTTGAATATATTAGTCGTCATGTTTTCCACAAATGAGGTTGGGTCCAGTAGCTAGTACGACGTTCTTTTGACCGGGAGGTGGGCTTGTGCAGAAAGCAATAGATGCATGACATGGTGGTAAAGTCTTTTGGGGGATTCTCCTGTGGGGGGTGGAATAGTTTCAAGGTGTTGGGGTTCCAACTTATTGGGGGGGCTGGAAAAACTTCTCGGGTCCTATCTTGAAGCCCCGCTCCGCTCTTCTCACCTTTATAAAAGATCGAGGCGACAGTAATCAAATCAGGGGACAAATTAATTTCCTCCAGAGCTTGGAATACCGGGAACGGAAAAGGTCTGGCGCGTTTCCTTCAACAGAGAGGAAAACCTATGTTCTCAAGATGGAGAATCGACCATCTATGGCTAATCTGAATGGATAATGTGTCAAAAATTCCAAAACTAGGCAAGGCCGCAGCAGGAAAAGACTCCCATGAAACCAACCCCACGAAATGAAGACGTTGCTTGGATAATACTGTTCTCAGAAAAGGCAGGAAAGGTTGGAGATTTGCCGCAAGCGGACCGCCTAAGACGCAAGAAAAGCATAGACAAAACCCACGGGACCACCACGAGTGAAAAACAAAAGGGACTGTCTTTACAACGGCAAAAGGTGGGGGGTGAAGGGGATGGTTTGGGTCACTATCAATATTTCACATCACGATTAAGGGTTACAAAGCAAAAGGCTACGAGTAGCACAACCGAGAGATCCAGAAACCTTGTCAAAGACCGCTCCTCACACACCAATCAAAAAAGAAGAAGTAGTGGGCCTCAAAATAAAAAAAAAACTATCGGTTCGTAAACCACGGAAACTATCGTGGGTTGAATTTCATGGAAAACGTACACCACGGTCAATACGCCCTTTACAAACAACGGCTTCAAAAGAGTCCTCGTGAGTTCAGAAGGACAAGACCGCTACCAAAACGACCCCTCCTTTCCTTGTGGTTGAGGACCTAAATTCGACAAAACACCAAAAAGCCCCTCCGGTCGGCGGCCCCGACCCCGCCGATGGTAAAGAGCCGGTGCGGATGAAATTCATGGGTCTGCCCTCAAAAGGAGAGGGGCCAGTTTTATTCTCCCGAGGGGGGGGGGCGGAGCTATGGGGGGGGGTGGTGGCATATGAAGGGGTTTGGGGGTATAATCCGGAGCCCCTGCTCAAAACATCGCCATTATTCTTGCATGAAGATCGATTCGCGGTTTGAGGCTTGAACAACTATAAACAAAAAATTGGGTCTGGAGATGCCCGAGTGGAGACCCAAAGAGAGCCGAGAGACGGAGGAACCCGGCTCGGTGGGTGGGGGACAGGGCAGGCGAACCGTCGGCGGCGTACCCGGCGGTGTTAGCGCAGGGCAAACAGAAAGAAAGAGCCGGTAGATAGCGGGGGAAGGGCGAGCGGTCGTCGAGGTAAACTTCGCGAGGAGTGAGGGGCGCCCCGACAGCGAAGGAGGAGAACTAAGGGGGAGGCGGGAGATGCACAAGCGCGGGGAGTGGGGGAGGGAGAGGAAACGAAGGGTCGGAACTGGTGGGGGGGTGTAGGGTGAGCGACGGGGAGTAATGTAACTGTCCGGTCTGCAGCGGGAGAGGAGGCGCACAAAGGGGGGGACGGGGAGGGGGGGGAGGGGGTGGTACCTGGGGTATGGGGAGGTGGAATTAAAACTCTGGCGAGGAAGACACGCAGCAGGGGGGGACGTGGTCGGTGAGCGGAGAAGACGCGAAGACGCAGGGGTCCGCCGGGTGTAGTCGCGGCCCTCGGATGGAAGGGAGTGATATGGAAGGCATGAAAATTGGGGGTGGGTGGGTTGGGGGAGAGAGTAAGTGGGGTGGGAGCCGTTTGTTAAAAGGGGAATGATTTGTGGGATGGATAGGGCTGGGGGGTGTGAGGGGGGGTAGTGGGGGAATATTTGTGTGGAGGAGGTGGGGAGGGTATAATAAGGGAGGATTGGATTAATGGGATGGGGGAAGTTAGGTGTGTGAGCGTAAGGTGGTAAAGGGGATAGGGTAGGGGGAGGAGGGTGCAAGGGTGGGGAGGATTGGGTTGAACAAGGTGAGGAGCTGGGGGGGAAGGGTGGGGGGGAGGGAAGGAAGAGGGGGGATATTTGGGCAAGGAGGGGAGGAGGGGCCAGGGGGCTGAAATTGAAAGGCGGGGTGGCGACGAGAGGGGGAGGGCTGGGCCAGATGTGGGGGTTGGGGGGGGTGGGAGGAAGCAGGGGAGGCGGAATCGGGCCGTTATGAGTAGGGGGATTTGAGGGGGAGGGGGGGGGGGAGTGGTCATGGGACGGGTGACCCTGCGGGTGTGGGGGCTATAATGGAGATGGTTGGAAGGACATTGTGGTGGGTTTATTGGAACAATAGCACGAGGTCGGCGAGGAGGAGATAGGGCGTGCAGACGCCGAATAGCGCTGAGGGGAGTGGCGCGGGAGGGGGGAGGGTGGCAGCGTCGGACAGGTGATGGGGGGAGCGAGGGCGGATAGGTTAGGAGAGAAGCCGAGAATTGGGTGACGGCCAGGGTAGGCCGGGTTTCGAGCCTCGGAAGCGCGTGAATGAAAAGCGAGAGTGACGGTACGAGGGGGCCTTGGGGTTGAGGGGTTGGAGGAAGGGGGATAAGCGGGACCAGGCGGGGAATGAGCCCCCCGATTGGGTGATGGTCAGCAGGGGGTGAGGAGTGCGTTGACCCGGTGTCTGTGGGACTGGTGGGGGGGTTTGTGTTGGGAGGAGACGGTGGAAAGAACGGTAGTAGGCGGATAAAAGATAGGCAGATCGAGGGGGAGGATGCAGACGAGAGATCACCCACAAAGGCCGCGAGTAGGCGCTGCGCCTACCGAACGCAGGGGAGTAGCCGTGAGCCGCCCTCCAACAGCTTCAACATGTCCACACACAGACACTTCAATCAATAAACTCCGTTTCCTAACCACTAATAGGGTTGAATTTTTAGTTATTCTTCAAAGAGATGGTTGAGGGCAAGGTAGTAACAAAAAACCGATGAATACGAAAGATTAGCCCCCCCGCTAGGTTCCCAAGTACAATCGGCCGTCGTGGCCTTGGGTGTGCATTTTCACGGCCCAAATTACCCCGCCCACAACTTATATGAATGAACAAGATTTTTAACAAAAACCCGGAACCGAAACCAATCAGAATCGCACACTAACAAAAGTTGAGAACGAGCTCAGGCGACCAGGCATCCAGGGCCAGTCAGCTAAAAACATCTTCAGGTTAGCAAAAGCCCCGAGCAACTCCAGAAACGACGCCGTCCTATATCCCCCAAAACTCTATCTTTTTCCAAACAAACGAAAACCAACCCCAACAGCGGGGTCTGTGCTTGGGTTGCCTTTATTCCCATCATATAGATCGCAAGAATCGTTTTCATCACATGGTGACGCACCAGTCCCCCTTGGGGGTCACTAAGGTTGGGCAAACCAGCACTTCCTGAGGACACACACCGAACGATGTCTCCCATCCTGTGATCCTCCAATGGAACCGCCGAAGGACGGGGGATTGGCCCCAAGTCAAGGGGGTGACGATGATGCGACTGCTTCCTTAAGGTTGCCGAATATTCCGGCACACATTTGCACCGGGATTGTGAGAAGACGACAAGGTGAAATGTGATCCTTCCAAAAAAAGAAACACTGAAAGTAATTTCAAGACGCCGGGGGCAAATCGTTCCCATGAGGGCTGACGGAAAGCTGATGTGAGCAAATGAAAAGGTTCATACTGCCGAAAGTGTCGGGTAAATTTAGAAAGAAGAGAGGATGCCTGAAATGAAAAGCGTTGTGAATCCACTAGCACCAAAGTGTGTTGTGTATCTTGCTACACGGCTAGTATAACCTCCTAACGCGTTCTTCGTTCTCAAAAAAATTCGGGAGATCTCAATGCAGCGCATTCGAGACTATCTTCCAACAAAGGGAGACCGAACCGGGTTGGAAACCCATGATCATCATTTTTCATCATGGCAATTGGTTCGGAGGGCTCGTTAGACCCTATGAGTGTCCTCCTATAAAGAATAAAAAGACTTGGGGCAATTAGAGCGTCTAACCGAGGTCAACTCCATCAATGAGGCAACAAACCCATCATAAGAGGGAAGGATCCTCCCACCACCTCTCCTGCGAGTGAAAACCCAGCGAAGACCCCATTAACATCGCGCATTTACATTAGAGGGACGACGCCGGTACTAAGGACCACAACAAACAACTGCAAGTCCAACAAAACCCTCCAATCCCCACTCGAAGGAATGGGAATGAACTCCATAATGGGTTGCGGCGTCGAAAAAGGACAGCGATCACTAAAGCTATATCTCCACACCTCGGCTGAAAAATGAGTGGAGCCAAGCAAAGAACTCAAGAATCTCAAAGACTTCCTGCTGCAACAGAGTCACCGCAAAGAAAGAGTTACAGACCCCCAACAATCAGCGGGCAACGGGGATTGGTTGGAGTTGTAGCTCGAAAATCTTCTACTCAGAATCCGTAGGTGCCCGGGGGAGAGGATCGAAACAGAGAAGTTGCAAACGAAAACCCCCAAAGCCCTCAACCCTCACCTTGCAAAGATACAACGTCTCAAGGCTTCTTACGATAAAAGAGGGGGTTACGTCGCCTTTTTTGGGATACTCCGAAAGGGCAAAGAAGAAAATCACTTCAAGAGAAAGCTAATGAGTGAAACCAACGTGAAAACCCAATTTCCTCATTCAAAAAAACATGATGTGTAGGTGATGGTAAGTTCAAGATTAAAGAGGAAAGGCCAACCTTAAACTTCATCCATGGTACGGGATCTGAGAGTGGAAACTGTGGAAGAAGGAATGGGATCAGAGAAGATTGGTGAGACATCTCGTCTGCTCTCCACCAGACCATTATCCGACGCCGGATAGGCACAAGACATCCAGGAAGGTGACCATATTCGGGGCACAAAAAACGAGCCCCGGGCCTTTTAGAGGGTGGGCCTTACTAGTGATTCATACGAATCATTGGCCGATTGCCTGTTCAGAACACGGCCCGCAACGACCCAACAACGGGATAGGGAGGGGTGCACCATCAAATTCGGCCCCCTTAGAGGCGAGGCGGGTACGTCTACTACTCCACCAGTCCTAAACCCGAAGTATTAAAAAAAGGACCACCGGGGGAGAGGGTGGTGTATAAGAGTAAAAAAGGCGACAACACAGCACCGGCTTCGGTTGGAAATCTTTTTTCTGCCGTTGTGGCATTCTTCGTCAAAAATAGGACTTAAAATAAGTCGCTACCTGCCTTTTATGGTTCTGTGAGGACCATAGGAGAAAAAAAGAGTAACATAACAAAATTGTTGTTGTTATGGAAGTGAGAACTGACGTGTTGTCACTGGTGCTAGTACCTAGTTTGACATCGAAAAAGACTGTGCAGGGTCATGTAAGGTGGGAGAGGGGGCCTTTGTGGGTGGGAGGGGTAGTTTTTAAAAGTGAATATAGAAGTAACGGTGATACTCTGGAAAAAAGAATGGTTCCAACTGATCGCTGTACCTTTAGAAGGAGTCGATAGCCCTAAATCTACGCTCGTCAAACATCTGGCATAAAAAGCTTTCAAGAAGAGTTCTCCATCATTGGAAAAATGGGTAGTCACTTTAAATTTTCCTAAACAAAATAAAGAAAAAAAACTTTGTTACATATATGTCGAAAGCCCCGGTGGATATGGGAGGGGGGCTCAACCTTTCTTTAATACCCTTCAAAGAAGGCCCGTTGGGGGGTCTCACGGTATTGTAAAAAGGAGAAGGGGCGTCGTAAGTTGTGAAAGATATTGGGTGTGGCCGGTTTCTGTCTATGCATTGCCGGAATTCTCGGTAAAAATTGTCAAAGGACAGGAAGCATATCTTGCGCGCAAAAGAGGGAGAAAAAAACCTGAAGCGCCCCCCATTGAACTGTTCGAGAGTCGAAAATAGCAAGCCAAGATTTGGAATCACACCACTTTCCCGTAGCCGCATCGCTGTCGAACGAACTAGTTGGAGGAGAGGAAAAAAATTCGTGGTTTGACCCGGGGACGAAATTGGGGGGACGGGGAATG
>Ga0179591_1180376_pt1 | contig 10590 bp, 17 predicted proteins | sample CZOMad2_1_08_16f_FD_182891 | JGI IMG/M metagenome (GOLD analysis project Ga0179591, IMG submission 182891) | Vadose zone soil fungal communities from Angelo Coast Range Reserve, California, USA - CZOMad2_1_08_16fungal (PacBio error correction) | ecosystem: Environmental > Terrestrial > Soil >...
ATTACCCACTGGGTAAAAAGGAAGAATTGTGAAGGAAAAACCGTACATCCATTGAAAAATCCGATCAGAAAATGGGGGGCTAAGGGTGAAACCATATCTACTGCCCTGGGGGGGGGAAAGCGTCGTTGGTTCCTGAGAGAAGGAAAAGGCGGGAGAAACTTGGGAAAAAAATGCCAAACGCTTTCAGTCAAAAAATTTAGCTGCACTTGGAACAAAAAGATTGTGACCCATAGAACCAAGACATTCAGAGATGAAGTACGCAACCAAAAAGGAGCCTCGGTTCCTAACGGAAGGGTAATACAAGACGTTCCCTGGGAGTGGGACTGCAATAAACCGAAACCTGTTAGAAGGGGGGACTGGGGTAAAGGGTGAGAATTCACAGGCGGGAGGGGCTTCTCGGAAGAACCGAGACAGAACTGGAGGGGTTCCCCTTAATGGGGGACTAACAGTCCGGGGAAAGGTTGGGGGTTGGGAGGGTACTAAAAAGGCCCCCGGCCCTATTCGAAATGTTACGGGAGAAAGACGGGGGAACCCGAATCGCCAACAAAAACAGTCACGCTGGGAATGGCTCAGGATTTATTTCATCATAATCGGGACCTGGCCAATGAGTCGTGCCTTCGCCTGACGCTAGAAGAAAAGGAAAATCTTAAACGGCTAAAGAAAAAGCTTCAGCGAAGGGTGTTGGGAAAGAAAAGGAGGCTCTACTACTCAGACAAGGAAGGGTATTACAAAATTAGGTAAGTCAAGAAAAAAAGGGAGAGGAAAAAGGAAAGGCAACAGGTGGGGGTTATAGTATGTGCAAAAAAGAAGTAACAGGAATTTCCGAGATCGGAAAAAGAGGGGGGGCCAGAAAAGGTGAAAACAGGGGGGGAAACTCAACAGCAAAAAATCATCTGCCCAAAACATGCCGGGGTTTGACTGCGAAGTAAAGGGGAATACTCGAGAGGGAGCAATTGCAGAGACAAGCTTTAGGTTTCCTGTATGAGGGAACGAAAAAAAGAGAAGAGCCGCGAAAGGACATTATTTACCTGGGATCAGAGGAAAGGAGGATCGGGGGAAGTCAGAAAGGGGTTGAACGACTATACGAAGGGGTAGGAAAGGGACGACTTGAACTTTGGCACAAGAAAGGACTACCAGGACCCAAAGTAAGGAAGACAGAAAAGTAACAGTAAGATGACATGAAAACAAACTCGACCACAGGGGGGGACCTGGCATTGACAAGAAGCAGATAAGGCAAAGATGAAAGGACGGAATGATGTAAAGGGGCCAGAAACGTTCTCCACAACAGATTACTCGAGAATTGTTGTGAATCGGAACCAGGTGGCGAAACCCGACAGCGAAGAGAATGACCTGGACTGTATCGTCTTACACGGAGGAAGGGGGGATGAAGGGGATGATAAAAACGCACCCCCCTTGGGGAGGGCGGGGGGTGAGGGGCGTAAAACCTCAAAACGCCTAAGGAGGCGGTTATTCGTTTATTGACGACAGGAGCAAAGAAACACGCAAACTCTGCAAAAACCCAAGGTGGGGGGGGGGGGGGGGTCGAGGGAACAAAAAGGAAAAAAAAACTCAGGGGAAAGCTTCAAACGACGAAAGGAGAACAGAATCGAAGGAAAATGGGGTCGGGGATCATGCATTTTGTGGGGGGGGCTGGGGAAAAAAGATGAAGGTTTTTGGTCAAGTGAACGCTCCTTCGAGTGCAGAAGGATACCGGCGGGGCTGATCGTAAAGGGGATGGGGGATGGTCTGCTCAAACATTCCCATGCAGCGTGGAGGGGGCAAAAACACGGGATTGATCATTCAGATATTTGGAAGCCACTGAGGGACAGGAAAACGCCATCGTCGAAATGGGAAGGGGACGGAAACGACGCTCGGCCGGCGCTAGGGTGGAAAACGAGTGAACCTAATTGGTCAAGTTGAAAATGAAAGCCTCCGGGGCCCTAAAGTAGAAGGAGTCAACGGGGAAAATCGCCAGGAGAAAAGATTCACTAACTAGAAGACTGGGTAGGGCCTTAACGTGACGACTCCTCTATCAGGAAATAACGATAAAAAAACTTATCATGAAAATATCGGGTGAGGGATTTTGGTACAGTCCAAGGAAGAAAAAGAATTTGAAGCAAACCGAAGAATACCTACCCCTGGGAACTAAATTTATCACGGCGCTGGAAAAGGAAGGGGCGAGTGCACAAAAAACATCGTAGGTTTCAAGTCGGGAGAAAGGTAATCCCGCCTGAAAACGGGAAACTTAATCAAAACAGGGGTTCATGGAAAGAAAGACGGGAAGGTTACAAAACTAAAAACTTGCGGTTCTCAGTCCCTTTGGGCATTAATGACGAGAGGGAACGGGGGCAGTTGAGGACACCTTTAAGAACTAAAGGGGGGTGAACCCCACGAGACTATCCTCGGGCAACGTGCCAGAGTCAAGGACAGTACAAAAATCCAAAAGAGAGAAGGGGAGGGAAGCGTGAAATGAGAGCAGAACTTGGTCGGGATCTATCGAAGCATTCTGACGAGCACGGGGAAGACTCGCTTCAACGGCAAGAAAGTAGGGGAGTGGGGGGGGGGGTTGCAGGCATAGGAGAAGAAAAAACAAAAGAGGGAGGGAGAAAAAAAGAGGGAGACCGTCTGAAACCGCAGCCACCCATACGTTTCGGCAATTTGGAAAGAAAAGGGGTGGGTCAACAGAGAGCAGACTGCAGTGCGAAGAGAGGGGGAACGAATGAGTCGGGAATCACCGAGAAAAGAAACGGAAGCCCGGTGTGAGAGTTGGTTAAAAGCCGGAAGCAGGAACGGGGAACGATTCAAGACGGAGGGAAATCTTACTGAATACTGTGCAAAAAAAAACGGAACCTTTCAAAGAACGTAAAGCAGAAAAGAAAGGGTTGAGGGGGGGGAAAAACCTCCCCCGCTCTCCAAACACCATGAGAGAGGGGGAATTGACGCGGGGTAACTTGCTCATTTGCCGAGGACGGTTGGCTGTTCTAAATATTCAAAGACATCGCGAAAAGAAGTGTTTCCAAGTGGTACTTAGAGGGCGGTTTCGGAACATAGGGATAGTGGGGGACCACAAAGAAGCGCACGATTATAATAGTGACCGGCAGGGGGAGAGGCGGACTGATCGGAGGATCAAAATCATTGGTGACTTAAGAACCCTTCTTTAGGCGAGGGAGCAAAAACGGGCAGAAAAAAATGTGCGAAATCACGGCGTGCGGGAGTAGGGTCGTTCAGGTCAACGAAGTCAAAAATCGGGGAGTTCAAAGAGCAGTGGGCAATAATCAAAAAGGGACGTTTAGGGAAGTTTGTGTTCCTGTCGCAAGGTGGGAGTGAAAAATACAGGAGCCATAAGGAAAGAAAGTCGGTTTATCCCGCAACGCCCAGGCAAAAGTGGGAGCGCCAGAAAAAAGATTAATGAAAGAAAAAGGAAATTTTATAATCGAAGAGAGAAATTTTGAAACTCGATCATCGGTCCAACAACAAGAAGGATGATTCACAAAAAACAGACTCATCATAGGAGGGGTCGTCCGTGGAAGAGGGGAATTCATGGTGTGGGGGTTGCATGGGGGGGAGCCACCGAGAATGTGATTGGGGAAAAATTTTAAAAAAATGAAAAAAAAGGAAATCAAAGCCTAAAAAGAACTGGAAAGGAGCAGGGGAGGGGTGGGAAACCCCCTAACCCCAGAGACCAAAAAAACCAAGTAGAGGGGGATTAATGCCAATCAGTAAAAAAACCTTCTCCAGTCAAAGATAAACGGAAAGGGCAGTAGGCAGGAAGAGGAGAGCCGATGGGTTCCTATTCAAAACCGTATGAATAAGAGCGTGTGTTCGGGGACATTTCATAAAAGGGCAGAAAAACAACATAGGAAATTAATTCCTGATAGGTTAGGCATTGGAAAAGTACAAGTTAAAAAAAACGGGGGGGACGAGTGTAAAAAAGAAGGTGACAGTAAAACAAGACGGAAAGGTTTAGATGAAAAGAATCTAAATGTCAACGGAAGTAGGGACGTATAACTAACAAAAAACTATATAAAAGGATCCGCTGCGTAATAGCTAGTCAAGCAAAGTGGGGCAGGTCAGGCGGAGGGGGCGGGTGACAAGGGTAGAGTAAAATCGAAGGTGGAAAGCGGATGGGAGAGGATGACCGGTCAAGGGAAGTTCCAAAAGGCCCTTGTCGGGGAAATGGTACAGGGGTTGAGCAGGTAAAAGGCAAGATGAAAAGTCGGGGAGACCTCGACAAAAAAAGAAATATGTTCGCAATTACAGAATAAGCCCAGGTCCTGGGGGGGGTGAAAAGAAATTGAGGTAATATTGTATACGGGACTGAGGTGATAAAGCGAAGGGAGAGAGGACCAGTAATTTGCACGCGGAAAAAAGGCCAGGTGAAGGGGCTTCAAACACCAAGGGAAAAAGAGTTTACGGTTGAAAAAAGGGACGCACTTCAAAGGGGGGAAGACTCAACCCTCAAACGAAAAGGGACACTAACTGAGCACGAACGAGAAAGGCCGAGGAAGCGTGAAAACACGTTGGGTCGTGGGGAGAAATGGAAGTGTCCGCAGGTAGGAAAAGCACCCGTGAACAGCCCGCTTACCAAAATATTTCATGTCAAAAGTTTAGGGTCAAGGAAAACACCTAACACACACACAAAAAAAAACTCAGGGATGGGGTAAGTCAAAGGCCGGACGGTGCCCAAAGCAAACAGGAGGTTACTAAGTTCAGAGGAATTGACCGAAAGTGTCAAATGAAAACAAATGGAAACCCGGGTACCCAGAGTGGGGCGGTCATGCAAGACCCAAAAGCAACGGGAACGCCTTGGGTAAATGGACGACAGGAGGGGGAGAAACACATTATGGAAAGACATGGGGTTTTGCGTACTGGGAACTGCTAGGTTGGGGGGGGGGGGGGGTGAGCACAGTGGGGACGTGTGGTGTCCGGAAAAAGAGACCATTGGATGTGAAAGGTGCCGCAGGGCAAAGTGGGTGTAGAAAAATTGACGGAGGGGGAGGGGAAGAAAAAAAAAACGGCGTACAAAAGGCTGATATATCTGTTATGGGGGGTCAGGGAGGGGGAAAGGCGTCAAAGAAAAGGAGAACTTAAACATGGTAAAAAGTGGTAAAACTTTTGTGCAGATAGCGCAACAAAAAAACGTAGTTGGACCAATATCCACGGGTTTAAAAAAAAAAAAAAGGGGCCCGCTGTTGAGGGACCCCAATTCAAAAAAAAACCAAAGCAAGGCTCGTGACTACTCCGATAGCAAATGCCCAAATTCAGAGAACATGGGGGGTAGACGTAAGGTTTCAAACTTAGCTACTTCAGGGAAAAAAGGGGCCAGCGGAAAAAGAAGCCTGTCAAAAAAAAGGGAGCTATCGACACTTGGGAAAAAAAGTGGTCCCACTGCCAAAATCGATCATTAAAAAACAAAAGTCGATCAGGTTGGGCCAGAAAAGGAAGAACAGGGAAACGGTTCCCGGGGGGCAGGCAAAAACAACCGCAACTCTGGGGAAGAACGGGGGAAAAGTTCGTTTTGAACAAAAAGGCTGAAATGCGACGAACGTCAACAAAGAAAAAAAATGGCGTTGGAAAAGAAGTGAACTCCCTTCACAGGGAGTGAAAGGTTTAGGTTAGGGCTAAAAAAAGGCAACTCGTGGAAGAATTTAACGGGGGGGAAACCAGAGAAGAAATTCCAAAAGAAAATCAACAGCCGGTAAAGGGATCAGGGATTGAGCGTAGGGGGGTTAATAATAGAGTTCATGAAGGAGAGGGAGGAAGGCGACTTCATTCCGCAAAGTCGTCGAGGAGCCGGAACTAATGCAATGAATGGGCAGAAGGGGTAACAGGCAGAAAGGGGAAAACTCCAAGAGAACCTCAGAAAGTAAGCCAATGAATACAGTGAATATGACCGAGGAAGGAACAATCAGTAAGGGGGAAGATCAAAAGATTCCGGTCACCGGGGGGGGGGGGGAGGGCGGACCCATCGGGGGGGGAAAAATAGGGGCAAGGGAGACTAGAAATCAAGACCAAAAAATAATCCCAATGAAGGGGTTGACCGAATAAACATCCCTCAAAAGGGCAGACTCAAGGGCAGAATCACAAGCTGCACATGGTATATCCGATAACAAAATCGACGCCGAGAATCAAATGTTGAAAGATGATGGGGAAAATACTGATCAAAGTGTTGTGAGGAGACGGAAAAAAAGCGGGCACCTTGTAGACGTTGTATTTGCACGGTCAATAACCTATAAGTGAACATCCGGCAGTACAGAATGCAAAAAGAAAAAGCAACTTGGAAACTGACAGTCAGTAAAACAATGAGGGGCACATTGGGAACGGCGATGAGAACGTTTATTTAAAACACGTCAGGAACCACGAGAAAATGAGAAGTACTTTTTGTACAGATGAAAAAAGAGGGAAGGGGGGGTGACGGAAGGGAGCCCTAACGGACGAAAGACATTTCAAAAAATTCGGGAAAAGGAACGGAAGGAAGGAAAAACCCCCTCCTTGAAGGGCTGTGGGAGGGGCGTAAACTCCAACGAAAAAGAGTCATTAGGCACGTGTGGGGAAGGGGGAAAGGACCCCTCACAACACAACAAAAGGTAAATGGGGTATACAAAAAACCCGTACTAAAAAGGCCAAAACCGGCTAAAAATCCTAGAAGATCGTGAGCAGGAAAATTGGGGTGCTTTCCACTCTTCACTGGGGCTATTAAGTAGACAGCGTCTATGGCAACAAGGTGCGCGATTCTGATTAGGGAGGGGCTGCAAAGGCAAAGGGGAGTTAGGGGGAGGAAACTGTACGTCAGTCTGCATCATTCAAGAGTTGTAAGACACGTAAGGTTCCGACATTCCAAAAGTGAAAAAAAAACGAATTTATCCGAATCGGAATTGTCAAAGGTGAAAGGTCAAAACTAAATAGACGGAATCCGTTAGTGCACCAGTGGGAACCGCAGAGAGAAGAAGGGAACCTGTCGAACGGGGGGACACACAAAGGAACGCTGCTACGGGAGAGATACACGAATCTGGCTATAGGATGAATTTTGTGCTCAACACCTAGAAGAGGGACGCCCAACGAACACTACCGACCAGTGGACCTCCACCACTGGTACGGGGGAAAGGGAAATTAAAAGCACAATCGTAGGCGGAAAATCGGGGTAAGGGGCGAGAAAATCACCGGAAATACCCAAGGAAGAGGTTTGCCGGGAGGGGGAGGACTGGGAAGGTGTAAAACGAACACTTGCGGAGGACAAGGTGTGCGGGAACCGGTCCCACCGGGACAACCGATTGTTGGGGCCAAGGAAGTCAATAGAAGGGGGGGAAGACGGCAAGGATCGGCCAAACAACAACCCTAGACGTCTTGGAGAGGGAAAGGAATAATCAAGAAACTTCTCGATGGGAGGGACGAAAAAAACCAACCCCCCACCCCCCAAACCCCACCAAAAAAAAAAAATAACACCAACCCCCCAACAACCCCCAAACCCCCAAAAAAAATAACCAAACCAAACCACCCAAAAACCCCCACAACCCAACCCCCAAAAAAAAAAAGAAAAAAAAAAAACCAACAAAAAAAAACCCCACAAAAAAAAAAAAAAAAAAAACCCAAACCAGAAAGGCTCAGGATCAACTGCCGCGAATATGGCGGTGGGGAGGGGGTTTGGGTTTCGAGAAACAAAAGGGGAAGAGGAAAGATGAGGGGCCCTAAACAAAAATCCACCCACCATATTCAGGGGTGCAGAGGGGAAAGATCAGGGGCGCTGCTTCAAGGTAGAAGCGACTGGAGGAAATGGAGGCAACCTCACATCATATAGAAGGTGGGGTGGGACGAGAAGGACGTGAGAAAAAAAACATATGAGGGACAACAATGTCGGGGCGGTGGCGAAGCCGAAAAAAGACGAATGCCAAGGCGGCAACCCTGAGGGGTGAGGTTAAACAATTCCCAAAGAGTCCGCCAAAAAGGGAACGGAAGATGAAGGGAAGGATTGGAGGGAGAATGGAGCGATGTTCGGTTACATTCGATCACCAGTTTGGGTCGCAGAGGTCAGGTTCCCAGTGGGTCGCAAGGTCGGGGGGGGGGAGGGAAAGAGGGGGGGATCGGTTGAGACAAAGAAACTGCCGTACAGATTGATCCCCGCTTCCTTGTTGAGCGGTCCCAAAAGGATCGATCTAGATCGGAGGGGAGGGGGTCGGGAAAGATGGACACAAATAATTTTCGGGCGATTATTTCTAATTCGTAAACGGTGAGAAAGAACCAGGTTCAAGGGGACGGGACGGCAGGTTGAAACATGGGGATCTGGGGGATGTAAGAAGCAGGGGCAGAGTCAGTAGGTTAGGGGGCGTCTGCTCTTTGGGAGTTCCAACATCTCGAAGGGAGCAAAAAAAAGAACGTAGTAAAAAAGACCCGGACGAAGAAAAAAGTGCATGGGGAAACACAATCCATAAAGACTGTCCTCACCCCTACACCTGTGGGTTGAAATCGGAAGAGGAAAGATGGAAAAAGTCAACAGGTCAGCAGAAAGCCCAAAAGAGCTAAACGACAAAAGGCTCGGGGATTATCGGGAGGGAGAGGGGAAAGATGGAGATTGATGTTGTTCCTTTTCTCCACGTCAATGGTGGAGAAGGACGGGGGTTCTGGGGAGAAGGGGAAGGAATCAAATGAAAGAAAACAGCCTTCTTCACAATGGGGGGGGGATGCCAAAAGAACCGAACAACTCCCCAAGGGGAGAGGGGATTAAGGAAATCAGACGTCTACGTTTCCCAGGAAGAACCGTAAATGCGTCGAAAACGTGAACTGTAAGGGAAGAGAAAGAGGGGGCCGGATTCAAAAAGAGGGGTGAGAAGGGGAGGCAGGGAAAGCTTAAAAAAATAAACTCAAAGCAAAAGCAGTGCAGGTAAAAGAAGAGCGGGAAATGAATTCATTTCAATCAGGGGGGTCGAGTATCATTTAGTAAAGAAGTGAAAAAAAAGGTGCGGGTTATTAAAAAAATTCAGGTGAGGAAAAGAAAGGCGAAATGTCAGCGGCGGATTGGGTGCACTTACGGAACAAACATCATCACCGGGATCCGCGGGAAAGCGCATCGGGGGGGGTCACGAAGGGCCAGGGCACCGCTTCGAATGTCTGGTGGAAAGATATAAGGAGAAAAAGCAAAGCTGGTTTATCGAAGGTAGGGACCCTGTGAGTTTCAGAAAATGAACCGGGAGGGGGAGGAGATTTGCGGTTTAAAAAGGGGAACGTCCGTGCACCGCGATCGCAGAACGCTCGACGAGCAAAGTAAGAGAACGGATGAAACTTGGCGCAAATTCATAAGCCCAATATTGGAGGTTAAATCATTGCATAGGGATTGCAGTATTGGCAGAAACGAGGATGAATTGGAGCAGTAACGCTGAGCAAGTAAATGGTGACTGGGATGAAAAACCTTAATGTCAAATGAGAGTTCGCGCAAGACATATTTTGCAAGGGAAATACACACAAGGAGGAGGGCTCCCCTCCTAAACGAGAAAAAGACAGCGATGATGAGAAAGAGCAAAATTCGCAGGGTGACCCTGAGTTTCTTGGGAAAAAGGAGTAGCCAGCATTGGTTCAACAGAGGGGAAACCTCATAGGAAGGGAAGGGGGGTTTATTTCTGGACGCAAAAAGACCCAAAAAAACCCCTTCCATCAAGTGATCAGGAAGTTAGGGGACCAGAAGACAGGATGGCGGGGGAAGGTGACGTCCTTGACACCTTGTAAATTCTCGAAAAAGACCACCGGGGACTGGGAAAAAAATTGAACGGGAGGGGGATTGGGTCCCAACCAACAAGAAGGGGGACAGCACGTCGTAGAACAAATGATGAAAAAAACTTGGGGGGGCGTACGAATCGGGACGAGTGGGGAGGCATGACAATGTGGGGGGGGCACAAGTGAAGCTCGCGCAGGGGGGGCCTAAAGGAGAGTGAAAAAAAAGTCCGGTTGTTAAACGAAAAGGGGTTCACCAGGCGCTAAAAAAAAACTAGCCAAAAAACTAGGGGAGAGAGAGGGGGGAAAGTGCCACCTGTCGCCGTTGGACGATATTCCTTCGCGGATTGAGGTATTCAAAAATCTGGACCATTGGGGGGGGGGGGAAACACAGGGTAAGAATCAACAACAACTAAGAAGATGAAAACGGGGGAGCAAAACAGCCCGCTTGGAAACTCAAGCAGCCTTCTCTTAATAGATACGCAATGCATGTGGTAAAATGGGAAAAAATAGAGAGCCAATGGGGGTGCCGTACTTTACGGGACAGGAGGAAAGTGGCAGTTATAACAACTTTGCAAAGGCGGATCGAGGGAATCAGCCAGAAAAAGAATGTCAGGAAAAAAAAAAAAGGTTCACCTACTCACCAAGAAAGAGTCAAAGGACCAAAACAGTCTCATCAAGGGGGGAAAACTCCGCAGGGGGGAAGAACAATACGTTGACCCGGGGAGGGGGGGGAAAAAAGAAACGCAAATCTGGGTACCAACGTTAACTGTGGGTAGGGGAGAAAAAAGGACCATGGAGTAAAGGGAAGTGAGCGCACCGGCAACCGAAAAAGGGCATGAACCGGAAGGGGAAATAAACAAGTCCACTTGGAAAGGTGTGGGGTAGTGG
>Ga0179591_1302544_pt1 | contig 10589 bp, 9 predicted proteins | sample CZOMad2_1_08_16f_FD_182891 | JGI IMG/M metagenome (GOLD analysis project Ga0179591, IMG submission 182891) | Vadose zone soil fungal communities from Angelo Coast Range Reserve, California, USA - CZOMad2_1_08_16fungal (PacBio error correction) | ecosystem: Environmental > Terrestrial > Soil >...
GTCCACACGCAAATCTTTACGGCATAATAGCCGTATCGGGGGGCATCTCGGAGAGCGCGCCCGTGGTAAAACATACCCAAAGTTTGACGGCGAAAGAAAGTGAAACAAAAAACTAATCAAAAAAACTAACCAGTATCACCATTTCCTGAAGACCTATTAGAAATTTGTGTCAGGAAGGTTGAACGGACTTCCAGGTGTGCCTTCGATGTTCTCACTAAACTCTCGCAGTGGGAAGGGATCCGATGATGGAAGAAAGATATAGAGTGCCAAATCATCTGAGGAAACAATTGGCAAATCCTCTATTCTAAAAAAAGACGGTCAGGAGTTTCCATTCGGTAGGGAGAAAATCTCTCTCCACACAAGAGTCTTGCGCCAAGAAGAGGACAATCTCGTCGGAGGTGAGCGAGACCGTGGGCGGCAAGGTTTATTGGGGTAGGGAAAAAAAAACAAATATCAGATTGAGAAAACCCAGTTTTATATGGTACACACCATGATAACCGGGGGTTATACTCATGGTGGGAAGGCCAGAAGTTGGAGATCAAGGACTAGTTTGTCCCTAAAACTGACATCCTGCATGCCCTGGAGAAGACACTTCTCTTGGGAGATAGGAGGGTATGGGTCCGACCCTATAACCTCAAATCGGAAGACTCGGGGTACTGTTCACGGGTGGGATGGATCTGAGGGATGGCTCGAGTATTCTTTCGGGCCGGTCTTACTGAAGCAAAATACGTGGGGGGTTGCGGGGTATGAAAACTGAGCAATCCGAGCGGGGCCCGGGGGTATTTTGGACGGAGAATGAGAAAACATTAGTGTTGTATGAAGGGTGAAACGCTCAGCACTTAAGAAGGGTTCGGTGAGAAAGTTTCGGGTTGAATCAGGCATACACTTTCATCTTAGGGGAAAATCTGGGGCTCAAAACACATGGATACTCCAAACAAAATGAATTGTTTGCTTTATGTGGGAAAAAAAAACGCACTCGGGGGCTATAATCGTAGTCGTAGAAGAACATGGGTCCAACTCTCTTCTATGGGGCCAGCGGTTGGGTTGCTAGTCACAGCGGGTAGGCCCATTCAGACAAGTTTAGAGAGTCTACATGAACTACTCCCGTATATTTGACAATAGCGACGTATGACAGGGTTTTGGAAATTTTGCCTTGGGCATTCTGCGAAAGAAATCTTGTCAGGTTAACATCAGAGGATCGTTCTGAGGATCGAACGTTCGTGTGAGAGACACCGGTTAGCAACAAAAGTATAAGTAACGACAAAAGATGAAAGAGATATCTCAATTACTGAGAGTTAATAACCACTGCCAACTCCTCGTTAGTTAGTTGTAGGCATCACCACATAGGGGTGACTGTAGGTAAAGACGGAGGTGAACACTTTCGGGGAGGGTTTTAAACGAAGGTATCTGTGAAATGAAAATGACTGTGGGAGAAAAACGGACTGTAGAGCATTTGCGTGCAGGTTAGGTGAAAAGAGCGGTTGGAACTGGAGTCCTCGGAGTGTCAGTGTTTAAATCGGGTCTTTGGGGAGGACCCGGTTATCGCGGTGCAGAAAGGCAGGTCCGGTGCGCCCGCAAGGGGTTCTTAAGCTGCAGCGATTTGGAACCTGTGACGGATCAGGGGACCGGGAAAACGGGTTTCTTCTCTACCTGTCAGCTTCCTTGTGGGGGAAGTCCTGAGTAGACGACATTTTTAAGCAGTTTGAGCAAGAGAAAATCTAGGGGGAGAAACGAATCTAGGTCTAGGAGGGTTGCTACATCGAAGTTAGGAATCTCCTCGGGCCTTGGACGGGGTGAAGGGGAGGTTTTGCAGTGAAACGCGGGGGTCCCTGAGGAAATGTTAATGTCTACATAAGTAGTTTTTTATAAAATGAGGTAACTGATTCCGGAACGAGGGGGACATGATTCTACAAGAGAATATATGAGATAATCGTCCGGGGATCCTTGGTCTCTTTCAGGGGTCCGGGGTCACCTCGTGAGAGCTACGAACAATATAAAGAATATCTTCTTTAAAAAGGGACTAATAAGAGAAATCAGTACCCCCGTTGTTCGCTCGCAAGAAAGGTCTGCGACTTTCACTTTTGACCAAGCGCGAAAAACTGAAAAAGGGACAGACGGAGGGGACTGTCACCGCCAGAATCTCTTGGGATCGGTTTGGGAAACTCCACTTAACGTTCAGGAAGCTCAAACAAACCCGGAGGAGTGAAAAGAAGAGAGAATGAAACTTTTAGATTTACAACTCCGGGCCAACGAGCTGGTGTGAAAGGTAAAGACAAGCAGGCGAGAACAGAAGCTGAGATCTGGAATTGCGATCTTCCGAGAGTGGGAACGTCATCTGACCGAAAGTACAGCGGGGGGAAAGAGTAAACACTAAGAGTTATATGTCGTAATCAAGGCCCGGGGCGGGAGGGCTATATAAAATGAGAAATCAGACTCTACTCTAGGATGGCAGGAACCGGCCGCCCTGATTTTAGTAGTAAAAAAATACAACTCAAACTTGTACTCACAACTCAGTTGCCGGTTAGGGGACTGAAGGCGGAGAATCACTGTTAAAAAAAGGCAACCCTAGAAGGAGAAGACCAGACTAAAAAGTGAAGCAAGGGAGAGCGGTACTATCCTCATGAATCTTTGCTCGATTCAGATCGAGAATAATCAAAAGGATCCGCAAGGCAGCGAACTTTATTTATTCAGTTGGGGGAACTCAACGGTGGTCAAAGTAAGAAATGAGTGAAAAAACGAAGAGGGAAAAAAAGAATCCTGGATCTAGAAAAATATATAGCAGACCAATACCCTATATGAGGGCAAAGATCTTCAGCATAGCACCTGCTCACATATGGGAAGCTCTGGGGCTAACGGCAAAGGGCGTGGAAACGCCACTCACCGGGCACCAAGTGAGATATACCAACCGCAATGGTGACCCAAAACGCAGCAGTTCTTCCACGACGAGGCGAAATATAAGGCACCGAAAATACGAAATGACACGGAGGGTGTCGCCAATGGATTGACTAGCTCGTGAGAGATTCAGGATGAGTCAGGCCGCCTCTCCTGGCTTTGGGGGGGGGGTTACAGGGTGGATAGGTCAAAAATCCTGTTCTGAGAAAAGAAGAAATCATATCTTAAAACGTTCTAATGATGTGGACACATAAATCGCAGGAAAATAAACGCGCGGTGGAAGGATCCCGATAGTACGAATAAACCGAGACGGGCGGAGGTCAAATTGCTAGAGACGAAAAGGTGGGGAAGGACTGATAATGATATCAAAAGAAACTCATTTGCACGATCAGTACGTTGGTAAACAAGGGTTTGTCGATAGGGTCCTAAAGTTCCGCGCTTCACTCAAGGGATCAGGGGTAAACCAAATTAAGTTTTGTTTGTGCGTAATCACTTATGAGCAAAAATAGACGGCGGAAGCAAAAGGGAAACTCTATTCAGTTAGGGGGTATCAAATCCAAAAGGGGACAACCATACGTGACGGTGTGAATTAAGTAAGATCCCAAAGGAAAGGGGTTAGGGGAACGCAGAGCTCAATCATAAGGATAGGCTATCAGAAGTAACAGCAACACTTATTTTCAGGGAGTCCGGCCAAAAAAAACTCCAGTAGCAGACGAATATCAAAATCTTAACGACGAAAGAATGGAACAGTGGCATTTTCAACGGTTCAGAAGATAATAAAGCCAAAGGGGACAATGGGGGAAGAGCAGGCAGGTAGTGCAAAATTCAGGGCGTCCAGAGAATTCAATTCCGACGACTCGGGCCTAGAAAGGGGGGGGATCCATCGTTGCTGATTAAACTCCTTAGGGGGGAGTAAAAACTCGGAAAAATCGAAAATATAACAACCAAGGCTAGGTCTCAAACCTATTGCCTCTCGAGGTGGCCGTATGTGTCGCGAAGGAGATCGGTTTCTACCCCAAAACTCCGTAATCAAGGTTGATCCGGAAGAAAAGAGCCTTTGCTCAAAGCAGGGAAGGTTCATACCTTTTACTATCTACGATGTGGTGCCGATAGTTAAAAAGTGAAGGGTTCCCGGAAGAAGAGCTTCCCCAGCGGGATATTATGGGAAAAATTAGGAGATCCTTACATGGCGCTGACATCGTTGAAAAAACAGGAAGGACCGGTAGGGCCACCCCTTATCCGGTGGGTTGAATGTTGTAGGGATCATTTAATGGATTAATCGCTCACGGGGGTTCATTGTTGGCCACTGGCGCGGTATGCGAACCCTCGAAAGGAGGAATTCAAAAAAGGCCTCTGAGGGTTTTGGCCAAGTTTTTCTGCCTGTAAGGGAGGCAAAAATTTGTGGGGGTGCTATGAAAAGGAGTAGATTCTATGCAAGAGTGGCACCCTCATAGTTGATCGGGTGCTTTGGTGTAGGTATATGTCGGGGGGGTGTGGAAGTTGTCTGTTACGGTTAGTCCGAAATTTAGGCCTACCCCGTTCTATCTGGTTGTGCCCCGGGTTGTGTGGCCCGAGATGCGAAAGTACTGGGTACTTGTCTTCTGATATAGTAGAAGAAAGAAAAGCCTGGGGACATCTATAAATAATTGAAAGAACTGGTGACAATAGAAAAAACCGACAAAGGGAGTCAACACAGGAAGGGTAGGGTTCGAGATGGGGTAGCAAGGAGACGTGGGGAAGGCTACTGCTTTTTTTCATCCTAAGGAATTTTCACCTGGGGCCCGAACGAACTAAGGCAAAAGCCTCAAAAAGGGGGGGGTTACGACAACGCCGCCGCCCGTGGGGGTAAGGTGAAAGGAAATACCATAAAGGGGGGGACAACGAAAAACGCCGACTATGGGCTAGGGGCAAACCCACAACGCTTGGCATGCTATCGCTGAGAAATAGAAAGGCTAGGTGCGTTACGGAAAAAACTGGGCACATCTCAAAAAAAAAAAAGGGTATTGAGGAAAAGATCAACCATTTTCGTGACCGGACACTTGGTGGACCTCACACAGGATCTCTCCAGCGGGGGTGGAGGGACGGGGAAAAATAGAAAAAGTCGGAGGGGTTGGATCGTCACCCAAGGAGTGGGGGGGGCTTCTGGGGGTAGGAAATGACAAACTGTATGAATCGGTTATTTGACCGTTGACTGGCGAGTATGGATTCATATGGGCAGTCGTGTTTGCGTGGGAAACTTTAAAATCATGGAAAGCTGAGGGCCAAAGCGAGCCCTTTCAAGAAGGACGCCAAAAGATCGAAATTGGTGGGCCAAGAAAACTAAAAAAGATGGGGGGGGGGCCACCGTAGGGGGTTTCTCTGGGAAACGCAATCACTATTCAAGTTATGTCTAAAAAAGGCAGATGTTCTGCGACTATCTGAGAAGACCCACCCAGTAGCCTGGATTGCAGAGACAAAACAATACGAGAAAAAGGGCTATGGGTTCTAAGGGAGAGAGGTTGATGAAATAAGAAAACTTATTTCAAAAAAAATAAGGGAGAACACACAGGAATCTATTAGATTTGGCCGATCAAAAACTATTCGGACGTACAGGATCCTCGCATGCTGGCAGCACAGAAACGTTTATGTGAAACCAAGGAAAGGAAACGAAGCTCCGCGAGAGCCTCTGGCAATGAAATCTCCGTGCCAAGACAATTTGAAAAAAGCTCAGCCAGGACCGAGCAGACGTCGCCCCCTTCTCACACCCGGACTTTAAACTTCAGGGAAACCGGGTAGCACCCCGATTTTCCCGCGGCAATTAAGGCAGGAGATCGGATGAATGTGGGGCAAGGTCCCACTAAAATCTAAAAGCTGGGGGGGTAGAAGCGGCAGGGGTCCATCATCATCTGAACGCTGGAGAGGTAGGAAGAAAGTCGTCCACGGCAGCTTACCATGAGTTGAAGGCAGGTACAGATTGTGGTTGTACAATCTCTGGTCTCAGGGCCCGCAGTCCACCTCGCCTAGTGACATAGTCGTTGGTCTTTGAGGACTCTCAGGGGGGGGAGAGGGGTTCCGTGGACGAAAGAAAATCCTGTGAAAAGAAAAGGGGTGAACAGGCACTCATAGGAGAAGGTGCGATAGTGACGGATGCCTTAGTTAGATCCATTATGGGTTTCGCCAGAGAAATGCAGAATACTTGAAGAAATTTCAGACTTCAGTAGGAGAGTTCTGAATTGGCCTACCCAGTAAGCCAAGCGGGAAGATCAAGCCTCTTTAGGGAGTATTTGGATCTGGTGTCGAATCAAGGGGGGTAGTTCGGGAAAGAGGGAAAATCTAATAAGGTCGGGTGAATCCGTGAGGGCAGCCTAGCCGTTCGTAAGGTGGTATATGAGAAAGAGGCTAACCAGAGGAGTTAAATAAATTTCACATCAAAGGTGCAAAAGATGGTTTGTCCGTTACAGTGGTATCATTAAGATAACTTTCGCGGCTCGGGGAACTGATTTACACTCGGAGAAAGTTGAAAATCGAACAGGAAGCCCAAACAAGTAATGTTTGCACTGATAGTCACGTCCAGGGAATCTATTAGGGGAGAATCTTGATTCTGAGGAACGGGTAAGCCGAGCGGATCATGGTTCGAAAGGTTGTATTGAGGAGGTCAGAGGGGAGGAACCATACAACAAGTTTTGTAAGCGAGAGAAGGGAAAATAAACAAAGGTTAGGTGGGGGGGAAAGGCTCCAAAGTCGAACTATCCCTTCGGGGGAGTTTGGGGGGGGAAGTCGGGGGAGAACAATCTAAAGAAGGTTTCTGTGAACCCTCTGAAGGAGATGCTGGAGATCGGTCTACAACGGCGTTTACCTATGCACAGGGAGAGAACCCAACGGGAAGAGGTAGGCAAAGTCCACGAAATCAGAGTAAAGACACGGATCTCGAAAGTTAAACCCAGTGAGGACAAAACCCACGCCGTGCGGGGAAGAGGGACATTGTAGGTAAGACCAAACGATTGGCCTGGATGTGAGAAAGGAGGGGAACAACGGTCGTTCTTGTTACAGCAAATTCTCTTCAATGGAGGGGCAGTTGATTTAGGCAGACGGCGGTCTCAAAGTCCTCTTTTAGTTTTAGTTGGGAAATAGGGGGGTTTTGTGCCCCTTGATGCAGAATTGCGGCTGTTTCTCAGTGTTTTTTTGGTCTGCGCCGCTGTTTCTCCTGCTGGTGCACGACTATTCGTCTTTGTGGGTAATAGAGCGTATGGAACTCTGATTAATTGGAGAACATTTGGGGTACGCTGGCGACCACTTTGTTGGTCTCTAATCACTGCAGATCGGCCTTCCCTTTGACGGCGTCGGGGGGATTGAATTGCTCCAGAGAGGAACGAGGCGCTCTCATTCGCGAGGGGCTCATCGCAAGAGAAAATGGCACGTATCGGCCGAGGGATTTGTTCGCTGCAGAAAGCACGGGTTAAGTCCTCGGTAAGTGGTGCCACTATCCACAGCCAAGGTCCGGCGGGAGTCGTGGGGGAAATAAGGATTTTAAACAGGACGAGAAAGAGGTATACCGGAGCGAATCTCCTATGATTATAAACGACTTAGACAATGCTCTTTCGGAGAAGAATCGTTTTGGGAGCACGAAAATATAGATAAATTTTCAAGGAATCTTCACTGCCTAAGGAAGGCTGAAGAAGTACTTCTGTCACTTTCCAAGAAGTGTCGGGAAGTAACGTGGGCAGAGGCCACAAAGGTTAGGGGGGACTTACAGGAATTATTTACACGGGCAAAAACCACCTAAGCTCGTAAGGGCTTTTTAAATAAAGTGAAATTGAAATATCTCATCGAAACAAGAAAACTTAAACTGAGGATGAAATCTTGTATGGCAAATCAATTGAAGTGACACCGCTGATAAAAAAACAGAGGGGGGGGGGTTCAAAAAATCGTGCAGGAATTGGGCCTCAATCGTGGGGAGCGAAAGGGAAAATCTTGATCTTGCAAGACATTCTGGACCTTTCTAGAAAGGATTTGAGAGAGGGGGCAGAGCTACATTAGAATGGCTTTCTAGAGCGGGGCGGGCTATGAATAGATGGGAAGGCAGTATCGGACAAATCTAGGAGTCTAATAAGTCACCAATCTTACTCAGGCCAACAGCGCGGTGGGGCAAATCCTACTTCGCACACAAATTCTTGCAGACAGGAAATTTGCGCCCTGGCGAACTAACGAGGGGACTTAGAAAAAAGAAAGTCTATCGAAAAAGAAAAAATGGACGAAGAAGGCCTGGGCCTGCAGATCGATTCAATTAGACGAGGACTCCCTAGCATCCGCCGGGGAGCCCAACGGAGACATGAAGAGCCCACCCCGTATGGATAAGGGTGGTACAACTGGGTACCGATAAGACAACGGGTTAAACATATGTCATAGGAGAAAAAAACCCATAAAAAAAAAAAAAATAAAAAAGAAAAAGAGAAAGAAGAAAAAAAAAAAAAGAAAAAAAAACCAAAAAAAAAAAAAAGAAAAAAAAAAAGAACCAAATTGATGGTAACCTAATCAACAAAAGAGTGATTCACAGATGAGTTTTTGTTGTACCTTTCATAAAAACTCCTCCGGGATACTAGGCAAATCGAAAAATCCCTTCAACTAGCAAGAGAAAGACGAAAAAAGGCGCAGATCTCTTGATGGCGCTCATTCCTTTGCATCAATCCATAATTCAGAGTGCCTATAATTTCGGTAGCTCAAAAAGAAAGTGTACACGGTGAGCAGTCTTAAAAAGGAAGGGGTCAAGGCTTAGTTTCGAGGGCAACTACAATCACGAAGAGAAATACCTCCATAGGTGGGATTTTTCGAAAAATTTAGGATTGCGATCGGAGGGTGAAATGCGAAGTCAGAGGAATCTTAATCGATACCTCTGCCTTTTATTTTTCCGGGTGGGGTCGTTGGCCGCAGGTTGAGAGGGGAGCCCTCAACTCATCTAGCTAACTACCTCACGTCAAATGCTGGGGTGAGGGACCATAAATCTCCTCCGGAAAACCGAGGAAAAAACACAGAAGAGGATATATGGGGGAATCCCAAAGAGGAAAGTGTCTGGCGTTAGCGAAAACGAGGACTGGTCATTGGAAGTCGCTTTCGGCCTGGAAGGAATAAAGCTGGTAAATCTCTAGATTTCCAGGTTGGGCGAAGAAGGATACCAGAAAGGATAAGAAGAGAGCAGTGGGGCTTAGCAAAAGCGGGGGGGGGGGTTGGCGTACTCCAGGGGTATGGTGGAGCACTGCGGCGCCGCCTTAAGAGGTGGGGACACAGGAAGGAGGGTCCAATTGAGACCTGCTAAGCGGTAATGCCTGAGCAATCCGAGAGAAGGATCAACACAAAGGCGTATGGCTTGTGAATGTATAGGTAAAAATGAGGATCACCAGATATGGTTCATCAGTAGAAGTAAACCAAATACCGGATGGGACAAGAAGGAAGGGAACAAACGATGGGGACAAGGTTAATAATAAGTCCTGAAGAATATGAGCCAGATAATAAAAGATAAACGTATGTAGTCTGGGGGCTTTGAAGTGTTCATTAAATCTTAAATATAGATTAAAAAGGGAGGTTCCCTTAGGTAAAGGTCTGTGCCGGTATTTCTGTAAGGCTTGAAAGCCTGGAGAGCACACAGAGCCAATGCATTCAGTCAGAGTCTCCGAAACATGTGTAAGAGGTTCAGAGTCCTAGGCAAAGGGAGTGTGCATCTCTGAGAGGCAACATAGCGGAACAAATAGCTCCGCAAAGTAAGAAGGACTCTATTTGGAGTCGTCAAGGTGGGCAGGTTGGGTTGAGAGAATGAGTTTGTCAACTACAGGAACTGGAGAATGAATACTTTACTCCGCTAAATTCGGACGTATGGGGTCACGGAAGAAGTTTTCGAGCTATCGGGACTCTCATTGGTGTCCTGAATTGATAATACCACTGGATATGTAGTTGAAACAGGGCAACTGACATGGCATCTTCCAGAGTGGCGGAAAATCCTATTAATGGAAAAAGAAAATTGGGGGGATAAGTGTTTGGTTTGCGGGGGATAGGGGCAGTGGTATCTAGAACAACTTGGTGGTCCTGTGGGGGGGTGAGGGAGAAGATGACCTCGAGAAGTAGAGTCCTAAGATGATGGTTATTGTGAGGGCCAGGCGAAATGTGGAGTGGCAACTTGTTGTGAAGGGAGCAAGAGAGGGAGTGGTAACTCAGAGCTGATTGACTAGACATTTGCAGAACCTAATCGTAGGCGTGTATGGGTTGTTGCTGTTGGCTTGTGGGAGTACTTGTCCATTGACCTCGCTCACTTAGACTACCCGCGAAGTTCAATCTGTGACAGTGGGGGGCAACTGCCCTCGTCTTACTGTGTGTGCGGAGCGCGAAGCGTCCTACCTAAAGTTTGGATACAGCGCGAGAAGTTATCTCCTTTTGGGAAAAAAGAGTCGGACATCGCTTATTTAGGTAGGGCTGGGCCGACGAGGACGTGACAGGCGATGGAGTATGGACTCCTACGCGGTGCCAGGAGTGGAGACCTTTGGACAGAAGCGAAGCCTCGGGAAAAAGAATCTAAAAAGAAAGGGTCAGCAGCAACCCAGATTGAACATACGAGTTAAGGAAAATTTGGAACGAGAGAAAACCATGAAGAGGGGATTTGTAAACGGCACACCTCTTTTAAAATAAGCTTGAGAGGTAGAACAAGGCGGGGGGAGGTGAGTCAAAAAATGAAG
>Ga0179591_1183582_pt1 | contig 10588 bp, 11 predicted proteins | sample CZOMad2_1_08_16f_FD_182891 | JGI IMG/M metagenome (GOLD analysis project Ga0179591, IMG submission 182891) | Vadose zone soil fungal communities from Angelo Coast Range Reserve, California, USA - CZOMad2_1_08_16fungal (PacBio error correction) | ecosystem: Environmental > Terrestrial > Soil >...
GACTAAGACGGGGGGGGGGTCGGGGGAAGAGACGATATGCTAGCAAAACATGGGGAGACCGAAATATCGTTCCGCACTATCCAGGAGACGGGACCGAAGCGGTAGCCGACAGATCAGAAAGCAGCGTGAGGGTTGAGCGTGTCTAGATAGATTTAGTAAGAGAAGAAGACTGACTTGACGCAGGAAAAAATCAGAACCGATGTCCATCACAAGCACAGATAAGCTGGTTCTAGGGAGGGGGGAACATGAAAACCGATTATCCAAACAAGGGAAGAGGAACTCTCAAAAGAAATCAACTGAAAGTGGTGCGGCCCGACATTGCATGTGGTGGGATGAAGGGGAAAGGATACGCTGGCCTAGGGGCGGCGGAATAGGGGTGGAGGGCGGAGTACATGAAGGCTCGAAAGAGGAGCAAACAGAAGCCTAGAAAGCCAACGATACGGCATTAGCAAATGAAGAAAGAAAGTCGACCAGCACGGGGAAATTGGCACTCTGCTTAGCATCCAAGAAAGACTCTAGGCAAGCGGATCAACCTTGTTCGGTGGGAGAAGCCTGACCTAAACAAGTAGGGAATTTATAGAAGAGGTTAGCACCGGATTAGGGTTCAACTACCAACAGCAGACGATCGCCGTACAATAGAGCAAAAGGGGAGTTCCCTTTGGTCGTAAGGAACAGGGAACGAGATGTGGCACTGCTTGAAAAAGAACGGCTATTTTCGGGCTATTTTGTATGCCGATCAATTGAAAAAAGAGCGGGAGACCAGCGGCAAACTACCAGATAGACCTGTGAGGGGGGACATGGATAAAGGAGAGATCTATTCTCTATGAGTTGTCTGCAATGGATCTAACTTCGAAACTGCCGATTAACATCAAGGAAAGATGCAGCCGATTAATTGGATAGGCCCAAGGAACAAAGCCCCTTGAGGGGACTAGAAAAGCCGACAGCCAGGGCCTTAAAGAGCCGAAGTCAGAGACGGGGAGCGATAGGGGAAGAAACTTAGTAGCGGCAGCGATCTCGAATCGGAACATGAGAAAGAGAGGGGAGAGCGGGAAAAAAATCCGAAAAAACAGGTTAAAAGGGGCATGCCGAGGGAACGGCAAAAGCAGAGGGGAGAAGGTTCTGAGCATTACAATAGTTACCAGGCCTGTACTATTGTAAGACTCGAAGGGGGAAAGCGACTGGGTTCCGAGGAATCAGAATTTCTCTCAAATAACAAATACTTGAGGAAGCAAATTAGACCCGAAAACGCGCAAAGAACATCTGCAACCAAGGGACCCAAGCGGGCAAAGGCCTCTCAATCCCCTCTCAGTTAGACTAACCTCAGGGCTCCAACAAAGCACTGCGCAATCGGAAACGCCGACATTACACGCGGGAGTAACCATTTGGTGAAGTGGTCAGGCAAGAAGGAATCCAAGACCAGAAACGCAAGCAATCGGAGGTCGCCAACTTAAAGGAATAACGATATCAAAAAACGCCCATCTCTCGAATTGAAGACCTAATTCGAAAAAAAGTCGATGCGCCCTAAGATGGACCCAGGGGATAAAAAGTCTTAACGAGATCTCCAACAAGGAAATCTCGTAAGCAAATCTCGTATAGACAGTCGAGACTGTAGGAAAGAGATCGCTCTAACATCCCAGAAGGCGTTCCTCGGAAACTGGTGAAGAGTCGCTGGGAGAGCTGGGGACGACCTGAGAACTCGGAAGGGGGAAGAACGCCTGATGGGGAAGGGAAGAGGCCTACTCAAAGTTCACCACAAGCGCGCGGCGAGAGGGAGGAACTAGGGGGAAAAGAACCAGCAGGCCCTCCGGTAGCACAATCAATGGAATGACAGAAGGGGAAAGCGTGAATTCCACCAAGAGAATACTAGGGAAATTCAGAAACGAAGATGATCAAGGGAAGCTGGGAAGGCGGAAAATGATGCCAAAGGTCCATCAATCTGGGTTCTGAGGGAATGCCCGAGCGACCGAGCGGAATAAAAAACCGCCAGAGAAATGAAAAAGGCGAGGGGGGGGGATCGGCTTTGCGGATGTGAGACCTCAACTCTTCATGCTCCAGAAACACTTTTATTAGGGGGGGGGATCAAGCGTCAGACATGGAAAAACAGACAAAGCTCGCCGATGGAGTTCGGTTATAATTGTCCCCCTAAATCTGTCATAGCAACAAAATTATCCCAAGGGTGGCTTTTGAGGGGGGGGAAGAGGAGTGAGGAGGAAGTACTGGTTTTGCGACGTTAGCGAGAGTTGATCATGAGGGGGGAAGTGGTTCGGATCGCACACTTGCAACGAATCGGTCGGCAGTCGCGCAACAATCGTTATCAACGGTCAAAGGGAAAGTGAGGTCTTATTCGGAGGGTTGGGGTTCTAGGAGAATCAGGGGGGTCTAGGGGGCGAGGCCACTTTCTGAAACGGGTATCAGGAAAAAGGCCATCGCGGAAACGTCGTGGATCCTGACGATAGAGAGCGGAGAGGGGGAAATCAACTAATCAAACGTGGAGGGATAGCAGGGAAGCTATATAGTGCGTAATAAAGAGAGACGGATTTCATGCCGAACAATCTCAGCGAGAGAAAATCAAAACAACAAAAACGATGAAAGGCAGAGATAAGGGGCTCGGGACCGCGTCCAAGAAAGAGAGGGGGGAAAAAATTGCAGGCTGAGATCTCACGATCAGAAAAAAAAAAAAAGTAGGGATAGGAAGGATGGAGATCCTCAGACGGCATTGGCAAAAAAAGAGGGGACCGGCGCGCAGGATCGAGGGGGCAATCTCATCGTTGGGGGGGTGAGAGGGGAAAAGAGATGCGCGGACTAAAACATTACAAGCCGGGAGGATCTGGTAGGAAAATATATTCATGCCGCCAAGAGCCGACGATGTCGCGTTTCTGTTAAACGTCTCGCCTCAGCTCTAAGGCGTACCGCCGCGACGGACTTTTGTTGACCAACTAATAACGAGGAACTATACCACAGGCTTCTAGAAGAAAACCCCAGCTTGCCGACGACCGCATTGGGAACAAGCAGGGGCCTACCTAGGTCGACTCTGGCGCAAAGCTAGGAATTTTGCAATACCTCACCACCTGCCATCAATGAAAATACAGAGAGCTCAGCTCTCAAAGAAATTGCAGGTCAGGGAACCGAGATCATAAAAAAAACGGGGGAAGAACTCTGGTGCTATGACTGAGCGTGGAACTGCGACGAACTCACAAGAGGAAGCGTTGTCTTGGGTAAAGGCGGGACGCTGATCTTCCCCTCAGACAATGGGGATTCTGGGAACTGCAAATGTGGTCGAAAATTCGCACCGTCTATACCACTAAGGCCCGTTAGCGGAGGTGCGGTTTTTTAAAGGCGATCTTGCATCGAGGGAAGACTCCATAACAATATGTGGGGAAAAGTTCATCAGCCGCGAGAAAGATCTTACGAGAGATCCTTCGGGGGATCCGTGGCCTAAAAGGGGTCGGGAGGGAGGGGAGGACAGTTCCCCGGAAATGCATTCTTAAGGATTCGCGACCGGCGGCCTAAAATTGGTGGGGGGAGGTGAGAGAGAACCCTGCTAAGCAGAGAGAGTTTGGGACCTTATTATATTCCCTTAAAAGAAGGGCTGTGCGGCCGGCAGAAGGGGCCAATGTAGGAAGCGAAGCAAACGTAAAAAGGAAGTGTAAAGGCAGACGCTCTGTCTGTGAGAGATGCGCAGATGGCAGCAAAAAACGTACTAGACGCTCAAGACCGCGGATTACCCGCTATAGGTTGAGAGACGAGCAGGTAGCAGGGGTTACCCGAGGCCGTTCGGAGAGTCGACGGGTGGATTCAAGTGAGATCGTCTCGCTGAAAGGGCAGGTGGGGCAATCGAAGGGAATCAGGGGGGGCGCAGCAATATTAATGTAGGGGCTTGTGATGGGGGGCTGAGGAGGTCGACCCGCCTCAACTTGGGGGGTGTCATTCCAAGCAAATGGACTATGCGGCGTACTCTTAAAGGCAGGTGGGGGGCGACGAGGGGAGATTTCCCACTAGGATAGTCGTGAGTTCTATCGTCGGACCTGCTTTGTTGGCATGGAGTTTCACTGACGGGAAGGGCTTTCGGGGCAAAGGATTCAACAGAATTACGATGTATCTTTCTCGAAGGGAGGGTCGGCAATCTAAGAGAGGCCGATCGAGGAAGGCAGACGCAGGGGTACCTGAATGGGGTCGGAGAGATAAACCGGCTCGGCTAAACTTGGGACGTTGCCTCGGCAATGCTCAGGCGCAGTTCGCCGCTGGGGGTGCCAGAGCGCAAGAAGCATGGCCGCTGGGGAGATCGGAGGCATAGAGATCTCTATATTTAAACAGGCGAAAATTCAGAGTCGCGTCAAACGGGCTTCGGTTACAGGGGGGAAGGGGGGATGAGCGGGGACAGGGTCAAAAGCCAAGGTAACTGGGTTCTGCATCCTCGAAATCAATAGAGCAGAGATCAGGAGAAAAGAGGAGGAGGATCCGTTCGCGCCGGCAGGAAAGCTGCGAAGCATTGGGGGGTTAGAGGTGTGACTATTTTTAATCCACAGAGAGAACGGATATTCCGAAAGAAAACAAAGAGGCCCAACTACAATCCCATTATAGAAAGACCGGACATCTCAGGTGGTCTGTGAGAAACAAGTGTGTAAGCAACAGTGCGCTGGGGGTGGGGGAGAACTGAAGTCCAGCGTTGAGGTTGGGGAAAGCAAGGAATGTGTCTCAAATAGGACTAGCAAAGTCCTCCTGTTTCTGATAAAAACGGAGAAAAAAAAACGCACCCGGACACTAGGAAAGAGCCCAGGCGGTGCTGATAATCGCTATGGGGGAAAGTATTGTTAGGGAGCATGATATCGAAGTTACCTGAATCTGTCGGGGAGAGGATCGTCTTCTTGCTGACTGGCTCTAGAATTCCTTCATGGACGGGGAAGGGGGAAGGCCACCGCAGACCGGCATCCGCTGGAAGTAAGGAATAGTTCATCTCCGGAAAAGTTCGGCGACGCGTCCCGGGGGTAGAGGCCAGAGCAATCGGGCATGCGTGGGGGATAAGCGGAAGACTAGTTAAACAAGAGAAGGATGGTCTTCGTGCGGATGCATAGGGGTTCGGATCGTCGGCGAGCAGGGGGTAGGCGTCGCTCGAGACAGCAAATCAAGGAAGAAGAGAAAACGACCAGCCTTGCAGAAGTCGAGAACAATGCGACAAATTCAGAAGGGGAAAGCAAGAAAACGATCCTTGGAGACCATGATTGTGCTCTACCTTCGAGGAGAGACCCGGCTCGGGAAAAATCGAGAGAAAAACACAAAAACGAGGAGTAGAAATATAGATGGGGGGGGTGCCTCACGGAGACAGGGTCTGAATCGAGTATCGAGCACGAAAGCATGGAATCCGTAAAGGATCTGCCTCCTATCCTGGGAGAAGGGGTGCCTAATCTGTCAACCGACTATCTCAAAAGAGTTGTCGGGTTTAAAGCAGGGATAGAAAAGAGGGGGGCTCGCTCTAAGTCCGAAAGGAGTGTCGACAGGACGATAATCACCCAGTGAAAAACATAAGCACTCCGATCCGCGGCTAGGAGGGTGACTGTTTACGCTCTCCCCACGCATTGCCGAGAAACGCACAGATCAGAAACCTCAACGTCGACGACATTTGTCATGAAGATTCACGATACCGGCACAGGCTGCGAGGCGAGGGAGCCTGCTTCACCTGAGGCATCGAGCGTCGATAAAAGAAGAAGATAAGACTCACAAGTAGACCGATCATTCTCCATTCGGGAGGAATGCTCCATAAGAGCACCTTGGCCAAAGTATGGGAGGAAGCAAAGAAACATCCTTCGAGAGGCAAACGGGATAAGGTGATTGTTGAACGGGCGATGAACTGATTCACATTTTCTAGCATATTTAAAAAAACCTTCATGGGAAGGGTACAACGCACAGCTAACTGACTGCAACATCAGCGGCCAACTGTTTCTCGGAAAATCAAACTGGAGTGGCGCAACCTGAAGAGACCGGTAGGAGGACTGTTATAGGGGGGTCTTTGGGGCGATCTGTAGCGACGAGGAAGATGATAGAGTGGAGAAAAACACGAAAAAGGAAGAAAAAAAGATTCGGCATCTGGAATTCCTTAGCGAACGTCGCGAAAGAAGGGAGGTGCCATCAGGATCGCGGGCGCCGTAGAATGGCGAGGAAGGAAGTACAAAACAAAAGAGTGCTGTTCGACTAAATCCCATAGACATCAAGGAAATGTAAAGAAGAACCAGACGCGAAGGAAAATTACGTTATCTAATATAGAAAGGAAGTCGTGAATAAGGGCGAAAGCGGCAAGGCTATAGGGGGATAGAGCTGGACACAGATCCGGAGAAAAAATTGAGAGATCTGCCTGAGGACAAACCTCAACATCGTCTCATGTGATATGGATCAAGCCAATCCGGTAACGCGGTAGGGAGAGTTCCTTCCTCTATATGAAAGAGAGGCAGGAAGACAAGCCTGGTCAGAACTGAGGGCACGAGATGATACGGCTTCATCAATAAGAACCGCAGAAAGAGAGCACGCAAATGTACCAAAATTCACTCTGCGAAGACGACACGCGACCTCGAAAATATGATGAGCACCTAGTGCTCCCACAACAATCATCAGAGGAAACTCCTCTCCCGGAGGGGAATTAAAAACATGTGAAGGAACGTGTTCTCAATCCGGAGAAAAAAGAAAAAACCATCCCCAATCATCATCTCGGGGATCCCACTGACAAGGCAATACGAGAATGGCAAAAAAACACCCATCCTCGCTGAAAAGGAGATAACGGTACAAGAAACTTAGCATCCTGCCCGAGCTGAACAAGGGAGACTTCGTAATAAGGCAGGATACACACCTCAGAGAGTTCAGCAGCGGGGGGTGGATTGGAATCTGTCAGAAATGGAGCCATAAGCATCATGCATCAAGACCTGACTCGGCGTGACAGAAATACTTCAAAAAACAAGACAGGCCTTTTCTAGAACTAGGAAAAGAGTTTAAGAACGGGAGCAATCTGTAGTTGCTTCTTTCCCGCCACTGCACACCTCTTCACTTTAAGGCTCCGCTCCTGTCCAACTCGCTGTCGGGTCTTCGCTGGGATCTCTCAATCAACCCAATCAGGCCGGACCTGTACGAGCAATCGGAAATCTAGGGGAAAGAGATTTTGAACGATACAAGCCAATCCAGATCATCACGAGTCCTCCGCAGAACGAAGATTAGATAATCAGATCGGGCCCGGGCACTTAGTCAAATTCTGTGCAAAAGAAGGTGAGTGTATGATGCCCGAGCGGTAAACTATCGGGCCCTGGACAAACCGCCAGAGAGAACTTCTGAGGGAAGAGAAGTTTCGAGTGTATCACCCCCCGCTAATGCCCGAAAAAACATTGTGGGTAGTGGCGGTGGGGGAATCCATCTTCGCATGGAAAAAGAACAGGAGGTGCTGACGATGTTGATTTTAGTTCTCATTTTCCACGGCAAGATTCCTATCCCCACGCTCGTCAGCCGAAAAACCAATTGGTGGAGGGTGTCGTGGCGAGGGGCGCGGGCTTCAAATGCGGGGGAGAGCGGATCTCGCGTGTATCGAGGGGATGAAAGTGTTGGGGATAGAAGCAAAGAACCTTCCGAGCGAGAGGGAAAAAGAGGGAGGATCCACTCATGTCTGACCGCGGGGGAAATCGGTGCTTTCTTCGGCAGCTTTGTTGGGAAAACTCGGAGAAGCAGGTGGCGACGCCCGCATGACTTCAGGGGGGAGCAGGGGAAAGTCCAACAGAGGGCTGTGAGCACTCAAGAGAGATGGGGAGCTGCGATGGAGCCACAAACGCACTAATCAGAGGTGCAGTGAGAGGGAAGAAGTCTAAAAAGGAGTCATCCATATCGTCATCGTTCAGGAAGAATCATACCAGCGGGGAGAAGCAACGCCCCCCAAAGATGATGGAGTCAGGATGGTTCGCGCATAGTCAAAATCTCGGCAATGCGTCTGAGGTCGAGCTCAACAAAAAACAAACGGGAGGTATAGGAAAAAAGAAAAAGATATCATTAAAAGAAACGGCCTTTGCCGTCTTTGACTATTCGAGTAAAAGGTATCGCTGCAATGATAAGAGTTTGGGGGGTGATGAGGAGCAAGAGCCAAAACGGCTCGTCAAAAATCAAGCGCTATAAGGATGACTCCGAATATGCTCAGTCATCGCGCAAGCACCATAAGGAAAGTTTGAGGGAAACACTCGAACCTAGATAGGCCGGTCTACCTCCCGGCGACTGACTGTTACCTTGATCCCCGAATAAGGGGGTAAGAAAAATGGGTCTCGACGGCCCAAAAAACACATGCCGACTACAGCAGGGACAAGCCGGTTCCTAAACTCGTAGGAGCGACTGCTGGACGACCGCAGAAAGGGGGAAAAGAAATCAGCACAAACACCGCCATACTTGTCAACGATTGAGTCTCCGCCCACAAGAAATGGCCCTCCGCGCCAAGAACAGCAACCGCAAACAACTGGGTAGACGAGTTTTTGATATTGAAGGTCTTTCTGGTAACTGAAAAGACGAACTCCACCATAGAGGCGCTTGGTCTTGGGTCCCAGAGAGCTGGATAGGAACCGCCTCCCAGGGGTTTATGGGCCGAAGTGGGGGACTAACCTTGCACCGGGGAGAATCCCCGCACCTTTCTCGATAGGTTGGGGGAAGAGAGACTGTAAGAAAGAAAATCAGACAAAAAAATCATTTGGCATACCGGTGCAGCATCCGCGGCAGAGAGGACGATCATCGTCGTTACTTAAGGGGCCGAATTGATGAGAGGGCTGGTGGAGCAGTTGACCCTTCGTGGGCCGAGATGAAGGATCAGGCTCGACCTGGAGGAAGGATGGGGGGGCGGTTCTCGTCCCCAGAGAATCCTAGCGCTGGGACCTGAAGGGGAAATCTGCACCTGGGAAAAGAAGGGAGTTTAGGCGTGCGTAAGTGAGCAAAGGTAGGAAAGAGATCACTCTACGTAAAGGACATGGGATGAGAAATCGGCTCTAAGGGCTGTTATGGCTGCATCTATGTAAGCACCGTCATAAGCTCATAAGAGGACTCTTAAAGCGGGGGGGGATGCTTGTTAGGAAGAGAGGAAAGCCCGTATAAGGGGGCCGCTCGGCCGGCTGAGGGACGGAGTGGAAAACTTCATTCTCATACTTCAGAGATTAGGGGGCGGGGTGTGCCATCTCAGTCAGGCCTGTCAGTGGGCACTCGGATGGATTATGGGGCTGGTGGAATTTGGGGGGGGGCTGAGGGGCGTGACGAACAACTTTCCTCAACGGGTTTTCATGAAAAACCGCCGGGGACTGCTGTCTGACTCTTCTCAGTCTTTGGTTTCGCACGAGGGTTATCGTTTCAAATGCAGGCCGGTAGGTCTTCGGAAGAGATTTGGACCTTGGGGAAAGTGTGACTGGGGAAGGAGCGTTCGGGGTCTAGGGAGGCGAATTTGAGGAGACGGGAATCTCAAGTCTGGGGAGGAACTGCTCTATCGAGAGGGAAAAGCGAAACATGCCGGGGAGCCTTAGGGTCGGCGGGGGCAAAGGAGAGCTGCAGGTTGCCTTTCAGGCGTCCTATAGTAGATTTTCGAACGTTGTGGGACACTAGGAGTCACCTAGCGCCCTGGGAAATGGCAGAGGGGGAACGCGCTACTCTATAGCGACCTTCAGCTAATCGTGAGGGTACTGGGGGGTGCGTTTTACTGGGGGACTGGACAAGAGGTCGTCGGACAGACGCGTTTGACGGGGGTCACGGGAAGAACTAATCCTCCGCTTCGCAGTGGAAAAAAAAAAGACATTCAAGAAATCTTCGTCCGAGACAGTGCGGAGGAACCGTAGGCTAGGCGCATCAAGAGGTAGGGTGGGAATTTTAGTCCAACTAGCATCTGATCGGCGTATACAAAATCCGCAAAAAAGACAGGTCTCAAGACCGGACCGCAAACGTGGGGGCGAGCGGGAATACACAGTGTGGAGATGAGGGTCGGCGTCTTAAGGTTTTTCTTGACATCACAAGAAGGGGCTCAATCTTAGATCAAGGAAGAAGGGTGAGGAAAACTTAGAACCAAAGAAACCCGGAGAGCTTCAAAAAACGCAGTCAGGGAGGGGATGATCAGCGCGCGCTGTGAAAAGGCGGCTTGCGCATGAGACTAGGGGGGACGGGGCCAGGGAAATCTTTTAGCTTTTCTGCTGAGCGTCTAGGAAGGGATCTCTCCATTGCCTTGAAGTTGGACGAAACCCGCCACCGCCAGGATGCAGAACGAGGGACTGGAGGGAAGCGGCATAAACTACCGAAAAGGGAGCAAGATCCTGCCCGTGATTAAGCACGTTCAATCTGCAAAGGCTGGGGAGAAAGAGGACAAAGGTTACAAAACGCCTCGGCGCGGATAGGCGGGGAAGGGGGAAAAAGGGGCAGAGGTCGGAGAGGCGAAAGCACTGGTGGATTACGCTCTCGTACATAACCCTAGAGAGGATCACGAGCACCCGCGCCCAGTAAGGGGATTGAGGCTAAAAGATTACGCACCGTATCACGAATAAAAGGCAGGGGGGAAATAAGGTTCACCAGGACTTTGTCAGCGCCATATCTAAGAACGGGATAGGGGGAAGAA
>Ga0179591_1251732_pt1 | contig 10588 bp, 17 predicted proteins | sample CZOMad2_1_08_16f_FD_182891 | JGI IMG/M metagenome (GOLD analysis project Ga0179591, IMG submission 182891) | Vadose zone soil fungal communities from Angelo Coast Range Reserve, California, USA - CZOMad2_1_08_16fungal (PacBio error correction) | ecosystem: Environmental > Terrestrial > Soil >...
GCATACGACAGTGAGGGAAATCGAGCAAAAGGAATTGCGGGGGCTGGGCGGGAATGAAAGGGATGGAGCAAAACTGGGTAGGGGGGGAAAAAATGGGGTCCTTTTAACCTTGTCGGGCACCTAGAAGTGGGTTGAAGAAAGAATCGGGGGGTGGTACGAAGAAAAACTGGGAAGGCAAAAAAACCAGTCTGGGGGTTATTTGAAAAAAAAGAAAGATCATGAAAAAACGCCTAATCCCGGTCCCATTTGCACAAGACATTTTGCAAATGCTACGGCTCGGGGGCACAAGGAATTGCAGTTCGTGGCGGGAAAAATAAAAGATAGAAAAAGTTCAAAGAAAAAAACACCGCCCTGACCTAACAGGGGGGGGAAATGCCGGAAAAAGGAAAAAACAAGGCGCTTCGAAAGTCAAAGGCCCAATCTCATCTGACGATGGGGCGATGTTCGGTTCAATAAGCGCTGAAGAAGGAGCGAAAAAAGGGGGGGAACTAAAAGAACTTGTCGCAAGAATCGGGAAAAACAATTCAGAAGGGGTGAACATCAGACAAAAGGAGATGAGCGGGTCTGTGCCACCAGGGTGGCGATCATGTGCAAAAAGGTTAACGCCCCGGGAAAATCGAGGTCCGGAGAAGAGAGAAAACAAACAGAAAAGCGAATAAATGGGTCCAATCCCAACGGAAACCGTTAAGGGAAAGGGAGGAGACACTAGGAAAAGGGGAGGAAAAAAACACCTAACATGAAACGAAAATTAACGCGAATCATCACTTGATGCGACAAATCGAAAGGAACCAAGGTGTGGAAGGCGACTACTGAAACCTGGACTCGCGGGCCGAAACTCGGTCTTGGTCCTTCTCTGGGCCAACGACTAGGAACAATTGGGAAATGGGGGGTGGAGGAAGGAGAGGTCTGCTGACGCAATGCGGGTTAGGGGGACGGGAAGGGGGTCTAAAAAAAAAAGGGGGGGGGGGGAGGAATAAAAGGAAGACCCACGGAATGGATCATATGGGAACATACAGTCAGCGAACGGAGCAGAAAGAAAAAAATCGTATCGGTTGTGACGAAGCCTATGGCGGTGCTGGGGTGAATTTTTAAGTGTGACCTTTTCGAGCTGACAAGACAACTGCATAGGGGACAACGGCAGTAGGACGAAGGGCAGCTGGGAGGCATCTTTTCCCGGTATCGGCTTGGAGCCTAAAGATTCGATCGCAATTCCTTCGTTCTCAAAAATCAAATGAGGAGGCAAAAACTGGGGGGGGGGTAGGTAGGGAAAAACTCTACGAGGGCTGGGGAAGGGAAAAAGGTCAAGTTCAAACAAGTGACCGGAATTAAGGAAGAGGAAAGGGGGAGAAGGATAGAAGGTCGTTGTGGCCCAAAAAAACCCTAAGAGGGGGTGAGAAATGGGGGTTAAAAATCAATGGGGGGGAAAGGAAGGGTCCGTAATCTGGGGGAGGCGCTTAACGCAATAATCTGTCGAAAGAACACAGGTGGGGGAAACTGGCGTCGAGACAACAAGACCCTTGAGTCACGAGAAAAAGGCTCGGAGCAGAAAGAATGGTTTGTGAGGAAAAGCTGAAAAAGGATTCTATCAGGGCAATGTTTATCAAAACCGGCGAAGCTTTCGTTACAGGGGGAGTGTCAAAAATTGCCGGGACGGAAGTAAGACGGGGAGCTTGGGAAATGATCAGACTGGGGACTACGAGAGACGTTGGAAATCAAACATGGGTTAAACATACTGGCTACCGTGCGGCCTTGAAGTAGCAGCAACGGGAGGGGGCTCGCGGGCAGAGAGTGTCGCGCTTAAGGAAAAATCAGTGTCCGGTCACCATGCAGGGAAGTGGCTGAAAAAGGACGACTGGAACCTGTCGCTGGCACCGGGTGCGACGGGAAGGGGGGGTGGCTCAGGCACTAAAATACGGGGGGGGGGAAAACTCAAAAGGGACACCAACACAGATCAAAAAAAAAAGACGGGTGAGATCTTCTCCCATGCACATTAACGTGGTACAACCGGAGGAATCGCGAAAAGGATCGAGGGGGGGTTGATCTTCACAAAGGAGGAGGAAGGACAAGAAATCAACAAAGGGCGACACGTGGAGAGGAGACTTGGGGGGGGTTCAAACCGGGAAATGGTCCCTCATCTCTTTGGGTTTTTGAGAGGTGGGGGGGAGGTGGAAAAACAGATCTGTCGGAAACCGAGAAACCTGACTGGGTGAAGACTCCAGTGGCAGCGTTTTGGCAGCAACGTCCACTGCAGTTGGGGAAAAAAGAGATAAGAAGTCACACCTCATCGCCAAACTAAATGGAAATGGGGGATGATGTATACAGGACGAGTACATCCCGCTCCCACTGGATGGGAACCATGCGGGCTTCATGCTTAACAAAAAAAACAAGGACGGGAAGTTAAAAGTATCAGCGTAGAGCTATCAAGTCTTCTCCAGTTAACCCCCAAGACTTCCGTCCAGCATGATGTGACCGCAATAAAAAGGCGGAAGAAAATACTGGTGGGGACCAGGGAACTAAACGGAATCAATCCTTGCGGACGTCAGGCAAACAATGGCAGGAAGCTCTGAGACGGTCGCTCTTACTCTGGACTTGTTTGGATCGACGCCCATACCAAGGGGTGACCCTTCGTGAGAAAAGATTATTGCGCCGATGCGACGGTCCTGTAAGCGGGAGAAAATCAAAACCAAAGAGGTTCAGTCAACATGAGGTTGGTAAAAAGTCGTTTGAAAGTCATCGGCAGACACATAAGGGAGAGGAGCACCCAACGGGACAGGATATAAGTAAAAAGGGAAAAACGCAGCCTAGGGGTGGGTAGACTGGTGGGATAATCAAAAAGGGGGAGGGCGAAAACAGCTCGAAACTTCCGCGATCTCCCTGGACAGACCTTCTTCTAGAAAGAACCGGGAGGCAAGGCCGACGGGTCCAGCATTTCCAGAAAAAACGACCGCTAGCACTACTGCAAGGGTTGACATAGGGTTCAGCTCCAGAAAGAAAAAGAAAAAAGGTCAACGATTACAACCAGAATACCCAGAAAAAACCATAAGAATATTCCAGCCGACGGTCCGCGAGGGAGGGAAAAAGAAAGGGACAAAAGGACCACGCTGGCCATCAGAGGGAGTCAAAAATCCCGAATGGCCAGGGGAGGACGGAAACCCCGAAATTAGAATACTGCCACACCTAGAAAGATAGGGTCTGTCCTATAAGGGCCCCAAACTACAAGGGAGGGAAAAAAGGAATAGAAGAAACAAAAAAACCGGTGGGGGTGGGAGACACCGTAGTTTCGGGGAGAAAGTAGATGATGAAGGCTGGCCTGGTGTAAGTGGGTTTCGTTCTGGTCAGCGCCAAGTTGAGAGGAATTGAAGAGAAAAAAAAAAACCTTACGGGGACCTCACGATTGACATTAGTCGGAATAGGGGGTGTGGAGGGGGGGGACAGCAACGCTAGAAGAATAAGAGGGTCAGTTCAGTGCACATTACAGCCCGGCGTGGCAAAGAAAACAGCGGGAAAGAAGGAAAGGGGACAGAAAACTTGGTTGAATTGCTGAAAAGATACGCTTTAGTCAAGAACCACGAAAAGAGGTTAAAAGCGCGGAAAAAACTAGGAAAGAAAGATCGAATAAGTACAGGGGCGGTTCATTCGAACATTGGCCGCGTCGAAAGGTCAAAGGCAGGGCCAAATCCATCAGCGTGAGACGCCGGGTGTTTTCGAACTGGGGAATGAAATGGGAGGAAACGGAATGAGACGCTTCCGAAAAGAAAATGAAAGGAAAGGTAGTCTTCTTGCGAACTTATCACTTTTGGGGGAACACCAGGAATGTCGTGAAACGGCTGCAGGGAGGAGTGAGTTTGAAAAACATGATCTTTCTTGGGGGACTTGTTGCAAAAGGGGAACCAGACACAGGGGGGAAAAGGGAGAATTTTGTAAAACAAGAGGAGGAATAAATCCAGGTACACGGTTCCCTCCACCATTCCAATTCCACCGAAAAAAAAAGGGGTCAAAAAACGCGCAGAACACAACATGCCCTATCCGTTTAAGGAATGTGGCGACGTCGGATCAGTGAGAGCGAGAACAAAAAAAAATGTAGAGGGGAAGAGATAGTGATCCCGACGTAGAATCGAGAGAAACGGGGCCATGACGTAGGGGAAATAGCGGGGAGCAAAAGGTTGGGCTTGGAATTGGGGAAGGGGGGGGGGGGCCTGGGGCAAACGGGAACGAAGTTTAAGTTTGCTGGAAGGACTCTCGAGGTGGACGGTAGCATGTCTGTGGGGGAAAAATCCAAAGAAAGATCATGACAAAAAACGCCTAATCAAATAAAAGGGGAAAAAACCCGACAAAAAAAATAAACCTGTGTTGGCAAAAGAGACAGGCGCTTGCAGCAAAAAAAACTAAATTGTTCTGGGTTGGTTGTGGGGGGGACTGAAGAAGGCTATAAAAGTTCCTAAAACAATAACAAAGCCCGAGGGGGATTTGTGATGGGAAGGGACGTGAACGGGAAGAGGTGCGGGGACGCGACAATGGCGAGAGTTGAACGAAAGCAGCAAGAATATAGACTACGATGGTCGGAGATCAGGAATTGTGAATCCAGCGGAAAAGCCTGTAACTCGTGGGGGGAAGAGAGACCGAGAGAAAGAAACTTCGGGCCAAAGGAGCGCGGGGAAGTCCGGCCAAAGAAAAGGGGATTCAAGCTTAGAGTTCCACGCATGTGCTGATCATGTAAGGCTGACACTTTTACGCCCCAAGAGGGGGGGTCCGAGAAGAAGGTTGCCGCTGGAAACGGGAAAAAAGGGGTCGCCGAGAATTGGTAAAGGACTAAGAAGTGATTGTAAAAAGGGGAAAAAAAAGAACTAGAGTAAACTTTAACGCCTAACAAAACTGTAAAAACCATAGGCATGAAACGCGGAAAATAGAGGGGAAAATCCGAAAGAGATCCAACAACCCCTTTGGGGGATTCGACCTGGAACCTGCGCTAAAACTAACCTTGTGCGGGGCCGCGGAAGGACTAACATTGAAGAGGGGTTCCGGGGGAGATGGCTTCAACTACTCTCTAGGTTAGGGGAAAGGGGGAAATGACCCCAGGAAGAGTCGCGAAATCTATGAGGGTGCAACCAAACGAGGGCAGGGGAAGAAGGGGAAATCCCTCTCACATTAGGTCCCTTCTTCCTGAATCGGGTTTTTAAACAAAAAGAGGAGGACTGGTTGTAATCGGACGATGGACTTGCCTTGGGCGGGGAAGAATGAAATCAGAAAGAACGTGGGAGGTGCTGCGGACGGTAGGGATGCAAGGCTTGGAAACCCAAATCTTGGTGAAAGGAAAAGCAGAAGGGAGGAAAAGGAAGCGTATAGGAATCGGGAGAGCTAAAAAGGGAAAAGTCCGGAAGGAGATCCCTCAAGGGAGGAGGATCGCTTGTAGCAAAAAAGAAGAACTCTAAATAGGCTGGTAAAAAGACAAAAGGGGGGGGGAAAAGGGTAAGCATCGTGACCGTGGGGGACGGAGTAATATGGTGGGGGGGGTCGACGACGTGATGAAAAGTCTGTTGGTTCACAATCACCCTAGTGAGGGAAGAGAATAGTAAAAAAGCCCGGTGGTGGAGGGCGCATTACAGGAATCGTCGCGGTCAAATACCCAATATAATTTGCGTCAAAAAAGTGGTGGTCAGGGGGGGCGCAAGACAACAAATAGTTGTAAAGCCTAAAAAACATGGTCGGAGAAGAGGCCGGGGGGGGGGTCGGACTGAAGTACTCAGGAGAGTGCGACAACCTTGGGGAGAAAGGACTGTTCGGACCTTGGTTGGCTTTCCTCACTGGACAAGAATTATCACTGGGGGGGGCTGGGGGGGGGGGGTACGGGGAAAAGGGCAGAGAACTACGCGGAACGTGGGGTGCATACTAACGGATTGGGAAAAGGGGAAAAAAAGCAACGAAATGAGGGGTTCCAGTGGGGGGGAGGAGGGTTCATAGTCAATGTCTCGGGGCAAAGTAATTGTATGAAGCTGCGGGTGCTCACGGGTTTAATGTTCTTAAAAAGGGGGAATGCGGGAAAAAAAAAAGTCAGCAGTGAAGTCTGGCAGGGCGCGTTAATTTTGCTCCGGCAATAAACAGGGGGAAGCAACGATGAAACAACAACAAAGATAAAAACCAAACGGCGCGCAAGTATCGAAAGGCCAGTGAAACTATGGAAAAAAAAAACAGAGTACTCTAACCGGTGTTGATAGCCAGGGGACTCACGGGAAAAAAAACAGGGGGAGGGGGGAAAAAAGGGAGAGGCAAACAAGGATAAGGAGCAGGGAGAGAAGAAGGGTTGCAATAGACCGGGAAAGTGGTACCCTCAAGCGCAGAGGGGTGTGAGGGGTTGGGAACGTGTGAGCAGACCACGTAAGGGGCCCGGAGACACAATTAACGCGACGCCATTGAAAGAGAAAGACAGGGCAGGGGATAAGGGTCAAACTTAATCACGGTGTGCTAGCGATAAAACGACAAAAGCAACCTCCAGGGCAAGACTAGACATGGGACGATGACTGCAAAAAAAAGAATGTGCAACTGGACCGCAGTTTCGGTGAGTATGCTTAAACACCCAATACCGTTAGTATCAAACTCAAGAGGAAAGGAAGGATGATCACGTTACCAGCAAAAAAAACGAAAAATCCTTCCGTAAAGCCGGAAGGAAGAAAATCAAGGCAGGAAGGCAACTAAGATGTTGTCCACCAGGGTTGCGGCAATGAAGCATCCTTGCGGGGGAGCAGGGAACAAAAGCAAGACGAAAAAAATCCAGGGTAAAGGGAAGCTAAGAGGGGAACTTGGGGGGCAGGAAAAAGGGGAAAAACAAAAACCCAATCTGGTCCAAGACTGATCTTCATCGCGAACGGGGGGAGGAAGGGTAAAACCGTAATCAAACCACGGATTTGGGGAAGAAAGAAAACTCAAGGAGGTAGGGTGAAAAGGGTGTCCGATCCCAGATTCATCGGGCAACCCTACGGAAACCGAGAGGCAAAGTTGGGCGGGAAAAGACAGCTCGTTAGTTTCTTTGGGGGACTACTCAAAAAAGGGAGCACTAACGGGGGGAAAAAATTGAGGGAAGAACACGGGGAAAAGAATATAGATGTCATTTCTTCCGAAAAGCGGCGAAAGGGAACCAAATGGGCAAGGGAAAATGCAAAAATGCGCCTAAAAACTATCATATGGCATTGAGGGGCAGCTCTCAGGAAGGGGGGGACCAGTTTCAAGGGGGGGTTTCGGGGGGTTTGGGGGGGTGGGAAAAGGAAAACCAGCAAAGAAACCATGAAGGAGGTAAAAACCTATCCAAGAAGGAAGCACACGGAAGAGTCGTGTAGGGTTGAGGCCCACATTCTGCAAATCTTTACATCCTTTCTGTCGCTACATGAAATGGGGGGCACGGACAGTCAGAACCGAAAAGGGACAGGAGTCAAGGAGCTCTAAAAAAACCGTGGGAGGGAAAGGGGGAAGGTCGTGGCCAGGAAGGCCAAAAAAAAGTATGGCAGGCATTCGAATCCCCCCAACCGGGGTGGGATAAAAAGCGTCAAAGGGAGAGCGATGCCGGCGTTTCAGCGGGGTGAAGCGGTGGGGACGTAGGTGCTCAGCAAAAGGTTAGGGGTATCTTAACGTGCGCTTAACGTTTCACTCAGCGATTGAATTGTGCAGAAAGGTTGGTTCGGGGGCGGAGGCGAAAGACGGTCGATTGTCAAACCCGGGGCGGGAATGTCAGAAACAAAAGAAGAAACAAACATTAGTGGCAATTCCGCGAGCCTCTTCTGGCCGTTGGGGGACGCAGCGATTGTGGACAAAGAGGTCGGGGGAACAGAGGAAGTAGCAAAACGCGCAGTCCGTGCAGCGCTAAGGAAATACAAAAAGAGAAAAAACGAAATAATGAAGGGCTGGGGTGGGAATTCATTTCGAATCGGGGAAGGGGGGAAGAGTAAACCGTTTCAGGTCCAGCATTGGAATCCAGAAAAATGGAAACCGGTGTTTCAGGAAAGGGTCGGAGGGGTCAGTTGAATTACGCACGAATGAAACGTTCGTCGACGGGCAAACCTGGGTTTAGGGCCTGGGCGAACACGAGGGGTCGGAACGAGCAAAGCGGTGGGAGGAGGGATGTTGGAGGGAAATCTTGAGGGTGGGAATAACCAATTGAAGGGGAATAAACTGGGGAGTAAAAAATCGAGAACGAATACGCAAAGAAAGAGGGGGAAAGAAAGCAGGTTCAAAAAACTCCAATTCCCAAACAAAAAACGTGTTCGCACGGACTCGGCAGAAAGGAAAAAACAAGACCTCCCTTGAAAGAAGGACTGATTGGAACAGGTAACTCGAGAACCACACGAGCTGGGGTAGGAAAATAGACGATGACTTTGAAAATCCCCCATGCGAAAAATCGCGCGAACATGATAGGGCATGGGGTGCTTGGGAAGGTACGCGAGCGTGCCAAAAAGGGGGAGGGTTGGGAAGGGGGAGGAAAAAAGTGGGGATTAAACCTTGCAATTCCCACCCCCGCCGAGATTGTTAAAGGATTCGGAAAACATGTCGGGTAGTTGGGGGGAAAAGGAAAAAAATATCATGAAAAAAAAGAAAAACGGAAGGGGTGAGCCAGAAAAAAAAGACTGGGGCGCAAAATGACCTAAAAACTGAAATTCTTTCGAATCTTCTTAAGGGAAAGAGAAAAAGTGAAGAAAACAAAGAAGAAAAAAAAAAGCAAAGGGGGGTTGGGGAAAGGAAGGAACTTGAACGTTACGAGAACGCAGACAAAGGACGATACTCAATTTAGCCGCCCGCATCATTTCTGAAACGAGAAATATGCGGAGAAAGGTTAGGGTCAAAAAAGGAAAGGAAAGCCGGGGTTAAGGACCAGAAAAACATCTTGCGAAAGAAAGAATGCGGTCAGCTGGAAATTCAGGAAAAGAAAAGATGATTCCGCGACTTGCCACGCAAAGGGCTGGATCATGTTGCATATGCCAGGGGGGAGAAAAAAGGGATCACGGAAAGAGGAGGCTATTGCCTCTGGGGAAACGCAACAACTGGAAAGGAAGGTCAATCAGAAGGAAACCTGGAATGACCCTTAAAAAATCTACACTTTTACTGCGGAAAACGAACCGACACAAGCGTCAAAAAAAACCGGGGAGAGGAGAACGGTACCCCCGAGAAAAGGGGGGGTATCCCAACCCACGGTGTGGGAAAGACTGTGCGCGGGAAAGAAAAATATGGGATTTGGGGAACGTCTCAGCTAGTCGCCAGTGGTTCCTAACGGTTGGCGGGAGAGGCTTCTACTCAAAGGGGGGCAGGGGAATTGTCCTGACCCATGAGTAGAGGAAGAAAGGACTGATGCCCAGAAGGAGGGAATCATATGGCCAGAACCGAGCGGACCAAAATTGATCCTTCTGGATCGGTATTTTTTAACGCCTAGGGAAGTGCTGGTGTAATCGGGGGGTGAACTGAGGGGAAAAAAAAGAGGAAGAGGAGACTGAAATTGCAGTGCTAACATAGGGGCGCAGCAGCAAGGGAAGGAGACCCGCAGACCGCCCGGGACGAGGGGATGGCGGATAAATACAGCACATCGGGGAGTCGCAAGTTCAAAGGAAGGGTCTCAGAAAAGGGGGGAGAGTTCGGCGAGCACCGGGTGGGGGGCAAAGGAAATCATAAACTGAGGAGGGGGAAGGTGTTGGACTTTCCATCTCAGGGTACTAGGTTCCTACGAATTAATTGTGGGCTCGACGGGGATATCGGGGGGGGGAAAACCGTAACTCCTGGTAGAAATGGAACAAAAAGAAAGTTGGGTGAAAAGCTCAGGGGGAATCAGGGGAGAGGATGCAAAGTTTTTCTATTGCCATGGGGGGTTTATCCGAGACCAACGGACAAAAAGGTTAGATGCCGAGCTAAGATCGGAGAAGGGAACCTTTTTTGTGGGGTTAGGTAAGGGAAACGTCCGCATATTAAAGGTGGACTGTCAATTTGAGGGCAACCGTCGACGTTTAGGGACCCTGGATAGGGGAGGAGGACGGGACGGGAAGGGAGAGGGGTCGGTTGAACGAATGGTCCTCTGAGGGGGGGGTAGACTAACTTACTGGGGGTAACTGGGAGTAAGGAAAAACTGCGGGCAAAGGGCAAACAGGGAGCGGGGGCAGAAAACAAGGGCCTCGTCGACCAGAGGAGGTTCGGTCGGGGCTTCTTGGTACTCTTTAGCTAGCACAATCTAAAAAAGTTGAAGAGGGGAAGACTGCAAAGGGGGAATCGCGGCAACCAGGGGCCGGTTAAGGGGTGGCGAAAAAAAGGGAAAGAAGGAAATAAAGGGATTCTCAAAACATTCACAAACACAGATCAAAACAATGCTGCGAGTCGTTATCTACCTTGACCAGTGAAGGCTTGGCAAACCGAAGGAGAAGAATCAAACTTTATCGCCGTGGTGAGATACCAACAAAAAAAGAGGAGGAGAAAAAAAGGAGAAGACAAAAGAGGACGGGATCTAAAGGGGACCAACAGTCAAAAGGGCAATCGATACGAGCGCCTTTTTTGCTCTGGGTTTGGTGAGAAAGGTGAAAAAAGGGAGGAAGACACGAGGACACAAATTAACACGCACTCAGTTGCA
>Ga0179591_1382292_pt1 | contig 10588 bp, 15 predicted proteins | sample CZOMad2_1_08_16f_FD_182891 | JGI IMG/M metagenome (GOLD analysis project Ga0179591, IMG submission 182891) | Vadose zone soil fungal communities from Angelo Coast Range Reserve, California, USA - CZOMad2_1_08_16fungal (PacBio error correction) | ecosystem: Environmental > Terrestrial > Soil >...
TTGTTCGGAAAGGGGGGGAGCTGTGGTCGACGGAGTCTTCTCCGTAAAAACTAGAAAGAAAAAGTCGCAAATAGGCCGATAATGGTGAAGGGGCCGGGTGAATGGGGTAGGGAATCTGTGACATTGAGACAGACGTCCACCGTACCCTGATTTTCAAACTCACACTACCAAGAAGGGTTATAATCCAACGGGGGGGGGGTGATCATCTATGGCGGCGAGCTCTCTAAAAATTTACGGGAAAAAATGATGCCAAAAAGGCCCCGAAAACCATACTCCGACAGAATGGAAAAGTTCTCAATATAAAAAAAAACGAGCGACTTATCATAGGGGAAGAATTCAGGAGATGGGGGGGGAGGAACAAAAGAAGCCGAGAGAAAAAAAGAAAACGAAAAACAACACCAGCTTTACCTTTCCAAAGACAGGAAAAAGGAAGTAGCAGCTCCTTAGAATAGGTTAGCAAAACGAGCAGAGAGAACTCGGCGCTCATCCAGAGAGAACTAAAGAATACTGAACCGGCCCAAAGAAGCGCCGGATGGTTATTCCAATCCAATCTCCACTCAAAGGGGGATAACGCATGGTTCACCCACAAAGTAAAACAGACAATCCATAAAGGTTGAGAAATCCCGCAGAAACAAAATCAAGACGCATTAAAAACAAAAGGAGGGATGGGTCGAACTGGTCAACATAATATCGCTCCTTGAGGTGCTAGGGGACGGTACCTTTAATTTGGGGCAAGGGAAGAGAACGAAAGATTCTTTTGGTCACAGGGGGTGGACGTTATTACATTGGGGGTGTGTAATTTAAGAAGAGCAAGCCAAAGATTTCTAAGGGGAGGGAATAACCGGAGACTGCGATCATGGCTCACTCTCACAAAAAAAAAAAAAAAAGGGGAAAAAACGCTGACCTGAACTGATTTACAAAAAGGAAGGGCAAGGCAACGGGAAAAAATGGGACATGCATTTTCCTGAAGAAGTCTCGAGGGACATGGTGAGCAGAACTACAAGTGACTCTATGTGCTTCTCAGAGAGGGAGGGGGAAGATCCTCAGAAGGGAAAAAAAGGAGAACTCCACCGCACGAAGGCCCAAAGCGGGGGGGGATTTTCTGCCAAAAGTCAAAGAAGGGAGACCGGTTTGACCAGACTGCAAGGACGGCATTACAACGCGACCGAACACTCTAGTCGAGGAGGACAAAAAACAAAGAAAGGGGGACGGGAAGGAGAAAAGACTCATGGGCTGTTTACCACAAGACATAAATGACAAGGGAGAAGGAAATCAGATCATTCTCAAATGAACATACAAACTTTTGCCCTAGGGTCAAAAAGAGATCACAACAACGTAAGGGGGGAGGAGGAAGGGAGAGGAAAGGATGGATGGGGACGGGTGCAAGGGTTTATGTTCGACAGAAAGTTTGTCGGAGGCCCGACCGACGGGGAAGCGCTTGCATGAGGAGGCAGTTTGTGGTGTAACAGCACATGCGACCCGCTGTGTTTCGGTGGGAGGGGAGTTTCGAGGGAAATTTCAACGTGGGGAGGGGGCGTGAGCAGGGCCGTGTGCAGTAGACACGGAGGTCGATGGCGGGTCCAGACAGCTTGGGGGGGAATATGTGTTTCTCAGTAGGTTTTAGAGGGGGGGATCCGAAGACCGATGGGGGGTAAAAACGCGACAGAAAATTCAGAAAAAGGTATTGTGGGATTTCATTATATTCTATAAGCGGCATGAAAAAAGGGTGAAGGGAATCGCTTGAAGGTAGTGCTTGAAAAATGGGGGAGGAGGTCTAGGCCGGGGGAAAAGGTTTGGTTTGGGGCGATTGGCTGCGGGAAAAAAAGAAGGAATTCTTAAGGTTAGAAGGGAGGACTAGGGAACAAAGTGAGGTCGAGAAGGGATGAACAACCAAACGGGGGGAAGACGGGACGAATACAAAGAAGGACAAAGGGAAAGTACCGTCCCTCCGCAGAAAAAAAAAATCCAGGTCTCTGGGGAAGGGGGGGAAGGAAGCCATAGAAGTACATCCAGTAGGGCTTGCTTGGGATGTTTCGGCTCTGGAGGAAAGGGATTATTTTGTCAAAGGGGGATTTTCTGTGGAAGGGGGCTTTTTGGGGAGCAGTTTGAGCAGGAGGGGAAGGCGCTTTGGGTCGGAGGGAATAAAAGAAAAAACATCGGGCGGACTCACTTTAAGGGAGGAGAGGATTTCTTTGCGTTAGATCGGAGGTAGAGTCTGTTAAAGTTCGGAGATTATAAAGATCCGGGGAGCTGATATGGGTGGGGAAGGGAAAAAAACTGAAGCGGTGGGCACCTGGACGAAAGTATGGGGTATCCGTCGTGGGGTGAGTGATTTCTCTTTTTTTGAAAGAAACAAGAAGGAGTGAACATCTGGACGCAGGGACGGCCTTATGGAAGGGCGGACGGTTGGTATTTCAGTCGTAGATGTTTCGATGGGAAATGTTTGTTTAAAGAATTCTGGGGGAAGGTTTTATATCTGAAAGAGCGACAGGAGGAAAATTACTTGATTACAAGCAAAGGTATTGGGGGGGGGGGTGGCAGCAGGAATGGAATCCGGCGGGAGGCAGGCAGAAAAAAACAAAGAGGGAAAGCAAGCCGTTGAGTGAGGAGGGGCTCCCCCTTGGAAATCAGTTTCCTCGCCTAAGGAGGGAGAAACAAAAAAAGACGAATCCCAAGAGAAGACAAAAAACGAAGGGGGGGAGGGACAGGATATAGAGGGGGGGGGGGTCCGGTGCGCCGCACTTAATCGTATAAAAACTGGACCATTGGGGTACCTATCCCAATCCTGGAGTGGAGATTTCTTGGGCTGGGGGGGAACGTCACAGGATCAGTGAAAAGAGCTTCAGGAAAAAAAACAAATATAATGTGTTGGTTAAAGCACACCCCAGCGTTCTTCTCAGATCTCAAAAAGTAAGGACCCAGATTAAACAAAAAGTAACCTCAAAAAATACAGGTAAGGCAAAAATCTCCTCCGACGGGGGATCAGGGTCATCCATTAACTTCTGTCAATCGGGGGAGGAAAAAAGAATCAAAAAAGAAAAAAAGGGCTGCAAACTGCGTTAAATGGCCAATCCTGGGAACCAAAGGGGGAAAATCCAAAGGGACATGGAAACTACCGAAGAGAACAAGAGCCAGCTAAAAGCTCTACCTGTCAATCACTGGAAAATATATAGAACGCCCCCCCAACGCATCATTCAAGGAAAGGGAGGGGGGCAAAGAAACCCTTCACTCTTTGATCAACAAGGCTAAAAAAAGGACAATAACAAAAAATAGACACCCTCCAAAAAGTAAAAGAAACCCCCCAATGCCATAAAGGAAAAAGGATGGATGATACGGGCTCCTGGTCACAGAAAGAGATATATCTCCTTGGGGGGACTAAAAAAGGCTTTTAAACGGGGGGGATGGCCGGGGACAGGGACTGGGGGTGGGGGTGTTAAGTTCCTTGTTGGGGGGAAAGCGGAAAGAACTAAGCCTTGTCTTAAAGAGAGGAGAAGGGGGAACCGGAAGAGCTCAGGAATGGCGCGCGGAACACAACAAAACCCTGGACACAAACGAATCGACACTGAAACGGGAAAAAAACTAAGCCAAGAAAGCGCAAACTTGGACCTAAGGGAAGGGTTGGCGCTTCTCACAAAAAGGAAAAGATCGTAGCATAAAAGTACCAGAGGACGAGAGAGGGTGCGTCGAACATCAGTCGCCAGCGCCTCTGAAACCTTATGAGTCGAAACAGGAAGATCCCATGGGGGTCGGGTCTGCCAAAGGGGGATGAAAGGGTGAATAAGAATCGGCACTCCATCACGGGACTCCGCCAACTAAAAGAAGAGAATGACCAACCCACAAAGGGGTAACCACCGGGTGGGCTTCTCATCAAACATATCGGCGTGTTAAAACCCTTCGCCATGATCGAAACAAAGAAGAATCTGACTAATCAAATTCAGGTAGAAAAAGTGTTCAAACGGGATCCACTCTCTAAAAAAAAAAAAACTGAGAGGGATTAACAGATAGAGGGGGGGTGGGAATTCCTTAATTTTTGTTAGACGGCGAATAAAAGGACGCCGACGAAAGGAAGATTACTCAGGTAGGGTGGGTAAACAGAGAGGTTTAAAAGAGGGTTGGAGGGGGGTCTTGATAATTTCGTTTGAAGGAGAGTGGAAAGGAGAGGGTGAAAAGAGGGGAAAAACCTGGATTGGGAAGGAATAACCCAAGCTGGGGGAAAGAGGGTCGCGAAAGGAAGCTGGGGTCGGATAGAAGGACGACCGGATTATGAGGACGAGGAAAAAGAGGCGGAGGGAAGGAAAAGACGTAGAGATCCAGATGAGAAAATCTGGAGACTTCAGTAACCTCTTGAGGTGGGAGAGAATTATTCTTCGAATGGGGAATAGGCATTTCGGATGCGTTGTCCAGGGGTTTTTGGGTGGTGGAGTGAGACGGAACATGAAAAGGCTTGAAAAAGGGGGGAATACTTTTCTGTACAAACTTTTGTGACTACGGCTCCGAGAATGTAACCACTGGAACAGACCAAAAAAAAAATATGAGGCAGTTACCACCGCGAACAAGCCCCTAAATCAGAAAAGAGGGAATGTGAAACAGGTCACGGGTAAGCCCTACCGGCAGTTTCTTGCAGGGCGGCGGGGCTTAAAAAGTAAAGAACAAATGTCTTGGGGTGGAGGGAACGGTAGTGAACTGCTGTGGGGAAAGCATGTGCGAACGGGCGGGAGGGGGAGTTTGTCGGATCAGAAAAGCGGACTAGGGGTGACGTTCGAGGAGAAAAAAAAATTTGTCGTTGGAGGTTGATACTGCCTTAGAGGAGAAGACTTAGAGAGTATAAATATCTAGGCGGAGGGAGGTTTGTGTAAAAGGTCCACCCAAGTGACAAGTGGTACCATTGGAAGAGGGATGTGGACCAAATCTGGGAGGTCTTAGGGGGGAGATGTTTGGGAAGCAAAAAAGGACGCAGAAGGATGGGAAGCCTGGGGAAGAGGAAGCGAGGAGGAGATGGCGGTCACTTTTTTTTTCTCAGAGAAGGGGCAGCAGGTTTTGGTCATCAAGGGGGGTTTGAGAAAGCAACAGAAACGACGGATGAGACGTGCGGAGAAAAGACCTTAGTATTTATTTTTGGACGAAGGAGTAATCCGGAGGAAAGGAACAATGGAAGAGGCAGAAAAAGACAAATGCCAAAGTGGCCAGAGTCAGTTGGCTAAGGGCCAAAGGGGAAAAACGAGTTTTCTGAGCAAGAAGGGATTGGTCAAAAAAGAAAGACCCATACTACAAAACACAAAAAGGGAAAAGAAGAGATTGGGAGTTACGCATGGTCTACTGGAGAAGAATTCGAGACGGAAAGAAAAACTCGTGCCGCGGTTCTCAGAGGACGAGCTACCTATCCTTCAAAGAGTTGTCTAGGACTCGAAAGTAACTCTGGGAAAAAAAGAGAAAAGAATTAAAACCACTGGTCGAAAAAAAATACAGTGGATTTTGATCAAGCAAAGGAAGAGATCGTTAGTTAGAGGAGACTCGCCAAAAAGGACGTCCCCAAAAAAAAAAAAAAAAAAAAAAAAAAATTACCAAATCCCCTCTAAGGAGAACAGAAGACAAACCTTCCTCCATCGAAGCAAACGAAGGGTCAAAAAAAAGGCTGAGGGAGATGCATGTTGGAAAGGAAAAGAGAAAAAGAACGCAGCACGGCTTATTTCAACATGAGGGTAAATGGTCAACATCTTCCCCTGGTGAGGAAAAAAAGCGTCTCCAAGGTAGATCTGGAAGAAAAAGAGCCAGAAGAATCACGAACAGATTATACGCAAGAAAATGCGCCACCTATCTATTAAAAAGGGAGAGAAGTTGTTAAAGGAGATGCCAGAAACTCAGACTTCCCCATCGGGAGACACTTACTACCAAGCATTAACCAAAGAGTCAAAAAGGAAAATGGACTTTGGGGCAAACGCCATCTCAAAAAAAAGCAAGAAAAGGCCTCTTCTTCAGAAGTTTCTCCGGGGTCCACATCAAGGATAAAGCGCTCGCTTGATTTTGTCTAGGGGGGGGGGAAACGGGAAAGCACTTCGATGAGCTTTGTTGGGAGGTTATTTCCAAGTTGGGGGGGGTTAAGGGATCAGGGGGGAGCAAGCAGAAAGGGGGGAAGGGAACATGAAAAGGAAAGAACAGTGAGAGATAAGGGGTCGGCAAATCGCACAACAACTGGAAAGAGAAGAGATGGAAAAGGGGGGGAGGGCAAAAAGAAATAAAAGTGTACAAAGCATTGTACTGAACGACTGAGAAAGATGATAGCAGAAGAAAATTTCATGTCTCTTCTCCCGCAGCGTCGCCTAGAGCCGATACGCACGTAGGGGGAATGAAAAAAAAAAAAATCCTATTTCAAAGGGGTTTTCATGACAAAACACAGAGAGCCGGTGGGACATCCTTCCTGGAAAGGAAAGGGAAATAACGCTCCACGAAATCGAGAAAAGGGCTGACACCTGAACACCGAGGGAGAAAAACATCTAAAAGTCCAACCAGAAGCAGGACGAATGAAGAAGAGACCTGCCAGCAAAAGGATCAGAAAAAATAGCTGAACAGAAAAAACCCACAATAATAAAAAAAAAGGAGAGGAAAGAGAGAGATGGGGAGGGGACGGGCGAAAAAGTTTTTAGGTGACGAAGTTGTGTGCGGCCGCCGGACGGAAGGGAGGAATGCATTAGGGGGCGCAGTTCGGGTAACAACTGAGTTTTTAAAAAACACGCTTTGTCTGGTTGGCAAATTGTAAGAGTTCGTTGGAGGGGAAAAAAACAAGGTTACCGTGCCGTATTGAGTGGGAACGGATGAAGGGCTGGTTTGGGGACAGAAATAACCCAGCTTGTGGTATAAAGGGGAAAGGCTCATCTGCACAGGAACTTAGTGAGCGGCCTGGGAAAAAAGGGAGGCGGAGCAGAGAAGAGAGAGGTACGGTACAGTGCATCAAAGGAAAGTATCAGGGCATTAACATCCTAGTGAAGGGGGGGCTCGCTTTGAAGGGAAGCAGAAAGGGGGGAATAGAGTCGATGCGTTTGCCAGGTTTTGGTGCGAGTGCAGCCAGGTGCAAGCTTTGACCAGTTTTATGAATCTATCGAAGAAAGAAGGGGGGGAAGGGAAAACTAACAAAGGATTCAAACCCCAACTTGGAACTAATCGCTAAAAGAAATCTATAGCGGGGGGGAGGCCATCCCAAAGAGGAGCCAACAAAATCAAGGCGAGAGTATAGGGTGTATTGGACAAAGGAGCCAAGGGGAATCCAGGTGCATGCAGTTCGGAGGGGTATACTGGGCGAGTCAGAAAAGGTCGGTGGCTTTTGTCTAGTCTGTGAAAGGCTGTTGGGTTTTCGCACACATGCGGAGGGAGATAGGTTGGGCGGCGGGGGGGTGGAAAAAGGCCAAGCGAAAACGGCTCGGTTGTAAAGAGGGGAGCGACATTGATTGCGGAAAGAGGCGGCTTTCGTCTCTGCTTTCTTCTAGGAGAAAGATGACCGGGTGGGGTGAACGAAAAAAGGAGCCTGTGACTGGAACGCATGGGCTTGGAAGCCGTGGACGGGGATTCGGTCTCTTTTTGGTTAAGAAAGAGACGGGTTAAACCTAAGTGAGCCCTGACGGCGCGGGGGAACTGGGGGAAAGTTAGGAAAGGGGGGGGGGGGTGAGGGGAAGGTTGGTGGTGTCATCGGGGGAAATTTGGAGAAGGCTTGCGCTAACTCCTCTGAAAGGGGAAAGGGTGGGAAAAGAAAATTAGGGATGGGGGGGGGGGTTAACGCCGAAGGGGAACGGAGGGGGAAAAATCACTGGCAGTAAAAAAAAAAAAAAGATGGACCGCTAAATCGGAGGTTTCTCGCTTTCTACAAGGTCGGTGGGAGGTCTGGGCCGAGGAAAAAAAAAATTAAAGCGAAAAAACCAATAGTCTCAACAAGGGAGGAGGAGGAAAGTAGAGATGGGGATCCTGGACAGAAGGGTCGACACTCGCGCTAAGCAAAAACTCTGGCCCAGGAATCGCAGAAATCCTGGATGCACGAAAAGGGGGTTTTTGACGGAAGGGATAAGATTAAACCTTGTCAAGTCGGTCAAGCTCCCACATCATCCGTGGAGGTTGATCATCACGTCCTCAGGCTAGTCTACCGGAGGAATCATACCCAAAAAAGGAAAAAACATTCACCTCGAAACATACTACGACGAAATGGGGGAGAAACAGGCAGGGACCACAACCAAACACAAAGACCAAACACAACACCCCCCAGTCTACTCCGTCTCACGGTATGTGAAGGCCAGTCAATCTGGGCATGGGTCCCAAAGCCGGAATAAACTAAAAATCAAACAGAAAAAGACCTGCGTCAACCATGGAAGGGTTTCTTAACCAAATTAGTAAGCCGGGACCGAGCTTCCATAGCCGAAATTCGAATGGGGGGGGGGGGGGGGGAGCACGAACTAGAAGGGCAAAAAGGGGAAATGCCAGAACTATTCTAGTCCAACCTCCGACGATGGGTTCTTCCCATTCGAAAAAAGAGTAAACTCGGTCAGCTTGGGAAAAACTAAGCAGCAAAACACATCAGGGACCAAAAACATCGACAAAAGAAAAATGTGAGAAGAAAAAACAGCTCACTCAAAATCAAGAAACCCAGTCGGTTTCATAATTGTCTTGGTCCACAACAGATGAGCTGGGGGGCCAAGGGGCGAAGGGGGGGGTTGGCTAAAAAGGGGGCTGTGAAAAACGGGAGGGGGAGCCTAGAGTCGGTTTTGTTTGTCGTCTGGGCGGAGTCACTTTTGTTGGGTGAAAAAAGGCAATCGTATGCCGAGAGCACAAAGGGGTCCACGAGAACGTGGACTACTGGACAGAGCTCAAGCGAAGAGGGGGGGGGAACAAGCATCAAGATTCAAACTACTAAAGGAAGGACACCGCTCAAAGGGTAAATCAGGGTAAGAAGCTATAATAAATCATAGTGGGGAAGCGCAGAAAAAGGCGAGTTCGACGGCGGCAGCTGGAGAACATCAGGAGCATATACGGATAGTCACTCCGGGACTGTAAAAAAGATCAACCTGCACAGATTCCACTTGTGCGTTTCTTCAAAAAAGACAGGGGGAACCGGGGGTACAAATAATGCAATGAACACCAGCCCGTACGCCCGAAACTCTAGAATAGCTAAAACGGAGGTCTCAGCAACATCGAGGGGGGGGGACCAAAAAAGAAAGGCAATCTAACATTACCTACGCGGGAGGTCCGAAAATAGTCTAAAAAGAAAAGTTGCAAGACAGGGAATCCCATATCCAACAGACAAAACGTTTCTGAAAAGAGGAGAAGGATGGGGGATGAGTCAATTTTTATTTTCTAAGCGGAGAGGTTGGAACCGAGGAGGGGGCAGGAGAGGGGGTCGGACGTTCTTGGTGAAGCGAGGGGGGGAACCCATCGGGTGGGTTCTGTGTGGAGGGCGGCATGATTCTTGGCGGTACGCGGGATTTACAGGCCGTGCAGGGATTGAAAAACAAAGCGTGCTGCTTGGGAAAAAGGGGAACCAGCTGGGGGGGGAAAAGTGGCGGGCTGTTTACAAGGAAGGCTGGGCGTTCCGGGGAAAGGCGAAAGGATGTCGAGCGAAAGGGGAAGGGAAAACGGGGGAACGTTCTGCGAGGAAGATGAGGGAAAGGGGAGGAAAAAGGACGGGTAAATTTGGATCTATGTGCTTCAGGGAAGGTGTTATTCTTTTGGGGGCCGTTTTGGTTTGACTAGAGCAAACATGAGATACAGGAGGGGGTGGAGTGACCAAGGCGGATCTAGGTCAACAAGTTGGCTTGCAATCTATGAATGACACAAGGGGGGGAAAGCAAAACTGCCGACCAAAACAGATATGTGAAAGGTAGGGGGGGAAAGTACCAGTACAACAGGTAACAAAATCAAGCGAGCAGGAGCGGGGGTGGGGAAACTCAGGGAGCCAAGGAGGGAACCATCGTGCTGCTTTCTTTGGTAGCTTTAGGGCGAGGAGGGGGTCGGTGGAGGGTCCGACTTGGGGGGCTGCGTGAAGCATGTTCGCAAAGCATAGGCGAGCGAGTGGGGGGATGCAGTGCATAGAACCAAGCAGGCGTCGCTTGGGGTAGGGACGATTGGATCATAAAGGACGAGGCTCAGGACTCGTTCTTCGAAAAGGTGAAAGGGGGGACTAGGTGCGTCAGCTGTGGGGAAAAGGGAAGGGGGGTGAATGGAAGAAGGATGTGGGACCTCCAAGGTATTTTGACTGGAAAAAGAAAGGGTAACTTTGTAAGACAATCTCAGAGAGGGGGGGGTGAACAAATCCCCGGAGAGGGAGGGAGGGAAGGGGGGGGGGGGGGGGGGGGGGGGGCAGACTTGTTGTAATTTCGCCCTAGGATTTTGGGGAGGGGGGTTGGTCATCATTGGGGGACGTAAAAGAGTGCGCAAAAAAAAAGAATAAACGCTGGAGAAGGGAGCAAAAGACAGAAGGATGTGGGGGTGGGAAGACGACCTTCTTGGAAGAGGGAATGCAAGTCATAAAACCCAGAAAATAGTTCCTGAATTCCAGGGATCGAAAGGATTCTCATGGAAATATAGAGGAAAGGAGCGGAAAAAATCATTAAGC
>Ga0179591_1273811_pt1 | contig 10587 bp, 14 predicted proteins | sample CZOMad2_1_08_16f_FD_182891 | JGI IMG/M metagenome (GOLD analysis project Ga0179591, IMG submission 182891) | Vadose zone soil fungal communities from Angelo Coast Range Reserve, California, USA - CZOMad2_1_08_16fungal (PacBio error correction) | ecosystem: Environmental > Terrestrial > Soil >...
CAATTAAATGATGTTTAAATAGGAGGTATAGCAAAATGGAGTAAAAAAAGCGTCTTAAAATCCCAAGAAGGACGTTACTTCTCAGGGAACTCCAGGATTTGGATCACACCTTTGGGGGAAAAAAAAAAAGGGGGTAGAAAGGCAAAAGCCCTGACTTGCACCTACGGAGCACGGTGCAAAAAAGAAGGACCGGGGTAAAAAAGAACTCGTGGAAGGACGGAAACACGGGGGGAACCCTTTTTCAGGTGACCGGGATGAACGGGGGGGCCTGGATCGTACCATAGCACTTAGGTGGGAAAGGGTCCGTGTTTGGAATAAGGTGAAGCCGGGGGGGGGAAAAAAGCAGTGAAAAGGGCTGAGCGACTAAAAAATGGTCCTTTGAGCGCGGATGGGAGCTGTCAGGACAGATTTGAAAAGTCTACAGAAGGTCCAAACTTTCGCCTCGGGGGCGACATCTCGCCTGCTTCAGAGGAACCTCCAAGTAAAAATCAGGGTGGAACTCCCAACGGGGGCCACTGGGGGGGGGGCGCGGCCGGGGCTTGAAAAAAAGTGGGGTAATTCAGGCCCAATTGGGAAAGAGGGTCCTGGTCGCGGGGATGTGAAAACGGAGTAAAGGGTGGAATAATCGGCGGTGTGGGGGGGGTAATGCCGCTGCAAACCAAAAAAAAAAAAGGGTAGGCCATTGACGAACGAAGCGAAACCGTTCCAAGAGGATAAGGCCCCTTTGTAGTGCAAAAGAAAAAATGCAGGGGAACTTGGTTTTGTAAGGTAGTCCAGAAAAAAAAAAGAGGGTGAATGAAGGTGCAACACCGGGAAAGGTGGCGTATAAAGACAGCAGGTAAAAGGAGGGAAAAAGGGTAAACGTTGGGGAGGCAGAAACGGGGGGGAAAACCAAAAAAAAAAAAAAAAAACATTAAACGAGAGACACCCACCGTCGGAGTTCACACATCGGGATTCCCCAGGGACCCATAGGGGGAAGTGAACGGTGGGGGGGGTCCCTGAAAGGTTCTCGAGCGAACATACAGAGGGGAGAATTAGGCGAGAAAAATCGCAACGCGAAACGCGACAGGGCCCCCGGCGCGTGTGGTAATTGTAGTAGCGCATCAGGAAACAGAAAGGCATGGAAGTCACAAATTCGAACAAAACGCGGGGCGATTCCAACACCAATACCAGGGGCCGAAACACATCAAAAAAGAACTCGCTGAACGATACGAAAAGGGCGAAAACAAAAGGGGTAAAAAAAACAAAACCCGACGAGGAGGGCAGAAAGCCTGAGAAAAAACAAGAAAAAAAAAAACAGGGATTCGACTTAAGGGGGTGGTCAGGGGGACTGAGGGCCGTTACAGTCACGGAAAAAAAAAAAAAAAAAGGGGACAACTTTAGGGTAGTTGAGAGCGGAACAGGAGACGGGTGTTTTATGGGGCCAGGAAAGTGGTCTCGAAAACTATAGGGGAATACGGCGATTCACTTGATGAGAAATCCGGAAAACAGGGGCGAGCGCGTTGATCAACCGCGAACAAGGGGGGGACTTAGAAACTCCCAAAAAGTAATTCAGAAAATGCGTGTGGACAAAATTGCGTGGGTGCTGTACAATAAAAACAAAAAGAATGCCCAATTTAGCAATTGCCCACGACGTGATACATTTAAACCAAAAAACCCCGGAAAAAAAAAACAGGGAAGCAAAAGCTCAGGACTCAGAGAAACTCCAGGGAGCCGGACGAGGAAAACATTTAGATTTGAAAGGAACGAGGAAAAAAGGGGGGTGGGGGGGTGCAACCCGCGACTCCGGGGGGTCGATATTCCAAAAAAAAGTTTCAGGATGAATGTTGAGAACCTGAACAGTCAATTTTAAAGCTGGATCAAAGGAACTGTGGTGGAAAGACGACTCAAGCCCCGGAACAAAAGGACCGGCCACGGGGAGGAAAAGGGGGGCTAGCGGGAATGGAAGGGTTGAACACAGGCAAGAAAAAAAAGGAACACGGGAAAAAACACAAAAATATGGGGGAAAGGTATACAATGGGTGGAAGAGCAAGACAAATAAAAAAACACCATCACTACAAGGCTCAAAAAAGGGAAAGTCCGTCTCCCACGAAAAAAAAAAGGGAAAGGCAGTGCGGGTGGGGGGTGGCTTGGAAGCGTCGGGAAAGAAAGGGGGGGTAAACTCTGGGCCGGAGATGGGAAGCACAACAACCATGGAGGAGGAGGAAATAGTGAAAATACGTGGAAAAAACACCATGAAGGGGTAAAATTCGATTTCGGAGACCGGAATCAAGGCACAAAAAAAGCGAGGAACGGGGGCCAGACGTGCCAGACGACCTACGGAGACGAAAAAAAGGAAAAAACCATGTACGAGGAAAAGTTGACTTAACGAGAAAAGCCCCTAGGGGGAGCCGGGCTTCAAAACCGGGGTTTGGGGGGGTGGGTAAAACGGACAACAAGGAAGAGGGGGGGGGGGGTACTGGGGGGAAGACACAGCGGACGGCCAAAGTCTGCGTCGGCCAGACTTGCCTGGACCGCGTGCGAGTCAGGCATTTAAGGATAGGAAGCGTCATAGGAAAATTCACTTCGGCTGATACGGAACAATTTGGGGCCCGAGAGCATCCAGTGGAATTCGAGAACCAGGTAACATCTCTCGTAAAGGGCGACGAAAAGAGAAAAGAACAAATAAGACCACTGATAATACACCAGGCGCTCCGATATCGAGACAGAAGGCGAACGCAACTATAAAGGGCAGGCATTTTCAAAAGAAGACTATAAAAAAATCTAGACAATGTCAAGAGAAAATGAGGGGGGTAAGGGGAGACCAAGCAGCCGAAGGCCCCTCGAACCCCCCGACACTTAAGACATGGGGAAACGCCAAAAAGTGAACAAATAAAAGCCTAACTCACCGGTCTCGGACCAACGGGAAAGAGGACAACACAGAAATGGTAAATCTAGTAAAACCAACGGAAAAAAAAACCCGAAAACACAAGCGGTGGAAACGGTATTGCCGCGCCCAAAGGGGGCTGTAAGGCGGGACAGGGCATGACGCAAGAAGAAAGCCCCAGAGGTGAGGGGGGGGGTGTTCCAACGCACGCCCCCAAAGAAAAAGTCGGAAAAACCTCAGAACCGAACGAATGACATGAAACATTCGGACTAAGCGGGGGGTGACACAAGCTTTTGGGGGGCTCGGTTCATGGGAGGGGTGGAATAGTGAAATTTTACTTACCCCGCATCTCTGCGGGACCAGGAGGAATGAGCGCCGCAGTGAAATGTGGCAGACAGGGTGATGGAGAAAGCGCTGTAATTTTCAAAAAAGAAATAATTCAACGCTTCGGAGGAAAAGGTCTTGAACAAGGAAAAAAACGCCAGGAGGGGACCGGCTGAAAGCCGTGGTAAAGGCAAGTGGGCTGCAAAAACCCAAACTTGAAAAGGAAGGGGAAATAAGGAAAGCCGTTTACCGGCCAAAACGTGAGACGGCGCCCAGGGGGGGCCGCGGCCAGGGGCCAGAGTCAATCCAACGCGAAAAGGTTTTTTTTTCGACGTGGAAAGGGGACGGAAAAGGGGGTCAACCTAAGGCGGACCAGAAAAATTCGAAGGGGCAAGACCGGGCAAAGGGGCTTGGCAGGAAAAGGGATAGCCGCGGCCGGGGGCGAACACGTACTGGACTTGCAGATTTGAGGGGAAAAAGCAGGACTGTCTCAGTGGTTTCCAAAACTGAAATGGGGAAAAACTAATAAATTCCTCAATGAAAAAACGCGAACTTGGGCCCAAAAAGCCCAAAACGAGAGAAAAAGACAAAGAACCGGAGGCAGGGGATATCTGAAAGAGAAAGGAAGCGAAAGGATCGAGCCAGCCTCCCGGGGCGGAAGAGGGGGTAGGAAACTATCAAGCAAAAAGCGACAATAAAAGGAGTTTTCAGGAAAGGCATGACTAAACAAAACGAAGGGAACCGTACATCAAAAAAAAAGGCGGAACAAAAAACACAGAGGAGGGTAAAAGAGAGAAGTTACCTTAGGGGGGGGGAAAACGGCGTAGTGACTCCAAATACCCCTATTACAAGAGTTTTGGGATACTTGGACGTAACCCCATCCAGCAGGGGAAAAAGGGGGAGGTAGGCAGAAAAGCGCGCACTCTTTTTGCATTAGGACTTTTGGATAAAAAACTGTCGGTGATTGGGAAAGTGCAGTTGCTACGACAGGAGGGGGGGGAAAGTTAGCTGTGAAGAGATTCTGGGGGGAAAGGATGAACTGGGAAGCAGTGGGGAACGACGCAGCAAAGAAAGCACAGGGGACCAAAAAACCATGAAAACAAAAAAAGTGAAAAGAAGGTCAAAAGACTCCTGAACATAATAAAAGAAGGAACCGTGTTAGGAGGGGAAAAAAAATTCGAATCGAAGAATGAGCCGTCGGCCTCAGACGCCGGCAAACCAGTAAAAAAAGGGGAACAAGGTTGAGACGCGAAAACACGAAGGGTTGCCGAAAAAGTAAAATTTTTGTCACGGACCAGGCAGAATATGAGGAGTTTGGGGTCCGTGGGCAGAAAAAAGGGTCGGGTACAAAAACCGGACAGGAAGCGCGTCTGCAGGGGGAGTTGAGCCACTCGCTCGGGAATGATTCGTTGAAAAATCCGCAAGTGGACCTCAGAAAAGCAGAACATCTCCAAGGGACGGTGGGGACTCGTAAATATGTTTCGGACAACTGAAAGGCCGCCGGAGAGGGTGTGTAAAAAAAAAGGTAGGCGCGGTGCCCCGGACCTGTTGCCAAAAACGAGAATTGAAAAATGTGTCCAGAGCGCTTCGGATGACCAGCCCGTTGTCAAGGGGGGTGACTTCAACAAACTGTTGAGTCAGGGCCAAGGCATCGCGAGGGGAGGAGTGGGGAACAACGTTTATGCCTTGGGGGGGCGAGAGATGGAGGACACGCAAGGGGACCAGCAAGTTCAGCCAACAGGGTCAAATAAACAGTCACAAACAGTGTCCGGCCAGGAGTTGGGAGTTGAAGGGGTGAGCTGGGCAACGGAGATAACGTAATCCCATCGTCTTGGGGGGGGGACAGGGGGTGTCAACTGTTGAAGAGGGTCTCCGGGTTAATCCCTATCCAAGGGGGGGAAGGTGTCATTGGGGGGAAAAAAGGGGGGGACAAGAGATAAGTACGAGGGGACTGTGTTAGGACAAAAAAAAAAAAAAAAGGAGGGGTTTAACGTACAAAAACGGGGTTTGGGTAGAAAGAGCAACCTGTCATTTCTGTGATGAGCCAATAAAAATCTTGTGGTGGGGAAAAAAAAAATCAGTCGTGCTGGAAAAAAAACAGAAGAAGGGGCTGCTTTTAGAAAGGAAAAGCATGGTTTGGTCGACGGGGGGGGGGATACATGGACGCTCGGGGGGGCCAATAATCGGGGGGACGCGATGGAGATCATCACCTTGGGGGGGGGATATAGCAAAAACACTCGAGAATCGGCAAAGAGAATGGAAGGTTCAGTAATCGCATAGGGCACTAAAGGGATACGGTGACAAGTACCAGTGCAGAAGGAGGCCCCCCTCCGAGAGTACTTCAACGGGCAAAGGGACATTCACGAATCCGCGACAGACAGCGCCTTCAAGAGCCAACAAGGCAGCAAGAAACGAAAATAGGCAACCCCAGTCCTGTAAAGGAAGGGTCGGAGGGGTGGTGGGACCCGAAGAAAAACATATCGTCACAATACTGGTTCGTAAAAACCACTTCTCAACGTGCGAAACTGTTAGCCGGGCCGGGAAGGAGTATATCAGACGTACCAAGAAAAAAAACGGGAACAACCTGTGCAGATGTAAAAAGAAGGGAAAAATACGGGGGGGAATAGGGAAGAATGGAAAAACAAGGACGGTGGACAAGCCGGTAAGGGGGGGGGTCAAATCATCAAAAACGCAAAAGCCATTGTGGGTCAGAAGGGAACTGGGAAAACGAAAACGGAAACAGGGGTGTAGACGTACCGACTTGAGGAAAAGATAGAAAAAAGCAAAAACCGAAAAAAAAGAAAAATATGTAAAAAAGGCACCTTTCCAAAAAAAAGGAGGAGAAGGAAAGACTCTCCAGGAAAAATAGATGGGGTAAGGAGGGGAAGCAAACGAAAGGTCTTTGAGGGGAAAAAATGAAAAAAAAGCTAGAAACCATCCAATGGGGGGTTTGGGCCGAAAAATGGCCAAGGGTGAGTCACCCCGTGCCCAAAAATTATTTAAGCGAAGTTCATCCGAATCCAGGAACGATGGGAAGGAAGGGACCCTTTGCGGGAAAGGGCGGGAGGGTTGGGGGAAAGGGGTGTCCCCAGCAAGTAGTTGTCAAATCAATCTGTGCCGGAGTCAGGAGAAAAGGGGTACCATGGTGCGGAAAAAAGACAAAAAAAACACCGGGGGCGGGGGAAACCCTTACAAAGAAACCATTTCAAAGGGGAAGGGAAAAAATCGCAAAAAACAGCGAGCGCGAAAGGCGTGGGGAAGCCAGAATGATCGGAATTCGGAGCGGGGGGGCAGAATTATCGAAGTCGTGGACGAAAGTGGGATTGGGCCGGAGTTACTACTGCTGTACCGAAGAAAAAGGAAAATGCAATCAAGGACAAAAGGTCTGTCTTAGTTGAATCTGGGGGGAAAGGCAAGGTTGTTGGCTCTAAAAGCCGCCGCAACCAAGAGGTCATTTCTGACGAGTAAGAGACAAGCAAGTTCGAACCTTACCTGACAAGAAAAGGATGTGGATAAACGGGAAAAAATTGAGGGGGGAACAAATACCCCTCCAAGAACACGCGCGGGGAAAAAAAAAAACACGAGCCTCGGGAAAATACAAAGTTTGAAGAAGGGGAGGAGCGGGAGGGGCACGCCAAACTCAGGAAGCCCGGAAAAAAATCATACGGAAAAGGAACAGAAACCTGTTAAATAGGCGGAGGGGGGGGACTCAAAAAGAACCTCACAGGGCGGAGGCGAAAGATTACGGGGCGGGCGAGAACGCTGCGATTGGGTCCGGCCATCCTGGGATGGGGAATCGTACCAGCTTGGAGGGGGGGAAGGGACGAGGGCGGGCTTGTGACAAGTACCTTCACTGATTCAACGAGCACATGGACTGGAAGTACAAGGGACAGAGAGAGGGGGTCCTGAAGAGTTAGCGGGTCCTGCCAGAACTATCGTCCAGAAAATTATATCTTATGATCACTGGGGGCCGAAAACGGTACAGGGAACAACGGGGGGATGAAACTGGAGGAAACTGGAGGTGTAAACCCAGCGAGGAACTTTCTAAGAGGGGGTAGGGATTCGGGAAATAAGGGAAATCAAAAACGGACTTCATCCTCCTAAGAAGAAGGGGCGAAGGAACAAAGAAGAGAAACATTCTTGGAAAAATTCCCTTCACAACATGAGCTTTGGGGAAATAAGATACAAAAAAGGCCAATCGGGGGAGGCAACAAGTCTTCGGGGATAATCAGGGAAGTGCACGACGGAGGCCACAAAAAAACAGGCTTCGGCGGGAGCTAAAAAGAATATGGACTCTACGTCAGGTCTTGCCTAAAGTGGAAAGCACTACGATCAAAAACCTGGGGACACAGAACCAGCCCAAAGGGTGGAATTCACGACCCCGGGGGCGGGATGGGGAACCTAGCCCGAAAGTGGGGAGGGGAAGCAACTTCAGGGCGGGACGCAAGAAGTTCAAAAGGAGAGAAGAAAAAAAATATTGAAGAGACCATCAGCGGCAAATCGTATTCACGATAGGAAATGAAACATAGGGCTTGATGGACAATCAAGAAGCCCGTGGTAAAAAAACATGAAGGGGAAGGTGAAAAAAGGCTAATTCTTGTCCAAAAAAAAATACGGGTGCCGCCCTTCAAAAAAGCAAAAAGGATCTGGGGCACAAAAAAGGGGCAATCACAGGGGAAAAGAAACCATGGGAAAGGGGTTGGACACAGTGGGTCTAGGGAAAAAACAAAAGGAAGCTCAAGTCCCTTAGCCGCGGAGAAAAAAAAAAAACACAGAAAAAAAAAAAACCAAAAACCACGGGTCAACGAAAAGCTTGCAAGACAACATTCAAAGGGGAAGAACGGCCGGAAGATCAATGATATAATGTTCCATCCTCACTCACCTGCTTTGGGAAGGAAAAAAGTAGGGGGAGGGGAGGTGGACATCATGTCTAGATCTCCAAAAAAAAAAAAAGAGGGGGTAGAAAAAGGATCAATGGATGGAAGAATGAGAAGGAATCGAAGAGAGATTACAAGCACACGGGCGGATCAAACACTGTAATAATGGGGGAAAAAAGCGACCCATATTTTCTCACCGTGTGATCTGGGGGGGGGTTTGAAGAGAAAAGAACTTGCACAAAACCAAAAGAAAGCCCGGGCCATATAGGTACGGGGGGACGGAAGCTCGTAAAAATGGCTGGGCTAGGGGAAACTGAAAAAATGGTCCAGTGACAAACTTGAGCCCCTTGTGGGGTGTAGAGGGGGAAAAAGTCAGGGTGTGGTGAAAACGGTTGTCGGCAGTATTAGTTTTGGGTGGGGGCAAAGGGCTCAGGTGTGGCAAAAGGGTAAAAGTGTCTCCAAAGCAGTCTCCTTGGGAACATTGACGCACGGGGAAGAGTGAGGTCTGAAGAACTCTTGGAGGGGAATTCTCAAAAGGCAAGGAACCGTTCACGCAGAAAGGCCTGGGCGGGGCTCCTCATCAGGCCCATAGGGGGTCCAATTGCAACACCAGGGGGACCGAGGGGGGGGAATCCCCAGTGGGGGGAGGTCGTCGTGCAAAATGTGGGGGGTACGGCAAAAAGGGGACCGTCGCGGAGGGGAAACCTAAGGCTTACGTTGGAGAGATAAATTTGTACAGGATGTCCAAAAAAAAGCCCGGTTAAGAGAAGGGAACACCGCACGTCCCAGATGAGTCCTACTACCTGGAAAATCCAAAAAAGCAAAGAATGGTGTGTAAGCAAAAAAGGTGTCAAAACTGAAACATTAAGGAACCCTGGATGTTGGTGGCGGAGGGTAGACAGCTTCGGCTGGAGATCATTTGCGCTCACGAACCGATATAAGAACGAACCCCGGGCCCGCGGAGCCGTGGGTTTTCGTCAAATGCCCATGGGGGTGGTCGGAAAAAAAAAAAAAGGTCACGAAAAGGAAAGGCACACAAAAAGAGGAAATGAAAAAGTTCTGGCCGAAAAAAGATCACAGGCAGTGCAATGGAAAAAAGAGAAAACACCCACGCGCTAGTGGCCAGGGGGGGGGGGGGGGAGGTACAGAGGAGGTTACGAGCAGGGTCATAAAAAGCAGCCCACAGGGTTACGATTAAAGAAAGAAGCACGCCCAGACGCAGACGGGGAAAGTAATTTTCGACCAAAGCTACCCGCAGAAGGAGCGGGTCAAGAAAAACATACCCTCCGATAAGGGAAAAGAGGACTGTAATAGTATTATCACGAGCGTGAAAAGCGCCTAATACTGAGAAACTGGTGGGAAACGAAATAGGGCGCTCCCAAAAGGTCCCAGGGGGGTATTATCGTCATGGCCAGTCTTCAGGGAAGACCCTGAGGTCCGAAAGGGTTTTGTCCGGAGGAACTTCCGCCAAAAAAGTTGAGAGCGTAAAAAACGATTGCGAAAAGCGAGGCTTCATCCAAATGGCAAGGGATCGAGAAAAGCCCGCCTGTACCGAGGATCTGAACGGTGACCGTGATGAAGGGAGGGAAGGGGGGCGGGTGTCACATCAGTTAAGGAAAAAAAAAAACAGCAACGACAATAAAAGGGTTCGAGGAAAAGACGAGAAAAACCCCGGGCCAGAAGGTGCAAGACGGAAGGGTCAGCAACATTCATTTGGTCTCGGAAAAACAAGACGTCGCGGGGACACAGGGAAGGGGGGGGAACGTCCCGAACAGAAAAGGGTTAGGTGTTTGGTGGTGTGTTAAAAACAGCAACTGATTCCCTATGGGGTTCGAGAAAGCAAGAAAATGTTCAGGGGGGAGAAACAGGGTCATAAATGGCACGCCAATGTTATAGACAAATAATGGGGAGACATCGGAAAAAACATCCCCCGGAAACCGACCGTCCAAAGGACGCAAGGTGACATTGGAACTCTAAAACGTAAAAAAAAGAGGTTGTTTTGACGGAACTAAAAAAACGGCAGGGGGGGGGGGAGGGGAACCGAAAAAACCAAAAACCAAAAGTTTAAATTGACCTTGCTAATCACAAATTTGAGATCACCCTACATAAAATAACGCAAAAACAAAAGACTTAAAAGCCGGATTCGGGAGAAAAAAGTCGAAGGGGGAAAAAGGACAGGGTCACAATCAATTGCAAATGTGGGATTGGGAAGACAAGGTCAAGCCAACTTTTGTCATCCAACGGTTCCGGGGGGAGATGAATCTAAGAGTTGGGGAAAACCCGAAAGGGAAAGGGACACCGAAGGCGTTCGTTCCCAAAAGTAATGTATCATGAATGTCGGGAAAGGCTATCAACTAAAAAGCCTAAAGAAAAGAAAAAAACAGGAAGGGGGGGGGGGGGGTGCAGGGGAGGACAGACCGCATAAGCCCTCGGACGGCAGAAACAGGAAACCTAAGGAGGAACTGGAAACAAACGGGAAAGTGGAAAAAAAAAAAAAATGCAAAGAATTGGTTATCATGT
>Ga0179591_1348626_pt1 | contig 10587 bp, 10 predicted proteins | sample CZOMad2_1_08_16f_FD_182891 | JGI IMG/M metagenome (GOLD analysis project Ga0179591, IMG submission 182891) | Vadose zone soil fungal communities from Angelo Coast Range Reserve, California, USA - CZOMad2_1_08_16fungal (PacBio error correction) | ecosystem: Environmental > Terrestrial > Soil >...
GGGGGGGAAAAAGCTCTACATCGTTCAGAAAAAAAGAAAAGAGAAACAACTTGCGGAAAAGAAAAAGGGGGTCCTGACTGACAGCGTATAAGTCACAAAAAGACAAACCTAAAGGGCAGCGCCGTAAAAAAGAAAAGAAAACAACGACAAGGGGGAGGACGATCTCGAAAGGAAATCAAACGCCTAAAAGTCGTCCAGTTCTGAAAGGGGGAAAAGTCAACGACCGCAGGCCAACACATAAGGAAAAGTCTGGGAGAAAAAAAAGTGTGGAAAAGGTAATTCAAGAGGAGGGGGGCATCGTGCAAAAAAGGCACAGAGTTAACGCCGGGGGGAAAGAAAGAAAGGGGGGGAGGGGTATGAAGCCCGCCTTTTCGAAAGAAGGATGAGGTCCAGGCAAAAAAAAAAAACACGATCATCACCAAGGAAGGGAACCTCAGCAAAAAAAAAAACAAGAGTACCGAACATAGTGGGGCCTAATTGTAAGGGCAAACAAGTGCCTGTCGGAGAGTCAAAAGAGGAAAGAGGGAAAACGGGGAAGAAAAAAAACGGAGAGGGAAGGGGCGTCCTCTTAAAAGGATACGGTGACACCAGGTGAGGCTTTTTTTTTCCAAGGCACACGACCGCCTGAAACATTAACATGGCCTGCTTTGGGAAAGGGGTACAAGAAAAGAAAAAGTGCCAACAGGGAGGAGTAGGCTAGTCAATTCTGCACGGAAAGACAAAAAGAGAAAAGTTTGAGAAAAATGAAGACAATCTTGAGAAAGGGGCATTGCCAAATATTTCAGAAGCAAGAAAGCATCAGGGAAGGGAAAAAACGCCCGTCTAATAAAGGACAGATCGCTGCTATTGAAATCCGATTGAAGAGGCGGCCAGGCAGGTGGGAAAAAAAAAGGATCAAAGGGGAGGGAAGGGCACGCCAAAGAAGGAGGCCGACCTCCGCCGCGGAAGTCTCGGGGGGTTGATGGTAGGAAAGGGGGGGAAAAAGGGCACCCCAGCGTGCCCGAGAACTGTACCGGGGAGAGGCCACCACGGCGTCCGCGTGGAAAAGAAAAAAAGGGCCGCGCGCCGGAACGAACATAGGAAAGCACAAAAAAGGGTGCCAAAAGGAGAAGAATGTTCCATATACCCTCAGTCGTCGAAGGTTGCAAAGGAACTCTTACTATCCAGGGGGGGAAAACTGCGAACGGGGTAAATTCAGGGGGGGTTGGCCAGGGGGACAAGGGACAGGGGGACCCATTACGGGGATCGAACTGTGTCGACAACCAGCAGGCGCCGCCTTTTGAGATGGTGTGTTCCGCCGAGAAAGTTGGGGGGGAAAAAAAGGATACGGAGGTAAAAAGGAAAAAAAAAACGGACGCAGGAACGCGACGCGTGGGTTTGTGGTGAATCCTTCAAAAAGGCAAGAAAAAGTTTGGAGAGTGCGGGGACGCCATCTTAAGAATGTCGAGAAAAGAGAGGCTCGCGTGAAGGGTTTATAGATCTCGGGGGGAAGAGCCGCGAGAACGCCAGATCGCGTTGGGAAAGGGAAGAAGAATGAGGGCTCACAGGCGCCCAGGGGGGGAAGTCCTCTGTGTAATGGTCGCCGTTCGGCCACTCGGCTGAGTGACACGAAGAACCGAAGTGGGGCCAGGGAGGTGTGCCGAGAGAAATGTCAGTGCCAAATGGCGGAAATTCTTATTGCCCCAGGGGAGCAAGGCGCAGGAACGGACCGCGTACTTGAAAAAAACTCTTCAAAGAACGTGGGTTGGGGGGAAAAGATTGCGTGGATGGAAGAAGGGAGCCGACCGGGAGTGATGTAGAGCCGATCGGATTTCCGCCGGGAGGACTAAAAATTGGGGGGCCAACGAGGGCCAAAGGAGCGTTGGAAAAATGATGGCAGAGAAGAGGCTCGATCAGGAGGAAAAAAAATTATCGGCTCGCCTAAAACGCAAACCTTGTCGTCGTCAGAGCGGGATCGGTGAATTTGATAGTCGAAACAGGTCCGCGGCAATTTCCAGAAATCAACAAAAACAAAAAGGAGGAAAGAAAAGAGGAAATTGTGAAGAAAAAACAGTCTGCTCTCGGAAGAAACAGCAAAAAAAAAATGTCAACTGTGAACCGCTGTCGCTGAAAAGAAACAGGGTTGCGCCAGGAGTCCATATTCCTCAAAAGAAAAGAGCCAGCGCCGGAACTCCAACGCCATCGAGTTTGAAAAACGCCAATAAAGTTGTGGGGCTCTTTGCAAATGGACGGACGCGGAGGGCACATCGCGGTGAGAAAAGACGCGGAAAAAACGGTGGGAAAGCCCCTCAATTCTCTGCGTTGGGGTCCCAGACCCACTGCGGACGGGGAACGAAGCTCGGGTCGGCGAAGGTTCAGAAAGAAGTGACCGTTCCTGGACGACAAAAGGGGCGGTGGCTAATCCGAAGGAAACGCCCGGGGGGAAGCATTTTCCTGACGTAAAAAGAAAAGACTAAAAAATACCAAATATAAGAGGAGAAGAGCCGGGGAGCTTGACTCTTCAGCACCGGGACGTGCCAGCGGCCTGGAACCGCTCAGGGAAAAACCAGAGGAGAACTGAAAAATCTCTTCACCGGAGGTCAACCGCGAGAAAAAGGGGGGGGGTCTCAAGGGGGGAAAGGTTTCAAAGAAGATCAGAAAATTCATAAAATTCCATCAGCCGGCGAAGCCCCTTAGCGGAAACAACGAAAAAGAACCGAGCCCATAGGGGGGGGCAAAGGGAAAGACTTCCCGGGGGGGGAAAAATGAAAAAAACCTCCCGGTCGCTCGTCCCGGGGGAAATGATAAAGAAAACCCTCAGAGAGGCCGGAAACGCGGAAGCATAGAAAAACGTTCGGCGGGAAAAAAACCCATCAAACAGAAGGAGGTCAGGGGGGAAAAGCTTTGTGAGTTCGAGCCGGAAAAAAAGAAATTTCCTCGAAGAAGGTAACTTGTCGCGGTTTCTTCCAAACCACTAGAATCAGTGAGTTTTCCGAGACCAAGGCGATCGTAAAAAGAGGTCGTGCAAACAGGAAACGAGCGTGGCTCGGCACCAACAAAAAGAGGTCGAAAAGGCCAGGGTCAACTCGGGAAGTTCTTCTTGCCCCGCGACATTTTTTTTGGAAAAGTAAGGAGCCTGAGAATTGAAAAAAGGGGGGGGTGCAGGGGAGTAAAAAAACCCGCCTCCACTGGACGGCGGAGGGGGAGTCCGGGTCTGGCGTTTGTTCAAAAGAAGGGATGGGGTCAAACCTCAAAAACTGAGACATCTGAAAAGGAAAGGAGAAAGGACAGCCCGTTGTGGGGGAAGGGTTCCCAGGGAAGGAGGGCCTGGATTCCGGGAATATAAGGCCCTGAAAAAAAACTAATTTGTTGGGGGAAAAAAAAAAGAGCCTCAAATGGGGAAAAACCATCCGGGTGAAAAAGGAGGGGGGGAAGAACTCAAGGAAGACATCCCCAGGACGGCCAGCCAGTGGGTAAATAACATCGAAGGCAGTACCAGGGGGGAAGGGCGAAGTGGGGGGGGGGAGAGGAGGAAAAACGCCATCGATATAACCTGGTCCGCGGGAGTAAGGAAAGAGGAAGTATCAAAAAGGGGGTTTTGGGAAAACGTAAACAGTCAAAAAAAGCGACAAAACGGACCAAGGGATTCCGGCAAGAAAACTGTCTCCCATTATGAGGGCGGGACTCCTGCCCAAAATACCTCGGGGGGGATTCGAAGTCTCAGGAATAGACGGGGGGCCGAGGAAAGAAAGACGCTTTGACGCCATCAAAGGGGGGCTGGTGCCCCTCGGGTAAAAGCCTAAGGGGACAGCGCAGGGAGGCTTGAGGAAAAAAAAACACAGAGAAAAGAAAGGGGGGGAAATCTCCATTACGAAAGCATGTTTTGCGGGCCCGTAAATGAAGTGCTCGAGGCTATGACAGAATGACGCTCGAGGAGAAAGGGAAAGACCATGTTTAAAAACTTTAGGGAAAAATCCAAACGGAGGGGCTTGCTCTGCGGGGGTTGTTTCTAGGTTAATGGGAACACACGCATGGCAGAACGCCACGTGGGAAGATCTGGTGTCCGGGGAACGCTCACACAGGGCAAGGCCAATCCAGAAAAAAAAAATTGAGGAACTCTTAACAGAGGGGGAGGGGGCGATGCTGAAACTCCGCTCCTAAGCAAGAAATGCGAAAAAAAAAAGGACCGGGACTAATCTGGATGTGGACTCAGCACGCTCAAAAAGACTTGGGTTTGTGAAAGGGGCAACGAAAGGAGAAAAGAAGGTCCGCGGACCAAGGAAAGAAGGGGCCCATGAAGGATCTGGAAGGGAAGCTTTTTAAGAGGGGAGCGCTAAAGTAAATCGAGAAGACGCAGTGCGGGTGGGGGGCGGTAAGGAAACGGGGGAATTATGAAGAATCGAGCAAAGAAAAAATTCCAAACCTCTCCGTGAGAGAGAAGAAGGGAAGATGGACGCAAAAAAGGGGATCCGCCGGAAAGACTAGCAAAATGGACCGCTGTGCCGCGGGGGTGCGGATATGAAGGCACAACATGCCCAGGGGAGGCCAACCGTTGTGGGGGCAAGGAGGAAGGCATCGGCATGAAAAATGGGATCACAAAACGCGTCCCAGAAAGCGAAAAAAATGGAGGAGGGTCGAAGGGAAGCCCCGACAAGAGGGGCCCTATCACTGACTTTGCCGGGGAGGGAGTCGGACCGGAGAATCTTCGGGAAAAAGCATTCACGCAACAGGGGTCGAAAGGCACGGGAAAAATTTGGCGCTGGGAATATCATGGCACCGACGCGGACGAAAAAAGGATGACAAGAGAAAAAAAAAAAAAGTTATCCTTTGGTGGGACAGTTCTTCGGGGGGTGGACGGAAAAGAACAAAGAATCTACCGAGGTCCCATCAAAGCTCTTCAAAAACAACAACAACCGTTAATATTGGAGGGAAGGGAATGCGGGGAAAGAAGGCGCTGGGGGGGAGGATCTTCAAAATACTCCTACCCAACACCTTCTCAGTAGGGGGGGGGGGAGACTCCGGGCGAAAATGGATCAGGTGGATCTCCAAGTCTCACTCACAGACCATAGCCTATTCGCTAAGTGAGATTTCCGGAAGAATATAGGAAAAAGAAAGGAAGTCCGGGCTGGGAGAGAAAAAACCTCATGAAGCGAGGTACCTGTGAAATTAACGCTGGAGGGATCTGTGCACCTATTGGGGGAAGTATGCAAAACATGGCGAGAAAAAAAAGGTCATTTGGAAGGGAAAAGACCGTCATGTCGGGAGGGAATATCCTCACAGGGGCGGCAATGCCGATAAAAAACTGCGCATGGGAGATCGTAAAAAAGGCGTCGGTTGATTTTTGCTCTCGACGTCAATGGGGCCGAAACATTACGAGGGACGCGAAAAAAGCCAATGAGAATCCGGAGCTAAGAGAGAGTCTAGAAAAGACCGCCCATAAAAACAACGCGAGGGGGGATCAAAAAAAAAAGGCCATGGAATTAATCAGGGGGAAAAAGGGAGGGAAAATCGGAAAACTCAAAAAAAAAGACGAATCGAGCCGCGGGGGAAAAATCATATCTAACAGGGAAACGCTGTCCTGCAAGGCGGTCTCATAGGGGGACGGGTCTCAGAGTCGGGTAAAAAAAAAGGAAATTATAATCAAGAGGAAGAAAAGTACTCGGGGGGGTCGGCCAGCCTGATCGGAAAAAAAATCTAACACTTGCCAGTGCAACCATGGAGAAGGGAGACACAGCATAGAGCTCCTTGGAAAGGTTAAAAGGACCTAACGAGAAAAGGGGGGGGGGCCGTCTTATTCGGAGGAATACCTCTGCATCTGCCAGAGCCAGGGAACCGTCAGGAGGATCTTCGGAAAAAAAAAATCGTGGGAGAAACATATTCAGTTTAAAAAGGGGGAAAAGGCACTCTTACTGTGAACGCGGGGGGCCATCGTTAGAAGAAACAATTGATCTTGAAATCGCTGAAATCCGGTCGAGGAAAAATCAAAAAGTAAGAGCATCGGGATATTGAAGGAGGGAAAAAAAAGAAGGATCAGAAGGAAACAGCACATTCTGTAGATCGTCTCTGGGGTTGGGGACGAAAACTGTTAAGAAAGTGACTGGATGGGTCTCATAGGGAGAAAGAGTATCTATGAAAAAGGTTTTTTCCGCATCAGAACCATCCTCCCTCGAAAAAAAATTGGACCTGCGGGGGGCAGGAAAAGTAACCTGGGGGAAAAAATTATTAAGCTCAGGATGAAGAGGGGGAAATGAAAATGGAAACTCTTCAGGCATTAGTAATTCCTTCCAGCAAGCCAGGCATAAAGGGGGAGAAAAAAAGCTAATACAAAATTGAAAAAAGGAACCGATGCCGGGAAAAGAGCGTTTCTACCAAGGGCGTCTCCTTAAGAAAGAACCCCAGACGTAGAGGGGGAAGAAGGTCCGCGAGGAAAATGGAAAAAAACGGAAAAAATCCGGTGGGAAAAATCTGTAAAAAAGGGAGGTAGCCTTATCCTTCGAGAAAGACAAACCACCAGGGAAAAAAAAAAAAAAGAAAAAGAAAATATCCGCAAAAGGACCTAAGGAAGAACGCGCCGCGAACAGGGAGGAAAAGGAATGTCCCAGGCACGCAAAAGCGCGAATGTGCACGAAAAAGACGATTCGCGTGAAAAAGGTCGGAGGAGAGGGGCGTGGTGGCAAAAGAACCACCCCTGCAAAAAAAGGACCATTTCCAGAAAAAAAACAAGGCGGATCGACCTGGCACGGAAAACCCCAGCGTCCAAAAAGTCCGCGGGGGGGAAGTTTGGGCCCAGAAAAGCGTGTCTGAAGGGGGTCGTCTATACCGTGGGATTTCAACGGACGGGAGAAAAAACGCCTACCGGAAAAGGGGTTGGGGTTTGGAAAAGGTGCTAAAGTCACAAAGAAAAGGGGGAAACTTGAAAAGGAAGACGTGCCGGTGAGGCAAACGATTACTCTCAGCTCGGAGGGGGACCGATGAATTTAGAGATCTGAGGGGGAACGCACAGGGGCCGAGAACGAAGAAAAAAGACTGTGAAGGGGGGGTGGCGAAAGGGGGGGAAAAGCCGGGCAAAGTAAGAATCCCGGTCGGCAAAAGATGCTTGCTGAGAAGAGAGACTTGCGCATTTTCAGGAAATCAGGAAAAAAGGTCAGGAATGAAACCGGCTAAAGAAAAAGGGGGCGGATTCGCCAAAAAACGCATTGAAAAAAACCATAAACAGCGAAGACTCGCAGAAAAAAAAAGTCGTCCAGTCAGAAAAGAAGACAGGGGTTGTTTTTGAACTAAAGGGGAAGAATTCCAAAATGGGTCGGACCATAGCAGCTCCGGGAAGGTAAGAAACTATTGCAAAGAAAAAAAGGCCAAACGAGGGGGAAAAAAGGGGAAGCTGCCGTGCGTTTGAAAAGGGGGGTAAGACATTGTATTCGCGGGGGAAAGGGGCGCGGAAAAAAAAAGGAAGATCAACCCGGCAAAAAGTCTGTCCGGACGACGAGGAAGAGGGGAATTTATGACGCGAACATGCGGAAAAACGCGCGAAATGCCGTTTGGTCCATATCTCTCTCAAAAAAAACAAAAAAACGGATGAGAAGGGAAGCAGCAATTTAGGAACGGGAACAATGTTTTGAGGGGGAGAAAGAAACTTGCCCGATCCAGAGGCATGAACCCGAAGACAGTTGCAAAAGCGCAGAGAAACGAATAAGTCGAGAAGGAAGAAAAATCTTGCCGACTCAAAAAAGAGAAGGAGTTGAGCAGCACGGGCGCAGAACTTGTGGAAAAAGGGGGGGGCCAATAGCTGGAGGGAAGAAAAAATTCGGGGGGGCGGAAATCAGAACGGAGGGTCTCTTCGGGTGGAACAAGAAAAAAGGCGACGGCTGTGGAAAAACCACGGGGAGGGGGAAGTGCTCGGGAGAGTTGTCAAAAAAAGTCCTGGGATGCCTCTTGGCTCAGGGGCTAACCGAAGAGTGGACCGTCCTACACCGGGGACATTCCTTAAAAAGTCGAACGTCAAAAGGGAAAAAGAAAAAAAAAAGAGGGAACCTTCGTCACAGCCAGCCCCTTTGCAAGAGGAACCGGCAGGAGGCCAAGGGGGAAGGGCGATTCTCAGGAAAAAAAAGGGCATAACAGTAGGAAAGCAACCGCGTAGACTGGGAAGGGGGAGCACAAAAGTTAAAAGAACCCACGAATCCGAAGATCCAAGGAATCAATCGGACAATCAAACTCCGGAATCGGAAGCGGGTTTACCGGGGAAAAAAATCCCGGGGGGGGATTCAAACAACCAACGGTCGCGTAAAGAGGCAGGTTTGAAATAGAAAAGCGTATCTCCGGGAAATCATCGCAGGTCCACAAATAGAAAAAAGGGTCGGCGGAAACAGCGCTGGGTGTCTCCAGGGTGCAGGGGGGTCTAGACCGAAAAAAAGGGGAAATGGGGGAGGTCGGGGGGAGAAAACCACGCCAAGGGAAAGAAAAGCGTTCGCCCGGTGGGGAACAAGCGTCTAATCTTCCAAAGACGTGCACCTTCAAAGAGCAGGGGAAGAACCTGCCGAACGCGGTAGGAGGAGGAAGCCGCAAGGGGATATTTCCTGGCCTTGCAAAGGACACGTGGTGTTTAGGATAGAACGGTAAAAGTAGCAACGGACGTTGTTCAAAAAAAAAAGGCAAAAAAAAAAAAAAAAAAAAAAAAACATCAAAATCGACTTGTCCGTCGGACGGGAGGGTAAAAAAAGCCCTGTCCTGGTCGGGGGGCGTTGGTTCAATAGGTGGCCCGCCTTGGGGGACCATCGGAAAAAACTTTCAATAGGGAGGAAAACTGGGGATCAACGTGTCCAAGGAGGGGGCGTCTGATTTTTCCGGGCTATATTAATTCCTTAGAACCACTCCTCTTTGGTTGGGGGGGGGGGGGGGGATTCCACGGGTCCCGAAAAAAAAGACTCCACCCAAAAGAAAGGGAGGTTGACATCCCGTAAAAAATTGCCGAAGCCTACAAATACTAAAACCGGGGGGAAAAGAAAGAAGAGTCCGCCCCTCAGAAACCATGGTCCTTTTAGGGATGGGTGTGCGAAGCGGGGAAAAACGCCATCGAGGGCGATCCCGGAAGTCATCCAGAACAAGGGGGGGGGGGGGGTTTTGTGTTGTCGGGGGAAAAACAGTTTCAAGTCATCGGAAACAACGCTCCCGGAAGAAGACCTGCAAATGTGCTGGAGACAATGGAATATGTTTTTAAGAACTGCGAAACTGATAGAAAGATGCTCGGCGGAGGGGGAAAAGAGGAATCGACCGGGGCCGCGCCTGACATCAGCTCCGCACACGCCCTGGAAAACAAACGCGTCACGGGAAGCCGGGGGCCCCGAGGGGAGAAGTCTAACCATACTCGGGGAAAGTGGCGATCTCCAGAGCCAAAACTTTGGGAGGGCCGGTGTGAGAAAGGTCGATGCACTCTCTGAGGAAGGGGAACTCACAATGTCTAGGTTCGGATTGGGGAAACAACTTCTCTGCCCAAGAGAGAAAGATTTTGTAATCACGAAAGACCTGGGGCGAAGGGCCTCACTGGGGGGGGAGGTCTTTTGGGGGCGCTTCATAGCTGCCAGGGAAAGATATTTAGAAAAAAAGCTTCTTCCGCAGCTGGAGAAGGGTTCGCTGTTGCGATGCGTGAGGGCAACTCCGCGCAAAGGGAAAGTCGCACCCGGGAGGGAAAAGCTCCGGGGTTGAAATCTGATTGGGGACGAAAAAACTCCCGCCGATCACGGAAAAAAAAAACGGGTGGCTGCATTTTTCAGAGACTCGCGTCGAAAAAAGATGATGAAAGGGAGGGGGGTCCATGAGAACCGTTCTAAAGAGGATGGGGGCTGTTTAATGGGCCGCCTGGGGGGGGGGGAGAGAGTGCGAAAGATCGGAAAGAAGAGACGAAAAAAAGGAGCAAGGTCGGGAGGTTGGAAAAGGCGCGTTAATGAAAGAAAGGTACGGAGGAACGGGCCGTAAAATGAACACACGACAGTGATCGGGGGTTCTGCTGGAAAAAATCTTTGGACAGGGCGCGTCAGCAGGGCCTGGGGGGTTTCGCTCAAAAGAAAATTCCGTTCATATAAAGAAAATTACATCGGTGGTTTTGTGGGGGGTTTGGTGGGGGGTTGGGTTTTTGTGGGGAATGTTGGGGTTGGTGTTTTTTAGGGGGGGGTTGAGGGAACGTTACGGTTTGGAGGGGTGGTTTTTTTTTTTTGGGTTTTTTTTTGGGGGTTGGGGGGGTTATTGGGGGGCTTGGGTGGGTTGTTGTTTTGGTGATTTCATTTTGGGGGGTGTTTTTTGTTGGTTTTGGGGGGGTTTTGGGGGGGGTGTCTAACCCGAGAAGCTATCTGCCTCGGGAAGGAAAAAGCTGGCAACGATCCCGAAAAGCGTTCATTCAACAGGGGACGCGCCAAAATGCACCAAACCGAAAGGGGTTGGGCAAGTATCTAGGGCCGTTCGGCGTCAAAAATCGCGCCCCATATGGAGGACAGGCCGCGCTTCGAGAGCGAAAAGGCTTGGGCAAAAGGTCCGCTGTAACTCTTCGAGCTAAATTGGCAAGGCAGCCTTTGTGGGGAGAAGTCGCAGTGGTGAACTCACCAAAAAGTCGTCCAAGAA
>Ga0179591_1204368_pt1 | contig 10586 bp, 17 predicted proteins | sample CZOMad2_1_08_16f_FD_182891 | JGI IMG/M metagenome (GOLD analysis project Ga0179591, IMG submission 182891) | Vadose zone soil fungal communities from Angelo Coast Range Reserve, California, USA - CZOMad2_1_08_16fungal (PacBio error correction) | ecosystem: Environmental > Terrestrial > Soil >...
CTAACACCAACGGCGGAGGCAATAGGAAAAAATTGTAACCGGCAGTAGCCAATCCCATGCGACAAGCCAAGGGGGAAGAGACGGTTGGGGAGGAAAACAGACCTGCCTACCCCCCTGGGGGCACGTTGGGGAATCCGGCGAGGTAAGATTGTCTAAAACCATCATGCCCGGGGCGGGGGCAACGTCTGAGACCGCTGCGCACCCCTAGACAGGGAAAAAAAACAACCTAGAGAATACCAAATTTCACTGCCTGTTGTGGGGAAAAAAAAGCAGGAGAAAAAAAGCCTGAAAAAAAGGTGCCAAGGTTCGTCGCCAAACCTTGCAACGGGGGGCGCACTGCTGGGGGAGTAAGTAGAGAAAGGGGTGTTTCGAGAAAATAAGGTCATTGGTCATACCTGGTGGCTATGATGGGGGGGGGGGGTGGGAGCCTTTAGGGGGGAAACGTTGTCAACGGAGATGTGTCAAATCTACTCCGGCGAGGACCCTACACACTTTCCCTGAACGAGTATTTGACAAAAGGGGAACATGGGGGTCGGGACGTTAAAAAACGTCGCCCGCGACACAGGGAACAAAAATAACGTATGGGTTGGTGCGGGAGAAGTAAATCGAAGGAAAAAACTCCAGGTTGTCCCCAAATCAATGTAGGAGTTCGGAGGGTACCAAACCAGACGACACTGTGAAATAAGGATAATGGAAAGAAAAAACGGATCCAGGCAGGCTTTTCACAAAAATTGTGGGGGAAGGTTGCCCAGGAACTCCCAGCGGCCGGGGGTAAAAGATGAACCTCACAGAAAAACGAGGAAGAAGCACCAATTATCAACAAAAAGAGTAAATCCCGATAAGCCTCTTCGGAATGAAGTGTTCAGCAAAGAAAAAGACCGCAGAGAAAAGGGTCATTAATGGAGCAGGCCTGAAAAGGTAAACCCCCTTTAAATGGGAGAAAAAACCCAGGAAGGAGGGGCATGTGAAGGAGTGGGTCATCCCCAGAAATGGATAAGGGGGAAACCTAAATGACTCAAAACTTGCTGGGTTGGTTCCAAGGGGGGGAAAAAAAAAAGAGGTCATACAGAATACCAACCTATTTTAACGTCGAAAAAGAAAAGGGAAAAGTTGAAAGGGTTAATGATCTGCAAAAAAAGGAAAGAAAAAACAAAACGCATTTGGTTCGTTGGGTGTGGGGAACTGGGATCCCACAAACGTAGTGATTGTGGATAAGGGGCAGTGTTAAGAGGACGTGAAAGTAGAACCTAAACTGTATCCCAGCAAGACTCATCGTAAACTTTCCGCCAGGAGAACACCCAAACGAGGGAACAAACTGTCAAAAAAAACATGGGGTTTCGCGAAAAGACGCGGGGGGGGGGGGGTTCGCCCAAGGGGTCAAAAGGGCGCCGCACTATGCAAAAACCGTATCGCAGAAAAAAAAATGGTTGTGAATCGGGGGTCCTACTATGACGTACAAAACAAGGGCAGAATGGAATCACGTTGGATAAAAAAGGACCGGCTGTCCATTCTTTGGGGGGGAAAAAAGAAAAAAGGTTTGGAAAAAAAAACAACCATTCTCGAAAGGAAGAACAAAAAAGACACCGGGCAGGGGAAAGGGTTAATGGAGTATCCTTAAAAACCACAAAAAAAATCAACACGAGATCGAAACAACAAACAGGAGAAACGTAGAGGAAACGAACAAACCCCGGGGAAACCAGGTTGGGGGGCAGGCCTTGGTGCATAACATCTGGTGCGTAATAAAGCAAGCGGAAAAGAAAAAAAAAACTTGGATTACAGTTGTCCGTCCCACGCTTGAAAAAAACTGGAGGTTATGAACGCCCTCCACTTGGAATCTCATCGAATGGATCTCAGGGCGAAAAAAGTTTGACCACCGGGACTTCGTAGGGCGAAGTGTGGAAAAGAATTTATAATTGTGAACCAGACTTAGTGGGGAACTGTGTGGGCGGGTTATAAGGAGGGCGGCCGTAGGACTAAACATCGCTTTACAATCTATTTTGGCGGGGGTCAAGGGTTAGGGTTGTGGGAGGATCGACAAAGGGTGGGCCGCTGGTCAGTCAGTTTTAAACCACAACGATCACTTGGGGTGGGGGGGACGTTTTGAAAAAAGACCCATCCGACGCCTTGCTAACATGATTGGGGGGGGACATAGACAGACGAGGGGAGGGGAATCTTTCAAAAACATTTCAAATTTGCGAACCAGACAGAAAAAATTAACAAAAAACGAAACGAAAACAAGGCGAAAGCCCCACCAGAATCCTTCGGACCCATCACATGGTGCTTGCAAGGTCGGTGCGAGGGGGGGAAAAAGCCAGCTAAGGGAAAGGAAGATCCAAAAACGGGACAAAAGTTGGGGATGCATAGGTAACTAGATGGCCACCAGCAAGAAGAAAAATCGGGAAAAAACGGGAGACTCCAGGGGATAAAAAAAAAGCCGTAATTATGTTGTTTCCTCGCCGTTGGGGGGGGGGGGTATGCTTTGATCAAAAACTACTCGGAAGAAGCTGGGGGACTTTTAAAATCAAAGATTAAAAGGGAAAAAGAATCCATGCCTTAGAAGGGTACCGCAGTTCCCAGTGGTCAGGCCTCCGTAGGGGTGCTCCTTGGGGGAAGACAACAATGGGAGAAAAACGGTGAAACCGAGACAAAAAAATAACGGGAAATGTAAAAAGAGTTTTGCCAGTGCGAAGGGGCAAGAACAGGACTCTGGTCAGTGGGACGAAAACTCCAAATTCTCTTCGGGGCGAGTTTCGGAAAGAAAAGGAAGGAACGGTCGGGCCTTGATTTCTCAAGCAACAAAAACAAAACGAAGTCTTAACTTCTCGGAAAGAAGAGCGCAAGGAGATTCCAAACACCAAACACACAAAAAAAGGGAAGTTGACACATGGGAAAACACAAACGAACAGCATTCACGGGAAAAGGGGTTCACGGCAAAGACCAAACCGTCTTAAATATAATGGACGGAGACGAGAACAGGGCAAGGCATGGGGGGGAAGGGAAATTCACAGAAAAAAAAATTGAAATTCCAGCAACAAAAGTCCGGTTCTCCGTCAGAAGGAAAATGAAAAAAGGGGAAAGTCGCCAAAAGTAAAAGAGAGTTCCACAAAACTCGAAAAAAGGGGCACACACAGTAGAAAAAAGCCTAAAAATTCCACTCCTAGGTCTTGCCAAAACACTAATCATTGAGTCGTCTCCCACGGAAAGGGAAGGAAAATGCATAAGGTTGGGTTCACTGCCTGGTAAAAAAAACCACATCTCTGGTATCCAGAATAACATTCAAATTGCCCCGGGTCGTCGGTGAAAATGCGAAATCAAAGTCCCACAGACCGTGGGACTGAGGGGGGCTAAACTTTTTTGCCGCGTGACTGGGGGGTTTCACAAAAAGGTTCAAAACAGGGTCGAGTGGATACCAATTGAAAAAGGTCCTCAACAACTGAAGAAGATCCTTCGGGGGAAGGAAACGTTGAAAAAAACAATTATTCCCGAAGGGGAAATACGTGGGATGTATCCCAAGGGACACCGAACGTGCCCCACCCTCTGGAAAAATGGTTTGAAGGCCCGGCCCCGAATTGCACCGCCGAAAACTGTGAAAACGGAAGTCAATAGGAACAAAAAGCCAAACACAACGGAAGGAAGTAATGAAAAGAGAGATTAGCGGGTTGGAAAAAATGGGGCGCGTGGAGTAAGCCACTCAAAATAGCTCAGCAGTTTCTCGAGTCATGGGAAATCAACTGGTAATGCAACCAAAAGGGTCGAATCCCCTTATAAAAAAGAGGAAAAAAGGGGGGACTTCGGGGTTGAATGAAATGGAAGTTATCAGCGTAAAACAGGGGAGTTCAGGTAGTAACCCAGTCACGGCGCAACAAACGTTTCGCAGAGAAAAAGGCAGATGGGCGGGAAAAAACGGTATAAGAACCACGGAAAAAAGCGCAAGGTCAAGGAATTCTAATCGGGGGGAAGTGTTACCAGGAACCGTTCCCGAAAAAAGCATTTCCGAATGGAGGGGTATGAACCCATAAACTGCTCGTGGGAAACAAAGGAAAACGGACAGAGCTTAGGTCAAATGGCGACTGGGCCTAATTTACGGGGAAAGAGGGAGTTTCCGGGGTGTGACTCACTCAAGCAGAGGTGGAGGTCTGAAATGCAAGAACACGAACTGGGGCAAAATTGAACTTCCCATTGTGGAGGGGCCTACAAGAGAAAGGATAAGATCGGACGGGATCTGTCCTACTTGGGGGTAGGGGGCAAACTTTGGCCTGAAAAGGGGAATTCTGGGACCATGGGCGACTTGCAACGTTTTGGGAGAAGGATGGATCTCTCTCGTTGAAGGGGGAAGGGAATAGAACGGAAGGGTGGTCGTTTGGAGGATAACGCCGGAATAAAAAATCAGAAGAACCGAGACCCGAAAAGCAATTTTGCCGGAAAAAAAGGGAGAATACTGGAAAAAAGACATGGGTAACCGAAGTGAACCGACCAACATGGGGGGCGACTTGTTTGGAAGCCGGTGGACCGTGGGGGAAGTGGGGGGGGGTGAGAAAAATCTATACGGCGCACGTTCAAAAAACTGGGGGGGGGAGGACTGAGGTACCAGTCTGGCGCCAGATTTACAGGGGAAAACCGAGATACAGGAGGTCATGCAATAAAAACAAACTTGATAAGAAAATCAGCCTTGGAAGGGTGAAAAAACATCAGAAACGGAGTAGACAACCGGTCAAACAGATGATGAAAGGCAGGGGGGCCCATCAGAGGTCGGGAGACCCTTTTCAAAAAACGCGAGAGCAGGCACGTGGCGGTACTATCAATGAAAAAAAAGGGAAAAAAGCCCCCTTTTGCATAGGAGGGAAATTGGGGCTGGTAGACCGGAAAGTCGTTTGAAAGATAGGATGCCCAACACTTGGGTACAAGGGGTCACGTGTTTGCCTGTGGGAAAAGACAGAGATGGGAAAAAAAAACCAAAGGAGCAAGAGGAAAAGTGGGGGAGAAGGCCCAAAACCAAAAAAGGAAAGACGTGAACTATCACGAAGGCCAAAGGTCGTGATCGAAAAACAAAACACAGTGCCAAACGGAAAGAGAAAAAAACTACATGGGAAAGCCGCTGGTGGGGAGCGAAAAAAAATTCCAGGGAAAAAAATCTTCCCGGAAAACCTCCAAAAAAAATCATAAAAAAGAACTTAAGGTTTCACCCTACAAGAGAAATATAAACAAAAACGCTCCCTAAAACGTGAGCAAAGAATCAAAAAAGGGGGCTGCTATGGAAAAGGTTGGGAATTCGAAGAAAGAGGGTGGTGAATAAGAGGGGGGGTGACCGGAACGAATTGGTTTGGGAAGCGAGGAGAAAACGGACAGCTGGTCTATGAACCAACGCCGCAAAAGGGTTGAAGTGGGGGGGGATCATCACGAAAAACAATTTGCTCGGACAGAAGAGGCTGGATGCCAGGGATATGCAATAGTGAAGACCAGTGTGATGCGTGCGTGAGCGAAAGGGGGGGGAACCCTCTCAAAAACGCCGGCCCCACACAAACGCAGGAGTTTTAATAAAAAACCAACCTTGCATCGTCTAACAGGGTTTAAGTTCCGCGCAAAAAAACCGAGGCAAAGTTTTCGGCGGAATAGGGGTGGAGTAAAGTGCGCCCGCGAAACTGGGGGACACAGTCTCCCAAAAAGCAAACCAAGGGGGACAGCGCAAGGGGCATAGGGGGGGGGGGGGCTCACCGGGACCTGCGAAGTCAAAAAAGGGAAAAGTCTATAGGGAGAGAGGGCAGGGGAACAAAAGAGAACACGGAAACTGAAAAGGAAGGGATCACATACGTTTTTTCGGCAACCGGGGGGACATAAAAAAAAAAAAAAAACCCCAGCCAAAACAATGCGTGTTGGGGGAAAGTGAAGCAAGTTGAAAGCAAGGGAAAAAATTTAGAGGGAATGTAAAAGGAAATTTGGGACACGTCATCTATGACGAAGGGGGGGAAGCCGCAAAAACCAAAAAAAAGGGTGACTTGTCAAAGGAATGATTACGGACCAGGAAAGAAAGGGAAATCGGGTCTGTTTCCGCCAATTACGGGTCCCCCTGGGGAAGGGTGAAAGGGGGTGCGATACGCAAAAAGGGGACAGAAAAGTTGCTGCCCAACGAAGGTCCCGAAGATTTCAGGGAGGGATTTGAAAGTGTCCCCAATTTGGGGGAAGGGGGTGAGAATAGCTGAAGGGGGGGGGAGGGGTACCTGACAACGTAGACCGGAAAACCAAGTGGTTTCCAACGGAACACTAACCAAAAATAACCAGGAAAAATGGTTATACACACTGATCCAGGTGTGGAAAGGCTGTGTGGCAAAAAAGAAAGCACAACAGACAAAAGGACGCAAGGGGTGAAAAAAAGGAACGATTAAGGAGGCCGCACAACCACTATGTTTTCTTTGGCACAGGGGGGGGGGGAGAGACCTACGGAACACGTCAACAGTAAGGACAATCCTTTCAGGAGGAAAACAAGGGTGGCGGGTCGAAAAACGAATGAAAAAAAAAAGGGGGAAAGGCTCAGGACAAAAAACAAAAAAAACAAGAAAAAAAAAAAAAAAAAAAAAAAAAAAAACAAAAAAAAAAAAAAAAAAAAAAAAAAAAAAAAAACACCCAAAAAAAAAAAAAAAAAGAAAAAAGACCGGCTTCACCATAGCGCCCACGTCAATGAACAGAAAGAAAGAATACCGTCAAAGCACGAAAGGGTCGAACATGGAGAACGCCTTGCAAGGGGAGGAAAAAGCCGGAAAAACATTAAGGGGGGGGAAGTGGGGGGGGGAGGGCGATCGTTGCAGTCGGTGGGCGCACCTGGGTTGCAAGAACCCCGGTTGAAAGGACGGCCATGATGTAGACCATCATCAAGAAGGGAAGCAAACGACAAAAGTCGAGGCGTTTTTTGGGGGGACACCGCCGCAATGACGTTGACGGGGAGACAGTGTATGCTACAATAAGGGGGGGAGGGTAAAACAGATGTACGCCGCCACAAGGGGGGGGGGGGGGGAATCTCCAAAAGCGAAATAACAAAAAAACAACGGTAGAAAAGAAAAAAATTTATGAGTGAAAAAGATAGATATTTTAAAAGGGGAAGAGGGAAAAAGCCACAGGCTGCTTCACATCTACAAAAAAGAAAAAAGGGCGGTAAAAAAATGACGAAAGGGAAAAAGAAAAATGGACTCATCTTGTGGAACAACGCAAAGAGAAGTCATGTCAGTATGGACCGGATGGGGGGACCAGTCAATCAGTTCCAGTCAGGTTGAACTTCCTGGGAAAAAAAAACCGGAAAGACTATTACTATGGGAGCAGTTCAAAACCAGATGGGGCCAGGAAAGGCAACAGGTCCTTGTTTTGCGGGAATTCTAGTAGCCCAAAGGGGGAAAAGGGGGGGGGCTTTTTCTTAAAACCTTCACTTTTAAACGAATCCGTTGTTGGGGGAAGGAGCAACTATGGGACGAAATATGTCAACCCCCTTTGACAGATCAGTGGGAGGGTCAGAAAGGTGCCGTTAGGGGAAAGGAGGGGGGGAAGAAAAATTCGTCCCAGTCAACAGCGGGAGACACGAAAAAGGTTCGCCGAGTGGGGGTAAGGGGAAAGTTGCGGGAAAAAGGAAAAAACACGTCGGTTCTCTAAAAAACTGGCCAAAGAAAAAATGAAGAGGGTGGGGGACAAAGCTTAATTGGGATGAGACTCACTAGAAAACAAACAGCAAGAATAGGTCCCCAAAGGATTAGGGCAGGGGAGGTAAAAACAAGAGGAAAACTTTTAAAATAAGGGGGGAGAAGAGGAAGTATAAGCAGGAAAAAGTTCACCAGTTTGGGGGTCCAAGGGGGGGCAATGGTGAATACCCGGCTTTTCAAGATCAATAACCGAGAGAACGCCATTGGTTAAAAGACCACAAACCGAGAAAATAACAGAGGAGGGGAAATGAGGGGCATGCAATTAGAACGTCCCTCCGCCGCTGGTGAGAAGAGGAAGAAACTTTACAAGGAAAAAGTAATGTCTGGATAAAAACCTACCAAGTTGCAAGTAAAACACGGGCCGTCTGAAAAGCTCTGGGACCTACGCCTTGGGAGTGGTGGGAATCGCAACACACGGGGACATCAGTGGATTAACTCAAAACCCACGTATTTACAAACCCGGATATCCTCACAGCACATTATGTGAAAAAAAAGTGGGGGGGGGGGGGAAGAGGAGGCAAAGGATCAAACAACGCAGTTTGTTTGAAATGGGTGTTATTAAAAACGGTCATCACAAAAAAGGGGGGGGGGAAATAAAAGGGAAAAAAACAAAATGTTGTCAGATGGGGAAAACCCCGAGAAAAAGAAAAGGGTTATCCCCAAAAAGTACAAATCCGGACAGGAAGGTCCAGGGTCCTCTTCACGGGAAAGGAAAAAAAAAACAATCTGGAACACTGTTACTCTTTCAAGTTTGGGACGAGCGATCCCCTTTGAGGGGGAAACGGTGACTCGGCAACGTGACGTGACTACTCTAAAATAAACTACCGAAAAGGCAAAAAAACAGTAACCTGTGGGTAATGCTGGGCTCGAAAATAATTAACAAAAGTTTCGAAGTGCAAAGTCGGGAGAAAAACTCTTCTGCGCTGTGGGGAGAAAGGGGGTTTTTGAAAACCCAAAGTCTCGATAGAAAAAAACAATAAATAAACCCAAGGGAAAAAGGGTTCCAGTGTAACTGAGATCCTGGTGGACAGGCAAGAGAGCGGGAAAAGGGGCGCACATGTCGGGGGGGAGAAAACAAGGCCACCCAGTTGAAGCTTGGGCAAGAACGGAAAGGAGTCAAGAACGGACTAATCAAACACAATGTGAAAGAAAAGTGTGGGACCCCGTAAACGCTGGACACCCAGCGAGTTTATGAACGAAAAAACAACCTTTAAAAAATCGCCAGCGAGGGTCTGACGACGTGGTTGGGTGGGGTGTGTGTTGCCACTGTAGGGGAGGATGTTATAGGGCGAGTAAGGGGGAAAAAATCCAGGTTGTCTCGGGGGGTATTGGAACGACCACGGATCGCAAAAACGAAGCTAGGGAACAGGTCAGTATGGTGTTGGCGGGGCGCCAAAACCGTGTTTTGGGGCGAGCTAAATCGGAAAAGGGCCGTGGAGTTAAACCATACAGGTGGGGCGTGTTCGCCATCCCAAGGAAAAAAAAATCCAAGACTTGGGGTGAAGAAGGCTTGAGGGGAATCTGAACAAACTTCCGAAGGGGGATTGGTACTTTAAATCAAAGCGTCAAAAACCCCGAGGGGCTTACCCAAGAACCATACGCGCGGGAAGGGGGACATGGGTTGCGTTTTCCCGCACTTCTCAAAAACAAGAAAACCCGCCACGATGCCTGGGGCACGACAGCTCTCACCTGAACCATCAGGGTGGACAAGGGGGGGGGGGAAGAGTCCGAGATAGAAAACGAAGCACGCCAAATCGGGAATGGCGGACAACCGAGGAAAAGGCCGTCATCAGGAAGAAAAGTAAAAAACGGGACGCAAAAGGGGGTAAAGGCAGAAACTGCGGGATCGTGTCAATCCCCCCCTGGGCGCATCAAATGGGGAGCGTGGCAAAAAACCCCATTGCCAAAGTGAAACTGGGGCCTAGGCAGTAATTGGAAACAGTCAACGGTACAAAACAATCAAACAAGGGGGACCAAAAAGATGCAGAAGGGGGGCAGGGCTATGTGTACACCCAGGAGAGAAAAGAAGTCGTAGGACTACACTGCTCTGGGGAGGAGGTGGCGAGAGAAGGGTAACTTGCAGCACTGGGAGTGAACTCACAGAAAAACCACCTGGTGTAAGTTCCGTCCTAAAAAGGGTAAGGAAAAAAAAAGGAAAATGAAGGCCGCTTAAAAATCAAAAAAAAGGTCGCCAAAAAACCGTGAAACACTCCGTCAGGGACCATGTTTCCCCCACCAGAGAACGCATGACGTTCAGTTCCAAACAAAAGCCCCGTCGGAAAGATCGAACTAAGGTAATCATGCTCTGTTGCGGCAGCCCGCAAAAGGAATCCCTGGCAAAAAAGTTAAAAAAAAGGGGACGGTCATAAAAAAAAGGTCAAAAAAGAGGTCAGCCGGCAAGGGGGAAACGGGGAAAAAGACGATTCAAGCAAAAGAAAGGCCCATTATTAAAAGTCCACTCCGGAAGGCACTCTAGGCAAAATTGTTGCCCCACGAGAAGGGGAAGGCGTGGGGGCCTGTCAATATGGCGGGGAAAAAAAACGGAACGGCCAATGGTGGAAAATCTGACTTGGAGCAAGGCAAAAAAAACCAGGAGAAAGTTGCCGGGGAAAAGATTTTTTCAAGGAAGGGCAAAGCTACCAGCGGGGAATTTTGTCTGAGGCGAAACTGTTGGGAACTGGTAATGTGTGGGGAAACTAAGGCCAAGGAACAGGGGCAGAGCTGAGTAACCACAGCAGGACCTCTGTAAAGAAAGAGCTCGTTCGGATAAGGGGGGGGAGGCAAACGAAAATTGAGTACAGGGACGGGGGGGGGGAAAGTACCCAAGGAAAAAAAGCTAAACCGCTTCAATAGGGGTGGTCTTTGCTGAACTATTGCCAAGCGCAAATGGACAAAAACCTTTCGAAT
>Ga0179591_1292462_pt1 | contig 10586 bp, 5 predicted proteins | sample CZOMad2_1_08_16f_FD_182891 | JGI IMG/M metagenome (GOLD analysis project Ga0179591, IMG submission 182891) | Vadose zone soil fungal communities from Angelo Coast Range Reserve, California, USA - CZOMad2_1_08_16fungal (PacBio error correction) | ecosystem: Environmental > Terrestrial > Soil >...
AGGTGAGTGATCTTTCGTGAGAGGGAGTATGGGGCTCGGTCAGTTAAGAAAAGTCGACAAGGGAGAGGAAAATCACAAAGAAAACGTGTGGTTCCGTTGAAAAACTCGATGGTGGAAGGATGGGCAGGGATGCCAAGGGGGGAGGAGCAATACGCGGAGATTGGGAGAAGTCGTACGGTGCCGGCGAGGAGAGGGAAAGGTGAATCACACGTGTGCCACAGTGATAAAGGGGAAAGGACGGAATAATAGCGGGCGGGAGTGAGTGTAGCCATTAAAATAAACTCAAAAAGGGTCAGGGGAAAAGAAGGGGGGAACTCACCCAGGGATGAAAAAGGAGAAGAAGAGATTGATCGCGGAGAACAGGGACTTCCATATACGTATTTCGGTAAACCGAAAAAAACCAGCATAGGGGCCTGAGATTGGGGCAATTCAGCTTCGATGCCGTGAAAATCTTTGGGGTCCAAAAAAGACAGACTCCGTTGGGTTCACCAAAAGGAACAGCGACCAAACAAAAACCCGGGGGGACCAACAAACGACCATTATTACTAAAAAAGAAACATCTCTCTTGTCTGCTAAAAAACCGAAGTAGAACCCCGTCGGTAAAATCAGTCAAGAAAACGGGGGTTTGTGTGGGTCTGAGATCATTAATAGAACTCTATGCGAACGGAGCGTGAGCTTTAATCTGAAAAAAACGACCTCTGTTTTTCAAATAGACGCAGTTAAAAACAGCAGGGCATGAGACCACAGTAGAAAGGGAAAAACAAAGGCCTTCTTAAAGTAGAGTGGACATTTGCGTGCAAGGAAAATGATAGCGAAAAAAAAAAAAACCCTATCGAAGAGAAGGAAAGAAACTTTAAAAAAAAAAGGGGGTGAGGTGACTTTTCCTCGTCCCGAAAAAAACGTACGGGTGAAGTGCGCATTGGGAGCTCACGTTACCTACGGAGAAAGGGGGGGAAGCTTTCCGGGGTTCGTCAAAAAAATGACGGGGTGAAAAAGGAATTTCAAAACTCCGTAACGAAACGAATTATCTTCAGAGGAGGGATATACTCTGGGACAAAACTTCAGGGGGGGCCTATACAGAAAGGAGGACTTCGGGAAAAACCCGCGTTTTTGTTATTTAATGTGATTAAGGCGTAATAAGAATAGGTCAGAGAGATAACAGATCTTTGAAGGGAGAAAAGTTAAACCGCTTGAATGTAAATAGAAAATAAGCACGCCTGCGAGTTGGGGGGGCCGAATAGACCGTGGTTTTGGGCTTCTCTTTGAGATTCACAATCAGAAATCTGGGGGGAACGAAGAAGTCAGGTTGGCGGGGGGCAAAAAAGAAAGGACGAGGTGATGGGAAAACTGGCGACGAAGGTCTGGAAAGCAAATCTCGTCACAGAAAAGCAAGAGGGGGCAGATGGGGAACAAACAGATCGGGGAACAAAAAAAGGGGAAAAACTTGAAAAGCATGGTATACTTCAGGCTACAACTTATTTGGTGGAAGCTGGGGAGGGAAAACAGGGGTCTAAACATGGGAGACTGTGAAGATAAAAAAAATTTCGTCGCGGGAGAGCACTGCGGGGAAAAATTCTAACAAAAAATCTATCAGGTTGATACATTTTTCCGAGAAGAACTCAAAACCTCAAGTCAAAATATCAAAAGGCTTAACTAAGATGCCCGCTCTGCTCAACACACTGACTCCTTCCATAATGAAGAAGACCTGAAAGGGAGGACTGGGGAATTAATGCCACGCATCAAAGCCGTATCAGGTTTTGTCATTTGCAGGGAAACGGCTTCTTAGGCCTTAACAAATCCCCAAGGGGCCGATTAAGCAGCACAGAGGTAACTAAACGACCGTATCTATAAAATAAGGGGGCGGAAAAAAGGTGAAACTTCTTGAGAGGGATTTGGGCTTTAGTACAAGGCCCCATTTGGGGGGGGGGCACCTTATTACCTACGCACATGAGAAGGGGAGGGGAAAGAGAATCGCAATTTGGTCTAAAAAGAGTCAAGTAGCTCTAAGCGGGGGTTAAAAGGAAGGGTGACTTTAGTGGGGGGAAAACTGGGTTTCGCGCACTGCAAAAAAAGAAAAAAAAATTTACGCGCGCATTTTGCTAAAGCGAGGTAAAGAGGGGTGAACTGAGGAGGAAGGGGGACAGAAGACAGCAATTCGTTCTTTAGCAAAAACTTGCCTCGGGCTAGAAATGGTTTAACGGATGTAATTGGATCGCACAAACATGTGGAAAAAAAGAGGTGCCATGTGGGGGGGGGGGGGGGCAATCACACGGACGATAGGACACCAAAACTCCTAGCACATGTGACTTAGGAAGGTTGTAATTGGCAGCAGATAGTTAACGGGGCACGAAGTGCGAACTGAATAACGGAGAAGGGTCAATTAATCTAGTTGAGCCTGTCAGGGTGGGGGAGATTGAAAGGAGGACACAAGCTCGGGAGTCTTGAGAATCCAGGGCTATAAATAGGGGGGTGAAGGCTGACTGACTTTCGGAAAAATCAAGGAAAGGAGGGATTTGGTGTTCTTACAAAAAGGCGTCAGGACGGCGGACAAAGCTGGAAGGAGGTATGGGTCAGCAAGAACTCTGCTGAAGGTCCTGATCAATCGCAGGGGGATGAGAAGAGCCGGGGGGAAAGGGGAGTAACTTTTCAGGCAAGTAATATGAAGCACGACTCGTTCTTCAATCGGGCGCGAGGCCGCCAGCCAAACACTACGAGGGATATCTTTCGAAAACTAACCCTTATCAGCCAGGGCCCAAGGTCGAGGAGAGAAAAATCGTAAGGGGGAGAAAAGCTGATCATCGAGAGACAACAACTTAGGGGAGATAGACTGGTCTTTCAAGGGGGAAGATTGTGCCTATCTGCACTGGAGGGGGGAAAACTTTGATGGACGAATATAAACTACGGTGTTCTATCAGTTGGGGGAGGCATCGACTCGATCCTGGAGGATGAAGGAAAAGAGGGAGGGTATACATAGGGGAGGGGACTAACCGTATACGAAAAGGGAGTCAGACTAAAATCTTAAAAGATTTCAGGAAAGGGGAAAAGACTAGAACGGAAGAGCAGGGCCGATTATGTGTTGCGAGGAAAAAATTGAGGTAAACATCAGCCTGCAGTCAGGGGGGATCGAGAGAGAGTCACGGACGTAGTTCTAGAGATGAGCGTGACGAATCTCCGGTGAGAGGGTAATAAGGAGGAACGACCAAGGGGGGAATTCTCCAGGGCCTTACCGTAACCGTTAAGGCAGTTTTAGGGCGGGGAGTCTAAATAAAGGGCAAGAAATTGTTGCTCGGCAAATCCACGTCGACGGGGACCTCGTCCGTGGGGGGGGAGTGAAGGAAAAGAGTCTCGTTGAAATGTACAAAAATCTTCAACAATTAGAGCTAAACTTTTTTTGGGGCTATAAAGGAACATAGGGGCAACAAATTTGGCTCAAAAAAAAAAAGAAGGGTCTTACGGTTGAAGCTTGTAGCCTTTTATCCGTAAACTGAGGAAGAGATGGTTAAAACAAAATTGCGCTGAGCCGTAAGGGGAGGGGGTTAATGGGCTACTGAAGAAATAACAGACGAGCTAGAAACTGCGGGAAAAAAAGGAGGAGAATATGCTTGGCTGCTTTTTGTCAGGAAGGGATCTGAAACGCGATTTGTCATTGGCGGCTAGGGGAACAAGTAAAAAGGGAAATTGGGGAAGTTTATAGGAAATTCAATAGAAAAAGAGGGAGAAGCAAGAAAGTTGACATCTCTTTCTAGATGATAGCTACACTGTCGTGGGGGACGAGGATCTCCGGGGGGGTGGGGGTTGCATCCACATCCGGCCTTGACGGCGGTGGCAGTTTTTAGGGGCCTGAGGAAAAGATCATGCAGGGGGGAGAAATGAAAACACAAAGCTGCGACACGGATGTGCTGTAGAAAAGAAACGGGATCCGAGAGCCTTTGGGGGGATGGGGGGGCGAGGAGGTAAAAGAGGGATCTATGCCAGTGGGAAGGAATAATAGGAGGAAAAGTTAGAGAGAAAAATCGAGAATGACTTTAGAGCGACCTCTCCGAGGAAAGGGCAGTTGCGAAAAAAAAAGCCATACATTTCTCGAAGAGAAATGCACGAGTTGAGACGTTTGAGCAGGAAAGGTCTGAGAAGATCAAGAAATGTTGAAGGGGGGGGTCGAACTAGAGGGATAGTAAAATGGCTTCGCGAGTCTGAACTTTAGAGGAAAGTTTGGAAAAATTTCTGGAGTCGTTGACTTACGAAGTGCTCTGGAGAGTTTCATAAGGGGAGGGAGGTTTGAGTCCGCGCTCACGGCTTCACAGAAAAGAAGGTGTTTGCCGCAAGGCCAACATTACCAGGACCTTTATGACAGAAGAATCAAGAGAGAGAGGGGAATTTGTGAGTGCAAAAGAGAAGCCAGCAAAAATCCACGGGGACGTATTTAGGGAAAACGGCAAAAAAGTATCTCTATAAAGGGAGAGAGAGGACAGGGACCCGGGTTAGCCCGGCCAAAGAGCATCTCGTTTTGTAAGGAGTGTCTAGGCTAGGAAGGTAATATCGGATACTCGATTACGAGGGGCGACCTCAGCAAAAAAGCTTTTCGGAAAGAGTGATCTTTTCAGGGAGGGAATTGGGGGTTGGGGAGGGTTGGAAAAAAGAAAGATGGGGAGAGGATAAAATCTGATCTGCGTAAGGCGTTGGCCGGAGAAAAAAGAAGGTGGTACTCTCTGGGTGAGTAAGGACGGAGGCATATACAATCCGTCGGGGCGTGAGTATCCTCGAGCAGAAAAAAATAATGGGCTCTCCCCGCGGAACAGAAGAAAAAGGAAAATAGGTGGTTGTCAGGTCAGCCGGGTTCTTGCTGACCGGAAACATATCGAAAGTGCAATGGGAAAGTAAAAGGAATTAATGGAAGAAAAGTCGAGGGGGAGGTGGAGCCAAGTGACCATGCCGTACCTGCTTGTCATAAGAATATATCTGGCAAAAAACTCTTTTTGGGGGGGTAAAAGAGGGATAGGAGGGAAGAGAAAATCCCGCCGCATGATCTGGGGTAGGTATTCATGAAGAGTTCGGCAAGAGGCCTTTCTGCATCGAATGACGGGTAGGGATTTGCGAATGAAGAAGGGAAAAGGGGTTGCGGACGAGGGAAATGTTCGGGGTAGGTGTGGGCTTTTGGGTTTTGTCGACGGGGAAGGGGGGGTAGGTTCCTTCTTCACTTGTTTGGTCTCTCGCTGAGGAGCCAAATCTTTCCCGTCAAGTTTTTCGTAGAAGGGGAGGAAATAACACGCAAGAGGATTAATTGCGGTGTTCCTTATATCAGTTTATCACATCCATCTGGAGAGTCTGTAAGGGGCGACGAGGATTTCTAAATCGAATTTCTCGATGAAGGGACCGGGATCATGGACATGATTTGGACCCGAGGGGAAAAGGTGTGGAATCGTTCGGGTAGGGGAATTGTAGAGGGCCCGTCAACTTCGGAGGGAAAAGGAAATTAGCTTCCCGAATCCAAAAAGTTGGGAAAGGGTTTACCGGGCCCGCGCCGCGAAAAGGCCACGTTCGAAACTCAGGAAAAGTCAATCAACCTTATTTGGGGGGACTAGGCGAGCAAGGCGGGGGCCGAAAATCTCGTCACAAGAGCATCCAAAGGAAGGGGTCTCTTTTGAGGTGAATTCAATGGAAAAAGTGTAACTTGCCAAATCTCCTACTAAAAAGAATCAGGAAAAAGAGAAAACTTGTATCTCTCTACGGAGGTTAAAAGAAAAGTGTTGGGATTCTGCTTTTGAGCGTTGTCTGTTAAGGAGTAGCGGGAAGAACATGACTACACTTTCGCCATAGAAAGAGAAAAGAGTTAAATGAGAAGGTGGTTGGGTGCTGGCTTGTGACGCTTTGATAAGAGAAGAATTCAAAAAAAAGGTAAGGATCTGTTTCGTTTTCTGGAAAGAAGGAAACGAACTTTGCCGCTTCTCGTGACAAGAAAAGGTCCATCCGTGCCACATGGTGGGGGGTTTTGAGGAAAGGACGGGCGTTGACGCCGCCTGGGTCTAAGGAAATAAAAAGGAAGGGGCGCCTCCAGATAACAGTTCAGTAGCCCATGACAAGGTCCTTCTCTAGTCATGGTGGTAAAGAATTCCGTAAAATAGGGAATAGGGTCTGGTATAAAAAGCTGTATGAAACCGCAGAAGTGGGACTCTTCTGGGCTGGTGTAAAAAACATCTTCATATAAAAATTGATTCCTGGGGACTTCGGCCTGTAGGTAGGATCGGGGTAAGGTCCAATCCCACATACACAAAACCAAACAAACAAACAAAAAAAACCTGATGACAGCCTTCCAAGAAAACAGGGAACGAAAGGAGAAAGGGGGGGGAACCCACAACAGCTGTCAAGCTAAATGAGAAAGCAGAGTAAAGATCATGGGGTACGACCTGGGGTCCCTCTCTAATTTTTCATTTATAGTGGATAGAGGGAGTCGGGTTGAAAACATTGTTGCGCGAAATATATAGCTCGTGGCAATATTGTGGTCGGCATGAAGGCATCAGGGGAGATCAATCCTACGGGAGGAAGGCCTTGACGATCCGTTTAGGAATTGCAGCCTACATCATATATTTATGTCAGGCGTCAAGAAACAAAAGACCTGAAAAGGGGACATCTGGGTATTCTGGGGGGGAAGAAAGTTCGGGACCGCCCCGTCTCTACGTGCGTTTAAGTTGGATGAGTATACTAAAGGGTCCCAGACGGATTGTATGGATTCTCCGTCGGTCAGGGTTCGTTCTAAATAACACGAGCGAGGACCATTTGAACGGCGGAACGCCGGTACGCAACCCGAGCTGCTTCACCGATCGTTTATAGCGAGACGCGGGGGGGTCAACAAACACACGCTGCAATGCGAGCAGAAAGAAGGGACCTCGTCCCGATCCCAAATCGATTTATCGAGTGTACAACAGGACGGCCTCGCTCCGGAACCAGTCTAGCGACTGACACCCAAAAGAGCCTCTTATGGGGGGCGGCCGGGCTAAACTGCGGGATGAGAAATCTAAGATCTATCTATCGAACTGGACTTGGGATGGAAAGGGGGGTTTGATGGTGGGGGCACAGTCAAAAGGGAAATCAGGATGGACTTAACTAAGGCAGGTCCTTGGAGTGTTAATCTAAATTTAAAGATGTGAAAGGAAAATGGGATCAAGAAATCAAAACGGTCTACAGACTTCCAGCGTCGATCGTCAAACACGAACCGAAGAAAATAGGCTATGGGGCATATACTTCAGAGGAGGTCAAGGAGGGAGAGATGAGGAGAGAAAACTTCGGCACTACATACACATGGTTCGCTTTGCGGGGAAAAACGGCACGAGATCATTAGTGGAGCCTGGAAGCAAAGCTTACAGAGAGGGCAAGGAAGAAAAAACAACATGTTTCTTCTAAAAAAAGAAAAGCGATCAAATTCTACGAAAGCTATCTCTAAGACAATAAGGGAGAACGCAAAGAAATAAAACTTCTTAAACGAGCCCACGGAAGAGACGCCGCTTTTTCCATACGATCAGCCAACAAACATTTAATTAGGGGGGGCGGAGAAGGGAGAGGAAGAAACCGTCGACGCTGTGTTTGGGCATTGTTGCCCGCGGATCATTAAGTGGGACCGCCCAAGACTTAGTAAAGGAAAAGAAAACAAAAGAGAAAAGATTTCCCACCCTGAAAAAAACTCAAAGCAGTTCCACGGTATTTAGCTTTCTGTCAAGGGGAGGGACGATAACAAAGAGTCAAACATTGGAAGTGTCCAACACGCGGAAAGGCAATTGAGGCACTGAAGGGGGTCCCGGAAGAGACAAAGGGGGGACACAAAAAGCTCATTCACCGACTCGGTTGTTAACAATTTCTTGCTAAGGGGGATGGGAGGGGGAATCATCGCCGTAAGCGGAAAAGGATAAGCCACACGGTGGCGCCGGGTGTGCGGAAAATCTAGGTGAGCACGGGACGGAAGATGGAAAGAATCAGCTTCACCGTTAGCGAATTCAATTCCGGGGTCGATACAATTTTGGGAAACGAAAGGTTTTTATGGGGACCAAAAATCAAACAGGGGACAACTGGGGTGGGTTTCAGCAGTGGGCGAAAGACGCACGCTACTCCTCCACAGCTGACGAATGGCTTATCTTTCAATTTGTTGCCGAGCTCGTCGGGGCGATACGTGCTGCAGTCCAACTGCCTTAACGCCTGGGCAAACTGGCCTTTATCCCGTGAAGGGAGTGAGAAATCCATTTTAAAATCTCTCCTGCTGATCGCTAGAAAATACGTTCCGGGATCTAAGGGAATGCGGCAATCCTCACCCTGCTCTGGGATTTCAATGGAAAAAGGGGGGCGAACAATACCAGCTTGATTAGGTCCGTTCCGACTCTGATGCAAAGGCGAAGCTCTCCTCGACAGCGGAGAGAAATCAAGAATGACCGAACTGCCGAGCGGAAATCCGCCGCCTTCAGTAACACAGGCGAGCTAGGAGTCAAAGATAACAACTAATAGTAGAGGGAGGGAGAAAAGTCTGAAAGGGCACCTTACATACTCCGCTCGGAGTAAAAAACGTGGACCGATACCTATCTCCACTTCGAAGAAACCTGGAGGGAAAAGAGAGAAGTCACGGAGAAAACGTCATTAGATGGGTAGCGCCACTGGGCAATTATGGGCTCAGGGGCTAGAAGGGACCGCCGAGATAGTCAGGGGGGGCTGGGATTTAGAAGAAGTCACAGCGCGCCCGGGGGGAATACGGCTGGTACTCGAATCATGGCTTCGCCTCAGGCAGAGAGCCAAGAAGATCCGCTCGTCATATGAGCGTCTGGGCCGTCAGGACGGACAGCAGAGAGGAATACTCAAGCGTGGCCGTTGTGCAGCATTCCACTGGCAATTTAACAACAAGAAACAGGAGGGGATCTGCAAGGTGGACACTTCCAGAGGGAGAGGACCTATGCGTACGTCCCCCCCATCTCGTCTTTCAACTGGACCCGCCCCGCCGCTCCCGGTCGAGGCGATCAGCCCGTTGTGGCAGTTGGCTTTGGGAAACGACGTCAAATATCCAGAACAGGGGAGGTGAAATGACCAATCCTTCAGGAATGTGCGAGGACGGCGGACTTCATGGCTGAAGGGCCCAGGTTGGCAACAGTAATTGCGCGAAGGGGGGGGGGCAGAAAAAGACCCACAGCGGACCAATGGGGCCTCGAACGACTAAACTATGACCAGAAACTTTGTGAGGGGAATCCTCAACCTTTTGAAATACGTAAAGCTGAAGTCGCTTTTCAAAATCACAAAGGAAAACTCGGTCCCGTCATGCGAGGCTACTTTTGGGTGGGACTAGGCGAAAAAATCAATTCCGCTGAAATGAGGGGGGGGCGGGGAAACGGACGCAGCTTACATTCTAAGGATAGCTTGGTCTCCTTTGAGAAAATCTTTTAACTCTGGAATTAAGAGGATGACAGTCAACGTCATAATTGTATACACTGCAGGTACTTGTGCTCTGGGGCTTCAGGAAGTCCATCAAATCCTAAAAGGTGGTGCGCCTTGTGTTCTGTCCGCTATCCATGTCCGATACAGGCCGGATCTAAGCCTTGGGTTCATCGACTTACGCTGGGTGGGGGAGGGGATACTTCCTCGCCAGTGCATAAGGGGCACACTGGAAAAAGGCTGACTGATGGGGGATTTCTGCAAGTTCTTAACGGACGTTCGAAACCTCAGTTCAACGGGGATGGGCATTCTCTGGATGTACCGTCTAGGGTTTGCTCGGTGAAGAAACAGTCAAGAGGAGAGTCGACAAGGGTCTCGAGTTATTGAAGCGACCGCTTACAATTGTAAAGACTTGATAAAGCCCGGGGTTGGCTGTAAACAGGTGTTGTCCAACAATAGACGGACTTCCAGCTTTTGGGGGAAAAGGAAGGGTGTTCAAATTAAGTACGGAGGGCAAGTGGAGAACAGGGGGTACGTGACATTCTTGATAGAATTTGAAGAAAGACTCCTCGGAATCTCTGAAAGGGCTTAGTTTGAAAACTATGGGAAGATTCTCTTTTAGTTTTACTGACAGAAAAGAAGACGCTGGAAAGGGGGGGAAAAAAAAACCTGCGCGTTAATTTGCGGATCACTTTTCAAAAGTTCCCAGAGGGTCAATGGTTAGCGGGGGCCGCAAGCCACCGGACCCTGCATTCGTGCTTCCATCGCACTCACGAGAGGAAGATGGGAAGGAAAATAACGCCAGCACCAAGAAATCGATTTCTAAACTTAGTGACTCTTATAGAGGTACGCATCCCGCACTTTTTAAAGAACCAAAAAGGTCTTTGGCATCGTCATAACCCCGGCCCCCCGGAGGTCTATAAGCGAAAAGGAACAGGGCCGTTTTGACTCTACGCTAGTCAGCGGGGCTCGGCAGAATGTTATCGGGTTGCCGCGGTGGTTTCGGGGACCAAAAGGAAAAACGGAAAGGGGGACTCCTCGGTCTCTTTTCTTCCGGGCTTAGGGTCTGAGGCAACACGGGCATAGCGGGGGGGCTTGGAAGAATCCGTACGGCCGTGATTCCATATTCATATTAGCGTGATAATCCTCGCGAAGAAAGTAAGGTGGAAGTTCAGCCCAGATACAGAAGG
>Ga0179591_1236613_pt1 | contig 10585 bp, 20 predicted proteins | sample CZOMad2_1_08_16f_FD_182891 | JGI IMG/M metagenome (GOLD analysis project Ga0179591, IMG submission 182891) | Vadose zone soil fungal communities from Angelo Coast Range Reserve, California, USA - CZOMad2_1_08_16fungal (PacBio error correction) | ecosystem: Environmental > Terrestrial > Soil >...
GATGGTCCTCAAGATTCAAGAGCCGGGCAAAAACTAGGTTGCCTGGATACTTATCAGATGGGGGAGGGTGTGGCCGGGGGGGAAAGTAGTTTGGAGTGGGGCAAACGAAGAGGCGGTCAAAGGGCAAGGAAGGGCCAAAAAGGGATCTCCGAGCCTAGTCTGACGGGAGCAGGGGTTGGCGGCAACGTTAGGAAAAAAAAAAAAGGGTTGCAAGGTTTCGAGGCCTTGCTGTGGGGGGGGATGACAAAAGCGTGAAAGAAGCATAAACCAAACTTTGCGTTTTGCAAAGTTCAGTGTTTGCCGGGGGTCACCGAAGCACCGGGGCCCTGGGGAAGGGAGGGAGGGGAACGTGGACCGATAGGGCCAAGTCAGCAAAGGACCGGGGCGCCGTTATTCTCTGGGTCAAAAGGCTCCTGAAGAAAATGGGGGTCATCGCCCAGGAAAAGAAAGTGAATTTGATCACGTCAAACCAGTAGTTCAGAGAAAAAAAAAAAAGAGTTGGTGCCCTTAAGATTAAAATTATTTGGAAAAGGAGTCAACCAATGAGAAGGAGGTCCTTTCAAGGGGGACCTGGTGGCGGCGGACCTGTTGAAGGAACCAAAACTCAGTTACCACGGGTTGCCGTCCAAAATCTACAAGCGTCTACGTGGGAAGGTTCAATGACAGGGGTAACTTCAGTGATTAGCCAAACAAAGGGAATTTCAAACGGGGAAAGCGAAAAGAAAAACATGCCGAAAAAAAAAAAAGCTTACCAGGAATCAGCCAGGGAAGGGGTTGAAACGCTGCAATTCGTTGTCAGTGTGTCTTAAAGGAACAGACAGAAGAAAGGGCAAGCAATTGCACAGTGTAGGGCAAAAACAAAGAAGAGGTTGCAAATCCAGGCGTGGTGGGAGTCAGGAAAGATTAGAGTCGAAAATAAGAAGGGAGGGGGAAGAGTTAAATATAAGAGTTTGTCGTGTCAGATATAACACAGTCAATGCTGTGAAAACGACCAAAAACGTTGAAAGGACCTGCCGACATCTGGGGGCCGAAAACGTAACCAGGGGGGGGGAGAGGTGGGGGGAAAACCCTGCGGAAAAAGACCACGCGCACAAGCAAAGGGGTGAGCGAAGGGGGCGCAAAAAAAAAAGTCAACTTTGGCGAGAAAAAACACACATGCCGAGCGAAAGAAAGGCATCTACGGGATGAAAGGCGGCGCCCGAAGCATGGTTTGTTTTTTTTTTTTGGGTGGGGGGCATCCGGAATGGGGTCGTGGGGGGAGCCCAAGAAAAGCGAAACACGGGGAAAGCCCGATGACGTTCAAGATACAATCATGGGGTGAATAGGGAGGTTCGCCGAGAAAAAAATGAGCGGAACAAACGGAGAAAAGATTTGACTGAGAGCCCGGACTAATGGGTGGAGATTGGGTGGTGGAATATTTCGACGAAAGGTAGCCACCCAATCTCTGAAATAAGGTACGCTAGTCGTGACCAGGAGGAGGGGGAAAAAAAAAAAGGAAATCAGCGGCCGAAAGATCTACGGGTGCATAATGTGCCCAATAAGTGAAAAGAAAAGGGGGACTTATGGTGCGGTGGGGGATAAAGTTCTAACGGAAAAAAGAGGGGAGACGAACTTCCGCCGCGACTGGACAGCCGTCTGTAACCTCGGGCCAAAATAAGAAGAATGGGAAAATAACGAGGGGAAATGTCCAACGTGTCCAATGAGAAAAACCCGGCGCTTTGGAAGAAAAAAATCCGCAAATTGGAAGGGTTCAAATCCTTAAAATCAGTGGGAACATAAAAAAATGGTCCCAGTAACGAAAAATTGGGAATCTATGGAGTGTGGGGAGGCTCTGAGCAGAAATGGATGGTGACAAAGAAGACAGGGGAAGACCCAGGAACCTGGAAATGTGTAGGGGAGGGGGCTGTCATGAAGGGTACTCCTAAAGGGGATTCATCGGACGCCACATCGCCGAGCGGGGAATTCTGGTCAGATAAAACAGTCCGGGAAAGCCCGACATCAGCTTCTCGGTGTAGGAAAAAAACTGTAATCACCGGGCGGAAGCAAAACCAGCGCGTTCGGTGAAGGCCGCACAGTTTCAGATGAAGGACAACTGAAAAGGGGGCGTGTGGGCAAGGTTAAACCAAAAGAAAAAGGTTGAAGTTGACGGGGGAAAGAAAGCGAGGAACACATCTTATCACCGCGACCGGAAGGTCTGGTGAGTGGGAGGTTGTTGCAAAGGAAAGGTGATGAATAGACAGGGAAGCTGGAACGAAAAAAGGGTTGAGCACCGCATTTGGCTTCCAATCACGGAGGGAAGCCAGTTGAAACTGTTACTCCAAATAAAACCATCCAAGGGGCAGGCGGGGGGAAAAATAGAAATGGGAATGGGTCCAAAGTCACCGAAAAAACGCGACGGGGTGTCAAAAGGTCCGGTTCAAAGAGTGCATACCCGCGGGGGAATTTCGCCCGGGATCGTGATGCTAAAAGAGCAGAGGGGGGGGGGGAAATAAATAAAGAAAACGAAAAATGATGTGGAGAAGAAAAAAAGGGGGGGGTTATTTTAGGCAAGTTCTGCCGGGAGGGGCACACGATCGTGCCAACCACGAATCGTTGTGAGTAAGGGGGGCAGGAGAAGGATTCTAAGGAAAGGAAAAAGCATCCTCACCCTAAAACCTTGCTAGACAAACGGTCTGAAGGAAAACTAGAGGGGAATTTCGGGCCGAACTTTAAGCAAGGGAAAAAGAGGTCGTAGAGACCAAACTCAGGAAAATTCAGCGGCAGAGGGAGATCAGATTGTGGCGAACCAAGAAAGGAAAGGTTCGGGTGGGGAGACCGATCGCAACGGGACGTGGTGTAGCAGGCAGGAAGACCAGGGTCGCTCGTACGGGCTCCAGCGCTGGGCACGAAAAAGAAAAGTGCAAATGTGGGGGGGGGGGGGGTCTTTGCGCAGGAGGTAGGAAAGGGATCGGAGCGCACGAAAGCCCCGACACACACCGGAAAACTAAAAAAAAGCAGGGAACGGTTACAGGAGACTTGTTTTGAGAAAAAAAGACGTGCCGAAACCGTAGATAATCGCGGGGACCCTGGGTCTGCAAGAGCAGAAGCCGAGCAGTTAATAGAGACACGTCTAGACCAGGGAGCTCTCAGAAAACAACAACAAGTTAGGGTAGGGAAGATCTGCGTAGAAGGAGATGACAAAAGGAGATGCTTAAGGGGGGAAAAATCCCCGACAAGTTTAAGCGGATGAGACTACGAGTTTTCGGCACTATTTACAAAAGAAAATGGAAGCGTAACCGAGGCTGTCGGGGCAGTGAAGGGACGATCGCCGAAAGACCTCAAAAAACTCGCGGAAGAAAAAGAATCTCTACATAGAAGATGCGATAAGAGGGGTCTGGGAGCGACCAAAATACAGAGAAAACATTGCCGTTGAAAAACTCGGGCGCCGAACGAGACAGGGAGGCGGATCGTAGACGAGGAAACTTGATGACAGTTGGATATAAAGGGAAAGAAAGCGACGGCCCGCGTAAAATGAGTGAGGAAGTCCAATCGCGCACTGGGCGACACTGGAAACAGGAGCTTGGAAAGAGGCAGCAAAAAAAAAAAAACAAGTCCTACCAAGGGACTAACAAAGAGCAGGAAAGACCCGATCGCACGTGGAGGAAAAAAGTGCATACCGTCAAAGGGGGGGGCTTTCCAACGACAATCATACCGTGAAAGGTAGGGGGGGCTGGACAAACCCGAGGATCGAGTACCCCCAGAAACGATCGGGGGCAAGGGGAGGGGAGTGTATTGCCAAGCTAAGGACAATGCAAAAAACAAACATACAGTGGGGACTTAATAAAGGGAAGCCTCGACCACATGGCGGTGGGGAGAACCGTACTCAGAAAGAATGGGCCGCAAAGGTGACGGCAAACTGGAGAAATGACGAAAAAATAGATTATAAAAAAAATAAAAACGACCCCTGGGCAGGAAATCCAATAAAAAGGGGTACGCCGCGCCTCTAGGGTAGCGAGGCGACCTTAAAAAAACTGGCCAACTGGGGGGGGGGGGGGGAGTGGGGTTATACCTCACGAACTGCCTTCGACGGAAAATCACAAGGCTTCGGATTAACAGAAGCGCCTGGGGTGGAGACAACCAGGGGGGGGTGGAAAAGGGAAGTTCTAACACCGAGAAGATGTAGGGAGGGAAGGAAAGTGGAAAATAGGGGTGAAATATTCGCAGACTTCCAGGGGAAAGGACATACCGGGCTACCTTCCAGAGAAAAGAAAGGACCCACCCAGAAAAGGGGGTCAAGTTTTAAATGTAGTTCTCGGTTCCAACAAATTCCGCATAAAGGTAAGGAAAAACCATTGGCGTACAGGGTATAAAAAGGTTAACGGAGGGGGATCAATCATGACTGGGGGGGAGTTAAAGGCAGGCCGGCCTGGTATCTACACGGGCATCCGCGGTGAGGTGAAAGGCTGAGGGGGACAGCGATAGTGCGTATAAGGCACGGTGGGGGGAAAACGGATTCGATGGTGTCCTCAATTCACAGAACAAAAGAAAAGAAGCAACCAAATGATCGGGACGAGTGCCGAAATAGAGAAATCGGTAGCACTCAGTATCCGTTTGGAACAGGTAGAATGGAAAAGAAGACGACCGGGACGAAGATGGGGTGGGGCGGAAAAGGATTGTAAACCAGGTGAGAGGGAAAAGCTACCAGAAGACAGCTGGGAAAGATCAGCCGCGAGTTGGAAAAAAAGGAGCATTTGTGGATCGGCGAAAACTCGCAAGCAGGGCATGAATAGAGAAAAGGGTACATCGCCGTGGATTGAGAAAGGTGGTTCTAGAAACCACTCAGGAGGCAGGTCAACAAAAAGTCCGATCAGTGAGCGAGACTAAAAGGACGTCTCTCCCCCGCGGGGGGGAAAGGCGCAAAGGAGGGGCTCAGCTGTGCGGAAAGAAAAAAAAAAAAAAGGTCAGGGGGAAAAAAAACTGAAATCTATGGGACGGAAAAACGGGGTGACAATTCGCCTGCTTGGTAATATAACAGGCTGTAGGGCCTTTTCGAAGGGGAGGCAAACCTTAAGAGGTGATGAATAACTAATAGACTTAAATATTAACTAGTAATACAAAAGGGGAGTCGTTGAGAGGTACAGAAAAGGAAGCAGAACATTTGGGGGGGAAGTCGTTTGGCCCTAAAATTGGGAAAAAGGAGGGGGGGAAAACACAGTCTCGCGCGAATGAGTTGGGGGGTAATACACGGGCCCAGAATACAGGAGACGGTGAAATCAAAGGGGTGGGGAAGGTAAAAAGCACGAGAAAAGGGGGGGAGTTTAGACTTCCGCCGAATTTCAGTGTGGGGGGGGTAAAATAATAAATTGAAAGAAGAAAAAAGGTTTTTGTGAAGGGGGGGCAAAAAGGAGCATCAGGGGGGATAAGGGGGGGACTAAAAAAAGGCGCTGGCTTTCAGGCCAAAACTCCCAAATCAACATTCCGCAGAAAAGAGTTGGTGATAAGTTGCCAAAAAAAAAAATCCTCGAATGCTAGGGGGGAAAAAAAACAACGCTCTTAAGATATACGGCGTGATCAGGAATCAAAAAAAAAAAAAAATTTCCACAGAGATAAAGCAAGGAACAGAGGAAGAAAAAGCTTGAAAAGGGGAGGCACCAAAAAGGGGACATGCAAATATCTTCCCAGAGGGCAAGGACAGGGAACCCCAGTGTCAAAATACGGGCGGAAAAGGCTGGACCCCACAACTCACAAAGGAAGAGTCTTATGTGGGCTTCGTAATCCTGTGTACCAGGAACTCTAACCTGACCTTCCGAGAAGATCAAAAAAACGAAACACATCAACGGATAAATAATAAAAGAAAAAAGGGCTTCCGTGGGTACAGGGGGGTAACCGGCATTCCCGGGACAACTAAAGAAACCGAGGGGGGGAAAAAAAAACCTCGAACACCCAAATCAACCGATCACGCAGAAGGGAAAGAAAAAACCAAAGGAAAAAAAGACGTCAGACTGGGTTTGAAGAGGAGACAAGTTTTTGGGGGGTTTTTTTTGGGTGCGGGCCCGTGGGGTACTGAAAAATCAAATACAAAAAGCGGGGCCCATAAGGGGCGACAGAAAAGACCTTCCAGAAAGGGAAGAGAAAGGGGGTGGTGCGGAAGGAAAAACCCAGTGGGGAAATTTAACAAAGGACAAAAATAATCCTCCAACCCACTAAGAAAGGAAGGTTAAAACCTATCTCGCGGGAAAAAAAACAGGAAAACCGCGGCAGAAGAAAGGGTACCAACGAAAAGGGAAAGGTCAAAAATGATTGGAGAGGCCTGTAATTTGAGAGAAAAGTCCTTGGAATGACGACAGGGAAGGGGAGGAAAAAAAGTCACATTTCGTCTCAACACACCGGGGTATCAGGCGCCGGGGGGAAATAGGAAGAAATCATGAGAGTGGCAAACCTGGGGTATACCCGGCACAGGGGGGAGGGGGAAAAAAGCTTGAGCGTAGAGCGATGGGAAAAACAAAAGTGCGGTAAAAAGGGGAGAGTCAAATGGCAAAAACAAAAACGACAACGGCGTCAAACACATCAGAAGGTTTGGGGGGGGGGGGGGGGGGGGGGGAGGAAAGACAGGACGTTGGGTTATATCAACCACCGTACAAGTCAGGGAAGTTCCTGGTAAAAAATAAAGATTCAAATAAATGCAAAACAACCGAAGAAGCTCGCCGAAAAAGAGGAGGGGAACACTAATGAAAAAAAAACAAAGGAGGGATTAGAAAAGAGATAGAAATGGGGGGGCCGAACCGCCTGCTTCGAAGGGGAGAGACCTTTCAAAATTTTGAAGAGAACCGGTTTCAGTTAACCAAGGAAAAAAAAGGGACCAGCTGGGAGATGGTCCAAAAGGGGGGTAGAAGAAAAACTGCCTCTGATCAAACAACACCACTGGAAGTTGATGTTGTTTGGAGAACCTGGGGGGGGGGTAGAAATGGAAGGGACAAGGGAGTCTGGTAAAAAACGACCAAAGGGGTTGGTGTGGCAAAACACCTCGGGGGAAGAAAAAAACAGAAGACGCCAAAACCAAAGACGGGTCATCAAAAGGGGAAACATGGGGGGAAGACCCAGGGGCCCAAGAAATGGTGAAGCTGTCCAGATTGGGAAAAAGAATCAAACTTAGGAAACGGGGGTGTCGGAAAAAAAAGGGGAAAGAAAATTAACTGGGGGGGAGCTACTTCAGCAACATCCCGTCTCGACGGGAAAGAGAAAAAAGATAACTCAAAAGACGGCCCGCCGTTGGGTCGGAAGGAAGGGGCCGAAGGGGAAGAAGGTGGACCCGCCGAGAAATAGGGGTAAAGGAGAGCTGGACGCGTGAGGGGGGGGGCCCTTGTTCCATAATGCAACCAGGGTGAAGAGCCAGATCTCTGGCAAAAAATCACGGGGAAGATGGGGGTCATAAGAAGGGCAGAGGATAGTGTATTGAACCGGAAGAAACACGTCCGATGGTCAAATCAGATGAACAACAAAGAGACAGAGGAAGGGCATGGGGGACCGGAAAAAAGAAGAGAAAAACTCAGGGAGGGGGGGGGAGAGGGTTCTGTGGGGAAACCTTATGTAGGTGGAAGGGTCAAACGGAAGAAGTTTTATTGTTCAAAGGGGAAAGGACGGTTAAATTAAAATCACGAGATGAGGATGGAAACCTTGGGGACAGTCATCTAGGGGGGGAAAAAAAAAAAAGGGGGACAGTCCCCATTAACTTGGGATCCACACCCCTTCCCCGCCGGAAGAAAAAAAAACTGTCTTGGAAAAAACGTGAGGGGGGGGTTGTACCACCGGTCAGACTCACGAGCACCGCAACTTGAGGAGCATGATTGTGGGACTAATAGGGGAAGCCCACTATTGTTGGTGACTAAACTTATCAAAGGGGGCGCTGTTTCAATGCAAACATCTGAAAAAAGCGCGAAACAGAAAGAAAAGAGTGAAAACTTCCGCGAATTCATCGAAAGGTGGGGGGGGAACCGGAATAAGGGAAGTTTTTTTAGGAGCCATCAGAGACGAAGCTGACGTTGAAACGTTGGAAAAAAAGAAAGCAGTGGAAAAAGGGTTGAATGAGGCCTCCCCAAAAGCTACGGGTCAACTTTGTGGGTCCAAGTAAGTGTTCTGCAGTGATGGGACCAAAAAACCAAAAAAAAAATTAAAAAAAATTGGTGCAGGGGGGGGAAGAGGAAAAAGAACAATTCTACGAATATTGGTAAGTCAACACCCGGGAGTGGGGTAACGATGCAAGTTATTCATGGGGGGGAAGTGGGCTTAAAAGAAGAACAGCGAAAAACTTTGGGGGAAAGGGAAAAATTGTGGGCACCAGTTTTAGTGCCAAATACGATTTGGAAAAGAAGTCTTTGCAGGCAGTGGAAAGGATTAAAAAAAAGGAATAAGGAGGAGGGGGAGGAAGATAAGAAAGGGGTATTGGGTCCATAATATACTTTTGAAGCTTGCAAAAGGTCGAAAAATGCCGCCAGTCGGGGGGGTTCAAACGCTGGTCAGATGACCGGAGGTGTCCAACCGGGTACCTGTACCACATAGCCCATCGTCCAAAACGCCGGTCCAAAAATTTGAAGTCAAGCCTTTGCGAAAAAGAACGAGGAAAAAGGGGGGGAAGGAAGAACCGCAATCGCTCACAGCCCGCGGGAGAAAGAACGAATGTTGGTTGCATCATCCAGGAGGGGGGAAGTAACCATGGGGGGAGGGAAAAGGGAAAAATGAACAGAACCCTCTGATTGTAAAAAGGGGGGTTGTCCGATAATAATGAGCTGAAGAAACCGCTGCGGGGGAGTTCGCAAGAGAAACAAAGTGCTCGGTGAAACAAATCTAAACGGGAACAGAGGAGGCCATAATTTGGACCGTGCACGATCAAAAGTGAAGACACGCCCCATAAAAAAATCCAGGGGAAGTCGAATGAGACGCCGTTTTGACAAAAGTTTATAAAAACGGGAGCGAGCACCCGAGGAAGAAGTCGCATAAGAAAGGAAGATGGGAGGGACGTTCGTGGGGGGTACGAAAATGACGAAAAAATCGATCCGCCAGAAAAAGAAAACCAAGGTTTCAATGAGTCGGTGTGGGAACAGAGGCAGCGGAAAAAAGTATCTCCCTGAAAAAAAAATAAACCCTCGGTATGGGGGGGTATAAAATAAAATACATAGGCCGAAGGGGTTAAACACACATAATGGAGAGTCTTCGTAATGGGACAACTGTTAAAAAATTCTTAAAAAAAAAAAAAGAGGCCCGAGAAGACCGAAGTTTCCAGCCTGAAGAAAAAACTTATTGGAGGTGGGGTGAAACTAGCCGAAGTGGAAACACCCCGGAAAAAAAACAAACTTTTTTTTGAAAAAAGATCGCGGCAAGCGAAAACCAAGTAAATTGTCCCAGATCCAGAGACAAAAATTCGTAAAGAGAAACCCGTAATACAGCCCGCATCAGCTTCATGAGGGGTTGAGTAAATGTCATCACCGTGGGCAGGGAGACCAAAAAAATAAGACTTGTCTGTGAAAAAAATTCTATCAAGGAAAGGCCGGGTGGGGGTGTAAAGAAAACACCCCAAGTTGGCAGGAAAGGGCAGAGCCGGGAGGAAAAACTGAGAAGAATTGGGAGGAAAAAAAAAAAAATCGGGTTCAAAGGGGTCTGTGGGACCCGGGAAAGGTCGAGGGCGATCTCTGAATTGGATGGTCACGAACCCCAAACCACAACAAAACCTGGGTGTCTCACGAAAAAGGGGAGGGAAAAGAGGTCCGGAGGGAAGTTCGAAAACAGAAAGCCCACATGGCGACGTTGCAAGTGGCCGGGACAGTCGGGGGGACATGGGGAAGGACAGCAGTACAATTGTAACCGCGAAACTTGGGAAGAAAAAGGTATCGTGGAGGCGCCGGAAAAAAGCGGGGGGGTGAGAAAAAGAAACTTAATGCAAAAATAAAGGGGGAAAGGTAAGGGGGGGAAAGGACCAGCCAGCCAAGGCTATCGGATCGGCGCGGTTTTTGGAAAAAAAGGTACCAGGCAGGAAGGGTTAAATAAAAAACCGGTGCCAAAGAGCCTCCGAAGAGGGAGCAGACCTCAAACAAAAAAAAACAACCAATTAGAAGACGCATACGAGAATTTCTTGCAGAGGACAGGGAGGATGATCCGTGTAGATAAAAAACACAGCGGGGGGAAATCGGAGAAGATTTTGCACGGAAACATCCGAGTTCGGAGAGGAGGAAAAAAATTCAATTGTGGGAGGGAGGCGTTTGTTAGACTACGCTGTAATCTCGAAAAAAAGTGGCCCGGAAGAGGGGTGTTTTGGCTAAATTGAGGGGGGGAGGCGACTAAATACGCCGCGCAGGCCACATAAAGAAAGAGGATACGTGGAACAAGGGGGGGGGGAAAAAGAGTGCCACAGAAAGAGAGAAAAATCGCGTCATTGTCTGTAATCCACTGAAAACGCCGCCGCAAGGAGAACTACGGAAAGGGACAAGGAGCTGAGATCTCAAAAACAACAAAGGGAGGAGGAGGAAGGTATATACTCGTCTATGAGCTGAACACTGAGACGCGCGAAGGGGTAGAAAGGGGTAAATTCCTACGATGTCTTCACTAAGGGAGCACG
>Ga0179591_1311875_pt1 | contig 10585 bp, 10 predicted proteins | sample CZOMad2_1_08_16f_FD_182891 | JGI IMG/M metagenome (GOLD analysis project Ga0179591, IMG submission 182891) | Vadose zone soil fungal communities from Angelo Coast Range Reserve, California, USA - CZOMad2_1_08_16fungal (PacBio error correction) | ecosystem: Environmental > Terrestrial > Soil >...
CTAAAAGAAGGAAGAGTATACTAAACCCGCGCAGGTAGGTCAAATCTAAGGGGATAAGTAAAGGGAAGGGGGAGAAAAACCCTTAAGGTAACTGTTGTGGGGGTATTACTTTTTTTAGAGATCGTTGGGGGACAACAAGAGGTGACATACGACCGGGAAAAGGAGCAACTAACATAAAAGGAGATCCGGCAATGAATGACTGACCGATGGGCAGATGGTCAGGTTTAACCTCCTTGAAGGGGAAAACACACACGAAACAAGGATTGGAAAAAATTTGGCTCCAAAAGAGGAGAGGGGTGGGGGCCCGGCGCCTGTCATTTTTTAGTGCATAACATAAATTTGTCACTTACCTGGCGGGTGGAAAATGGGACCAGCCCTCGTATGATGAATAATCCTACCTGAGGAGGGAGTCCCTATTGACGAGAAACATAATGTGGGGGGAACCATGATACAATTTCTCGGAAGAGAACAGTCTAGATTGTATGGTCGACAACAGAAAAGAAAAAAATCATACTTGATGGGAAAAGAATGAAACAACACGGAGGGAGGAGGAGGGGGGACGTACCCGGAATTCAAAGGGACAACAACTGTCTTTAAGGATTCTTTGCCGCAGGGTATAGTTAGGAAAAATTTTGCTAACTCTTCAAGGGGAAAAAGAGGAGTAGAATTTCATGTCTTAAAAAAGGACCGGGGTTTTAACCATCCAAAAAGAAGGGGATGAAAGCTGCGGTTTGTGGGGGGTTAGGAAACAGAACTTGCCGCCTAAGCAGCCATAAAGGGTCTGACGGGGGGAGGAACGACTTAAAGAAGAGAAGACAGAGAAGAAATGTTGGTGTTGGGGGGGGGGAAGTTGAAAGGGTAACATGAGACTGAAAATACAGGTGCAACATCGTTGGTTGAATCGCGTGTGGGGGCCGAAACAAAGGAAAGTTAAATAGGAGAAATGGGTAACAGGAATACGTTCACCAACTCTACGGCATCAAGGGCAAGGGGGGAAAAGGGCTAACAACGGGTCGGAAGTATAAACTGTAGTGCCATTGGGGGAGGGGAAACTGCAGTCCAAGACAAAAAGGGAGACCAACCATGGCTTGAGCAACTCCTTGCAAGGGAAATAAACAGTGCCAAAAGGTAACATCCTGGAAAGGTGAGGGGGGAAAACTTGCACACATAGACCGCACAAGGCCCCAATGAAGCCCTATTCTTTCCCAAACCTGGTGGGGTGTCTCACCGACGGGGTAAACGGACAAGAAAGAAAGACGATGAAAGGACGTATCTCTTGCACGCGTGGACGTTATAGTCCAGGGGGTTGTTAAAAAAGGATGTCAAGAAGGTGATGAAACCCATCGATGCAAAAAAGAAAAAAAGCGAATTGTCAGTCTGTCGTAGGACGGAAATTTGACTTCTCACCCTTAACTGAAAACGAAAAAGCAAAAGAAGACTCAGAGCAGATGAAGAAGGAGTTAGAAATCTGAAAACTCAGATCAAAAAGGGAAAGGGAGAAAAACTATAAATGGGGGCATTATCCATAGAGAGAGAAAAACAAACGGAGTTTAGGAAAAAGAGATAGGAAAAAAGATTGCAAAATGAAAAATTGGGGTATGTCTGCTGGCAATGTGAGCAGAGAAAGTACCAACTCACTCTTATAAAGGAAAACTCCACGGAGGGGGGAAGTTTATCTCGAGATAGGGTGAAGGAAATATCTAAAATGTGCCAGGGAAGAAGGAGTAAATGACAGGAAGGAGCATTGGGTGGTGAGAATCAGAGGGGGTGCAGAAAGATTTGGCACACTGGGGACAGAAGAAACCAATGCCAGGGGGGAAATCAGACGGAGTAGCAAGGGAGGGGGACCGCACGTCTCTCAGAAAAGCTGTCCCATTTAAGTTTGGCCTTGCGAGACAACCCAACGGAGGGGTGAAGAAAGGGGTGTACAAAGGGGCTTCATTGTGGTCCTGTGTGAAATAGATATTGTGAATTGTAAGAGAAAGGAGCCAGCGTTGGAGGGGTGGTAAGACGGTAAAAAGAGTAGTAGTCTTATCTAAGCATTGAGGAGAGGCATGGGGCCTGTACTACCAAGGTATAAAAGAACCAGTATATCAGACGAAAGTCCACTGTAGGTACGCAAAGAAAACTCAGAGGAAGGGTACCTTCTCAAGAGACAAGACGGAGAGGAGGAGTTTGGGGGGGCTCAAGGTTGTGGGGCAAAGTAGAGGGGTAAAGGGGTTGGAACAGAAATGGGGGGGGGAGGAAAAAATGGGGGTTTGGTGCAATTGTCAAGAAACAACAAACAAAAAATATGGGGGGATGAGTGGAGTAATGCCAGTATGGAAGGAAAAAGAAAAAAACCACGGAGGCCGACATATATGAGCTGCCTGTAGGGCGGGGGCAAGGTGAAGGGATCGCCAAGGGGATTTTCCAGAAGCTTGGGTCAGACAAGGTGTTTTGAGGTACCAAAACACTGGGGAAAGGTAAAGAAAGTGGGGGAGCGAGGGGGAAAAAAACAGATGACGAGTAAGGAAGAGTAAAGCCAGATAATGGTATTTGTTAAAAAAAACGAGAGAAACCAGTGTGTTAGATCAAGACGAGGGGCATCCAATTATGCATGCTTGGCTGGCGGGGATGAAAAGAAAGCTGAGTGGAGGAGAAGGGGCAGGTTATGTCCCATCAGTAGACATGGACGAAAAGGGGAGGTATTGTTAGACAACAATGGTGGAAAGGGGAGATCAGATTACAAAGAGGACCTATGGGCTGCATCTATAGAATACGAGGGGAAAAACCACCACTAGAGGACTGAAAAAAAGGAGTTATTCAGTGACCTGGCGCAAAATCACATCTAAGAATTGTAAAATGTGGGGTCCTAGAATGTTATTTGGGGGGGGGTGGGCGGGATTGGAATTCACGTAGAAACGGCAGCTGGACTGAACCGGAAATGGGAGAGATACTTAATATTGCAAGCATCCTTTTAGGATAGGAAGCAAAAATAGAAAGGGACACAAAAATCAAAGAGTGGAAGGGTTATTTCCTTACCATTGACACTCACCTTTATTATTCTGGCTTGGGGAGAGGGGGGGGCGGAGGGGATCTGATTCCTGAGATCCTCAAAAACAAAACACTTATGGGAGTAGGAAGCACATGAAAAAAAACAAGAGGGGAAACGGAGAGAATTCACTCTGGTTCGTATAAGGTCTGTCCTTCCATTAACCAATGACTTTATGGTAAAGGGGGGGCCAGGGTGGGCTAAGGATGATGAACAGACGGAAAAAGGAAATGCTTCAACTAAGATAGGTATAAGGACAACGGGACCTGAGGTAAAAATGAGAAGGTACCTCATCTAAGGTAAAGCACTCCCCCAAAAATTCGTCTGCAAAAAGCTGGGGATCAGGTATCTGGTTGGGGAAGGAAAACCTTCCAACAGTTTTTAGATAAAGTAATATGGTGGTGAAAAAGAACTCATCGGTTAACAGACGAAAGAACAAAATATGAGTGAATACAGAACTCTCACGGAGGTCAATCCATTGGAAATCAAGGCTCTGGGGAAAGACCTGTCGACGTGATGGGCCCCGGACATCAGAAGGTACCCCTTCAACTGGTCTTAAAAGACTGTGCCAGCTTTACTAATTTGGGGAAGAAAAATTATCGGTGGAAAAAGGGTAAAACAACCCTTTGAGGATTGTACAACATTATAGTGCAGGTGAAGTGAGGGACTCGTCGAATAATCGAAGAAGACAAAGTTCGTAAGCGCCGTGTGGGGACAGGCCACACGCACAAAATAGTAGGAAGCAAGAGCCAAAGTCCGCCTGTTGAATCAAGCAAGGAAGAAAGACACAATGGGAAAGGGTGGGGAGATACGACAGCGGGGTGAGAGTACAAGGTACAAAAAAAACAAAAGCTGTTGGTGGTTTTGTGGAGTGAACAAAAATCGACGGGGGGGAATCATGGATCGGGGTAGCCACGGAAACCCGCTGAAACAAAGTTCCTCAATGGGAACGGGGGCAGTGAAAACTAACCGGGGGGGTGGGGCATTCCCAGTGGGCTAGGTAAAAACATTGGTAAAGAGGAGAAAAAGTAGTGTATAAATTTGGGGTGGGCAGGACCGGAATAGACAAAGGGGAAGGGGAAAGAGCCGGCTTTAGAGTCGTTAAATTTAGCACATAGCTTCAACAAACGGGGTCACGCAAAATTGAAACTTCATCAAATGCACAAAACAGTGAATAGATGATTAAAAAAAGGCATTTGGTGGGGGTGAGCCGGCAAGCAAACTGGGAGCATTATTACGTGCAGCAAGGGCACTCGTTGTATCAGAGTAAGAGGGGGAAGGGGTGTGTATGTTAAAGTGAGGTCCCAGAGGGGCGGAAAACCAAAGATGAGAAAGAGACCAACTAGAAGCAAGGGCCTGGAGGACGACAAGAAATGTAATCTCAACATTAGCTGTAAGGCACAACTAAGAAAGAGAGGGTTGGGGAGCGTTGATGTTGAGAGGCTGCTCCGTGCCGGGCAGGGAACCTATAAATGTGTTTCTACCGGGGCAGACTAGATAGCTCTCAAGGAATGAGGCGAAGAGAGAGGGGTATACTAAGGTAAAGATTAGGGTCCCTGCATCAATGGGGAAGAAGAACATATTGGGTCCCAATATATGCTTAAACGGGGGTCAGTGATATTGTGCCCGTGGATACATCCTGGGTATAGCAAGAGAATTGCCGGCCTAGGGAATCAAGCGAGGAGAGTATTTGATAGATTTCCTGGGGGTCAGAAGTGGAACTATACAAAAAATAAAGAACGATCTGGGAAAGGTAAAGAGTGCAACCCCCTCCGAGTAAAAATCACGGCTCATCATGGGGCCAGTGTGTTCTGTGGCCCAGATGCTTATAAAACATATTGGGTGGAGAGAAACTGTAACAATGGAGGGGGGCCTTGCCAGTAGAGGTGAGTGCACGGGAAAAGGTTATGGTGTAACATGAAAGACGTTGTGTGAAATGGTAACTGAGGCGGAGGAAGAAGGGCGTCGTAATACCTGGAAAATGGGGGTCTGGGGGTAGAAAGACAAACATGTGACGCCAATGATCCTATTGTCGGGGACTTAGTGCAAGGAAAGGATTCATCCAAACGGTAGAGGATGTGGACAGTATCATGACCAAGAGTTACAAATTTCGAACTGTGAAGGGGGGGTGGGCTCGGGAGGGCCACTGAAGGATAGTTGAATTGGGTCAATGAAAAGAGTGGAATGGTTGAACCAAAAAGCAAACAACAAACAAAACAATTTAGGAGGAGATAATCTAGTCTTTCAACGAAAACGGGAATGTGGTGAAATCCGAAAAAAACGTCTACCGAGTACTTCGGAGGCACAGGGGTGATTCAGAAGAGGGGGAAAGACCTGACCAGGATTTTCAAAATATTTGAGTTTGGCGCACCAAAAAGGGGGGAATAAGGGGTGAAAAAGGGTGGGGCAGATGAAACGAGTAGCAAATAGTAAAGAATGAAGATTTTTAACTAATCGCCAATTCCTGTGCGAATAAATACGAGGGGGCAGAGAGCACAAATTAAAAATTCCTTGGCTGTGTTATCAACATTCTGGGTGAGAACCAGGGAGCTCTGGGGCGGGCGAACCCAACATGTAGTAACGAAGCAAAGAAGAAAAGAGATGGGCTCAGGAGGGGGACACGGGAGGAGAGACGGCACTAGTATGAAGAGAGCTACAGGGCTTGCATCATGGGGCCACCACCGATGTGACAGTGCGAAACTGGGGGATTAAGGGACAGAGCCAAAGAGTAAGCAGGGGGGGACCAGCAGTTGGTGGTCTAAGAAGCGGGGTGGGGGGGTGTCGTGCGTTAGGGTAAAGACAGAAGGGACCATGGTGAGAGAGGGATAAAGGGCTAAGAGTTAGTCGCCAATCGGGTTTAGTGCAAGTCGGGGGGAACAAGAAAGAGAAAAAGTAAAGGAAGTTTAAGTGGGGGAGGGGGACCAGTACGAGTAACTTTTAGAATTGAAGAACGGGGCACATCGGCCTGGTAGATTAAGTTACGTCTCAAAAAAGGGAGGAACCATAGGTAAAAAGTCATACTACCAGTGCGCGAGTAGGGAAACGGGTTAAATTAATGGGACGTAACATTCACCCAGTAACGTAAGGGTGGGAAATAGAGAGCGGGTCGGGGGGTCATGTAGATACAGAAACGCCTCTTGAAACTAACTAGCAGGGAGACTCCGCCATCTTGAGGGATCCCGATGATGCGTAGGCGAATCAAAAAAACCCAGAAACATTCAGGGGGGAACACAGGCAGGGCTACCGCTTATCTGCAAGGGGGGCGTCCTTCCCAACGTGTTTTTTGCTAACTGAACGTGAAAGGTTGAGTCCAGAACACCGCATAGTGACAAAGAAGCAAGTGAGGCCAAATCATCCTTGGGTCCCAACCATTTGAAGCAAGCGAAGAGCAGTGAAGAGAAATGTAACTACATGTATGGACAGGAAAAGGCCAAAAAAGCAATCTACGATACCCCTTTGCCGGATGTTTGAAACAGCGGTGATTAAACAGCCAAAGGTACGAAGGGGGGGGGCCCTTGGTAATTTCAAAGGTGCCAACCAAATGGGGAGGAGTGCAAGAGTTCGTTCTTATCTAGACAGGAAAAAAGGCAGTAGACATGATTCTCAAACGCCGTGGGGGGGGGTAAAAAACTCACACGAATCAGAATGACAGTGTAAAGGGGACAATGCCTCAATGATCAAAAAATAAGAAACTCAATAAGCTGTCGTACGACGGGGGAGGAAAGGGAAACAAGAGGAGAAAGGAACAGAGCAAAAACGCAAATTTTTGTGGGGGGGAAGTTGGTTGCATACCCAGGACGAAATCATGATGAGGTTGAAAAGGGGACTACCGACTGACAAACCTCTAAACCAAGTACTAACCGCTTTACAACCGGGGTGGGGGTTGGCTAAGGGAAAACATGTTGCTAAGACGCACTAGGAGAAAAACTTGTTGGTATACCATTGGGGGGTCGTACCGATCCATAAGAGGATAGACACCAGAAAGGAGACGCATGGTGACAGGTTACATGTAAAAAACAATAGCGGCACAATATCAAAGGAACCTTGAATAAGCACTGCACACAAGGAAACTTAAGCCAGGTAAATATACACAAGGTTGGGGTTTGGCGGGCAAAGGAAAAAATCATTTTAAAGTGTCGGGCTCTGAAAGAAAAGGGTTTTCACCTGAGATATAAGGTCCATTTTAGTGCACCAAGTGGCTGGCTGTTCAGGGGGGATGCGAAACAAGATCAAGTGTCATTCTTACAAGGAAGGAGGACGTCAATGTTACGGACGAAAAATTGCGCGAACGTGCATCAAGAACGGGTTTGGAGGGATAGTATACGTGGGAGCAATATTGTCTCTGGGCGACACATTTACCCAGTTGAAAAGGACCTAGAAATGGTTTCTACCTGGCATTATAGAGACAAACAAACAGGATGGAGTAAAGGAGTATAGTACGGTGAAAGACGTGAAAAAGTAGCTGCCAATGTTAAGCAGAGACCATTGAAGCCCCTCTCAAATTGATCAGCATGGAAAAACAAACTAGGTTCTTATACCCGTGGTAGCTCACTACAGAAGAAGGAAGAGGAAACGAATTTACGGGGAACATACCGAAACCTGGGTTTCGAGGTATGGCGCGGGAGTTTCTGTGGGGCAGAAATGACTTGACACCCAGTTAAAAGATAAAATTGAAAAAATACTCAAGGAGAGCAGCGGAACTAACGGATTACGCACCGTACGCACAACGGTGTCCTCTTGGAATTTGGGGGGGCCCAGCGGTAGAAAGACCAAACAGGGATTTTTTTTACATCTATTTAAAAATTGAGGGGGGTGGGGGGGGTGGAAAAAGGGGGGGACGGGAGATGTTTCAATGGAACGCCACCTCAGGGGGCTCTTGGGTCTATTTTGTAGGAAAGGGCAGTAAAAGGGCTGGTGCTTCCCTGAGTGGGGTTGGGGAGCGGCTGGACAAAAAAAACGGGGGGATAACAGAAGTTATCCTAGGCGAAACTTATGTCCACGGTGTAATGCAATGGAAGTGCGAAAAGATATCCCGCACGCGTTCCTGGATCTGGGGGTTACTTTTGTAGGCCATGAACGAAAAGGAGGCAATGGAAATCCAAAAGGGTTTGTGCAATTAAAAAACAAAAAAAAAACACCATATGTGCTGGAGTAGCTATATCGTGGGATCCAGGGAATTAAATGGGGGGCCTCAACACCGACAGAAGGAAGACAAGTAGGCTGGGCGGAGGATTCAAAAAGGCGGCCTTTAATAAATAAAATCCACTGGATAGAGGGAATCAAGTGGTCCCTGGGGACAAAAAAAGAGCCAGGGGGAAAGAACAGGAATGTTATCGTATATGTTGACGATTAGCAAAATAAAAGAAAAATCAAAGGAGAAAGATAACTACTACACGGGTAAAAGGGGGGGATACTCCCGAGGAGGTCCGAGTAGAAAAATGAAAAAAAGGACTGTGGCATCATACCAGGATTGCTAAGAAAGGGAATAGAGGGTGGGGGGAAGGAACCCTACAAATAGACCTGTCGAGTCAATGGAGGGTAGAGGGTGATGGGGAACATCTGGACCATCTTGTATTACGCGAATAAGAAGAGGGAGGGGGGGACCATTGCACCACCCAGAGGAACAGTCATAGTTGCCAAAGGGAACCTGGGAGGCGGCGCCCCAAAGCACGCGGGTGAGTCCACAGCATGGGGGGACTAAGAATTTTTAATGTTGGGAGTACTTGAGAAAAAAATGGCAAAGATCATCTGGACCCTCAATCCAAGGTCCAATGGCGGAGATACTGCTATAGTTTTGGGGCAAAGCAATTGGCCGGTGAGTGTATTGAAATGAGAAACAGACGAAAAAAATTAAGAAAGGGGGTTACATGTTACTGGGGGGAAATGACCGGTGTCCTTGGGATACGGGGAGAAGGAAGAGGGGCGTTTATTGGAAAATGTTGGGGTAGTAGTGAATCCATAGTCTCAAAACGAAAAAAAAGGGATGTTAAGAGAGAGAGATTCAGAACGCTACCATAAAAAAGCTAAAGGGCTATTCATGACGGGGGAATTGGAATGTAAAGTTGACCATCAGTACTGAGTTAAAGGGTTGGGCTAGGAACCGTTTGGCTACAGGAAAGTAGCTACGCAAGCACAGTGAGGGGGAAACGAAGGGAGACAGGGGAAAAATCGGGTACCGGAGTGGGATGCAGGGGGAACCCCGTCGAATGCAAGCACACAACCAATAAAAGGTCTTAGAAAGAACCAATTGCCTGAGACCGTCTGCTCAGGTGAACTTTCGAAGACAAGTTTGGGGAGGTGCAGTTTTGACTGAAAATGGGGTGGGGTCATAAAGGACGAGGGGGAAATTAAATGTCAAGAATTAGAACTCCTCAATTGGAACCCCATCATTGGGGAAACATCTCCCTCAAAAATTTTCTCGTTTCGACACTAGAAAGGGGGGGTACAAAAAAGACAGCTACTCAGACCTTCACTGGGGAAAAGAAATTTATGAGAGCCAATGATTCAGGGGGGAGGGATTGGACCCGGGGGGGAAGGGGTAGTAAGAAAGGTGGCACAAACCATGGTCGGATTCGTTTTCAAAAAGGAAAACTTCCACAAGGGCTTTTCTTAATATATTTTGCATGATCGGATTAAATATCGATAATCGAGTCAGGGTTCTGAAAGAACTGGGTGACCAGGCACACAGAAAAAAAAAGCTGGGGAATGTGTCGGGGATTCAAGCCGCAATTGTGGATCAACAGCCTAAGCAGCTCAGAATTAGGGTCAACGGACGTTGGTGGAGAAGGAAAACAGGTGCAGGGAGGAACGAGATAATACGAACGGTTGGGGGTTGGTGAGGGCAAAAAGAATGTCGAGAAAAAAAGCATTAAACGAGTGAAGGACTACGGGAGGCCACCCTAGAGAAAAGCGGAAAAACCAAACGATCATGGGACTTGGATATAAGACAGACGACAGGGGGGCAGTTTAGAATACGCACCAACGTCTAGCGGAGGGGGAGCTCATTGTTTGGGGGGTATTACAGATCCAGAAAAACGAGGGATAGAGAAACTAGGGCTTTCGCCGGATGGGAAAGTTTACAAAGTTAACAAGGAGAAAACCTAGTTCTACGAATTGCAATAAGAATACGCTAAATGCAGAAGTGCCCCCAATGGGGAGCCAGATTGTGGGAAAAAAAAAAATAGGTTTGGGGACCGCCGAGGGGGGAAATGGGGAAATGGGAACGTTTAGAAATAGGGAACGAGGACTCAGAGGGTGCAGAGGGGAGATCAGGGGAAGGTATTTTGGAAGAAAGGTCAGGAAACACAGAATCGAGGAGCACCAATACCAAGAAAGCGAAAAAGGGGACTGTGTCAGGAGGACAATGGTACTGGGGTTAAAACTCTGGAAGATCCACCTTATCTGAGGAGCAAGGCGGGGGGCAAACGAGTGTTTTTTGGGGGAAAGAGCATTTAAAGGGAAATTGGAGAGGGGAATCTGTGAACCGCCAACCAAGTGTTTCTCAAACGGAAAGGTGTCCGAGTGCTTATATTTTGTTTTTTTAGGGTTTGG
>Ga0179591_1533982_pt1 | contig 10585 bp, 11 predicted proteins | sample CZOMad2_1_08_16f_FD_182891 | JGI IMG/M metagenome (GOLD analysis project Ga0179591, IMG submission 182891) | Vadose zone soil fungal communities from Angelo Coast Range Reserve, California, USA - CZOMad2_1_08_16fungal (PacBio error correction) | ecosystem: Environmental > Terrestrial > Soil >...
TTTGCGTTATCCCGCTCGATCGCCACAGCCCGAGTCGATCCCGATTACCGCACCGGTGTTCGCAAACGATTATATCGATCGTCACTCAATAGCGCGGGCGTGATCATCACGCCTGTTTCTCTGAATGTATGGGAATATTCGTACACGGCTTCTGCGACATCGCCTTCTCCAACTATTTGGGCTACAATTTCTTTTCAACCTTTCTGTGTTAATTTGCGTTCGCCTGGTCCAGCGCGTAGCTTGCCAGTGTTGCGATTATTCCGCATGCGTCCTGCTGTGTGCGACTGTGGGGCTTAATGTTTACTCCACATCTTCGTCGCATGGTTCCCCACGATAAAGCTCTGCACGCGCGACTGCTCATTGCTAACTACTTGCGCCTCACGCCCCAACTCCACGTCTTCATGCGCCGTGCGGGCTCACACACGCAACCGAGTGTGCCAAGCGGCGGCGGGGAACTTAAAGGCGTTATGGCAATCTGTATGCGCGAGTTCGCCCCGGCGCGCGGCAGAGCGTATTGACCGTCGCCGATTCTCCCCTGGCGCGCTGAACGCTACCGTTAATAAATTTGTTATTATTAGTCACTAACAATTTGCGTCCGCGCCTTCTGGTTAACTCCGTGACCACACCAACCATGGCCAGTCCTCTTGTGATCAGGGGCAGCTGGCTCTCCTCGGCTTCACCCGGGTGCCGTCAGGCCAGATCGAATCCCCTTCGCCCTTCTTTTCATCCTCGCTCTTGGTTCCTTACACTTCTGGCCACCACACGGGGTTTTTTGCGGAGGACTTCCCTATTCCGCATCCGTCTATACACGTTCTCACAATCACCGGCTGGCTAAGCTTCCTGGATCGTGGCCCTGACTCGTATAGAAATGGGGCATTTAGCCTCAGGCGATGACGCCGTACGTGAGCGCCTCGATCATGTCGGTCGAGGTAGGCTTACGTACATAGGCTTGGACTGAAAGATTTCAAATGCCGAGCCCTTCGAAATCCTGATGTTCAACACCCGTTATGAGGTGTTCCATCGCCGCACACGCCGCAGCGAGGGTGCGACATCCACCCGGAAACTTTTGTCCCTAGTCTAACCTCGCCCCGCCGCCGATGTGGATGATTTCCCATCAGCTTCGTCAATCCATGAAAAAGTATCATGCGCTGTGCCCCTGCCCCAAGTATTATCCCTGGCCCGCCCAAAAAATCTCGCCGTACTACATCACTCACTTGGTTGCCCCGCCCCGCTTCCACCGGCATAGCTCGCTCTTGGGTTTCGATCTCAGGCGGATGAGCCGCGCAAGCGCTGGGCAACGCAGGTCGCCGGCTCTGGTAACCGCCGACACACGGGCAGCGGAGGCTGCCGATGCGACCGACGAAAACTTCGCACCCCTCTTCACCGGCGGTCGCGCCTTATCTTAAAATCTCCAGCTCAATCGCTCGCATGGCGCGCCATGCCAAACGCTTTTCGGGGAAACGATCGAATCGACAAAAGATTAAAGGATTCACCATCCGCTCGATGGATTGGACCGCCCGCCGTGATCTAAGAGACACAGCATCCGGAGCGCGATCCTGCGATTTCATTCCCGGCCGATCAGCACGCGTTTTCTTTCCGCGACTTTTTTCGGCGTTCGTGGATGTCCCCGACGAGCCGAGACCGCGGCCCAGTCACGCCATCGTGCAAATTGCTCGAGCCACGCTGCCCTCGAAGTACTCCGGCCAAAGGCGCCGCGTATACATGCGGCCAGAGTGCCTTTCTTTGTTTTCCCCGCTGACGGGCCTGGGAAGGCTCTTGGCTTGGTGTGCTGTGCAGATGGTCATCAAGGCAAACGTCGCGATTTACGTGGATCTCGATCCTCCCATTCGCTGTCGTTCCGATCTTGACGATGATTTCCGGCAAAAGCACCCTGGCGCGTCATTTGCAGAAACTACTTGTGACGGATTCGTCAATGTCAGATCGCCGCAGGCCATCTCAATCCCGGCAGGCTCCAAACGGTCAGCGAAAATCCGCAGGCTTCTACTACAACTACTAACGGCGCAGTTTTCTCTCCCCGAAAATCACGCAGCCACCATTTCGTACGTTCATCGCATTGGGCGATGCCGTGATACGGCAGCAATTCTCGCGGCCGCAGTTGGAGTACGTCTCGGCTGCCTGTGCATCACTCGAGCGCCGAGGCTCGGCTTGCATCGCTTTCCCGTACATACCCCATTTCTCTTTTTTTTCCCGCGATCGCTAACACACCAGGCCGCGTAGGCCGAAGGGGCGACATTCGCGCTGGGTTACGAATTGTATGGTCCGAATATCGACAACCATTCCGTCCGCCTTGGTTGTCGGGCCGAAAATCGCGTGAATTCCTGCCGACCTTCGCGCCGCACCCGTGCCCGCAGCATTTGGTCCGTATTCCAGGGCCCAATATGCGGTATAATCCCTGGTCATAACACGTGACGCCCGTCGTCGATTTGCCACCCGATCCGCATCGCGATCACTCCGTTGTCCCACTGTTTGCCATCAGTCCCCATCCGTCCGTATACGTTGCTCGCTTTACGTTGGCTGCCATCCTCGATTTACATGACACGCCGATCCTGTCGAATGCGATCCTGATATCAAGTCCTCGATCGGTCCCTGGCCAGGCTTCTCTATCAGAGATGCTCTTTGGCAGCGATACTTCTCAGCTATGAACTGGAGCCAATAATTTTCGATGCCGTATTTGGCCATCCGTACTCTGTGGTAATGACCAAATCCTCGCCGGGCCGACATGACGAGTTACCGTGACGCCGCTGAAGTGCGTCACCCGAGACTTCATCCGGACTTATATCGGCAACCAGCTCACCTTTTTCCACTCTTTTCTTTCTGTCTTTATTTTCCGAGTCCCCTACTCCATCCTCCGCAGCGCGACGTAAAACTCGCCCGTACTGCGTTGACCATTCGTGGCTCATCATTCTCTCGCCCACCTGGACCTCTCTTGCGATCAGCACGAATCGCCAATTCTCAAAAACCTTAAGCAAAACCTGGGCCAAAACTCGCACCTTCCCAATATCACACCTCGATCTTTGTTTGGCTGGCTCGTAAAATCTTCAGTCTCCATTCTAACGGCTACTTCGATATGACGACTCTATCTAGTGCTGGAAACGGAATGTCCACACGTCCTACCCTCCCGATCCCACACAATAAAATTCTAGCCGATCACATCTCTCAGTGTCGTTTCTGCTGTGAGACACTGCTACTCCTAGTGACGGCCCATTACTGCTTCGTGCCCCGACCTCCACTCCTGAGGCCACAAACTCGTATCGTTGCCCTCATCGCCTGGGAATCCATCTAAGTTCTGAACCGGAGAGTCCTTCTCCGCCTTCACCGCCTCCGGGCCTGCCTTTTGCGTCCCCCCCGGAGCAATGCATTTTCCACCACTTGAAACTGGCGATGTTTCTCGCCCATCTGCCCCGCCTGTTTTTTACTCGAAACTTCCTGCCCCCGCTGCAAGGACCACCTATTCCGTGTACGCCGGTCATTACAAAAACACGCGTATACATTCAGTCAATCGACCTCGCACGAGGAATGCGCAAGACTGCCGTGCGGGGACGAAGCGCCCCATGACAAGCATGGCGGCGTATTACGCCGCCTTCCACCTCAATTGCGTCAGCTCTATCAACCAAGACCTCATCAACAACCAGCTCCCTCGACCGCTATCCCTCCTCACGCCGCGATCACCGCCAAACTCCACCGTGAAAAGATCTTCCCCGCCACAACGCTCTCATACTCTCCTGGGACCAAAGGGTCCCGCCGTACACAGGTCCAGGGCCAATTTTTGCCTATTCTGTGGCTCTCCAAGAATACTTTCACCATTTCAATCGGCAATTCCAGCTTCCGCCTTGCGCTGCCTTGGCCAATATCCGATTCTCAAACGAATACACAACGACCTATAATCACGATCAATAAGCCCCGATCAGCGGCCCGAAAACCTCCTTGGGGAGCCCCAATCCTTTCCCGGGGGCGGAAGTTATGTCTGAACTAAAATGGCCCAGACAATGGGAATACGACGGTTTAAATGGACATCCAGGGCGACCTTACAATAGGCCCGCCCGGCGCTTTCGCGGCGCTGCGCAAAGGGGTGTTTTCGTCTTAGGGCAACTTCGGCATTCGATTTGTGAAATAATGGGGCTTCACGGCCCAGGTGGTGGGCGCGGTGGATATTGGAAGAATCTATGCCTCTGCGCCCCCTCGTACCGCCCGAGCGGGTCAATACTCGACACAACCAATGGATACAATTGAAAATAAGATTCGTGCGACTAATCTTGGACTTGGAAATCAGGTCTAATAGTACGTTTTCCGTAGCAAATGCATTCATTCGGAATTCCCTTTTGAGGACGGAAGATGTGGACTAGGTTCTCTTATATTTTTCGTAGGGTCGTCATTGTTGGTGCTTAGGTTATCGCTCTCGCGGCCCGGTTTCGGGCGTTGTCTTTTTGAAGTGTCCGCGTGCTATTTGGGGTGATGAATGTTCGCTAGTTCCCATCTTCTGTGTGGACGTTACGTCTTCTGTTCATTGTCGTGTGTGTTTGGTGGTTCACTGGTCGGGGTTTGCGGGCTTAGAGGTCGTGCCTTCTGTCTTTCGGGTTTGGGCGGTGACTGTCGTTATTCCGCTTGTTCCGTTACTGCGTCTTCAATTTGCGGTGCCGTTATCCAACCCTGCCCCCATGGTGATAATTCTATGGTGTGCACCGGGAGAGTGTGCGTGTCGTTAATGTTACGTTGAAGATGGCCAATTACTGCGCTGTACTTTTTTATCCGGACGGGTTTCGGAATGGTTACCTGCTTTCATGTTTTCCCTGTTTTGGAGTGTTTGTGACGTGCGAATCCTTCTTTTTCTCTCTATCGTTTATTGCTCACTTGTTCTGCCCGTTTACCTCTCTTTTCCCGCTTGACTAGCAAGTTCTCGCTTCTCTGATGGTTCACGGACCTTGGTTTTCTTCTTGTTTCTGGAGTGGTGGGTTTCTGTTTTTCTTTTCTGGGTTGCGTTTGTTCTATTGTGTATCTTGGGTAGTTCTGTTCTTGTGTTAGCTTTGTTGTCATTTTCTCTTTTGTTATTCTTTTGGGTGCTCTTGCACCGTTCGATTCTTCCTTCGTGGGTCGGTTGAGTGTTTTGTGCTTTTGGTTGAGTTTGTTCGCTTCGTGCATTTTCGTGTCACGTTTTTTACTTCTCGTCTCAATCCACTGAATTTTCAAAGGCCTTATTTGCACTTTCCTCACTACGTTCGGCTTTCACACACTCACTCTTCCACGCAACGCTGATATTCCGACGTGGTACGTGGGGTATCGGAGGAGGCCATTTAAAGGTCCAGATCGCTATGATCGCTCATGTGCTTTTTTCCCTTCCTGTCGTTTCTTATTTGTGTTCGATTCTTGTGCCGTCTTCTGTTGTTGCCTTACTTTTGCTATGCTCCGGCCTCCTGCCGTCGCGCTTCCCTGCTTGCTCTCGTGGTCTCTCCTTTTGCAGGACCTCCCCTTTCCTTATTTTCTTTTTGGCTTCTTTCTCCTTTCAAAATCGATATCTCCCTGGACAGAGACGCTCTGTCGGCGGTCTAGTCGTCAAGTGTTTTTCAAACGGTCCATTACCGTCATGACATATCCCCTCCTGATGCCTTTTCTTTAGGTTCGCTATTAACCTCGCCTATCTGGCCTCGTGTTTTTCTGGGAAGCTTTCCTTATCTTTCGTGGTATGCTGCTTTATGGTGGTTCTTGCTTCTTCTCTCTTTCGTGTCACTGTTCTATTTATCTCGCCTCTGGCTTATAAACCGCCGAAATTTCGTCTGGTGGTCTCCATTCCGATGTGCCCTGTTCCGTCGTTTCGTTCAGACATATCGCACTTGTCTCCTCCTTCGTCCTCGCCCCCCGGCAAAGGGTTTTTTGGCTCCCAGAGTTTTTCTTTTCTCTTGTTCGTGCTGCAGTGCTTGATTTTGCACTGTTTGCTCCCTATTTGCTTATTCCACCAGTCTCGTCGTCTGTCTTGGGTACTATCTTCACGGCGTGTTTGGATTTCTCTGAATGTCGTGCTTTAGGACATATTCGCTGTTAGTCGTCACCAGGAGTCCACGCGGAACGCCTTATGTGTCTTCAATTTGTCTATTGTGTGCGATTTGTTGTGTTGTGCCATTTTTCTGGTTGAGAATATGCTTGTGGCATGCTTGTACGGCCCGGCAAATAACATTTTGTTCTTCTACTTTTGCCCTCGTTCTTTGCATTTTTATTCTCGCGACTGTACCTCGTCCCTGCCTTCCGCGTAAGGCGTCTTCGCTGCTGTTATTTCGCGCCCTATCGATCTGTCTATATAATATGGGCTCGGCCGGTAAGCTGTGTTGTCGTCCAACTCGTTGGCGGTCTGAGTGGATTGGTTGTTACTGTGGCCTTACAGAAGGCTACACTTTTAGTGGCTTCTTCCTGGTGTTTCCAGTCGAATTTGGCGTTCTCTGAATTTGTAGTGTGACGCTCGCCGAAGACGGCTAATGGTGCGGGCGATCGCGGGTGCTCCGTCTTATACTGTGCTGCTGTTTTCTCTTGATGAGGTGTTATTTGTCTTGTCCTTCTAGGACGTCCTTGACCTCCGCCCTGCCGTTCTTGATCCTTGGCTCCTGACCAATTGATTCCTTTTCTTGCGGTGTATGTGTGTCGCTTTGCGCGTTCTCACCTCACTTTTCCACACGCAGTGCTGCTCTATGTTAGCCGTGCTTCCTCCCGTCGTCATCTTGCACTACCTTTGGGCGCTCATTCCTTTTGATCACGCGGCTCCTTCGCTGGCTATCTTAGGCATACCGTTTTGCGTCTCTGCCACTATGGAGCACTCGTCCATCGCTTGTTCTCTCTCTTCCGTCGTCGATACTCGAACGTGCCGAATGTATCCGCTGGATCCTCTCGCTCATGTGCCCGTTTCTGGTCGCTACTTTACTTGTGGTCGACTACACCGTAAGCCGGCTATTCTCCTTAAGCCCTCCTCGGTCTCGATGCCCCATTTTCTCAGCTCGGCGCCCCCTATCTCTTCCCGTGCGACTCTCTTTCTCCGCATCATTATTTTCGTCCGCTGTCTACGTTCACGGTTTCTCCGCGCTATCTTCACGGTCACCCCTGTACCCACTCCCGTTCTATACACCACGTTGAACATTACTACGTCGACCAGCCGGGCTCTCATGTGTGGCTGACCGGAGGGTGGCGACTATCTCAACATGCAAACAGCGTAGGCCTATCTTTTATTGAGTGCAGATCCCAAGAAAAAAAAAGCGACGTGAAACGGGTGGCCCAGATGCCACCCCGGTCGAACTGATGCTATTACTACTAATGGTAACGGAGGGCTCCTGGCCCCATGGGCGCGGGCGTGAGCACGACTGGGGGGGGGCAAACCAAGAAAGCACACACGAGGGGGGGAGCCGCCCCGGGGGGGGGGGGGGGGGGGGGGCAGTGTCAAAAAACTCATGGACGTCAAATAAAAAAAGCAAAAAAACAAGAGACAAAAAAGAAAACGAAAAAAAGACAAACACTCAAACAACAAATCAAAAAAAATAATAGAGGAAAAAAAATACCTAACACTCCCACCCAAGAGAATGTGGTAGCTCATCTATTCTTCTCATCAAGAAATAACACAAAAGCAAAAAGACGCTGACCGCAGCAAACTGGAGTATCGGGAGGGGGAGGTATGGGTGGTTCTGTGCGACGATGTCGCGGCCGGCGGGAGATGGATTGTGCGGTTTTGTAATGACCGGCCCGTCCAGGTGGTCTGCGGCGGAGGAGTTTCGATCAACCAGCGGGTCCGAGCGAGAAAACATCCAGCTTCATGGATTGGAGACATCGATGCTCAGGAACAGGCAGGCCGGCGGTGTGCTCGCTCGATGATTGGTTTTGGGAGCGGGAGACGTTTGGACATTTCCTTCCAGTATGGATCGCTCGCCGTCAAATGGAGACTGATTGTCCGAACGGTAATCTACCCCACACTACCACACTGCACAACCGGGGGGTAATAGTAACCTGTGTTAGGTGATACCCGTCGGTGCAGGGTGAATATGGCAATGCCCTGGGGGGGCTGGTGGTGCCTCGACACTAAGTTTCTGATGAGGCCGATTCTTTGTTGATCGGGCCAGCCGTCCAGTGGTCGAGAGATCGTGCCATCGAGTCACCGCGTCGGCGAGTTTTTAGCGCCGCGCGATAGCTCGATGAACGTTGCATAATCCGTCCGTGCATCAGCGTCGTAACCGTCATGTCGGCCGCGACTTCTTGCCATTTACCGAAAGCCGGATGGCAATTCGGATCGACATATTGCTCGCAGTTCTGCTGATAAGTATCGCTCCCATGCGCCCTCGTATGATACCCTTCGCCGCTGAACTTTATCGAGATCGAGTTCGACGAGCGGCGGTCAATGAAATCGATACTGCCGTAAAGCGATACGTTACGCCCCGGTGGGGCTGTATGCATACTACCGAGATCGGTGCGACGGTTTGAATCGCGCCGGCGTCACGCTGTTTTTGACCAGGTATCCGCGTATGGGGCCTCGGAATCCCGCCATAATGCTGCGGCACGTTTGCCCGGCGCTAATCCGGCAATCCTCCATTTCGCCGCAACCACGAGGATGGCGCATCGTGGAAAACAATCACGCAGCGCCGATTCGCCCCCTTCCCGCTCTGTAGCGATCGCGAAAAGGTGTAATTCGGGAAGCGATGCAGCGAAGCCTCGCCTTATGATGCAAGCCGCCAGCCTCTTCCAAACGGCGCACGCGAATTGCTGACGATCATGACTGCATCGCCCAATGCGATGACGTACGAACTGGTGGCGCGAGTCGGGGCGAAACTGGGCCGTTGTAGTGCCACACCCCTGCCAAGTTTTTTCCCTTTCCGCTGACCGTTTCGGGCCTGCTCGATTGAGCTGGCCTGGCGACTGCAATTTGCATCGTCATTATTTCTCTGCATGCCCGCCGTGCGGTCTTTGGCCTGGAAAATCATCGTCAGATCGGAACCGAGCGCGAAGGTAAGGATAGTCCCGTATCGGCGACGCTGCTGACCATCTTCCGCCCAAGCAATCGCCCCAGGGCCGGTCATCAGAGAGCACATCTGCCGCTTGATAGCCGCGCCTACTTGCGCCCGGCGTCTTCGGAGCTTTCGCCTCGAGCAAATTGGCACGATCGGCGTCCGGCCGGTCGGCTTCGTCGGTGACATCCACGAACGCCGAAAAAGTCGGAAAGAAAACCCTCGTTCTGATGCCGGAATGAAAATTCGCCTGGTCGAGCTTCCGATGCTTGTCCTTAATCCAGCGGCGTCCAATCCACTCGCGATGGTGATTCCTTTAATCTTGTCGTATCGATCAGTTCTTCTCTCCGAACGTGTTTTGGATGGCTGCGTGCAGCGAGCGATTGACTGGAGATTTTCAGATAAGGGGCGCGCCCGCCGTGAAATAGGGCCGAAGGTTTCGTCGGAGTCGCATCGGCAAGCCCTCTCTGCCGTTTGTACGCGGCCCACCGGCGCTGTTCCAAGCCGGCCCCTTGGCGGCGCTTCAATCCAGCCCGATATCGAAACCACTCGCTGCACGGGAAGCTTGCGGGCAACCAATGAGTCGTAGTAGGCAGAGTTTGGCGGGCAGAAATTCCTTGGGCGGCACCTCGCGATACTTTTTGCAGGTATGACGACGCTATGGGAATCATCCCATCGCGGCGGGGTGGGACGAAAATTTCGTGATGTCGCCCATCGCTGTGCGTTAGCGGATGAACACCTCATATCGCGTGGTTAACACAGAAGGCTCGGCATTGAAACTCTTTTCCGTGTTCCCACCAGTAACAGTGCGGGCCTCGCCCGCCTGATCGAGGCGCACTAAGAATGCGTCAATCGCCCTGGGCAATGCCCCAGTTCCTATAACAGTCGCCCGGATCCAGGAAGCTTACCAGGGTGATTGTAGCTTGTAATAGCCGGATGCGGAGTATGAATCCCTCCGCAAAACCCGGTTGCCAGAAGTGTAAGAACCAAGGGCGATGAAAATACGGCGAATGGAATCTGATGCATACGTCACCCGTGGTGAAGTGCCCGGAGAGCCAGCGGCCCAATCACCGAGACTGCCATGGTTTGTGGTCACTATTCCAAGGCGCGGACGCCAAATTTTACGCTGCCTCATACCACAAATTTATTACGGAGCATCCAACGCCAGGGCGAACGGCGACGGTCCAATCCGCTCGCCCGCGGCGAAACTCCGCATACCGATTGCCATCGCTGTTTAAGCTTCCCCCGCCGCGCTGGCAACACGCTGCTTGCGTCGTCGCCGCCCCGCCTGATACGTGATGGGGTGACCAAAGTTAATCGCATATACGCGCGCGTCCGCTTAATCGGAACCATGCGCGGAGGTCGACCATAGGCCCCAGTCGCAAGATGACGCACGGAATAATCGGCACATTGGCAACAGGCGCCAGGGGAGCCGTAACGAAGGTTTGAAAGAATGCCACACATCCTGAGAAGCGTGGATCGCCGCCGTCCGCATATCCCCTCGGGAAACATCGTGATGATCGCGCCCGCGCTTGAGCCGCTCGATAATCGTCCGCGTGGCTAAATCCGGATCGCTCGGCTTGCCGATCGAGCGGAAACCA
>Ga0179591_1534946_pt1 | contig 10585 bp, 13 predicted proteins | sample CZOMad2_1_08_16f_FD_182891 | JGI IMG/M metagenome (GOLD analysis project Ga0179591, IMG submission 182891) | Vadose zone soil fungal communities from Angelo Coast Range Reserve, California, USA - CZOMad2_1_08_16fungal (PacBio error correction) | ecosystem: Environmental > Terrestrial > Soil >...
GGCCCCGCCCTGGCCGGCCGTTCGACCCAGGGTATTTCTCGCCAGTGCAGCCCGGCCGTGGGAGGGCGGAGTCAAACACCTCTCCAGCATCGCGTCCATACCTCGCGCCCCGTGCCCCTCGCCACGGGCGGGAGGTGTGACCTCGAGCAGTGCCGGGATCGGGCGTGGACCCGCGAAGTTGATAGCGCTTCGGTGAACGAGGGGCGCGGAAATTTAGCCCTCGACTGCGCATCGAATCCCTGTAATCGCGATGACAAGCCAGGGCGCCGTCCCGATGGCCGGCGGACCAGGGTCCGAATAAGTCGTCGATGCTGGGGGTTTGGAGCGGCGGCAGAAGAACTAGAATGAAGGCCCGTCCTCGCGCCTCGACCGAGAGCGCGGGGTTGGGGCGGGGGGCCTGACGCTGGTGCCGCGCTCGCGGGGGCTGGGCCATGCGCTTCAGGACGCTGTCCGCGTGTGTAGAGGTTCTGCTTGGAAAAAAGGCTCTTCGCCTTCGTCCCCCCGCGCCCCTGTGATCGGGCGGGCTCACGGGCTCCTCCTCTGACTAGAGGCAGCTTCACGGTCCGCGCTGACGAGCGCAGCGGCAGACTAAGTCCTATCGTGGCTTGTTCTCCCGGGGACAATTAAAAAGATGTGCCCGCGCCGGACGCCCTCCGCTTCCGCTCCACCCAGTCGGCGCGACCCTCGTTCGGGGAGCGGCCGAGCTGGCATGATAAGCCCGCCTCGCGGCCGAGGCCGCGGGTCGAGCACCCCGGGCCCGAGGCTGCCGGCTCTCCTCGGTATCGTTACGAGATTTGGCGTGCAGCGGAATCGACGTCGAAATCGCTTAGCTCGCCTCGCCCCTGCAGGAAGCGTCCAAACGGAAATCCTCCCGAAGGCTGGCTGTGAGATATCCCTGAAGCTCCGAGCGCGGCGGCCGATGGCTTTCTTTTCGGCTCATGGTTCCGCCACTGGCCTTCGCGAAATACAGGTCGGGTGGACGCTCAGCCGAGTGGCGAAGGGCCTCGCTCAGAAGCGCGCTCCATCAGCGTGTCCCGCAGATCTCGAGCGCCCATCGGGCAGCTCTCGCCTGGGTTAGAGCTGCCCACAAATCGTCTGGTGGATTCACGGCGGCGCCTGGCGGCGAAGGCGCCTCCGGAGCTCATGCACGAGGGCAGCCCATGCGCCCCGACTTTTGCTCGGCCCTGATCGCGGTGCCCTCGTTCCCACTTCGTTAGGGCCGCGTGAATCGCGCTAGTTTTTGAATGTCGGCTCGCCTCCCATGGTGAGCAGAGCTTCTTGCCCGCGATGCGCTTCGTCCGCGCGATCGCCCCGCCCGCGAGCAGCCTCCTGCCCAAGAAAACCGGCCTGCCGCGTAGGGGCGTGTGTCGGCCGGGGCTCGTGGCCGAGCCGCTTTCCACGCGCATCGAGACGAGACCCTCGCGCGGAAGGGCACGTCCCGCTCCGACCCTCTATGCGGCGCGGCAAGAGCCTGGAACGCCGTGCACCGCAAGGGAAATGCCCCTTTTCGCCGCAGAGCAGGCCGCTCGTGGCGTCCGATTTCCGATCCAGCCTGCCACCTGGGAGAAAGACCTCGGCCCAGGCCGTGGATGTCGAATCACGGACGGTCGGCGGGTGCCCAAAACGCCCCTGGGCGCTGCCGGGATCATCCCTTCCATCGACGAGCTGGAATCCAGGTTAGCCCGCTGGCAAAGGCTCGGCCCCGCGAGGCCCGCGGTGAGCGCAGGTTCCGCGGAACTCACATGAGCACCGCCGAGTTCCACGGCCAGCTCCCGCGGCCCCTTGTTCGTAGGGTCCGCATCCGGCGTCCCGATGCCGGCCCTCTTCCCCGGAATGCCGAAGGCGTTTCCGCTCGGTTGACGGATCCTGTTTGAAAGCTTCGACCACGAGCGGCACGGTTTGCGCCCCCCTCCTCGCCGGAAGCTCGGCGGAGGAGCCGCTCCGAGGGCGCCGTACGCACCCTTTCAGGGCCCGGGGTCCCCGGCGTCTAGGATAGGGGAGCATATCCGGTCGCCGCATCTCGTGCCCGGGTACTCGAAAAGGGGGCTTCTGCGCCTGGTCCTTCGACGTAGAAATCTAAAGGGCGTTGACCGAGGCGGAATGTCGACCCTGCGATCTCCCCCACCGCGATGTCGTCGCCGCTCGAATGCGCACGCCCGTCCTGTAAGCTGAGCCGGGCGACGCGGTGTTTTTTTCCCTAGGGGAATCCTGCTGCCATTGGAGGACGCCGGGGCGGGGGGACGCGGGAGGCTGTAGGTCTCGAATCGCGGCCTTGGCGTGCCGTGGCCGGCGGAGCCGGATCACGTGGGTTTGGCCGAGCGCGGCAGGGCGTGGCTAGAAGACGTACGAGCCTTCTGATGCCCTTGAGGAAGGAGTCTCAAGGCGGGACCAGAGGTACCAGGGAAAGACCGGACAATAACCAAGATGCGCGTGAATTCGGCGGCGCAAGTCCCGCGGCGGCCTCGTCCTCTTGTGCGGGGGGGGGGGGGAGAGGTACCTTCCCCGGCGCTGGGGCAAGAAACCCGACCACGCCCTCCACGAAAGGACGGCCATGCGTATCCTTCCACACCAAAGGCTCCGGGTTGGAAACCTTCGACCGAATTCGATCTCAGTTCTAAAAACTACACGCGACGTGCCGCAGACCTATCTGTTCCCGGAAGGAGGACCCCCGACGGCAAAATTCACCCTCGCCTTCCTCGGCTACGCAAAAGAACCCCGAACTCAGCGCCTAGGCCTCCCCGAGCTCCACCTACAAAACTGGGTCCGTGGGAGAAAGCCCCCCAAAAGCCTACGAGGCTTCGGCCAATTCGTACGGGCACGTTCCGCCGTGGGTGTGGGCGTGACATCACGCGGTGTTGCGAAAAGGTATCCGGAATGCCGGCGGAAGAATCCACCCCTGTGAGCCCGGGGCCTATGAAGCACGGGACCAACGGTTTGATCTCCTTTCGTGCAGGAACCGACGGTTAACAAGATCGAGCTCAATCGAAGAGGGGCATCCGCTCGCGGCCCAGTTGAGCTCCGCTGCGCGCGAAGGAAGAGCCGTGCCTCCTCCGCCGGGGCTATCGTGCAGCGGGTGGGGAACCTCGCCCGCTGCGCCTCCTTGCGTGCCCTGCCGGCTGCCGCTCCCGAGCCCGGGGGACCTTCTTCGTGCTGATCCGCTTCGGGCCGGGCCCGGCGCCCGCCTCACGGGCGTGAAGCCCGGCTGAAGCCGTTCAAGGGGCCGCCGGGCTCTTCACCGAGGCCGAGTCGGCCGTGCCCCCCCTGGGAGAGAAGGCTCCGGCGCGATCAGGCTCGAGGGATCGCCGGATCGGTGTCGAATCGGGTCCCCATCCGGCGAATCCCTCTTCGTCAAAGTGGCGAGCCGCCTTCATCCTCGATGCCCCCTCGCCCGGCCCACGCTGGTCGGGTGGTGCTTCGCGGAGTCACCGGCTTGCGAGGAGCTCGTCGAAGGATCCGGACCAAAGGCGGCTAGCTCGAGCCGTGGTGCGAGCGGGGGAGCGCCGTGGCGCGCTCCCTTCGGCCGAGGCGCCGCTCGCGTCGAGGCCGGCAGGGATCTGACGCGCGCCGCCTAAATCTCGCGCCGAGCCGCCAAGGGGGAGCGGAGGAATCGCGGCCATCGAGGGCGATCTCGGGCGGATCGGCCGCCGGCCGACCGAGCCCTCCCGCGGTCCCAGGGCCGCGGCTTCGTTGCCGAGGCCCTCGCGCGCGCACCCCGGTGGGGCGGACCCCTCGCTCAGCGTTGACTGGACCTGGTCGAGCGGGGAGCCGCGCCCCGGTCCACGATTCGCAGCCTCGATCCGGCCCCGTAACACCTCCCGCGAGCAAAGAAAAATTGACGCGATGTCAAGCGTGCGCGCCGCCTCAATTGTGATTCCGCCATCGCTCCGCAATAGCTCGCGGAGGGAGCGAGGCATCCGGGAGAAGCTCGGGGCGCCTCGCCTCGAGGCCCGCCGCAGGCCCCCCCCCTGCTAGCGTTCGAGATCATCGAGACGCTCGCCAAAGAGGCGCTCAGCCCCCCGCTTTGCCCCGATGTACTTTTTTGTGTGCGCTTCGTGGGGGCGGAGAGCTCGGCCCAAGACCAGCGGGAAAAACCCAACGGGGGCAAGACGCCGAATGCAGGCCCTACCCGCGTATGTCGAGGGGCCCCTCGGGGGTAGCGGATCCCCTGGGTGGCCAAGGGCGCCGGCCCCCGGCAAACGACGCGCCTTCTCTTCCATACGCCGAAGCCCGCACGGAAATCTCTGGGCTCCACGCCCAAGGGCCGCACCCCGGCCCGCCCACTCCCAATCGTAAACCGTCTCGGACATAGAAACCGGTTCCAGGTGCCCGGGCGGAAGCTCCCCTGGTCGAGGCGGCCACACCCTGGGGGGGCGGCCAATTTGCTGCCGAGTTCCCCTCCGAGAGGCGGGTTGGATCGAGATCGAATCTACACTCCCCCCGGCGCTAACCCTGACGAAACCGAGGGGCCCTCGGCCCCGGGCCGGGGCTTCGTTGATCGTGATTCGGGATAGGTGCTGGTGCTCCCCGCGTCAGAAAGGTACGGGAATCGGCCTCGCCAGCAATCTCTCCCCTCAACAAACAACAACGAAACTGTAAACGCGGGCCGGTACCGGGACGATGGTAGGGAAAAAGAGAGAAAGATATGCTGGCGGAGCCTATCTCCGCCCTCACGACGCGGAGCACCAGCACCCTTCTTCCCTATCCACGATCACGAAGCCCAGCACGGCGCCACGAGCACCTCGTTTTTGCCCAGGTTAAGCGGCCGGGGCGGTTTGTGGCTCGTCATTCGATCACCGCCCTCGCGCGGGCGGCCCTTCGAGAAATATGAAAGCCGCCCAGTGTGTGGTGGCCGCACGAACACCAGTGAAGCTCCTCCCACCGGGCACGACCGGTTTTTCTTGTCTGAGCGGTACTAAAAAATGACGTTGGGCGCCCCGGGGTTGGGGCCCCTTGGTCCGTGGGATCCAGAGAAATCGGTGCGCCTTTTCCGCCCCGTATGGAACGAGAAGCGCGTCGTTGCCGGCCGCGCCCCCCCTTGCTCACCAGGGATTCCGCGTCCCCCGAGGGCCCCCCTCGAACTCCGGTATGTTGGGGGCCCCCGGCCCCCTCGTCCCGCTCCCTGGCCGCTTCCCTCTTGCCCGAAAGGGCCCTTCCTGCCCCCCCCGCGGGAAAAAAAATCGAGCGCAAAGGTACCGTCCCCCCCCCTCGGGCAGCGGCCCGCGCCGCCACTGTCTTGGGGCGAGCCGTCTCATGTAATCTCGAAGCTCGCCAGCCTGCGGCGCGGGGCCCTCGAAGGGCCGAGCGCCCCGAGGCCTTCTTGCCCCAGGAGGCCTCGGCCTCCCGCGAGCCTCTTTCTGCCTCTTTTTGCGCGCGATTGGGCGCCTTCCCAATTTTTTAGGCGGGGCCCGCCGCCCCCGTTGTGAACATCGCCGTCCCAATCTGCCTCAGCGGTCCCGGTGTTTTCCTGGCTGGCCGGATCGAGCCGCGAAAAAAAAAAATCCGTTGAACCCGTGGCCCGCTGCTTCCTTTCACCCGCTCCGACCTAGTCCCATTTTTTTCGGGGTTCCCTCACGCACGGCTGGAGCGAGGTTCGCCCCCCGCCCCGGTCGCGGCGCCCCGAGGCCTCCCTCGGCCAAGACGGCCCTCTGGCTCCCTGACCGCGAATCCGTCCGTCTCGTGCCCGCGCCGAATTCCTCCCCTATAAAAAAAAAAACAAAAAAAAAAACCAAAACAACAAAAAAAAAAAAAAAAAAAAACAAAAAATAGCCCTCGATTGTGGCCGCGAAAAAAAAAAAAAAAAGTCCCTCCGCTCCACCTTTTTGTCCGCTTCACAAGCCCCACCGCTGAAGATTAGCGCGGACGGCGTCATAAAGAATAAAATTCCCTGGGTGCTCCTGCCGCCTCGCCCCGCGATCTCCCACGCGCCCCTCCTCTCGCATTTCTCCGCCAGGCCGCTTCCCAACTCCCTCTCCCCTCGAAGACCCACGCCCCTCGGAGCTCTCCACGGGCCCCCTTTCCCGGATCCTCGCCTAGCCTCACTCGCCCCTAACTCCTTTTGCCTCGCGAAGCACCCACGACCCTACCAGCGCTGGGGCCTTCCGATTGCCCTCTGAAGGCTTATGTGCTGCCCCCCTCGCCCTTCTTTGGACGACAAGAGGATTCGCCGCCCTTGCCCCCAGATCTGCCAAAAAACGAATTCCCCCGCGCCCCCCTCCCCGTCGAAAGCCTCGCATCTCGCCCCCGGGAGGCTTCTCTCCCAAGGGGGCCACGCCGAACTCCCGGCCTCCGGGTGAAGAGCCCCGGCGCGCACTGCCTTGAAAAAAAAAAACGGCTTTTTTCAAAGCCGGCCCTCAAACAGCCCGTGAGTCGGCTCCGACCAGGCCCCGGCCCCCGAAAGCGAATCAGCCAAAACAAAGAAAAGGGGGGGTCCGCCGCCCCGGTCGAGCGGCAGGCCCGCAGGCACCCAAACGCAGAAGCGCTCCCCCGGGGGGCCACGAGGGGGGGGGGGTCCCCACCCGCCTGGCAACTAAAAAAACGAAAAAAAAAAAATCGCCCCCCGGGCGGGGAAGTAGCGGGCCTCTTTCCTCGTCGGATCAAAGCGAGCCCCATCAACTTAAACTTGCCGAAAAAAAGCGGCTTTGCCCCCATCTTCCGATGAGCTCGAATCTTGTTCACCCCCGTTCCCCGGGAATTCCTGCGCGAATTGGGGCAGATCACACCTTGGTCTCCCCCCCCCGGTGCCTTTTTCAAAAACAAAGCGGCCCCTGGCCTCACGGTTTTATCTTTTCCCTCCCTTCCCCCGCCGGCCTTTTTCCCCCTGAATCCTGTTTTTCGCACACTCCAAACAAAACATATGTAGAATTGTCTCGGAAGGTACGGGAAGATGCAGGACGCCCCTGTAAGATGTTTTCCGCCCCACACCCCCGGCGGACGGTTCCCGTACGCATTGCACCCGGAAGCTTCGGAGCCACTTCTCCTCCTCCCAGGGCCCCAGTTGTAGGTGGACCTGCTCCGAAAGCTCGGGCCCTGCTCGGGTTTCTTTGCGTAGCCGAGGAAGGGCCGAGGGAGTGAAAGTTTTGTGGCCCCCGTCGGGGTTGAACTCTCCCTTTCTTACTCTTCCGGGACAAAAGCTCGGTTCATGCCGAGCCCAGTCCGCGGGGTAGAACTTGGAAATCGAAGACGGTCGATGTTTTCCCACCCGGAAGGCCATGTTGGTGAGTGACATATAATACGCCATGGCCGTCCCTTTCGTGCAGGTCGCCTCGGGGTGCCCTTGCCCCCTCGCGGTGACGGAGAAAGCCCCGGACGATGGCCGCCCGGCGGACCTAAGTACCCCTTGCGCCCCCGGCCCGAATTCACGGTTCAACGGCCCGCATCTTTTGTTGGTAAATTGTCCGGTCCTTTTTCCTTTTTTTTTGTCCCCTTGTACCCGGTTACCTATGGTCCCCCGCCCCCCTGATACGCCTCCCCCTCCATCCATCAGAAAGAGCTCGTACGTCCTATCTCCACGCTGCTGCCGCCCTCCACTCCAAGGCCCCACACCGTTGAAAAAAAAAAAAAAAAACTCCGGCCCCCCCCTCGGCCGGCCACTCCCCACCATCTTCCCCAAAGGTTGCTATATCCCCAATTCATATGCCGCGAAATCTCGTAGAGACCTAACATTCCTCTCCGCTTTCCTCCCCCCCTCCGCCCTGCTTTTCCCTCCAACTTGCAAAAGCCCAGGAAAAAAAAAAAAAAAAAAAAAATTCCCCCGGGAAAACCGCGTCGCCCCGGCTCAGCTTCCAGGGTGAACGTGCGTGGCCCCATCGAGCTGCTTCCTACAAATCGGCGGTTGGTTAATCGCGGGTCCCCTGAACAAAGAATCTCCAAAATCCTCCCGCCTGTTTCAACAGGGGGTCACTTTTTCGGTTTCCGATTTCTCTTCCTTTCTTTCTACGTTTTGTTTTGGGTGTTTTTCTTTTCTTCTCCCTATTCTGTCTTCTACGGTTCCGACGCACCCAGGCCGCAGAAGCTCCCCCTTCGAGTAACCCGGCCGAGATTCTGTGGGGGGGGCGGCCCGATCCTGCTCTCCCCTTCCCTCGACCCTCCGGGGTGGCCGGGACCCCGGCCCCTGTGGAAGGGTGGTCCCCCGCGCCCCCCTCGAGCGCTTTTCCTCCCGTTCCCATCCCCCCTTCGCCTATCTTCTCCTCCGCGAGAAAGGGGTGGGCGCCCCGTGCCTCTTCGTTTGTCGAAAGCTCAACAAAACCGGAATCGTCCAAAAAACGATCGGACCACACCGCCTACGCAATCCGGGAAAGAGGCCGTTGCAAAAAAATTTCCTGGAATCCTGATCCTGGACGGGGCCTGGAACGGGCAGACCCTCGAAAAACAAGGTGCCGGCGGGAAAGCTGTCCGTGAACTTCTCGGCGTGGGTGCTCTCCTGAAAAAGTCTCTGGCCCTTGCCTCCCTCGCTCCCACGATTCGGCGGGCCCTCGGCCGCGCGCCTTTTTGGGCCACCGGCCTACCTGATTATCCAGCTCCGGCGATGAAAAGGTTAATGATCCCCCTGTCCCGCGCCCCAGGGGGGCGTTGGCGGGTGGGGCCCGTGCCAGCGCGAACGGTGGAAAATCGCGACCCTACCTCCCACCCTGGCCTCTGAGTGTCTTCCCTCCCCGGGGGGGCAGGGCTGGAAGAAATCGCCCCCTCGACGCCACGAAGCCGGCCTGCCCTCTGCGCGAAGGGCATATTTTTCCCCCTGGGCGGGTTGCCAGACGCGTTTCCCACCGGCTCTTGGGGGGGGCACCGCGCCGCTCGAGTCTCCGAGCCAGACGTTCCCTCCCTCGAGCCCCGAGGTCTCGTGTCTCGGATCGCGTGGAGCTCTTCGCGGGGGCCACGAAGCCCCGGCCGAACCACGCCCCCAACGAGGACCGGTTCCTGGCAGGAAGCTGCTGCGGCCGGGCGAATCGCGGCGCGACGGCGCATCGCGGGCGCAGTAAAGCCTCTCGCTCCAGCACAAATGGTCTGCCTAATCCTACCCCTACCTTCAACTCCTACTCGCGCGAAAAAAATCCAACCACGCGTGGGCCCCTACCGTAGTGGAACGAGGCCGCGCTCGGGCCTGAGCAAGTGGGGCGCCATTGTGGTGTGGCTGGCTCCCGTCGTGGCCATTTAGCCCAATGAGCCCTTCCGGAGGGGGCGGGCCTTTCGCCGGCCCATTGTCCCGCCGTGATCACCTCACTCTGCTCTGGGGCAACAGCTCTAACCCAGGCGAGAAGCCCTGCCCCCCGGCCCCCTGGTCGCTCGAAGAATCTGCGGGAGGACCCTGCGAAAATGGCAGCTGCTCTCTGGAGCGAGCCTCTGCCACCTCGGCTGAGCGTCCCACCGAATCTCGCGGTAAAGAAAGTAGGTGGAAGACCCTTGGCCCCGTGAATCCATCGCCTCCCTGCCAGCTCCGAAGCTTCAGGGCTTTAATCTCCACCTCCCAGCCCTACAACGCCCAGCCTTCGTCGGGTATAATCCGTGGGGCGTCCTTCCCTGCAGGAAAACGAAAGGGAGGGCAGCGTAGCCGTCCCCGAATCGACGTCGAATTCCGCTGCAACGCCAATTCTTCGACGAATCCCCGAGGAGCGCCGCCGGCCGCCTCGGCCCCGGGGGGGTGCTACGGACCCGCGGCCCCTCGGCCCGCGAGGCGGGTGTTTCGTCCCTGCCGCCTCGGCCCGCCCCTCAGCCCCACCCGAACGAGGCTCCTCGCCGCCCCCTGGGTGAGCGAGCGCTGGGGGCGTTCCGGCGCGAGCACCTCCTTCTTCCTTGTCCACCGGAGACGAGCCCTATCCCGGCTTTCGTCCTGCCGCTTTTGCCTCGCTCAGCGCGTCCGAGCTGCCCTTCCTTCGTTCGAAGGAGGAGCCCGTGGAGCCCGCCCCCGAATCCCAAGGCCCCCCGGCGGTGCCCGGCCGGCGAAGAGCCTCAGCATAAGAAACCTCCTCTCCCCCGCGGGCCAGGCCGTTCGAGCGAGCGCGATCGGGCCCCCATCGCTAGCCCGACGTCGTTCCCAAAGCGTCAAGGGGTCCGCCCCACCGCGCTCTCGTTCGAGGGAGCCCGCAGGGAAAAAACGGGGGGGTGGGGCCTCAATCCTTACGGTCTTTCTGTGTTTCTTCCTTTTCCTTCCTCCTTTGGGTCTTTTTCTTCCTTCTCTGCCGGCCCGCTCCCACGTCCTCACCCGCCATCGACGATGCCTTCGCCCTGTCCGCGCCATCCAGGACGCCGCCCCGCCCTCGCCCCCCTCCGCGAACCCGGGAAAAATCGATGCGCAAGCTCTATTGTTAAAAACTTCCTCCCATTCCCGCCGGCCCCTCGTCACCTGAAAGCTCTAATCACTTTTTTCGCGTTCGACGGCCCCGATCCCGCCGGCCGTGGCCCCCCCTCTCGAAGGTCAACCTCCCGCCCCGGGTGGCGATAGCCCGCGCGAGTTGGGCCCCTGCTGGAGACGGTGTTTTTCGCTTTTTTTACCGCCCCTCCACGCCCGGGCTGGCACTGGCCGGAAGAACTACCTGGTTCGACCGGGGGTCCGCCAGGGGCGGGGGCAGCGGGCGGGTGGGGCCAAACCACC
>Ga0179591_1315023_pt1 | contig 10584 bp, 12 predicted proteins | sample CZOMad2_1_08_16f_FD_182891 | JGI IMG/M metagenome (GOLD analysis project Ga0179591, IMG submission 182891) | Vadose zone soil fungal communities from Angelo Coast Range Reserve, California, USA - CZOMad2_1_08_16fungal (PacBio error correction) | ecosystem: Environmental > Terrestrial > Soil >...
CAGGGTTTCTGCGGGTATGGATGAGACTGGTGTCGGAAGAAGGAAAAAGGGGGTATTGGGACTGGAAGTTAAGTCAAGGTGGGAATCCGGAACTCCATGCAACTTCAAACGCGCTTGCGGAAATACAGAAAAACAAAAAACGGATTGTGGGTGGGGGAAGCCTCCTAGGTGTCGTTGACGGAGGGGGGAGCATAACAAAAAAATACGCAGGATTTCAAAACCTGGGGGAAGGGAAAAAGGCCATGTTGCAGAGTCGGTAAAAAACCAACGGTACTAATGATGGGGAGGCAATGGAGAGTGAGACGAGAGAAGTTTAAACAAAAACTCGGAGCGGGAAGGAAAGTTCTACACCTCGGGGGGGGGGGGAGAGATCTAAAGTTTGAAAGGAATTCAAAGAAAGCACTCCAAAACTATGAGAGCCACACGGGTAGAATAAGGGTGGGGGGAAAGTCGCAGTACTTTAAAAACCGAACATAGGAATAAAAGGAAAAGAAGGGGCGAAGGAGGAGAACACGAGAGTCGTATGCCGCAGTTTAAAGCTAACAGGCCCCGAGATTAGTTACCAGGCCTCAAAGAAGGGAAAAGGCTGGATGTATTCAAGGAACCACATATCTGGGAGAACTCAAAGCACGATTCAAGACGGGCGGACATACCCAGAGACATTTCCTGAAGAGCGTAAAGCAAAAAGCCTTGGGGGAAGGTCACGCAGACTTCCGCACGGGATCCGAAGGAATTCGAAGACTATCTCGAGGGGAGGGTTCGCAGAACGAATAGGGGGACACAACAAATGACACTTCAACAATGAGTGGGAAATAAAAAAACGCGGAGGAGGAGAAAAGGTGTCAAAAAAATTGAAAACCTACGAAAGGCAATCCTTAATGGAACACGAGAACGGTTGGAGCGTTGCAAGCAGAACGGAAAACACGTTTTAAAGATGGAATTTCCTTGGAGAGGGGGAGAGGATTTCAGGAGGGACTGCAACCAGGGGGGAAAACACCGAAATAAACTTGGGGGAGTCTTAAAAGTCGGCTAGCGCTACCTTTTGGTGGGGGGTGTCCATAAGTTGCGTGAACTACCAAAGAAACCAGAAGGTTTCACCGGACCAGAAGCCCGAATCGCCGGCACGGAGTCATGACCGGCTTACCAGCCCTCGTGGGATGCGGAGGGATGAAAAAAAAAGACGAAAAGGGAAAAAATCGAGAAGGGGGACAACTTTGCAAGTTTGGGTCTTGAGGGGAAACTGCACGATCAAGCCAAAACAAATCCGGAAGCCAAATAGAAGCGTTGAGCGTCAGGTCAGGGACCGGTGACTCGCGGGAACGAAACGGAAAAAAAGGAAATTTCTGTCACCTATGTAAGTTCGCGGGGCACAGGGGGCAGGGATTCCTTCGGCGAGAATCGGGGAAGGAAAAAGGGCCCACCCAGAAGACCAACCACGTCGAGACCTGTTCTATACGAAAGGGGCGGGATGAAGGAACAAAGGAAATCACGAGACTCTGGGAAAAAAAAGAGGAAAAAATTAGATAGATTGTTGCAAAGCCAGTACGATTCAGGATCAGAAAAAAGGAAGGGGGAGGGATCTAAATTCAAGTGTTTCGGAGGGCTAAAATTGCGTTAAGCGGAACGGGCTGATTCGGACGGGGAGAAGGTAATTGGATCTTTAAGGTGGGGGGCATTCACATCACCCAGCTTCAACTGAGGAGGTCATTGAGAAGCCCGACGAAAAAGAGTCTACCCTGACAGAATGCCTCACAGCAACAGACTGACTTGGAGGTGAAAGACTCGAAAGTGCGGACGAAAAGAAAAAACAGGTAACAGTTCTATAGTCGTAAGAGGGAAGTGGGAACAAACTAAATCGCTTGTGCAGTCGGAGGTAGGGGAAAAGAAATCGTGTCCGGAGGGGGCGTTAGCCCTACGAAAAAAAACAAAACAAGATTATATTAAAAAAAGATATATAAGAAGAATAAGACGCGTAGTCCATCGAACAATAGAAGCCCGCAAGTGACCAGTTGTTTGTTAAGGGGGGGAATCCTAGGGTAAAGCGGCCAGGGTACATTGGCTTTTCCGTACAAGGCGCAGAAATCGATGAACAAACAGGGTCCCAGGGAACCAAATAAAGGGGGATGGAGGCGTTCAGGTAAAACAGCGTGTTCGTCCCTTGCTATAAATGCGAGGGAGCGCTGTGGAAAAAATTACGAGACATCGGGTTCAAGCAGAAAAAACCGAAAAGGAAAGGAAAAAGACTCCCCGCCGTTTTCCGTGACCTCATCTCAATCTGATCCACAATGGAAGGGAGGGAGGACCTCCCAGTGCAAAGAGGGAGGAAATGCTTCCATCTCTCTCCTGCTTCAAGAAATTGCAATTGCCCAGCGAGAAGACGGATTGGCGGCTTGGAAAGGAACGCAGTTGGGAGAAGAACCGGGGAAAACTCGGGGGTTAACGAACGGATTGTCATCGGCTTTCCCAACATAAGGAGAAGGGAATCACAGAAGGGGGGGAAAGAACACGTGAAACAAACGAAAAGAACCGGCCGTGTAGCGGCAGCAACCGAGAAGAAAGGGTCCCTAATGCCGAGAAAAGACGCTTGGTCGGGGGGAGGGGATTCCTGTGGGCAGTGATCGTGCATTGCGAAAAAACCGGTGTCATTCAGCCGGGAAGGCCGGCGTTTTCAGGGGAAAGAAAAAAAAGAAGCAAGACAAATTGGGGTCAAAAAGGAAGAGACGAACCAGGACTGGGACTGGAGGTAAGTAGTTAAAAGTGTTGTGGAGTTGGGACTCCCCAAACACTTCAGGAAAGATAGCTATCCGGTTAAGACAAATAAAAAGGAGCAAATGGAGCAGGGGGGGGGGAGAAAAAAACGGGTGCTCATCAGGAGAGGGGACAATATTTAAAGACAATCTGAACAAAATTTACGGGCAGAACCCGTTTTTAGAAATGCACGGGAAGGGAAAAAACGCCACGCTCAGGTCCTCCGAAGTGTCTTCGCCGAAGGGGCATGACAGGGACTAGGAAACTCAGGTCAGAGAAAAGGGGGCAGGGCCACCAGTAGGGAAGTGGGGGGGTTGAAAAAGTTCTAAAAGACTCTATATAAGGAATTAGGGGGGCATTAAATGAACGACGAGGGATGGAATCCGGCTACTCGGACGGAACCAAAAAAAGGCTGCAAGGTCTTACGCAAGCAAATCGTCGATCTTGTCCGAAAGCTTTTAGAACTGCGGTAAAAAAGGAAGGGGTTCGGATGATCCTCCAGACCAGCACGACCTTACTGAGCCGACAACTAAAAGTAATGGGCACTGTTGCGGGGAAAGAAGATAAAAAAAAAAACGGGCGGACCCGAATCGACCCCTTTCTACCTTCGACAGGGTGGTAAAAATCGTTCTGCAAAGACCTGCGAAAAAAAATCCCTTAAAAGTGGGTCACAGACGTGTTTTTTTCCTTCATGGGCGGGAACAAAGAGACTACAAAAAAAGGAGAGCTGCGCCACCGGTAGAACTGTCAGGCGACATACCGCTGGTTGGTTCGAAAAGTAGAAGGATTCGAACTGGAAATTGCCAGGCGAACAATATTCACATCGTTGGGTTACCGGCCGACGCCGCACCCGCACAAGGGGAAAGTTTCACTTTGAACGGTTCCGAAATGAAGGGCGCCGGGAGAAAAATTCAAAGAAGACTGCGGAGGAAAAACCACAAAGAAGTTTTGGAAGGAAGGAGACAAGGATCTCAAGCCGGCGTTCTATAGGCGGAAAGGTCAAGAACCCACTTCCGACTTGAAGAAGGACCTGCTATTAAAAAGAACTGCGTCATGAAAAAGAAACACCCAGTCCAATCAGCAGGATCCAGCACTAAGTCCCGGCAAGAGAAAAAACACAACAAGGGAAGGATGAAAGATATATATTATTGGGGAATGTGGAGAGGGGGATCTGCATTGAGGGCGGAAAAATAGAGGGGTGACTATTCATACGGAAAAAGACGAGGGGGGGGGGGGTGGAAGAAGGAACGCTCGCCTGACAGATCTTCAAGAAAAAAGTAATAAAGAGAACTGAGGGGTTTGTCGGACGCCTATTATTTGAGGTCCTTAAGGGTTGAATCCCCCCCCAAAACCCCCCCCCCCCCCCAAAACCAACCCCCCCCCCCCCCCCCCAACACACCCCCCCCCAAAACCAAAAAAACACCACCCCCCAGGGGGGGGGTGGTTTTTTTGGGGTTTGGGTTGTTTTCACCCCCCAATGTGTTTTGGGGTTTTGGGGTTGGGTGGTTTGTGTGTTTGGTGTTTTTTGGGGGGGTGGGGTGGGGGTTTGTTTTGGGTTTTGGGTTTTGTGGGTTTGGGGTTTTGGGGTTTGGTTTGATTTGTGGTGGTTGTTTTTGGTTGTTTGTTTTTTTTTTGTGGGGTGTGGGGGGTGTTTTTTTTTTGTTGGTTGGCTGGGTTGGGGTTGGGGGGGGGGTTTTTTGGGTGGGTGGTTGTTTTGGGGTGTTTTTTTTTTTTTTGGTTTTGTTGGTTGTTTTTTTTGGGGGAGGTCAAAAGGTGAAAAGGCTTAAGGGGAAACTGGCTTCAGTAAACCCCCCCAAAGGTGTCAGCTTTCTCCTGGGAGTGGGCAAAGGGGAGAAAAAAGAAACGTATAGTGGCCTAACAACACTCAAAAGTAGGTAGCAGGGAAAGGTCTACCGCGTGGAGGAACGATCGGGGGGGGGAAAAAACGACTGAGGTTGGATTCAACGAAAGGCAAACACTATTGCCGCCAAAAAAGGTAGAAGAGGGGATGTTGGGATTCCATGGAGCTCCCAACTGAGTGGAAAAAAAGCAAGACTTGCGAGGCAGTCAAGGTCGATACGGAGGAGGAGAAAGGGATACTATAGCTCTCCATAAAAAAAGTTATTATTGACCTTAACCTATGAGGGAGGAAGTAGTAAGGAAACAAGTTCTTTAGAACCAGAGCGGGACAAGCGCGCAATCAAACCCTCGACGATCCTAAAAGGGGAAGAGGTAGGAGGGCACGCCTTGGGGGACTAGAAGGGCCGCGACTTCAGAAGGAAGGACTCCCTAATGAAAGCGAAAGGAAAGGAGGAGGAAGACGGCAGGTGTAATCAAAAAAAGTTAATCCCATGGGGGGGTGGCACAACAACCGCCGCAAAGTTTAAAAACTTCAAACAGCTATCCAAATCAGGGAAAGAAGAAAGAAGGGTTGAGGCGGGGAAAACCGATCATGAAGGCCATAAGTAAAGGGAAAGGGCATAAGGTGTCTCGATTGCAGTGAGAACCGAAAATGAGACAAAAAAGGGGGGGAAGGAAGGTCGGGAGGTCTGACAACTATTAGACCTAGACTGGGTGGGGGCCCTCAAGCTTCTGGCGACCCAACACATCATACCCGTTTACCAGAAAAAGAAGGAAAGAGCAGCCGGTCGGAGGGTTCAGGGAAAGGGGAAAGCCCTCTTTAGGTTTGCAACATAAAGTCTGGAAAAACGACGGCCATGTAATGAAAAGCCGAAAGGGGCAAAGTGTCTATGAAAGAATCAACCAAAAAAGAAAACTGAAGGAAAAATAAATCTAAGCGCTGGGGGAGCGAAGGAGGAATTTAAAGGTACAAGGATCTTAAGTTCAGCTACAAAGTAGCGGGTCCTTCACAGCCTGAGGGTGGACTTGGTCAGAGCACAAGGAGGCGGCTGATCCTTAGGGCAGCTGAGAGGGGAAGGAAACCCGATGACCAAACGCATAAGAGCACCTCACCCGAAGAAGCGAACGAGAAAGGCGGAGAAAAGCCAGCACTGAGCAAGAAAAGGGTACCACTAGGAAAAGGCCTAAAAAAAAGATCTCTCTGCTGTCAATCCATTAAGGGGAAATCAATAACGTTTAATAAGGTCTCGACGCGTCAGAGGTGTGGGGAAGCGAAGGGGCCTATTGACAGGGAAAAAAGGCTTAAAGGGCGGGAGCAAAATGCGTGGTGAAGCGTGAAGAGGGGGGGTTCGCAAAAAAAAAAAAGAGACTCATGATTGAGAAGGAAGTTAAACAGGAAAGGAAATAACGCGAAAAGACTCAAACAACCTGGATTTGGGCGATGTTCCAGCAGCGGACGAAGCCTAGTGCAGGAAAAAAGAGGACGCCAAGCAATGGGTCAAGGGGGGAATAGTCGGAAGGGCCGTTTCTGGGCACAGGGCAAAAAAAAAGGGCAATCGGGGGGGGCAGGAGAGGGAGTAATATGGGGGGAATCACCGCGAAGTTAGGAGCTCCCCCCCACAAAAAAAAAAAAACCCCCCACACAACAAAACAAAAACAGACAAAACAAACAACAAACCCAAAAAAAGACCCCAAACAAAAAACCAAAAAAAGAAAAACAAAAAAAAAAAACAACACCCCACAAACCAAAACACCACACCCCCAAAAAAAACACCAACAAAAAAAAAAAAAAAAAAAACCCCCCCAAAACAAACAAAACCCACCACCAAACACCAAAACAACCAGAATCCAAAAAAAAAGGGGAGCACCAAAAACAACCGCCCCACAAAAAAACAGAGCCCCCCCACACACCCACCAAAAAAAAAAAAAAACACCACAAAAAACAAAAAAACCCACCCACACCCCACAGGGAGTAGGGATATGGGAACACCAAACAAACAACCAAACACCAAAGAACCACACCACACCAACACACAACAAAAAGAACACCACACACCAAAACCACAACCCCCCCACGACACCCACCAAAAAAAAAAAAAGGACAACCAAAAAACAACGGGAGGGGTTTACAATAGGAGATGATCACAGCCAACACCCTTAATCTGACCTCAATCAGGAAGAATCTAGGGCCAGTTGGTTGGGAGCAAGTACGATAAAAAGAAATTACATTTAAGAGGACATGATCGCATCAATAGGGAGGGGAAGCGTCTTTACATAGAACAAACTAGTGAAAGGGGTAGCATCCAGTTACGACTAACTTTTTATTCCAGGGAGTAACAACCTAGTGACAATGTTTACTTTACTGAAGAAAGTCAACGCACCATCCTAACGATACAGGGGACAAGAACACCTTTCCGCCAAGACAGACAAGCTGAATCCACAACCTGCTAGAGGAGGAAAAACTTCATTCAAGTATTGAGTAGGGGGAGAAGGATGCTGCCCATCAGGGCCTGCTTCTTTACATCGTGGCAGAGTGCCCGGCGAGAGAAGGAAGAATTGCGGCGTGCCAAGCCTCCGGTCACCGGGTATTCTCTTGAGGGAGCTGGAAAAAAACGGGTGGCTGGGTGCTTTGGAATTGCCAGAAATAGCTGCTAAGGGAGAAAAAAAAATAATTTTGGGTACTACCACTTGAAAACTAAGGTGACGACTGAAAGGTGACGGAAGATCAGACCAGCTATAAAGGTGACCTATCAGCAATCCACGCTTCGTATGAGGAGAAATCACGAGCTGAACTTATCGGGGCATTTAAACAGGACAATTTTCACGGCTGAAGACACTGGCCGGCTGGGCCGAATGGTACCGGGAAAAAGAAAAAAAGAAGGGGGTACCGGTCAGAAGACCGGGAGGGTCAGTGCTTTCGGTATGAGGGACGGGGGTAGGGGGAAAAGCAAGCAGGAAAAAAAAAGCAGGGGAATAATTGGTTGAAAATAAATTAATAACCGAGAAAGGGGGGGCCGGCATCAAGGAAGCGAGGAAAAGGGAGGAAAAGAAAATTTGAAATAAATCGGGAAAAGGGTAGGGAGCGTGCTTGCAAAACTCGCAAAACGCGCTCTCGTTAAAAAAAAGACGCCGATCGGAGCTGCTTGAAAAAAACTCGAGCTGCGGGCGGTGGGAGGGGGGGGTTCCACATGGGAAGTTAAGGGGGTGGGAAAGGAAGATCGTCTCAAAGTCGACTAGAGCAAGAATTCGAAGCTAGGAGCGCGGGGCGGGGAAATTAAGACCTCGGTCGGAAAAAAAGACGGAAGGAACCTGAACGCTAAAACGGAAAAAGGTCCCGCAGGAGGCCGGCACGCAGCGGGTCTCGGGAACTTTTCAGGTGGTCGGAATGCTTCAACGACAGCAGGAACCGTCAGGAAATGGCCCTACGAAAGAGTTGGGGGAATATGGGGGGAACATCGGAAAAGACCGCGCTCAATCCAAGAATCGACCAGGTCTCGCAATTACGCATGTTTTAGAAACTCAGTTCGTAACAGGCGATCACAGAACGACAACTTAAAAAAACAGGGGGGAATGACAGAGGTTTGAAGTGGAAAGGAAAGGGGGGGTGACAAAAAGCAAGACTACAAAAAAAGATCGGAGCGACCAAAAAAGAGGGGTAGAATTGGCCGAAAATCCTCCGGGCGGTTTGTTTCATACCGACACATCTAGTCTGAAACAAAAATTCAATTCACATCGTGCAAAGTCGGGGTATCCAAAAAAAAGAAAAGCCGACTCCGAACTGCCCAACATGGGGAGAGGCACTTTTCAAAGTCACGAATCCTGCGACTTGACGGGGGGAGCACACCGTACAGGAAGGAAGATCGGGAGAAAAAACAAAAGTGAGGCCCTGAGCTCAAAAAAAGGAGGCGCTTACGGATCCCAATTCAATTCAAACTTCCTGACGGGCCGAATCAAAGGAGGGAGGGGAAGGAAACCAAGCATCAACCGGCAACCCGGCATCATAAAAAAAAACAAAGAGTAGGAGAGAGATTATGAAGGGTTAGGGAGCATAAAAGGATTGCCTGGGGAGGAAAAAAGAAGTGATTGAATAAACGTTGTTGCGCCTCAAAAAGCAGCAGCAAACCACGCGGCGAGGGGACGCACGAAAGGGGTGTTGTCAGGAAGATGATAGGGAGTCCGTACGGTTGTCCGCAGAAACCACCAGCAAAACGCAAAGGATGACAACCTGGGAGTTCCCAGAAAAAAAACCTTGGTGACCAGGTGCGGCAGGAGGGGGCAAATGGGGGGGGGAGTAACATGCTATAAAAATTGAAAATTTCGAAGACGGAAGAGGGCTCCTTTCAGGAAAAAAAACAGCTCGAGCGGAGAGCGGCCATTTCGACCGGAGGGAAGACGATCGTTTTTGGGATTACGGCGGGGGAAAATCATGCGAAAAAACAAAGGGAACCCACAAAATCATGGGGGGGGGAGGTCGCGAGACAGGGGGGGCCCGAACTGATTAAGAAACACTATCAGGGGCTAATAGTCAGCGCAAGGGACCGATGAAAGGGGGGGGAGAAGCAGGGTGCGGAGATAGAAAGAACAATATCACACCGGAAGTGCCATGCGCGAGAAATTTACGGGGGCTGTACTGGGGGAGTAGTAAAAAAACCCAATCATCTGGATTGATTCACCGAGGAAAAAAAAGCGAAGGAAGAACGAAAACGATCCTCCATGGGGAGTCCGAAAAATGGGGGGATAAAGGACTAAGGACTTCCGAAGTAGGGTGAAACCTAATTCAATTATAATTCCTATCTCGAGGGAGATGCAGACAAGGTGGAAAGAGGAATAAAAAAACCGGGGAAAGGACAATTAAACAACACCCGAAAATCAGCGAGAGGGGGGGTGCAGATTCCATGAGGAAGAAACCGAGGGAAAGCAATAACATAATGAAACGACGCCGTGGTGGGCAGGATGAAGACGCGCATGATGAAACGGGGGGGTCCAAAGTATGAAAAGAATTTAGTCAAATAGGTTCTCGTTAGTGAGGAAGGGCCCCGGAAGGAAAGGAAAAAGCTGGAAGTGGTCTGAAAAGATACGGCTCAAAGCAATTTGGTCCCGAAGTGGCTTGCTGGGGCGAAAAAGAACCCGACGTTTAAAGAAAATAACGAAGGTCCAAAAAAATTAGCGGGGGACTGAAACAGAAAAAAAAACCGCGGATTCGGCAGAAAAAGGGGGGGGGGGGAAGGGTACCTTGAGGAAACAGAGGCCCATTAAAGAGAAAAATTAAGGGGGGAAGAAGAGAACGTTCAAGACGATCACCAAAACTTCACGGACAATCGTCAATTGAAGGGGCAGTCTGAAAATTTATTCTCCTCTGGACGAGGGGGAAACCACGAAATAAACTGTAGTGACTATGTGGAAGGGAGCTCAACACGAGGTATAAAAAAAGGGGAAAAAATTGCACTATCTGGCAGGCAAAAGACGGAAAAGCCCTCAGCCGAAAACCAGAAAAAGCGAAAGAAAGAAGGCGAAAGTCGGTAGTAATTGCCAGAAGGGGAAAAGAACAGGCTCTCGCTGGAAAGGTAACCTGTTCCATACCAGGATCATAGTAAAAGCAAAAAAGTCCTATTCGAAAAGAGAATGGAATGAAGGTCTCGCACCGAGTGTGGAGCACTTCAGATGGAGGGAGGCTAAAAGAGGAGGTCGGGGGGAGGGGGGGGGGTGACGTTTGGGACTTGGACAGATGTACCACGCTCAACATCGCGGGCAAAGAGGGGGATTTCACTAAAAAACTGAGGCGAAAAAAGCTAGGAAAATACAGACACGCCCCATCACATGAATATTTGGGACCCCGGGGAGAAAAAAAAAAGCGCAGCCGGAAGGGGAAGCATGAAAACCAGGGGTCATTAATAGTCGTCTGAATAAGTACGAGGAAAGGGTAATCGCTTTGGCAAGGGGAGATGGAGGAAAAAGTGGGTCCGGGCGGCTTCGTGG
>Ga0179591_1298937_pt1 | contig 10583 bp, 13 predicted proteins | sample CZOMad2_1_08_16f_FD_182891 | JGI IMG/M metagenome (GOLD analysis project Ga0179591, IMG submission 182891) | Vadose zone soil fungal communities from Angelo Coast Range Reserve, California, USA - CZOMad2_1_08_16fungal (PacBio error correction) | ecosystem: Environmental > Terrestrial > Soil >...
TGGAAGTCGGAGAGAGAGGGGAAAAGATAGAAGGAGGAAGCAGAAGAAAAAAAGAGGGAAAAAACATTCAGCTAACAGAAAAAGGCGGTAGGGAAGGGCGGCCATCCGGATACAATCTCGCATATAGGATGGAGAAGGGGAGGGAATGGAGAAATTTACGCATGCACCGCCATGTTGGACGGACACATGGGATGGGTCAAGATAAAAGTGGAGATGGAAGACAATGGAAGGGGGGAAAAAACCAAGGACTGTTTCGTCCTCTCACTGTGCACATCGAGGATAAACTGAAAGGAAATGGGAAGCGAGACTGTCAAGTTGGAGTGAACGGGGATTGAGTCTTAGGTAAGACGGAGAAATGGCGTAGAAACAGCGAATGTCCTAGAGGAAAAAATAAATGGGGAAGAGGTCTTACCCATTGAAGTTCTAGACTCTAGAGGGAGGAAAGAATAAGAACCGGCGCAATGCGCAATGCGGGACGAGAAAACGGGGGGCGACAGCATGGGTTATGAGAGGAAACGAATTAAAGGGAAAAAAAAAAAAAACTGTGAAAAGGATTTCTGAGGAGACGGGGGGGGGGTTGTGGGGATTGATACTATAGCGGAAAATGAGAGTGGAGAGGAGCAAGCAAAACTTATAACATGTCTGATATATAAAAAAAAAAGGTAAAACAGGCCAAAATCATAGCTGACAAAAAAGAAGGGAGAGAGAAAGGAAGTGAGCGAGGAAAGAATTCTGAAATGAGACCAAACCGGAGAAATTCTTCGGAGACGGAGGAAAGGGACGAGAACAAGAAGTGGAGTACTTAAGGTGGATAAGATTAGCAGGCAGAAAGATACAATCAAGGGGGAAAAAAGGGGACAGAAAGTGGGCGTTGGAGCGCAAGGGGTCGGGTGAGTCAAAATAGAAGGCTGTTTGGGATTAACAGTCGTGTCTGGTAGCAGGGTAGAGTACAAGAGAAGACGGAAAAAGGACTATAACTCGGCTCGTTGTTTCGGTTAAACAAGAAAAGACAAATCAAGACTCGAGAAGGGAAGGAGGAGGAAGAACGAGAATAAGGGGGGGAATCGGAGAAGGGAGGTTCGTTCAGTAAGGAGAAAAGAAATAAGGAGCTGCGTGCCTTGTGAGGCAAGATTCAAAAGAGGAGTTTCGGGTATCGGAAACTGACATCGACTATAACAATCAACAACTAAAAGAGCCCAAGGACGAAAGGGGGGGGTACTAAAACAGAAAAGAAGGGACAGGTTAGGAGCGTGATGTGTGGGTGTGGAACCGGACCCTGCTGAGTGGAGAATCGAAAGGGGGCAAAAGACAGCGAGAAGTGAAGAAAAAAAGGGAAGGCTCAAAAAAGCCAAAGAAGACAAGGGAGGAATGTCATAAATAGGAAGGACTTGGAACGTACAGAAGCGTGGCCCTACCTCAATAAATGGAATGGAGCTAAATAGTAGACAAAGATTAATTCCCATCCAAAACAAGAAGGGAAGGGGTGAGGAGTGTAAACTAAGATCATAAGGAACAAAGGGGTGAAATGCAATGCGAATGCGGCGCGAAACTAAACAATAAGGTTGAGACCACTAATTAATGAATATTAGGTAAATTTAACGAAAAAAATTAGCCCGGAGTCACCACTGAAGAAGGAAAAATAGGGAAACAAAGTGGGGAGAGTGTAATCGTAGAACAAACACGTCAAATGGAGACCAAGAAGTGGGAGAGAGCGTCAAAAAGATAGGAAGGGGGGGGGGAGAGATCAAGGCCCCTGCCATCCGACGGAAAAAAAAGGGGTATGGTGAGGGATTGTAGTTGTGAAATAAGAGGAAATTTGGCTGGGGGTTCTGAGTGGAGACAGAACTATGAACAAACATGGTTAAGTTTTTTAAGGAAAAGGGGTGGGAGGTCTTGAAACTTAGAGGCTAGGGAGAAACGGAAACGCAGGGGGGGTCCGGCCCTGGCATGTTTCGTGAAAGCAAAAAAGAAAGAAGAAATCATTTGAGAAATCAAGAGTCTAGATGGACAGAACCGTAGGTAGCTCGGTGTACGAGCATCGCTAAGGACAAATTAATTGAAGGTTACGGGTTTTCAAGCAAGAGCGGACAGAGAGGAGAGGTAGAGGAAAGGAAGAGAACAGGGGGGGAAGGAGAGGGGCCGGAGGGAGGGAAAGGAAAAGAACAGAGGAAATTCCTTTCTTGTGGCATGGGGGGGGGGAAAAAACAAGGAAAGCAAAAAGGGGTGGGAGATGGAATGAAAGGAAAAGGCAAGGATCAGGAAAAGAAGGACAAGCCTAAAGAAATGTGATGGGACGATGGGGGAACGTCAGGGCAAAAAAAAAAAGGGGGGAGTCTAGTAAATTCCACGAGGGTGGTCTGGCAAAAAGAAGGGAAGGGGAAAAGCGCGGAGCAGGAAAAGAGAGGAAAGGAGAAGAATGGTGAGAATGCCAACTGGTACACGAGGGACACAGACAAGAAAATCCAACCTAACAGAGGATCCACAGCATCGCTCTACATATCTTAATAAAATAGGAGAAAAAGCCACCAAGGGAACGAAATGGAGCAAAACTAAAGGGGGGGGAAAGCACAGGATGGCAGAAGAAAAAAAGAAATGTAGAGAGAAGTTCGAAGGCACACGGAGGGTCTGAACAAAAAAAAGAGGAAGTCGGAGAGGGAAAAGGTACAGAAACGGGAACGAAAGGGAAGCGTTCGCCCGGAACAGGGAGGTAGAACCACTGACAAAGACGGTCAACGTGAGACTGTTAAAAGGGTTCCAAAGCACAGGTGAGGGCTCAGGGGGCGGAAGGTCATGATCTGAGGGAGTGAGAAGAGGCAAGTCAAGAAACAAAAAAAAACAAAGGCACAAGAAGAGGTATCGTCACAACAATGTGTTAGGAAGGAACGGCATTTGAGAAACTTTATGGTAAGGGAAGGAAAAGGACAATGGATAGAGAGGCGTCGGACATCACTGCGCTCAACGGTAAACGCAAACAAGAGAGTCAAGCTAGCCGGGGGAAAAATGACGATGTTAATCGAAGGATCAGACAAGCTACCAGGGGCAAGTAATCAGTAGAGTAACACGGAAAAGGAAAAAATTTTCATAGGGACAGGGGATCAAAGTGAGAGCGCGGGATCAAGGGGGAAGGGAAAATACTATGTTCTACGCCATCTGATGAGCGATCAAACCGTATGGCAGGCCTGATAAGACGCCCAATATCCAGTCGTGTACTAGCAGAGAGTGATGGACCGGAACGGGGGGGGGAAAAAGAGTCAGGTGAGCCTCCCTTCCTTAGGCCAAAGGGCAAAAAAGACAACGGAGCCCGGGACGGACAAATGGAGGGGAAAAGATAGCACAGAGACGCTGAGAAGGAGGTAGAGCGTAATAAGGATACGTAGTAAAGGCAAACTAGTGGAGGGCTGTAACTCTCCAAGGGACCTCCATAGAGCCTCAGAGCGGGATAGGAAAAAAGGGAGTAGTTGAGGCATTAATAGAGGACTGAATCAGGTGATGCAGGAAGAAGAAAGAATGGGGGGGAAAAGGGAGAGCGGGGGGATGAGAGAAAACAAAATGAAAGACTTAAACGTGGAGGGGAAGTGGCGTTTAAAGGGGTCTATTACTAAAAACGGGGTCCTGATTTTGGAAGAAAGTCAGATTAGACCCCAGGAACAAGGGAAGTCCGGAGAAAATATTCCTTCTGAAATGAAAGAAAAGTAAAAAGGAACAAAGGGGAATTAAAGAAAGGGGGGTTAGGAGGACGAGCCCCCTAAGGAAAATTGTTGGAGTCGAAAAAAAGGGACTGGGGGTAAGCCTATTCAAAAAGCAGGGGGAGAGAAAGGAGGAGAGACCAAAAAGGTCGTAAGGAAAACTACATCTGGGGAGACCTTTCTAGCACGTTGAGAAACAGAAAAACAGGAAGGAAAGGATGGAATGGGGAGGAGCAGGCCAGTGCAGTTAGTAACTGGGAGGAAGGAGGGGAAATAATAGCTTGAAGCAGGGAGAAAGTAATGTGAATCCTTTCCATTAAACACGGGAGGGGAAGAAGAAGAAATATCGGAAGGAAAGGGGGAAGATAAAGGGGCTGAACAAATAGGGACGGGGAAAGAAACCATAGACCTGGAGAAGGGGCTAAGTGTGGTGGACCTGAGGGAGATAAGTATGAGCACGAAAACGTAAATGATAGGGTATGGAAGGCCCACTACTTTGCGTAGGGGAAAAATCAGGAGACATCACTCTTGATGCGAGGGGGAAGGGGAAAGGGGGGAATCCAAGAGACCGAGGGGAAGTGTGAGTCCGCCGCTGCGGGAGCAGTCAAAGAACGAGCAAATTAGGATATTAAAAGGGAGAAGGAAAGGGAAAGGAAGAGTCGGGAACTAAAGGGCGGGAATAGAGTCAGGTACTATTAAGAGGAAGGGACAAGGGGTATAGAAAAAAGCTGCTCGGGTACGACATAAACTGTCAATGGTGAAGAAAATCAAAAGTGTAAGAGGGGGGCAAAGAAACAGAATCACCAGAATATCGCCATGGCGGGTGCTAGGATTACGAGGTTGAAAGGGGGAGGTGGGAACACGGAGAAATCAAAAATGAAAAAGATAAGAGGGGTAGACACGTTTAGCATTAGGGGACACCGGGGGCCCATCGTGGGGAGCAGTGTGAACTAAAATCCGTTCAACATTGCACAAAAGGAATCCATACCAAGGGATGAACGGGAGGAGGAAAAGAAAAGGCTTCCTAGTCAAGATGCATCAAAAAACAAAATGGAGTGAAAGGGGGACTGAGAAATGGAAAATTTGACCGTAGCTAATTTGTCGAGGGGGCAAGAGAATAGAAAGAAATTTAAGGAAAGGAAATGAGTGAGAAAGAGGTAAATGAATTTCAGGCTGCCGGGTCGGGGGAAGAGGTTTAATAAGCAGGTCAGGAAGAAAAAAGCCGAAAAGCATTAGAGCCTATTTGCGGACCAAGTGCGTTTTGGAGGCAAAGAAAAGGTTCGAAAGCTCTAAGAAATTGGTGTGATGTAAAGGGGATAGGAAGGCACAGAGGAAGGAAAAGAAGGGCCAAAAGGGGGGGGGAAAGAAGAGGACCGAATTAAATGGCAATATCTTGAAAAAAACAACAATCATGAAGGGGGAGGGAGAAAGGTAACCAAACGGGTCAAAACGAAAAAGGTAAGTCGGGGGACGCGAAAAAGGGAATTAAGTGAAGGAAGGTACAAAAAAATCGGCTAAAGAGGGGAGGGGAGGACATCGTCTGAGAAGAAAAGGATATAGGAATCACAGAAAGGGGGGAAAACCCAAGCTCAAGAAAATTAAGTGTTAGATAAAAATCGAGAGCTCCGTACATCAGGTGTTTGGAGGGGGAACGGTAGAAAAGTCTTCCTATGGGGGGGGGAAAGGAATAAATGATGGCCACATAACAAGCTTGGACAGGAAAAATAACATTTATAGGTAAGATTGAAACTGAACGTGATCAGAGAATGACGAAAACCGGCACAAGGGAGGGGGATGTAGGGGCCGTTCTAGCAAAGAGGAAAGGAAAGTGCTCATTCCTGAGTATAAACGGGAAAATTAATGCCTTTAGAGCAAGGGAGGGGGAAAAACACAGTCACGAAGTCGGAATGGGAGAAAAGAATCAGTGATGGGAGACGGGGACTCGGACTACAAAGGAGCGAGGGGAGAAACTAATTGATGGAAGGGAGATCGCGTAATCCGATAAATAGGGGAGGAAGTGAAAGAAGGCTTGAAGGATAGGTAGAGGGAAGTTAGTCGTACAGAAAAAGGGGGAACAATAACTATATAGGATGTAAATGACAGACAGATTTCATCTGGAGGCACGGGGGGAGGAAAGATCGGTCGGAGAAGAGCAGCAAAGGCAAAACGAGGCACGACTCGGATCGTTATGCGGAGGGGGGGGAAAGAAGGAATAGAAATCGACCAGCATACACCGGGTCGGACATCCCTGAAGAAGAATAGGAAACTATCGGGCGCAGAACATAGGGTCGAAAGACTATAATTATCATTCAAGCCGAAGGAGAGAGTAGGGAATTGCACAGAAGGAGCATAAAATAACTTTTGCAAAAGAAGGGCATATTAAGGGGGGAGCCAAGATAAGTAAAGAATGCTTTTTCTAACTGGGGGAGGATATTAGAGGAAAGTTGCTAGACTTACGGGGTCAGAGCAGGGCGTAGAAAGGAAAATTATGTCCATCAAAGAAGGGGGAACAGAATAGCAATAAGGGGGAAGGGAGAAAACGTTCGTAAGAACCGGTTTCTAGTGGATCTATGAAAAAGAAACAAGCTGGAAACGCAATACGCACAAACCGTCAGAGTTTTGCTGAGTACATAAGGAATTTTAGATCGGGTTGGTAATTAAAGAGGGAGGAGAAAGGATCGCGGCAGTCGAAAAAGGAAGAGAGCGACGGGAATTAACGCCGGGTCGCGGAAAATGAGAGAGGAGAGGGAAGAACTCGAGGTTGTCGGGAAGACAAATTCGTGGGAGGTTTAAAAAAAGACCTAGAGGGGGGGGGGGAGAGACAGGTTAGAGTGCTCGGGGACAGGGAAGGAGAGGGATGAAGGGGGAAAAAGGGAAGATAAAGGGGAAAATTATAGACTTGGGAGAGAGAAGAAGGCAAACCGGGATCGGACCTCTGAGAGGAGTGACAAGAAGAAATGGGAACTAAATAAAGTAGGAAAGACGTCGCGATGAATTATTGGGTGTGTAGATGGTATACAGAGAAGGATTATATGTAAGGGGGGAGGATAGGATCGGGATTCAAGAGACCTCGCCTCTGATCTCGGGGGAAATTCCGATACAAAGACGAATTCTCATATGGAGAATTAGGAAAAATCTTAATAGAAGGATGGCGTGCGAATCACTAGGAGGAGGGGATCAGTGGGTTTGGCAGATAAAGAAAAAAATCGGGGGGAAACAAGGCCCTTTCACCTGGAGAGAAAAGATTGAGCGTCAGGGGGAGGAAAGTAACCGCGGGGGGACGATAGACTCTTGGAGAATAAGGGAATAGGCATAAGGGAAAGAAGAGAAAAGTCTTCTATAAGGAGGGAAGGGTTGGGATAACCAAAAGAAACAATATGAAGGGGGAGGTGTACGAACGAGAATGAGGAAGACCAACTGAAAAAGGAGAGTATTATAGGGCTGGATGATGGACGGGTGAGGTTACTCCCTCGGTCACATGGAAATGGTATGACGAGGGGCAATGAAGGTGGACTGAAAAAGGAAGACTAGAACTAATATTAAGAAACACAAATAGTGAAAGGTAGGTCTCAAACCTCTTTTAAAGGAAATGCACTTCTTGAAGAAAAGAAGGGGGTTTGGCGAAACTAACTACTAGTAGGGGGGGAGGAGAATGAGGAAGAGAGAAGACACAAAAGTAGTGGGGAAGAGGTGTGTGGTGCAAAAAGTTTTAGTGAGAGAGGAATTTAAGTTGTCAGGGGGAGATCATAAAACCTTTTCTCCGGGAGGGAGGTCACGGAGAAAAGTTCAATAATGAGAGAAAGGCCCCGTGAACACGGGGAGAGTACCCACATCGGGAACAGCGGGAGGGGGGCACTAGGGAATATAACAGAGGTCAAGAAACATAGGACGAAACTGGCAAATGAACAAACTCCAGGTGAGATAAGGAACCGTTTGAGCAAAACACAGGGGTAGGGTATTAAATAACTTCGGGCAAAAGACATGTTCGAAGTAATGTCGAAAATCGGGGGGGGAAAGGAGGATGAGTAAAGTCTATATAATAGATATAGCTTGAAGAACCATGGGGAGAGCCTCCTGATTCTTCCAACTCGTGCAAGAAGTGATATATAACGTTGCTTATGACACACAACGGCGGGAGGAGGAGTAGGGGCAAGCGCACCGTATTTTGAGGAGGGGAAGACGGGTCCTACACGGAAGAGGAATGGGGCAGGGGGGTGGTTGCGGAATAGGCGTACGGGGAATTAAGAGCGCAGGCAATAAGGAACAAAGAACCGAATAGAAGGGCTACCTTCACAACGAACAGACAAGATCAGTACCTGAGAGAAAAAAAGGAAGGGGGTCAATAGTATTTGGGTCACAAAATCAGGGCTAGGGAAAAAGAGCGCATTTGTGGATAAAGAGTAACTTCAGAAACTGGGGGTTCTTTTATCATAAGTTGGTGAGAAAGGAGTAGGGATCTTTCCCGAACAAAGGAGATGAAGAGCAGGATCGAAGAGGCAGAAGGGGGAAAAGAGGGGGGGGGTCGGACGGACGAGATAGCGAACCCAGGAAGGGGAAAAAAATCCACGCGGGGAAAAGTCCAGATCTCAGAAGGAAGAATAAATACTCCTGCTACAGGGGGAGAGAAAAAGAGGAGAACGAAGAAAAAAATCTAAGGGGGGGAGGACGCGGTAATTACGTTCTAGAGAAACAAAAAAGGAAGTCTCTAAAAGCAACATCGGAGGGAGAAGAACTGAGCCAAAAGGGGGAGGGGAGAGGGGTATCGATCTTTTGTGAATATGAACAACGCAAGGGGAGAGACTGTAGATTAAGATCAAGGGTTGAGACGGACAAGGAGAGGGGGCTAAAGGAGTCTAGGAGGAATAAATGAGAAAGAAAAGGAAAGGAATAATAGCAACAACAGGGACCTGGTGAAATCACGTGCAGAAGGTCAATGATTAAAGGGAACAGCAGATGTACTAGATGAGGAGGAAAAAAAGAACAGGAGGGCTCTCTAGTCGTAAGGGGAATGGAGGAGGGTAGAGAGAGTGAATTAAGGACATCGGGGGAGGAAATGCCGGTCGGGGGGGTAAGAAAGGGAGAGCGAGGGACAGAAGGTTCAATTTTAAGATACAGAGAGAGTCACTAGGAAAACAATTTCAGGAAAAGGGGAAGGGGAGAAAGAGGAGAAAGAGGAGGCCAGATCTATGACGATGAACATAGATGATATGAAGAAAAATTCTACGGGAGAAAAGACCGGATACGAAAATAGGGAAGTACCAAAAGAGAAGATACAAGGTTCCCAGTCCCAGCCCAATATGCCAGTGGTCTTCGATCAGCTAAGACGGAGAAGCGGACTGCCTAAGGGGACAGGGACCAGAGGTGAACTACATCCCGAGAGAGTTAGATTACTTCCAAGTACAGAGAGACAAAAAGAGGTTCAGGGGGAAGAGATAAGTTGAATTTAGATCCCTTTATTTCACGAACCAGAAGTAGGTAAATAAGAAAGCTCTCAACCGTTATCAGAGCGGAAAACTAAGTCAAATGAGAGAAAACGAAAATTTAGAGGGTATTGAGAGGAAAGAAGGAGGAGGGGGGGACAGCCTTTGGCTGGAACCAGATGAAATCTTCAGAGTAAGAATGGGAGTTGTGGGGGAGAAGGGTGGGGGGGTAATTGGCTTTATCAAAAACTTTCAATGATCAGAGTCCGTCGAATACAAGGAAAGGAAATTGCGGTTGGAAATTCTCAAGGAGACAACAGAAAAAGAGAGCTATAGAGAGGTCCTCAATGTGGGGAGTTGACAGAAAGTGTCAGAAACTCACCAGAGAGGGGAGGGGCGATGAGTAGGTTTCTCACTAGTCCCCCGACCCAAGAAGGAATGAACCGGTAAAAAGTAGTAGACAAAGGGGGAAGAGTAGGGCAGGAAACCTAATCTGACTTGTGTATCGGCCCGGGATAAAATGCCCCGAAAGGGAGCAGCTAGAGATGAGGAAGAGGGAACGGCAGCATAAATCTTTCCTTGCTGTAGAGACAATTGAAAGAACCAAGGGGGAGGTTGAAAAAACTGGGGTAATAGTTGAAGGAAGGATCAACAACAGCCGTTCAAGGAAAGGTGAGGAACAAAAGGAAGAAGTAAAGAAAGGGGGGGGGGGTAATAAGGATATGAAGGGGATGTGAAGGGGGGCAATTAATACTGTCGCTTGGGAGGAAGAACCGAAGGAAAAGGGGAGGAGGAAGATGCGAGTAGGATAAGGGGGGGAAAAGAGGATATCAGGGAAACCAATAAACATGGGACGAAGACGGGGGTAAACATAGTTGATCTGCAACTCCATTTGATAAGCCTAGAGGAGGAGCTCCTTGGGAGAGGAGGATTTTTGAGGGTGTGGGTTGTTGGTAAGAGGGGGGAGGGAAGGGGGCGAAGTAGAAACGGATAGGAACATGAGTTGTAACAGGGCTAGAAAGTCAGCTAAAAGGAGGAGGTTCATGAGGTTGCGGGGGAGAGAGGGAAGAATCAGACGAACAATCCAACGAAAGGAGGTGTGTGCGAAAGCTCAAGCCATACTCAAGACACACGCACTTGGGGAGTTTCAAAGTTTGGTTTTATCCAAGGGGTAAGGGGGAGCATCCCAGAGAGAGGAACGCAGAAGAAAGGAAAGGCATAAAAAAAAACGCGGGAAGGCGCAGAAATGCGGAGCCAAAAGGAGACAGGAGAATTAGGAGGGTTTAAAGAGATAGTGAGAGGAACCACCAACCCCCGACCAAACCCCGGGAGAGAGCCCCCCCCCCCCAAAACGGAAGAGAAAAGAAACGCTTCCATTCCACCATTAGCACTACTGTGTGCTAAAGGACAAACGTGGACCGCAGAAGGGCGGGCCGATGGGGGGGTTAGTACGGGACAATAAGGGGGACCGAATGGC
>Ga0179591_1132457_pt1 | contig 10582 bp, 13 predicted proteins | sample CZOMad2_1_08_16f_FD_182891 | JGI IMG/M metagenome (GOLD analysis project Ga0179591, IMG submission 182891) | Vadose zone soil fungal communities from Angelo Coast Range Reserve, California, USA - CZOMad2_1_08_16fungal (PacBio error correction) | ecosystem: Environmental > Terrestrial > Soil >...
CAACGACGTTGGAAAACGCGTAGGCAGATGGTGAGTGGGGAAAAATAAGCTAGATCAAGAGGAGATGACGAAAGAGGGGAAGAAGAGCGTGAAACCAGCAGGAGTTGAGAGAGGTCGCCGCTTTACCGGGGGAAAGATCGGAAGCCTGTCCGAGGCAGAAAGGGCAAGAGGTGGCAGAAGAAGGAGAATGATCGGAAGGCCTATCAAGAATGAGGAAAAAAAAAACATCGCTCGTAGCAAAAAGGCTGGCCATGGTCGATTAACCGCCGTAAAAAATCAGCGTGACGCCGTAGAGGCATAAAGACGCGTATAGGGAGGAAAAGGCAGACGGTGGAACAAGGAACTATTATGACGGAAAGACATAGACAGGAGGGGGGGATCACCATTAATTTGCCCCCGGGACGATAAACGGGTCGGGGGACCAAGACCTTCATGGATGCGAAAAGGTTAAGATCCAACCCGAGTCTGCCGAAGTACCCCGGGTGTTGACGGGTCGAGGCGCAAGTTCAGGCGTTTAAAAGGGGTTCGGTCAGGAGTGCAGAAACGGAGGGAAGGAGCTTTCAAGGAGGCAATTCATCGGTCGGGAAAAAAGGGAACGCTTCGTACTCTAGATCAAGCTCGCGGGCACAACTCACGGGTGGAATATAGAATGAGAGGTGTGAAATCTCCAGGTGTCTTCGAAATCATTTTTCTGGCAGCTGCCGGGGGGAGGTCAGTCCGGATCGAACCCGTGATGAGAGGAACATGAGAGGCTCGGTGAATGGAAGGCTTGGAGGAAAACCGAGCACCGATAGATGCCCTTGAAAGAAATGCTAAGGCGGCATGCTGCGCGCAGCAATCGTTGTTGGGTAGGTAAAGAAGAAGAATGTGGAATGGACTTCGCCATTGGAAAAGGAAAAAGGGGGGAAGTGAGCGGTCAGGCGTGTCGGGGGAGCAGGGGAAGTGAAACCGAGCTTCGGCAGAAGGGAGGGTCTTGTGAGAGGGCGGCGCCGAACGAAGAATAAAAAGAGTACAAGAGTCTTAGGGGAGGGGAATGGGATGGGTGAGAGCGAGTCGTGGCGATGACGAGAGGGAGGAAAAGGAAAGTCTTCAGGTCGCGCTTACGATTCTGTAAACAAAAAGGCGAGCGATGAAGGCAGGTCTTAGCGGGGCCTCGGGTCTGGCCTGCGGCCAGGCGAATACGGGGGGATGGCAAGAGAAAGAGGGAATGAACACAGTTCGCAGGAATTCCGACGGAGGAGGGGCCAGGGAACAACCGGCGTCGACTGCGCGTCCGCCGGGGGAACAACCGCTAAAAGTGGAGTTTGCGCCGCGAAGCGCCGGGGTATCCCGCCGGACTCGCGTTAAGAGGAACGAGTCTCGCCTATTCAACCGGGAGGAAAGAAACAGCGTCGCCTTATATGGGCTGCTCGCAAAGTCACCCGGCGCTCGGTGCGCGCGAAGCAAGACGTGTAAAAACGCACTGCCTCTGAGGAGGCAGAAAGTTAGGGGAAAAAGAGGAGGCGGCTCAAACGCTCAAAATAAAAAAGGGGCAGGCGGGGTGAAGCCTAACAAGGGGACGGGGGACGCTAGAATTCTCCTTGAAACTTGGAATGGGGACGGGGACGCATGAAACAGAAAAGATAAAACAAATAGAACATCTTTTGCAAAAACAAAGGAAAAAGCGGGCTCCGCGAGGACGTCAACATACGTTCTCTGGTGTCGATAGCCATAATTTCACGAGGGAGTTGTCTTTCAAAAAGGGAAAAAAAGGAGAAGAAAGGCAGAGCCGGACCTGACTCTTATGCAGTCAGGAGAAGAAAAACGCGGCTTCGCGCCATAACATACAACATGACTCGCAATGGGGCGCCAGGTCGGAGAAGTAGGGCATAACGACAAAAACTTGACAGGTGGAGGGGAAGAAAACCGGCATAGGTGCAGTTGTTTGGCCAAAGAAAGGTATGACGCGGACAAGTAGTACGGGCGAGGACAGCACACACAACCTGCGGACAACAATCGAGCAGGGCACGGCGTAAAAGGGGGAGAGGAGAATAGGAAAGTCGCGGCATGTTTGTAAAAAAACATCAGGGCAGAAGAAGCCCCACGCATGGGTCAAAAGTCGATGGGTCTCAGACGGGCAATCGGAAAAATATCTAAGGGAGAAAGTCGGGGAGGCGCCGACGGAGCACAAAAAAGGAAATCCTAGGAATGGGAGTTTATGGCTCCGAGAGCCGGGGCGATTTGTTCGGTGGATAAAAGGCAGCTGACAAAGCAACATGTCCGAATCGGGGGGGAGGGGAGAGCGTGGCGGCATGGTTAAGGGAAGAAAAAAAACCTCTCCTATCCAAGGGGACGCCATAAAGAAGGCGAAAGACGTTCGACAAGAGGGCGTGAGAAGACACGCGCTGATCTACAGACGCAAGGAGTTCTACCAGGACTTGCGACGAAACATCGCTCCGCAAATGGGGACAACCATCCCTGAAGGAGAGTGAAAGATAAAGGGAAACAACCCTCCGAGCTAAGAACCGAAAGAGACAAGTCTCTATCTGCTCGCTGGGTAACTACATGGGAATCGCGACGGGACAAAGCGGGGTGACAAAAATTCTTCTAAGGGGCGTAAGCGTTAAGCCACCAATCAATAGGGGAAGAGGGCGCGCTAGGGGGAGGGTCGTCGGGGAGCAAGAGCAGGGGTGCAAGAAGTGCCGTACTCGAAAAAATAACTCAAATAAGGGGCAGCATCTTTCCGCGAGCGCGTGGAGGGGGGGGGGGGGCGATAAGAAGGAAATGGTCGTCTGGGGCGCAAACGGCGATCTGTCGAACGCCGTGCTAAAAGGAGCCTCGACGACCACCCAAGTTGAGGGCGGAAGGAAAGCGCTCTTACTCTGGTTCGCCAAATGGTGGCGGGCCGCGGGCTTTTGGAAACGGGCAATATAAAGCGTGGGCGAACCGAGGGGGAAGGACGGGAAGGTAATCTCCATGGACGAAAAAAGCTCACAGGCGCGGCGTGAGGAGGAAAATCTCACCACACAAACAAAAAAAAAACAAAGCCCAACAAAAAAAAAAAACCCAAAAGAGAAAAAAAAAACAGACACAAAACAACAAAAAAAAGAAAAAACAAAACAAAAGAAAGAGTCTCCGTCCCGAAGAAAGGAAGGACGACTCGCATGGTCATGGGCAAGGGGGGTTACAGGACGCAGTTGAGGGGAGAACGAGTGCAAGGAACGGGAACGACGGACAAAAAGGCGGGGAAACAAGATCTTTGTGTGAGGACGCCGAGAAATTGATTCTGAGTTCCTGCCGCGCGCTCAGGGAAGGAGAGGGAGCTCGACAGTAGGGGCAGGCGTCGTAGAATAGAGTTCCTATGGAGACAATAAAGGGAAAAGCCATTCAGAAAACGGATTTGGGGGCTGAAAGCCATGGGACAGAATATAGGCCGCACGGAGAAATCGGCTGCGAGGAAGAGGAACGAAAGAGAAGGGACGGTAGAATAGAGGAAGAAAGAAGTGGTGGCGGCAAAGCCGCCAAAACGAATTCTCCATCGATCCGTGCCGAGTGCTCCTGCCAAAAAAAAAACGGGGACTATAATCGACCTGACCGAGTTGAAAATTGCGGCATTCAAGAGAATAAAAACCAACACACGGAGGGGAGGAGTTGAAAGAGAGAGGGGGGAGTCCTCACTATCGTAAAGAGTCAGGTCCGATATCGTCCCACATTACATGCGCAGCAATGGAACCAGGATCGGAGAACGTGGGGGAGGGTTAAAACACGGGGAGCTCGCGAGATCAAAGGACCGCGGACGGCGTCCGCTCAAGACAGGTCTCTGCGGCCCCTCTTCGGTACGATGGCTTAAGAAAAAGAAGAGAAGGGGAGGGGAAGGAGAAGATTCTCCAGAGCACGCGGGGAACGCAACGGAAAGACGGGAGTAGATCGCAGAGGACCAGCGGCCATCAATGAGCTCATCACGGAAGGGACCTCCAAAAGAAATATGTCGTTGCGCCAACGAGGACGGTGAGAAAAGTCCGGCCTTTCCTGCCTTGCTGCTGTCTCAGCGAAGTTACTTGAACACATTGCACGAGTCCCATTGTAGAGAGGAAATTACAAGACCGGCAGAATCAATCGGGGGGGGGAGGGTTGATCGGAAACGCCGATTTGAGCGTTGGTGAGGTTGGAAACGGCTCTAACCGTCCTTAAGGCCAGCAGGGGGGGTCGCCCTGCAGGGAAGGACCGTCCAAAAGTCGCCCGCCACCATGTGGCGGGGGCGAATCAGATGCGGGCCGCTCTCCAGCGGAAAAATGCGGGTTTGTCTTCTATGAAGAAGTAAGAAAAAAAGCATACCAATGCCGTTGATGCAAGGGGGAAACAGGAGCAGCAGGATTACTCACCATCGGAGTACACGGCAAGAGGTCGACCCGTCTTCCTCCGCAACTGGAGGGCATGTTCAGGCATGCACGTAAACAATAAGGCAAAAATTGCTATTACCGAAAAAGGGGGGCGAAGGGACGCTCAAACAAAAAAAATCAAGGAGGGAGGATTGGTTTTTGGTGCGAACGGTAAAAAGCGATCGCCCGAGTGTCAGGTCAGCCGCTTGCACCGAGAGAGGAAAAATGTTAAGTCACGTGTCAATAAAGGGAAGTAGATGTTGAGGGGAGGCGTCCGTGAGGGGTCGGGGGGGCACGCTGGAGGAAAACGAAGGAGCATCGGTCCCGGGCTGGCGGGAAGGAAAGGGAGAGATGTTTGAAGAGGTCCTCACGTAAGGGAATTCCGGCGTCTGTAGTCCAAAGCCACATGCGGCGAAAAGAAGTGGAAGCAGGGAGGGAAAAACCCCGGTTTTTGCGCGCAGGGCTTGAGATGGATAAGGGGGGGGGTCGCGTCCGGCGAAAAAATGGCCCAACGAGAAGTACTCGATCATGGAAAAAGAAGCGTCACACCGCCGAGGCGAAGGGCAAATCGCGTATCCTCTTATGAGAATAAGGGAAGAAGTGCGGCCTGTGGCCCCAAGGGGATGATCGCGAGCACTATATCGTTTCGCGCGAGAAGGCGAGAAATCATCGACGGGTATACATAGGGGGCATAGACGTCTGGGTCCATACACCATCGGAGACGAGGGCGCCTATGCAAAAAGCGTAAGAGCCAAGAGCGCCGTGGGCAGGTGTGGGGGAAAAGCAGAAAAACAGCAGGAAGGGAATAGCATCCCAGCCGGGTGCCAAACAGCACACGATGCAACTCCGGATCGTCAGGCCCCAGTTTGGGGAATTCTGCTCCTTATGAGACGCGACACTGTGCTAAGACGCGAATTCGGGATTGGAGGCACGAGAACTGTCCGCAACCTAATGGTCAGACCCGCCGAAGTCCGTAGTAGAAATCCCTTGACGACAAAGCAGTAGAGCCGAAGAGGGGAGACACTCTTACTTAGCCAAAGGAAGAAGGAACCGTCCACCTCGTCATACGATGCAGAAGGTGCCCAAAGCTTTGAACGATGGGGGGTTGTGGGGAGTGGTTTCATTCCGGGAAAATTACTCCACTCGGAAAAAAAGAAGGAGATAAGAACCAATGTTATGGCTTCACGAACAGCAGGACATGTCCCGTGGGGGAAGTTGGAACCTCCTCCGATTTTTGTTAAACAGTTCAACTAGGCTGGGTCGAAAAGCAGCTGGAGGATGGAAGCCCCCGTCCGTGCGGGCGCCAAGAAAAAAGCCGCTTGAATTTCGGATAAAAACCCGGGCCCGGCGACGCGTCGTCTCGGGCCAAGCAAGCGCTTGCGAAAAAAGAGATAGATGACTATAAAAAGGGAAGGAACGTCGACGCGCCAAGATCTAATGTATGAACGACGCAGTACGGCCCGTGATGTCGGGCGGCAAACCGAATCTGTAAGAGGATTCTCCGGGTGTCAAGCAATCAGGGGGCGAAAACAAGCTTCCTGGCCGCCAGCAAAGGGGCAACAGACGAACTATGCCTTATATCTCGACTGAATGGCGACAGCAGCGGCAGTCCGCGGCCGTGGGGGTTAAGAACACCTTCTCGTTCAGGGAAAGGGTCAGCAGCACAAGCAGAAAAAAGATACATGAGCTCGACCTAGGAACCATCCGAAGGACCAAAACGACACTACCGTGAATGCTCTTTGGAAAGAGGGAGCACTGCGGATATACCGTCCTCGCCAATCTCCTGAACAGGACCGGAGGCGGCCAAGTCCTTTAAGACGCATACAGGCAAGAATCCTAGATTCAACAAAAGGGGAGGCGAATCAAAGAAAGAGTAATTCCGCGAACTACTAAAAAAGTGTACTTGCTTCTGTACGCGCACCATTCAGCAGCAAAAGGTTCTGAAAAGGCAGAAAGGGATAGGTGGCGCAGCCTCCTCATACAACGCGAAAAGGGTAAAAGACGAGCAGTTCACATACGCAGAATGGTTCAAAGAAAAGCCAGGGCGCTGCTCTGAAAACAATAACGCCGTTCTAAAAACTACGATTAGATAGGAACTACTAGCTGAGAGAAAGACTAGATCTCGTCCTAGCCCGACCGCTACAGAATCATGGGCAAGGCTTAAAGCTCACCTTCAATCAGACGTTAAGTTGCAAGAAAACACTACCAAGTAGGGAAGGCCACGAAGAACCCCAGGTGTCGCTAATAATTCACGGATCTTCCCGGTGAAGGACATCGGCCAAGACAGGTGGTTCCCAGTGGGCCGCGTCCTGACAAAGCCAATGCATCTGGCGGGCAATCATGTGCAAAAAAAAACTCAGTCCCGAATGGTTCTCCATTCAGCCTCAAGAAGTATCACGGTTTTGATGACTGGCTGAAAACGCGCTGATCGCGCAAACGGCCCGAACGCTGATCTACGGGAGGTCTACAATTAAGCAACTTACGAAAAGGGATGAGGGACGCTGAACGTGGATGCTAAAAAGGAAGGGTTCTCGGCCTCGATCAAAGATCGAAAGCCAGCGGCTGACCCATCGTTTCTGCCTCGGCTAACGGGGATCTAAGCTCTGTCGTCTCAACCAGCGCAGAGGGGGAGAAGTACCGAGATCAGGGGACAAAAAAGCTCTGGTCTAGCTTTCGAAATCGGAATGGAAGAAAGGCTTGGCGCGCCTACACCCGCACATCAACAGCAACCGTGTGGAGATAGGACTCACTCAAACAAAAAAAAGGGAGTATGAAAAAGAAGGGGATATCGAAAACGTTTACGTAGCAGGGGAGGGGCTGGTTTCTTCGAGGGCCGTAAAAAGAGGATAGGACGACCGCTATAAAGAGTGACAGCAGGATGTTGCTGGTCCAAGAATGCCCCGAGGGCCGATAGAAGGCGAAAGAAGCAAAAGGACAGAAAATATGGGGTCAGCAAGATTCGTAGTAGAAGCCGAGAATATTAGAATAGTCCTCCAACAGGAAGGTAGCATCGACCATTTGCGGAAGTTATTTTTTCGCAGGCATCGAGAAAACGGGAGGAACGAGTCGAGGTGGGCGCCAGTATCAAACCGTTTAAGGACGAAGAGAGAAACAACATGGAGGACTGCTGGAAAGGGGCAGGGACACAAAATACGTCCGCCCGCTGGACGGCGGGGCAGGAACTGCGGCATCGGGAAAAAACCTTCTTGGCAAAGGGGGACCCGCCGGGAAGATACACCGGATTGTCAGGGGACGACCAAACTGGGTGTTGAGGCGTGCACAGGGTTCTGGCACGTTGACGAACTTGGGGTCATTGAAGGAAGCAAGTGACAGCGGAGGAACAGGAACATCTCTGCAATGATCTTGCGCGGTCGGGAAGCGCGCTAGAGCGACGACTAAATCAGCCAGAAAAGCAAAACTAGGGTCTAGAAATTGAGTGTAGACAATCTCCGGCAACGAGGGAGTTAGAAGACAAGCCTTGGCGTTCTTCGTTCGATTGAATGAACTGCGCGTAAGATTCCTTGAAAAACTTGTAGAGTAGCGACAACAGAGCACAGAGGGTGAAAGAGAGGAAATGAGCTGCTGCATGTGTGCACGCCAAGCACAAAGGTGGAGTAGTCGCCGGGAATTACGAAAGGTCGTGACGAACTGATCGGGGCACGACGTTTTGAAAGTCGCGGAAAGGCGGCGTGATGACGGAAAGGGGGTTTAGGGACCTCCGGAGGCAGTTGCGCTCCAGAACGGGGGATGGAAGGGCGCAGGAGCCGGTCCTCAAGAAGCCGTCTTGGCAGCATTTGGCCTGATCGTGAAATGGTAAGGTTGCGAGGCTGGCGAGACCCTAAAGACGGTGGAGGGAAAAAGGGGAAAAGGTGTTTCTTTCATGCAAGCGGAGGACGATGCTCGCCAGAAGGGCGTACGATATAATGAGGCGGAGCGGTGAGGGGGGGGGGATCGCACGAGGAACATCAGATGCCGCTTGCATCAGCGAAGGCGACAAGGGACCATTCTCTTCAGGGTTGACAAAAACGAGACGACTGGCCGTCAGAAGCAAGCTTGCGACGGGGGAGACGCGAGGCGGGATACACGCTGAAGAGTTGATCTCACACGGCGAAAGTACGCGCCTATGCTTCCAGAAGCAACCAGAGACATCGCGCCGACCGTGCGACTATGGGAAGAAGGAAAACACAGAAGATTGCGCAACGCTCAGCCCGACGGGTGACAAAGCCTTCCGCTGCTGGCAAAACCAAGCTAAGGGTTGACTGCAAAAATCAGGGCTCTAAATCAACGACAGGAGAGAACAGGGGGTCAAAGAGGACTTACGTGAAGCCTAAACATTGGTCCTTAGAGCATTATTATCATGATACGTGGCAGTTCGGCAGTATGTCGCAAAGCCCAACCGCACAGACAACTTTGCCAACAACATGAGATCGTACCTCCGCGAGGAAGGACATTCGCTGCTCAGAGAGAGACTTACACATAGGTTTCTGGCCAAAGGGGTCAAATCGTCCCAGAGCGTGGAGGAGCGCCGAGCAGGCATGGGAACCTTCGGCAGGAGAATTATGCCGAGAGGAAGGAGGGAGCCATAAAAATCGTCCAATAAGAAAGAAAAGGAAAGGGCGAAAGGTCTAGGAAAAATGAGGGAGAGGAACAAAAACTGGTTCGGGCGGGGGGAAGAATAACAAGAAGGGAAAGGAGGGGGTGGCCCCGGAGCAGTTCTGACCGGAAAAGTATGAGGAGTCTGCTTCGAACAAACAAAACATTACCAATGCTCGCGTTGAGACGGGGAAGATGAGAATCTAAAAGGAAGAGTTGTTTATGACCCAGACTAAAAGAAGAGAGAGCCCGCCACCATGCAGGAACTCAAACCGTCTAGGCTCAGGCCTGCACGTCCGAGAATAAAGAGGGGGGGAAAGCGATCCATCGCCCATTTAAGGCAGTAGACGAGACAGGCACGCCATGGATGGGTCAGGGGCTCTCGCTAACCGCTATTGTGGAGTCGAAAAGAGATGAAACTGTCAAGAAATTCAGACGAGGGGAGACATTTGCGCCGGACGATAACTGCATAAATCAAAGGGAAATGGCAAGATCAAACAAAGCAACAATTTGGGAGCAATGCGTGGTGGCGGGGGAGATCTTACGACAGGAGCCTTTTAGATTCGAAGAAGAAGTGAGGTGTCAGCTACTCTACAAGCTCCGATCTTCACCTGGGCACAGCCCTAAGAACTTCCGATTTAGACAGAGGGAGCGAAGTAAACTAAACGTAAGGAGCCCCCGTGCGCCATATAATCTGCGCGTGCACGTGAATACCTGTAGCAGCGCACTGTCAGCATAGAAAAGAGCGATCAATGTTCATAGGTCCAGCACCACCTCACGCCGAAGGGGGTCGCGTTCGGGCGGGGTGCGGAGGGCCGCAAACGGACTCGTTGGACTGCCTAGAGAAAAGATCAAGCTCAATGCTGAGAAGAGGTCTCGTAAAGAAGATTGAAAAAAGGAAGCGGGGACTCGAATGGCAAAATGACCAACGTTCGGAAGAAAAGGATATGGGAAGACCGGCGAAAAACGCTGCTCCAAGAGAAAAAAAGCAAGGTTCGTGGCCTTCAGAAGCGTCGGAAGCAAGTCTGATTGGCGCCCGCAGGGGGGGCTGCGCGGTTGGCCGGAAGAGAGAGACGCCGGGATTAGGGACGGAAAGGGGTCTACGCCATGGACAACTTAAAACAAATCTCGGCGGGTCCTATAGATACCAATCAAAAAAACAAGGGGGATCTTATGAGGATAGCGCGATATCTGAAATTTAAGAGGCAAGATAAAGGTTTTTTTCAAGCGCTGCGACAGCCGAAGCAAGGAAACTTAGAACGTGGAAGAACCGGAGGAGGGGAGCAAGGAGGTCGTCTCTAGGGACGTGCAGTAGGAACTCCGCGCGGCGAGGCCGCGGCTAGCGACGACTAAAAGGCTCCGTTAGTGAGTCGGGCAAGAAGAGTGGGCGAAATCTTCTCAGGCAGCAAAAAAAGGGGAACAGCCAATCTTACCGGAGGGGGCCAGATCAAGGTTCTGGGGGCTGGAAGCGGAGACTGAACTGCCGGTACGGAGCGAGAGGAAAAGCACCATCTTTTGCGTGAAACAGCCGGAAACAAATAAGTACTCCTCTAGAAGCGCAAAGGAAACACTGCATAACTGGACGATATCGACCGGAAACAGAAAAGTGTAACGGATTTGCGTGAATGAAG